>Ga0268299_1001217_pt1 | contig 50519 bp, 33 predicted proteins | sample NOBtaG_FD_193484 | JGI IMG/M metagenome (GOLD analysis project Ga0268299, IMG submission 193484) | Activated sludge microbial communities from bioreactor in Nijmegen, Gelderland, Netherland - NOB reactor | ecosystem: Engineered > Bioreactor > Aerobic > Activated sludge | place: Netherlands... | reverse complement strand
CAGGTCATCTATTTAGTCCCGCAAGAGAGCTATCGTTAACGTAAAATGAAGCTGTGATAAAGGACCTGGCACTCTGTGTGTGCGATTGACGAACTGATGACCTGGCACTTTGTCGTCGTCCACCGGCTTCCTTCGAGGCTCTGGATCTCCTTCCGCGTGCGCATTCCGTGCTTGCCCGAAACCTCCCGGTGACGGCCTATGAATGCATTCCCGCGCCGGACCGTCTGCCGTCGCCGCAAGTCACCATCCGCTTTCGAGTTCGCGATTCCATTCGCCATCACGATCATGAAACTTCGTTTCCTCGCCGCGTCTCTCGCTCTCGCTCTTGCCGCGCTCCTGCCGGCCGCCGCCGCCCCCAAGAAGCTCATCCTGGTCACCGCCACCAAGGGCTTCCGCCATTCCTCCATCCCCACCGCGGAGAACGTGCTCACCACCCTGGGGAAGACCAGCGGCGCGTTTGAAATCGTGGACGTCGTGCGCGGCGGCCCCGAGGGCAACGACGACACGGACGTGCGGGAAAAAATGACTCTGGACCGACTGAAGGGCGTGGACGGCGTCATCTTCGCCAACACCACCGGCGACCTCGCGCTGCCGGACCGGGAGGGATTCATCCGCTGGATCGAAGCCGGCCATGCCTTCATCGGCATGCACTCCTGCTCAGATACCTTCCATGGATTCCCGCCGTTCATCGAGATGCTCGGCGGCGAGTTTGCCAACCATCACGCCCAGGTGGGCATCTCGGCGATCAACCAGGATCCGCAGCATCCGGCCACCCGGCATCTGGGACCCACCTACGACGTCTTCGACGAGATCTACCTCTTTAAGACGTTCGACCGGAGGAAGGTTCACGGCCTCCTCGGCCTGGATGCGAATCCGAACTACAAGTTCCCCGGCGACTACCCGGTAGCCTGGTGCAAGCAGGTGGGCCAGGGACGGATCTTCTACACCTCGCTCGGACACCGCGAGGACGTCTGGACCAGCGCCGTGTTTCAGCGGCATGTGCTTGGGGGCATCGAGTGGGCGCTCGGACTGGCCTCCGGCAGCGCAACACCCCAGGAAACGCTGCCGGCGTTGACCGAGGCGGAGAAGGCGGAGGGATTTCGCCTCGTGTTTGACGGCAAGACGCTCCGCGGATGGAAGCTGCGCAATCCCAACGGCACCCCAAGCTGGCTGGTGGAAAACGGCATGCTGATCAACCGGCTGAAGCATGAGGAAAGCAAGGTCGTCGGGCACGGCACGGACCTGGTCAGCGACGACAAATTCCGCGACTTCGTAGTGCGCTATGACTATCTGATCCCGCCCGGGGCCAATTCCGGCTTCTATCTGCGCGGACGCCACGAGATCCAGATTTTCGACGATTACGGCAAGAAGCCGGAACTGGGCGGCAACGGCGCCATCTACAACGTCGCGCCGGCGGCCCTGATGGCCTCCCGCAAACCCGGCGAGTGGCAGAATGTCGAGGCGCGCATCGTGGGCGACCGGATCTGGGTCGTCCTGAACGGAGTGACCATTCACGACGGCGTCGAATGCAAGAAGGGCACGGGCAGTCATCTGGACGACCAGGTGGACCAGCCTGGATCCATCCTGCTGCAGGGCGATCATGGCGAAGTCGCCTTTCGCAACATCCGCATCAAACCGCTTCAATAAATGCGCGCCTCCGATTCCGCCGCCGAATTGCCCCGCCGGGACTTCGTCAAGTCCGGCTCCATCGCCGCCCTCATGGCTGCCCTCGGTGGGGTGCCCATTACCGGCGCCGAACCCGAAAAGAATGCCGATGGCACCCTCGCCGTGCCCAAGGCGGATCCGAAGTACCAGGAGAAGCCCGTCGGCCCGCCGGTGAAGTTTGGCGTCATCGGACTCGGCGTGCAGGGCCGCGAGATCCTGACCCAACTCGGCCGCCTCCCCAACGCCCCGGTCACCGCGATCTGCGACAGCTACAAGGCCTCGCTCAAGCGCGCCTCCGAGGCGGCGCCCAATGCCCAGCAGCTCACCGACTATCGCGCGGTGCTGGAGAACCCGGAGGTCCAGGCCGTGGTCATCGCCACGCCCACGCCGCTGCACAAAGACATCGCGTTGGCCGCCCTTCAGTCGGGGAAGCATGTCTATCTGGAAGCGCCCATGGCCCATTCGATCGAGGACGGACGCTCCATCGCCAAGGCCGCCCAGGGCATCCCGGCAAAGCAGATCTTCCAGGTCGGGCTCCAGTTCCGGGAGAACCCGCAGCATCATCACGTGTTGAAGTTTTTTCGGACCGGCGCCTGCGGCAAAACCGCCGCCGCATCGGCCCAGTTCAACAAGAAGCAGTCCTGGCGTCGCGCCTCGCCGAACCCGGAGCGCGAGAAGGCGCTGAACTGGCGTCTGGACAATGCCACCTCCCTCGGCCTGGTGGGCGAGATCGGCATTCACTCGATTGACTGCGCCGGTTGGTACCAGGACGCCCTGCCGACGGCGGTCACCGGATTCGGCGGCATCCTGCTCTGGGAGGACGGGCGGCAGACCCCCGACACCGTCCAGGCGGTTCTGGACTATCCAGGCGGCGTCCGGCTCGTCTTCACCTCCACCTTGGCCAGTTCCTATGGCGGCGAACAGCAGGTCTTCAACGGCAGCGACGCCACCATTCTGATCCGCGACAACAAGGGCTGGATGTTCAAGGAGGCGGATGCCCCCCTGCTCGGCTGGGAAGTCTATGCCCGCAAGGACGACATCCTGAGCGAAATGGGCATCGCCCTGGTGGCCAACGCCACCAAGATCCTGGCCCAGGGCAAAAAGCCGGCCGAAGCGGCTAGCGACACCGATTCACCGCTCAAATACGCGCTCGAGAAGTTCGTCGAGCACGTGAACGAGGGAACCGCTCCCGCCGCCGGATGGAAGGTCGGCTTTGAATCCCTGGTCACCGTGGCCAAGGCCAACGAAGCGGTGTTGAAGGGCGGACGTGTGGCGTATGAGGCGGCGATGTTCGAAGTTTAGGGAGTGGTCATTGGTCACGAGTCACTGGGCACCCGCCCGTGGTGATTTGTGGTCCGGGTGGAGGCCGAAAATTTGGGTCTGATGACTTCCTATTCGGAATGCATTGCCGGGATTCTATCCGAACTCGGCATCGCTTCCGACTACGGCGCGTCCAGGGGCCTGGAACTCCAACCCGAGGCGGCCGAACTCGTGACCGCGCGGGTGCTTGCGAACGGGAGGGAGCTGAAGCTCGCTCCGGAGGCGGCCGCGGCCTGGGAAGCGATGCGATCCGCAGCAGCCGGCGAGGGGATCCCCCTGTTGCTGATCTCGGGCTTCCGGAGCGTGGCATACCAGCGGGAAATCCTGGAGCGGAAGCGGGCGCAGGGCGAGGCGATGGATGCCATCCTCCGGGTGAACGCAGCTCCGGGATACAGCGAACACCATACCGGCCGCGCCGTGGACATCGGCACTCCCGGATGCCCACCCCTGGAAGAGGCCTTTGAACAGACGGAGGCCTTCCACTGGCTTCAGCAGGAGGCGGGACGTTTTGGATTTCGCCTCAGTTTCCCCCGGAACAATCCCCACGGAATCATCTTCGAGCCCTGGCATTGGATGAATGGATGAATGGATGAATGGATGAATGGATGAATGGAGGAGGGAGGAAGGGTGAAGTGAACCGTGCATCCCGGCTCTGCAAGTCTCAGCAGCGGATGCCGGGAACCCTCTGATTTCATCCTTCCTCCCTCATCCTTCCCGCCCCTCCTTCCAATTGACGAACGTCCGGGCCGCAGGAACGGTCTCACTGGCATGAAAGCGACTCGCTCCTGTTTCCGGCGCGATGGCGCCAAAACCCAAAACGGGGTCCGTTCTCCAATTCCGGAGATCGGACCATCATTGTCCGACCCGCTCCTTCAGATTCGGGACATGACAACTGTCCCGCCTGAAGCAGCGTGTCCAAGCCGACCGGAAAGGCGTTCCGCGCGCCGAAGCCGGTCTGGCGATCAGATGGACCTCAACCTGCCCGCCCCCCGGACCACCCCTCGTGCCGGTCTCCGCAGTCCGTCCGTTCCTCCGGCCGGCAGCCGGGCCCGGGCGCAGTGGTGGTTTCGCCAGATGCGCCAAATCGTGGCGGAAGGCCGCGATTTCGATGCTGCGGGGGTATTCTGAAGGGGAGATCGCAGGCGGAACGGGATTTCGCTGCGGACCTCCGGGCGGTAGGCTGCCGCCGTGAAGCTGACGCACGGCGCGCATCTGGCGTATTGCACCAATGTCCACCGCGGACGCGATTGGGCTGAAACACTTTCCAGCCTTGAACAGCATACCCTGGCAGTCCGCCGGCGGGTGGCGCCGGGGCGTCCGTATGCCATCGGACTCCGCCTAAGCGATCAGGCGTCTCGGGATCTGATCCGGCCGGAAGTCCTGCGGCACTTCCAGGGATGGCTGCGACGCCACGATTGCTACGTGTTCACCATCAACGGCTTTCCCTATGGGGCCTTTCACGGTACCCGGGTGAAGGAGCAGGTGTCGCAGCCGGATTGGACCTCTCCGGACCGCCTCGCCTACACCCACCGGCTCTTCGATCTTCTGGCCGAGTTGGTGCCTCCCGGCGTCGAAGGCTCTGTCAGCACCGTGCCGGTCAGTTTCAAGCAGTTCGTCCTCGGCGAACGCGGCCTGCGCCAGGCGCGCGAGAACCTCTGGCGCTGCGTGGATCATCAGGAACAACTCGCGCGGCGGACGGGCCGGAAATTCCATCTGGGCCTCGAACCGGAGCCGTTCGGCACCGTGGAGAACTCCACTGAATTTCTCACCTTCTTCGAGCAGATGGAGGCAGAACGTCCCGGCGACCAGCGGTTGCGGGAACATCTCGGGGTCAACTACGACACCTGCCATTTCGCCCTTCAATACGAGACGCCGGCGGAGGCCCTGGGACGCTTCCAGCGGCGTGGCATCAAGGTGAGCAAGATTCACCTGAGCAATGCGCTCCGGGTGCGCCCGACGGCAGAGACCCGGCGGATGCTGGAGTCCTTTCTCGACGGGGTCTATTTCCACCAGGTGATCGAACGTCGCTCGGATGGCGAACTCTTCCGCTACCGGGATCTGGACGAGGCGCTCGCGACACCGATTAGCGACGGTCCGCAAGCCGACCGCGAATGGCGCATCCACTTCCACGTGCCCCTCCATGCCCCGGAGTCGGGCGACCTCGGGACCACTGCGGAACACGTTCGCGGAACCTTGGAAGTCCTGCGGCGGCATCCGGCCCTCTGCCATCATCTCGAAATGGAAACCTACACCTGGGAGGTGCTGCCTCCGGCGCTCAAGCAGCCCCGGGTGGAAGACATGCTGGTGAGCGAGTACCAGTGGACCCTGGCGGAACTCGATCGCCGTGGTTTCATCCTGGCTCCTGGACAAACGGGAACCTGAACGCAGCGGAATCGAAGTGGGCCGGGGGCAGACGCGCCCTCGGGACCATCGGCTTGCGGCAAAGGCACTGGCTGTTCACGGTGTCTTCAATTCCTTGGATCCGTTATGAACCTTCTGGCAGCACTCCCCATGGCCGCGGTGGTGGGGCTTTCATGGCTCTCCGCCGCCGAGACCGAACCTCCTCAGGAACCAGGGCGCCCCCTTGCGCTCACGTACGAATCCCCGAACTGGCTGGCGATCGAGGCGCCGCACGTGCCGGGACGGCGCATCAGGATCCACTATCTGGAAGCCTATTGCCGCGCCGGGTCCACAGATGCCGATTGGGTGGCCCACACGGTCATTCCTCATCGCGCCGAGGTGGTGTCCCGCAGTCGGGACGGCAGGCTGCTACGGTTGCGGGATACGCTGTCCGACGGGCTGATCGTGGAACACACCCTCACCGCGGGGGCCGATTCGGTGGAGTTCCGGCTGACGGCCCGCAATCCGGGACCGAACCGCTCGGAGGCGCATTGGGCGCAGCCCTGTGTCCGGTTGGCCGAGTTCACCGGTTACGATCCCAAAGGACGGGATCTCGACGACTATCTTCCGAAGTGTTTTGTCTTTCTGAACGGTGAACTGACCCGGATGCCCGAGGTACGGCCGTGGGCGAAGCTGGCCCGATATGTTCCCGGCCAGGTCTGGTGTCCGGCCGGCGTGCCGCGCACCGACGTCAATCCGCGGCCGCTGAGTCCGCTGGTCCCCAGCAACGGATTGATCGGCGCATTCAGCGCCGACGACCGATGGATCTTCGCCACGGCCTGGGAGCCGTATCAGGAGCTATTCCAGGGCGTGGCCCGATGCCTCCATTCCGACTTTCGCCTCGGGGGTCTCGAGCCCGGGGAAACGCGGCAGATCCGCGGAACGATCTACGTGATGACCAACGATGTTCCGGCATTGCTCGCCCGCTACCAGGGAGACTATCCCGGTCAGACGCACCCGTCACCCTGAAGGCCTCGCCGGCCAACCGCCGGGGATGCCATAGCGATCGTCTTCAGGCCTTGGCCACCAGTTGCCGCAGCACGTACGGCAGAATCCCGCCATGGCGGTAGTAATCAATCTCGATGGGCGTATCAATGCGGCAGCGGACCGGCACGTTCTCCATGCGGCCATCCTTCCGGGTGATGCGGAGGGTCAGATCCTGCTGGGGACGCAGCGAGGCGTCGAGTCCGACGATGTCGTAGGTTTCGGTGCCATCGAGTTGGAGGGTTTGCGCGTTGGTTCCGTCGGCGAATTGCAGAGGCAGCACGCCCATGCCGACCAGGTTCGACCGGTGAATGCGCTCGAAGCTCTGCGCCACCACCGCCTTCACTCCGAGCAGGTTGGTGCCCTTGGCGGCCCAGTCGCGGCTGGATCCGGTGCCGTACTCGTGTCCGGCCAGGACGATCAGCGGCACGCCCTGCTGCTGCCAGGCCATGGCCGCGTCGTAGATGGCCATCTTCGAGCCGTCGGGCCCGAGGGTGTTCCCGCCCTCCTCGCCGCCGAGCATCAGGTTCTTGATACGTACATTGGCGAAGGTGCCCCGCGTCATGATGCGGTCATTGCCGCGGCGGCTGCCGTAGCTGTTGAAGTCGGCGAACTCGACGCCGTGCTCGAGGAGGAAGCGGCCGGCGGGCGAGGACTTCTTGATCGCACCCGCGGGCGAGATGTGGTCGGTGGTGACGCTGTCCCCGAAAATACCCAGCGCGCGGGCGCCGGCGATGGGCCGGATGGCGCCCGGTTCGAGGGAGAAGTCGGTGAAGAACGGCGGTTCCTGGATGTAGGTGGACTTCGGATCCCATTCATAAACGTTGCCCACGCTGGACGGGATTTCATTCCACTTCGGATTTTGCGCCGCGAAGTCGCGGTAAAGCTTGCGGAAGACCTCGGGCTTGAGCGCGGCCTGCATGGCATCGCGCACCTCCTGCAGCGAGGGCCAGATGTCGGCCAGGTACACGGGCTGCCCGTCCTTGCCGGTGCCGAGCGGTTCGCAGCTCAGGTCCACGTCCACGCGTCCGGCCAGGGCGAAGGCCACCACCAGCGGCGGCGACATGAGGAAGTTGGACTTCACGTTCTGGTGCACGCGCGCCTCGAAATTCCGGTTCCCCGACAGCACCGAAGCCGTCACCAGATCGTTCTTCACCACGGCGTCCTCGATGGCCGGATCGAGCGGACCCGAGTTGCCGATGCAGGTGGTGCAGCCATACCCCACCGTGTTGAACCGCAGCTTGTTGAGGTAGGGGGTTAGCCCAGTCTTCTTCAAATAATCGGTCACCACGCGGGATCCGGGGGCGAGCGAGGCCTTGACCGCCGGATTGACCTTGAGGCCCTTCTCCACCGCCTTCTTGGCCAGCAGGCCGGCGGCCAGCATCACGCTGGGATTGCTCGTGTTGGTGCAACTGGTGATGGCCGCGATGACCACCGATCCGGTGCCGAGCACGGCCTTCTTCCTGGCGGCCGTCTCCACCTTCACCTTCTGGCCAAAGGCCTGGCGGGACTTGCCGAATCCGTTGTCGGTGACCGGACGCTGCACCGCCTGGAAGAACTCGCGGCGCAGGTTGGGCAGCTCGATGCGGTCCTGCGGACGCTTCGGTCCGGCCACGCTGGGCTTCACGGTGGCGAGATCCAGTTCCACCACCTGGGAGTAGTCAATCTGTCCGGCCTCGGGAATGCCCCACAATCCCTGCGCCTTGTAGTAGTTCTCGTAGAGCGTGCAGTGGGCCTCGGAGCGTCCAGTCGCCCGGAGGTAGTTCACGCACTCGGCATCCATCGGGAAGAAACCCATCGTCGCCCCGTACTCCGGGGCCATGTTGGCAATGGTGGCGCGGTCCACCACGGGCAGCGCCGCCGCGCCGGGACCGAAGAACTCCACGAACTTGCCGACCACCTTGGTCTTGCGGAGCAGTTGGGTGACGGTCAGCGCGAGGTCGGTGGCCGTGACGCCCTCCCGCAGGGCTCCGGTCAGATGCACCCCCACGACATCCGGCGTCAGGAAATACACCGGCTGCCCCAGCATTCCAGCCTCCGCCTCGATGCCGCCCACCCCCCAGCCGACGATCCCGATGCCGTTGATCATCGTGGTGTGCGAGTCGGTGCCGACCAGGGTGTCGGGATAATAAATAGGGTCTGGGGTCTGGGATCTGGGGTCTGGGGGGGAATGGAGGACGCCTTGGGCGAGGTATTCGAGGTTGACCTGGTGGACGATGCCGATGCCGGGCGGCACCACCTTGAAGGTGTCGAAGGCCTGCATCCCCCATTTCAAGAACTGGTACCGCTCCCGGTTCCGGGAGAATTCGAGGTCCAGGTTGCGGGCCATGGCGTCGGGCGTCCCGGCGAAGTCCACCTGAACGGAGTGGTCCACCACCAGGTCCACGGGCACCAGCGGCTCGATGATCTTGGGATTCTTGCCGAGCTTGGCCACCGCGGTGCGCATGGCGGCGAGATCCACCAGCAACGGCACGCCGGTGAAATCCTGAAGAACGATCCGCGCCACCACGAACGGAATCTCGGCCGTCCGCGCCTCATTGGGCTTCCAATTGGCCAGCTCGCGCACGTTCGATTCCTGGACCTTGAGTCCGTCGCAGTTCCGGAGCACGGACTCCAGCACGAGGCGGATGGATACTGGCAGGCGGGAGATGGGGCCGATGCCGGCCTGTTCCAGGGCGGGCAGGGAGTAGAAGGTGCCCTGTTTTCCGTGGCCAATATCGAAGGTTTTTCGGCTGTCGAACAAATTGTGCGGAGTGCTCATGCGCTGGGGAGAGACCGGGTCGAGCCCGATTCCGGCGGGGAACCGTGGGCATTGGCGCGCGGAGCGTCAAGAAACGGGTCCGCCGGCCTTTGGAGAGTGTGGCGTTCCCCGCCGCTTGGGATGGAAACAGAATCTGGACACGGATTTCACGGATTCTCACGGAAAAGAAGGGAGCCCTTTCCAAGGATCTCTCCGATCCTCTCCTCCCAGAATTCTCCGCGACCCAATCACGCAATTTTACCTGCGAGGCGGCGCCGCGTTTTCGCTAGCCAACCTGGAAGGGAAGGCGAGAGGGTTGCGGGGAGGACCGCCCATGCGTTGACTCCCGATGAAACCGCAGGCCTCCGGCAACGATTCGCAGGAGTCCGGCTCCGCGCCCCGGGCCGCGGCATTCGTCACCACCCACTGGAGCGCCGTGCTGGCCGCCCGGGGAGGCGGGTCCCGCGAGGCCGAGGCCGCGCTCGCTGAACTCTGTCGGACCTACTGGTATCCCTTGTTCGCCTACATCCGCCGCCGCGGCCATGATCCGCACGAGGCCGAGGACCTGACCCAAAGCTTCTTTGAGCGGCTCCTGGAAAAGCACTATCTCCGGAACCTCACGCCCGGCATGGGTCGCTTCCGATCCTTTCTCCTGGCCTCACTCCGGCACTTCCTGGCCAACGAATGGCACCGAGCGCAAACCGGCAAACGGGGCGGCGGGAAGCAATGTTTCTCCCTCGATGACGAGAACGCCGAAGCGCGTTATCAACGGGAGTTGGCGGACAACGTCACGCCGGAAACCCTCTTCGAGCGGGGGTGGGCCTTGACCGTTCTCGAACAGGTATTGGCCCGTCTCCGGGCGGAGTTCGCGGCCGGTGAGAAAGCCGATCTCTTCGATCAGCTCAAGGCATTCCTGTCCGCGGAGTTGCCGGAGGGATCGTACGCCGCCGCCGCGCGCCGAACCGGATTGAGCGAGGGCGCGGTCAAGGTCGCCGTGCATCGGATGCGCCGCCGCTATGGTGCCTTGCTCCGCGCGCAGATCGCGGACACCGTTGATGATCCGGGCGAAGTCGAAGCCGAGGTGCGGCATTTGATCGGAGTCCTGGCTGCGCAAGGATTCCAGTAACTGTTCCGCGCGTTTCCTTCGGTACCCATGCGAGGATCCCCGTATGGCCGAGAATGTGACCCTTTGCGCGTGTTGTGGAGCGGAACTCCAAGTCGCCTCAACCGAGGGGCTCTGTCCGAACTGTCTGTTGAGCCGGGGCCTGGACCTGCTGGCCGACACGCCGACGGTGACCTCCGGAGAGACGCCGGGCGAAGCGTCGGTGCCGGTGACGCCCTTCACCGGCGCGCGCCTGCGCTACTTCGGCGACTATGAATTGCTGGAGGAAATCGCCCGCGGCGGAATGGGGGTGGTCTTCAAGGCGCGCCAAGTCAGCCTCAACCGCCTGGTCGCGCTCAAGCTGATCAGCGCCGGCGCCCTGGCTACCGAGGACTTGGTCAAACGCTTCAAGGCCGAGGCGGAGGCCGCGGCCGGACTGTCGCATCCGCATATTGTGCCGATTCACGAGATCGGGGAGCACCAGGGCCAGCACTACTTCAGCATGGAGTTGGTGGAGGGGCCGAATCTCAAGGAGCGGTTGGGAGGCCAGCCTCTGCCGGTCCAGGCGGCGGCGGCCTTGGTGGCGAGCCTGGCGCGGGCGGTGCATTGCGCGCATCAGCGCGGAGTGCTGCACCGGGACCTCAAGCCGGGCAACGTTCTGTTGGATGCCCAAGGCCAGCCGCACCTGACGGACTTTGGTTTGGCCAAGCTGGTGCAGAAAGACAGCACGCTGACGCACACGCACGCGGTGCTGGGCACGCCGGCCTACATGGCGCCGGAACAGGCGCGGGGCGACACGAAAGCGGTGACCACCGCCGCCGATGTGTATGGGTTGGGCGCTGTCCTCTATGAAACACTGACCGGTTCGCCGCCGTTCGCGGGCGGCACGTCGTTGGAAACGATCCGGCAGGTGCTGGAGCGGGAGCCGCGGCGGCCGTCCCTCTGGAATCCAGCGGTGGATCGAGATCTGGAAGTCATCTGTCTCAAGTGCCTGACCAAGGAACCCGGGCGCCGCTATGCCTCCGCCGAAGCGCTGGCGGAGGATCTCGAGCGCTGGCTCCGCCACGAACCCATCCAGGCCCGTCCCAGCACGACCTGCGAGCGCGCGCGGAAATGGGTCCACCGCCGCCCGGCCATCGCTGCGCTCACGGCGACGTCGGCCTTGCTGCTGGCGGCCCTGCTGGTCTTTTCGATCTTCTACGCCGTGCAGGAACGGTCCCGCACTCTCGACCTTCAGGGACGCCTCGCGCGTCAGTTCCTGCGTCAGGGTCAGGCGCTCGGGGAGCAAGGTCAGGCGGCACGCGGCCTCCACTGGCTGTTGCGCGGTTTGCTCGAGGCGCCGCCGCACGATACCGCGCTGGACGAGGACCTCCGCCGAAGCTTCGCGAGTTGGGCCGGCCGCTGCCAGGCGCCGCGAACGGTCCTGGCTTCCGCGGCCGAGGTGACGGCCATCGCCCTGAGTCCGGACGGAAGCGTCGCGGTGACGGGTGACCGCGACGGTCGGGTCCGGTTCTGGTCCAGCGCCACGGGAGAACCGCTCCAGGCCGCGCTCGCGCACTCCGGCGTCACCTGGATCACATTCAGTGCGGATGGCGGGCGCGTCGCCACGGTCGGAGACGGAATCGTGCAGATCTGGGAGGCCCGGACCGGCACTCAGGCTGGCAAACCCATCCGGCATCCGGAGGTGGAGCGCGCGAGCTTCAGCCCCGATGGTCTGCGGCTTTTGACGCACGGTCAGGGAACCGGCGAAACGAGCGCGCGTTTGTGGGATTGGCGGGAGGGCCGGCTGATGGGACAACCCATGCTACATGACTCACGCATCTGGTGCGCGGTGTTCCGTTCCGACGGAAAACGCATCCTGACCGGATGCGGGGACAAAACCGCCCGTGTGTGGAACGCCGAGACCGGGCTGCCCATCGGCCTGCCGATGCAGCACGATCATGAAGTCGTGGCCGTCGCGTTCAGCCCGAACGGGACTTTGGCGCTGACCGGCAGCCAGGACGGGACCGCGCATCTCTGGAATGCCGACACCGGCACCGCCCTTGGCGAACGCATGCTCCACGGGCGCGAAGTATGGGCGGTGGCATTCAGCCCGGATGGCGACCGCGTGCTCACCGGGAGCTTTGATGGGACCGCCCGATTGTGGAATGGCCACACGGGCCAACCGTTGCCAACCGTGCCCATTCTGATCCACGGCGGACCGGTGCTCGCAGCGGGTTTCGCGGCCGGTGGCCAGCAGGTTTTCACCGCGAGCGATGATCGAACGCTCCGCTTCTGGTCAGCCGACACCGGCGACTCGCTCGGGGAAGTGATGCATCATGAAGATCAAGTCCGGGACGTTCGGATGCACGGCGACACGGCTGTGACGTTGTCCGGTGGCCGAGTGGTGGTTTGGGATGCCGCCCCAGCGGCGCGAACGCGCGTGTTGACCCTGCAGCGCCAAGCCTCCTATGGCGATCTGACGCCGGAGACACTGGCCTTCAGCAGCGATGGCAAACGACTGCTCATGGGGGATCACCTGGGCAGCACCTGGTGGTGGCACCTGGACAGCGGGGAGGTCGCCCCGGCGGGTTTCCGCCACACGGAGCGTGTCAATTCGGTCGCCATAAGCACGAATGGCGAGTGGGTGCTGACCGCCAGCAGCGACTTCACGGCCCGGATTTGGTCCATGCAGACGGGTCAGGAACTGGCCCGACTGCCTCACGCCGACGCTGTGGGGAAGGCGGTCTTCAGCGCCAACGGGGAGATCGTCGCCACGGCAAGCGGGGACCACACTTCCGCCATCTGGCGGAGGGAAAACGGGGCGCGCGTCGGCGCGCCTTTGCGTCACCCCGAGGCTGTGCTCGATGTGGCGTTCAGTCCGGATGGCGCCTTGTTGGCCACCGCCTGCGCGGACGGCAGGGTGCGGCTTTGGTCGGCGAGCGACGGCAGCCCATACGGTCCGCCGCTTCATCACGGAGCCGGCGTTTTGGCCGTGGCGTTCAGTCCAAACGGAAAGCTCGTCGCTACGGGGGGCGCGGATAAGCTGGTGCGGCTGTGGCTGGTTGACGGAGGGCAGCCCACCGGTGTCGTCCTGCAGCATGACGCCCCGGTCGAGGACTTGGCCTTCAGTCCGGATGGCCATCTTCTGGCGACGGCGAGTTCGGTCGGGGACGATCGGGTGCGGCTTTGGTCGCCTGCGACGGGGGAGTTGGTCGGGGCTTCGGTTCCAGTGTGCTGTGGATTGCAGGACCTGGACTTCAGCCCCGACGGCGCGCGGATCGTGGCCGGAGGCAGCAACGTCCATCCCACCATGGCCACGATCGTCCCGCCGTTCCGCGGCGACCCGGAGCGGGCGAGACTTCACGTCGAGGTGCTCACCTGGCACATGATGGATGACCAGGGGATCCGCCACCCGCTCGATCCGGAAACCTGGAAGGCCCGCCGGCAGGAACTGGAGGCAGCTTCGGCGCCTGCAAGATGACGAGGCGATCACGGGGCATGGTATTTTTCCGTTATCAATAGACCATGAACCCGCGGAGGAACCCCAGAGAACACGGAGACATAGGGTCTTGATACCCGATCTCTGGGCCTTCGTGACTCTGTGGCTCAAATCTCTGGTTCAGGCTTCATGTTACGTCCGAATTTTGGAATTGGAATGGATGCCCTCTCCTTTGCCGACCTCCCTAGGGCGAGGATCGCCGGGGCGCGACCGAGCTGGCGGCCGCAGAGACGGCCAAGGTCATCACTACCGTGCGGGGTCTCCGCCTGGCCGATGTCCGAAAAGCGTCGCCTCGCCTTTTGATGCTTTCGTCCCGTGGCGTCAGCATCATTCAGTGAATGCCGTTGAACTCATTCGGGAACTCCGCGCCTTGCCGATCGAAGGCAACTCAAGGTGATCGCCTTCAGCAACGAACTGAACCAGAACCGTGAGCGGACCCCCGAAGCGTTTCTCCAACTTACAACGCGTTATCGGGACGCGACTGACCCCGACGAAGTGACCTCACTGCCAAACGAGTGGGTGCGCGGATTTTGCGGTCCGAACGATCATGCCTGGGGTCCGGCTTCGCAACGTGCCGGAACCGCTAGTGCGACCTTTGGCTCGGCGGGTTCGAGAGCGCAAAATCATGCGGATCAACTCGTCGCACTGCGCGAGTGGCTTATGGGCGAACCAGGGGGCCCGTCCGAACCGTGGTTAAGGATTAACGTGTGTGGTGACGGCGAGCTGGTGAAAACATTTCTCGTTGCCGGGCAGATCCCCTCCGGAAGGAAACTCTGACCCGCGCGGACGCGGGGTTCGGAGCGAGCAGGGGACAGGGCATCCATTGTCGCCAGATCCCCGGACCGCTGACTTGTCACTGGTTACCGATCCCTGGTTTTTCCCCGTAACTTCCCTCCGGATTTTCCTTCGGTAAGGGGTGGCGAGAGTTCGCCGATGTGACAAGTCAATCATCAACCATTGGGATCTCATCGGTCCCGCTATCGAAGAGAGAAAAGTACCATGCAAACCTGCCAACCGCTCCTCGTTGAACGCCCGTCAACCGCACTGATACGCCGGCCCCGACCGCTGACCGCGTTCCTATCGGTCACTCTGGGAACTGCGATTTCCACGGGCTTCGTCGCCTTGGCCCAGTCAGGCGATACGGACACCCGCTGCGAAAAAGTCGGCGGCGCCTTTGTCACCAACTTCATCGCTGAAGATCAGACCGCCGGCACGGCCACGGGGGACTTGAAAGGCGCTCTCGGAGTGAAAGTCTTGGGGACGGTCTCCGGCACGGTGGGCGACGGGAAACCAGTAGCGCTGAAAGTCGTGCACTTCTGGGTCACGGAGATGGGGGATACCATCCAAGCCGACGAAGCAGAATTGACGGCGTATCCCGGCATAAGCCCCACTCGACCTCTGCTTTACAGCTTTGTTTACGAGAACGACGTCAAGATCACTGGCGGCACCGGAAAATTTGAGGGCGCGACTGGAGTTTTCAAAGCCTGGGGCGCTGTCGATCTGGGAGTTGGCCAGGTTGTGGGACGCTACTCGGGCACGATTTGTTTCAAGGCGCCGGCCGCCCCGCCTGCCGCGGGCGCGGCTTCGATCCAGGATGGAGCGTTCCGGTTCCAGGTCCATGCCCCGGCCGGTCGCCCGATCACCGCCGAGGTGTCGGCCAACCTGAAGCAATGGGAGACGCTGGAGACCAAGGAAAACCCCTCCGGCACGGTGGACTTCACGGATGGATCCGTGGAAAGCCATCCGCAGCGTTTTTACCGGACGAAGGAGGTCAACGACTGAGGCTGGATTCGCGCCCGACGTCTGGCAGCGTCCTCCCGTGAACACAAAGTCTGCGCAGCCTGCTGAGTGGTTCACAAGATGGACGACCCTCAGAAGGTATTCAGGCCCCGCCGTTCGCAGTCCCGCCTCTAGGCGGCCGCGTGCCGGCCAGCCACAGGACGGTGAACCTCTTGGGCGCTCGCGCTCGCCCAACGGCCCCCCGGCTGAAGCCGGGACTCCGAGCACGGAGTGTTGCCCATTCCACGTTCCATGGACCGATCAGCAACACTTGAAGCGCGGATAGCACGGAGGCACCGGATAAAATTCGCTGAATCCGTCTTCTCCCGTGCCATCCGCGTCTTCCTCCGAGCCTCTCCAATGCCTTTCCTATGAGCGATCCGCCAGAATGCCTGGGGTGTGGCAGTGAACTTTCGGATTCGGTTCCCGAGGGTCTGTGTCCGAAGTGCCTGTTGAGCCGGGGCCTGGACCTGATGGTCAACACACCGACAGTGGCTTCCGGGGATACGCCGGACGACTCTTCCGTGCCGGCAACGCCCTTTACCGGCGCGCGCCTGCGTTACTTCGGCGACTATGAATTGCTGGAGGAAATCGCCCGCGGGGGGATGGGAGTGATCTTCAAGGCGCGGCAGGTCACCCTTAATCGGTTCGTCGCTTTGAAGCTGATCAGCGCCGGCGCCTTGGCCACGCCGGAATTGGTCAAGCGATTCAAAGCCGAAGCCGAAGCGGCCGCCAGCCTCTCCCACTCAAACATCGTTCCCATCCACGAAATCGGAGAATACCAGGGCCAGCACTACTTCAGCATGGAGCTGGTGGAGGGGCCGAACCTCAAGGAGCGGTTGGGAGGCCGTCCCCTGCCGGTTGAGGAGGCGGCGACGCTGGTGGCGAGCTTGGCGCGGGCGGTGCACTATGCGCATCAGCGCGGCGTGCTGCACCGGGATCTCAAGCCGGGCAACATTCTCTTGGATGCCCAAGGCCGCCCGCACCTGACGGACTTTGGCCTGGCCAAGCTGGTGCAGAAGGAGAGCACGCTAACGCGCACGCAGGCGGTGTTGGGAACGCCGGCGTACATGGCACCGGAGCAGGCTCGAGGCGACGCCAAGGAAGTGACCACGGCGGCGGACGTGTACGGGCTGGGGGCGGTGCTCTATGAGACGCTGACCGGTTCGCCGCCGTTTGGGGGCGGGACGTCGTTGGAGACCATTCGGCAGGTGCTGGAGCGGGAGCCCCGGCGTCCGTCGCTATGGAATCCAGCGGTGGATCGGGATCTGGAGACGATCTGTCTGAAGTGCCTGGAGAAAGATCCCTCACGCCGCTTTGCCTCCGCGGAGGCGCTGGCAGAGGATCTCGAGCGCTGGCTACGACACGAACCGATCCAGGCCCGCCCCAGCACGACCTTCGAGCGCGCGCGGAAATGGGTCCACCGTCGCCCGGCCATTGCCGCGCTGGCGGCAAGCCTCGCGATGGCCTTGTTTCTCGGAGCCTTGGCCGGGACCCGCGAGTGGCGCCGGGCGGAGCGCGAACGTGAGAACCGGCGGGAAAACCTCTATGTCGCCGATGTCGGTTTGGCGTTCCAGTCATGGGAATCGGGCAACGCCGTTCGAGCGCGCGAGCTGCTCGAACAACAGCGTCCGGCAAATGGCCAGGCTGACCTTCGCACTTTCGAGTGGCGGTATATCTACGGGCTGACTCGCCCGCAGGAATCTCATACCATCCGGAGCCGGTCGTCTGAAGTGTGGGGGGTCGCCATCTCTCCCGGTGGGCGCATCCTGGCCACCGGCGGCAATGATGGATCCGCACAACTGTGGGATCTGACCAACGGGGAGGAAGTTGCCTACTTTCCCACGGATGGTGGTCCGGACGTGTATTCGTTCGCGTTTTCTCCCGATGGGAAGTCCCTCGTCATGCCGAATTCCACCGCCATCATCCACGTTTGGGACATCGAAACCCACGCGCTCAAGCGGCGCTTGCAAGGGCATTCGGGAAAAAACGTGGTGGGCGTGGTCAGCGTGGCCTACAGCCAGGACGGCAAGTCCATCGCGTCGGTCGCTGGGTGGCCGTATGACACGGATACGCCGGGCGAAATTATGATCTGGGACGGTGTCTCGCTGGAGAAACGCGCTCAATTCGCGGGCCATCGCGCTTCCGTCGGTCTCTCGGCGTTCTCGCCGGAGGGAACCCAGCTCGCCACGCCGATGGGCGACGGGACGATCCTCCTCTGGGACGTCCCCTCCGGTCAGATTGTCAAAACCCTGGGCCGCCACCGGGGTTTGGTGTGGTCCGTCGCCTATTCTCCAAACGGCCGGCGAATCGCCAGCGTCGGAATTGATGGCACCGTGCGCCTTTGGGATGTGGAGAACGGTGAAATGTCCGCCCTGCTCGGCGTCCATGCGGGGCCGGGGTATTGCGTCAGGTTTTCGCCGGATGGAAAACAGTTGGCGTCGGCGAGTCTCGATTATACTGCGAAGATTTGGGACGTGGAGACAGGACGCGAACTGACCACCTTGAGGGGACATTCCGGGCGGGTCTTCAGCGTCGCCTTCTCCCGCGATGGACGACAACTGATCACGGGAAGCATTGATGGGACGGCCAAGGTTTGGCCTGTGCCAGGTCCAAGTGCGTCCGAGGTATTTGACCGGCACCCAGGCGGCGGCTTCGGATCGGTCGAATTCTCAAGAGACGGTCGCTGGCTGATTCGCCGGGCGGCGGACCAGATCACGCTTTGGCGCACCGCCACCCGCGAAAAGGTCGCGACCCTTCCCGAGGAGACGTCGGCGTTGTCCGCCGACGGCAGGCAACTGGTCTGCTTTTCCGACTCGAAATTTCAGACCTGGGACCGGGCTGGTGAGGCACCCCGCTTGGCCCGCACCCTTCCTGTGCAGACCAAGCCCCCAGGGACGATGCTCCGGTTTTCTCCCGACGGCAGTCTGCTGGTGATGCGTGCTCGGGAGAATTCGCTCACGTTCTGGCGCACGGACCCATGGAGCGAAGCAGGCGCCATTGAAGAAGGCGCCTCGCCCGATCATGCCATCGAAAGCTGCATCTTTTCTTCCGACGGCAGCCTGATGGCGACCAACTACCGCGGCGGCGCCATCCGAATATGGAACACGGCGACGTGGACGAAGGGGCACCTGTTCACGTTTGCCCCGCAGGACCTCAATCCCATGGCGTTTTCTCCGGACGGCCACTGGCTCGCCGTCGGCAGCAGGGATACCAGCGTGCGGTTGTGCCACGTGAGAACCGGAGAAGTTTATTTCCTTCGGGGCAACCTGGGTTCCATCTGGTGTCTGGCATTTACCCACGACGGCAAGACCCTCGCCACAGGCAGTCATGACGGCATGGTCAAATTTTGGAACATCTCCACCCGGCGCGAAGTCGCGACGCTCAAGGCGCACAACACGATTCTTTGCAGCCTGGATTTCTCGCCTGACGACCAGATTCTGGCGACGATTTGTGTGGACCAGACCATGCGCCTCTGGACCGCGCCTGGATTCAGCGAGACCGACGCAGCGCAATCCGCTGCCCCGTAGCCCGCCCAACCCTGGACCGGGCGGTCGCCAAGCGTATGGGGTCTGTGCCTGTGCCCGGGGTTCCCGCAGCAGAGACGGAAACCCGTCCGACGCCATTCGCTCTCTAGGAAGATGAAGGGAGGATGGGCCTCTATCGCCGGTTCCGCGGACCGTTGAGCCGTTTCGCGGAATGAATGCCCTGTCGTTCAAACAGCTTTCCCATGGCTCGCCATCCCGAGCGCGAAGCCATTTTGCAGGCCCGGTACGAGTTGGAAACTTGCGAGCTGCTTCGAAAGTGAGCAATGGCCTCGCCTCAGATCCTCACGAATGGGCGGCCCATTTCCCCCAGGCGTCCAGGAGCCAATATCGGGCCCGGCTTGAGAGGCCTGAGGCCCGCCTTTCCGGCCAGCACCTGCACGAACGCTTCGGCCACCGGATCCACCCACGGCGCGGTATCCACGCCGAGCGGGAGCGCGAGTCGCACCCAGTGCACCTGGGCCTGCTGCTGCTCGGGCGTGGCGAGGTGAATGCCCGCGCGCACGCCGGCCGTGGCATAGAGCGCCGCGCACAGCGTCGCTGCCGGGGCAGCCCCGGCCGGCAGCAGGCCCAGCAGTTTCTTGGCGTCAACGAACACCGCGTGGCCTCCGGGAGGACCGATGAGTGGCACGCCGAGGCGATCAAGCGCTTTCCATAGCGCTTCAACCGTGGCGACCCGTCCCGAGGCCCCCAAAGGCCCCTCGTGGTCATGCAAGAGAGCGCGCGCCAGGTCGAGCCGCGCCGGTGGCGGGAGACCGTCGCCGAAGCCCAGCACCGCGAGATCGGTCAGCGCAGCCGCAAGCTCCGGACTGCGCACGCCGATGAAGGCGCCACTGACCGAAGGGAAGTCCTTGGTCAGGCTCGCCGTGCAGACGTCGGCGAGTGAACACAGATCGCGCACCAGCGCGGCGAGGGGGCGACCGTCGAAGCTTTCTTCGCACGCGCGAATGAGCGCGGCGTTCTCGAAGGCGCGCGCGGCGTCCACGATCACGAGTGCACCCTTCTGCCGCGCCAGCGCTTGCACCGCGCGCAGGTTGGCCATCGAGACCGGCTGCCCGCCGACGCCGTTGCTGCACATCTCGACATACACCGCCTTCACCGGCGCCTGGCTGAAGGCCTGCTCGAGCGCGGCGAGATCAATGTCACCCCGAAACGGCCCTCCGACGCCGCGGGTGCCGTCATCAACGCCGACGTGAACGGGCCGGATGCCGGCGGCCGTGAGGTGAAACAGCGCGGTGGGGAAGAGGGCGTTGGTGGCCACGGCGCTGCCCGGCTGCAATGCGACACGGGTGAGCAGCGCCTCGGCGAAGCGTCCCTTGAAAACCGGCACCACGTGCTCGAATCCGTAGAGTGGCTTGAGCACGTCTTCGGGCCGGATCGCAAAGCCGCGCGACGCGGGAGGCGGCTCAGCGCGCTCGGCCCAACTGTCGGTGAGGAGGTCGAGCTTGATGAGATCGGCAGGCACGTGGTGCAGGTTATGGCCCACGGCTTCGAGCACCGCTTCTCTGCGCTTTCGCCCAACCTCGTCGGGCAGGTGGCGCGGCGAAGGCCCAGCGGCGCGCCGCAGCTCGGAGAGTTCGATGACCGCAAGCGTGGGACCGGCGAGATCAATCACCAAGAGCTGCGGCAGCGCGACCGGCGGACGCCAGCCGGCAAAGGCGGGGCCGGTGAGCGCCATCACCGCCTCGGTGCAGGTGACGCTGCTGGCGAGCGCCACCACCGCCGAGTTGGACGGCGCGCGGTGCTCTGGAAGCCCGCGCACCAACGCGTCGAGATGCGCGGGGGGAAACAACTGGTAAAGCCGCTGCGGCAGCCGGGCGGTGCCAAGCACGCCGGCGATCACCTCGCCGAACGCGGCAAGCGGCGGCCCCGGAGGCACCGACACCGCGACCACCGTGCCCAACCCGACAATGGGTGCCGAGATGGACGGCATGCGCAGCGCGTGGGCGCGCTCGTAAAGCCGCATGCGCAGCGGGCCGGGCACCGACAGGTCCAACGAGTCGATGAGCAGGTCGCACCCTTCGAGAAACGGCTCGACGTTCAGGTCGGTGACGCCTTCGGAAAAAATGCGCACCTGGGCAGAGGGTTGAATGCTGCGAACCAGCTCGGCGTGCACCGCGGCCTTATTGCGGCCCAGCGTCGCCCGCGACGCGCCCCACTGGCGGTTCAGGTCGGGCGGGTCGAACCGGCCCGGGTCGGCCAGGTGAAAGCGCTCCACGCCGAGGCGGGTCAGCAAGAGGCTCGCCGCCCCGCCCACGCCTCCGCAGCCGGCGACTGCGATCTTCCGAGTACGCAAGACGGCCAGCGCCTCACTGCCGAACAGGCGCCGGGTTCTCTCGAGAAAATCGGGAACATCTTGCGAGTCGGACATGCCAGCTCTCCGGATCGGTTGCGCGGGGTCAGAGCAAGAACGGCAGCAGCGCCTTGGTGCGGGCACGGTACGCCGCGTACGGAACGCTCAAAGTCGCGAGCAGATGCTTTTCTTCGAGGCGAATGCGAAACAGATACGCCGGCAAGAGCACGCCCAATGCCACCGCAGCCGCTGCCGCACTGGCGAACGCGAGGGCCACGCCGGAGCTCGAAAGCAGCACGCCGGAGAACGCCGGGTGACGCACCCACCGGTACGGGCCGCTGTCCACCACGAGCTGATCGGTCGCAACCTGCACAGACGACGTAAAATGTCTGCCCAACGCGGCGATGGCCCACCGCCGCAACGCGAACCCGACCGCCGCCAGCAACGCGCCGTCGAAGACCCAGACCGATATCGGCGCCGGCTGCACCTGGGGCCGCAGCCGCAGCTCCAGCGCCGCAGCGAACACCACCCCGAGCGAGCCCGTGGTGATGAAGAGGAGCGACAGCCTCTCAGACCATGATCGTGGAAGGATCACGTCTTCGCGAGGCTGGGTGAGGAACATCGCCGCGAGCAGCGCGAAGGCCACCCACGGCGCTGGGTGCGCGAAGCAGTCGGGCCGGCCGACGAGCGGTGCGAAACAGGCCGAACCCGCGACCCCCAGTGTGCCGATGCGTCGCATTGTCTCTCGCACAAAATCTCGCGTCTTAACTTAGGGCCAGTTTTCGTGAGCCGATTCCCTCCATCGTGCCGGGTCCATCGGGAATCGAGTAGGCGGGATGGATGACTCCAGCCTGGATGCCGAATTGATGACGGAGCGCTTCAATGGTCTGTTCCAACTGCGGTTCGACCCGAGCCGGGTGAATGGCCAACATTTCTGCGTACTCACCGTGGCGGAAGCAGTAGAACGGTCTCAGGACGATGCCGTTTGACCTGAGCCGGTAGGCTCCCAGCCGGACGAACAGATCCGCGGCGCGATCGCGGGTCGTGGCCAGGGTCAGGCCGAGACGACAGTCGTGAATTCGGAAGATGGCATTGCCCCCCAAACCCAGGACAGCACCCAAACCTCTTCGCCTCCAGGGCGCGCTGACAAACAGCGGACCGACATAGATGAATTTTGCCTCGTCATCGAAGGTCTCGAGCAACTCTTGAAAGGCTTCTTCGTACAAGTCCTCGTCCGCGGGGCTCGCAAAGGCAATGCCGCAGGGGACCAGCAGATCACGCAATATGACCGGCCGAGTTCTGCGGTGAAGGACGAACAGACGAACGGCCCCGGCCACCGCCCCGTCGGCTTTTTGCGTGGCGATCAAATGCCAGGCATTCCAATCCGACCAAGGGTCCTCTGGATTGGTCAGCGGGATCCTTTGCCCCAGGGACGTGAAGGCTCGCTCGCGCGCAACACGCATCGCGGGGATGAGCCGTTCGCAAAGCGGACGGTCGCGGGCGATGGGGCTGGGTAGAAAATCATCCGGCGGTGACAGGAGGTGCCAATCCAATTCCATCGAGAGGTTATTCAGGATTCGTGTCATGGTTTGGAGGTGGTTGGTGGCGAAGGCCGGCATCTCGGATCATTTCCCGGACTGCTATTGCGGCCCGTCTCCTCTTACCAAAGGAAAACCGCGCCAAAGTTACGGAGAAAATGATTCGCCGGCCGGTGTGGCTATGGAGTGTGGCGGTTGCCTCCGCCTTGGATGGGAACAAAGGGATAGGTCAATTGTCTGCGATCGCTTGGTCCGAATCTATTTACTGGCAGGCCATCCGCACTACGCCAGAGTCCGCCGTTGGCGGCAAATCACGGCGGACGCTCCCTTTGTGACTTGCCCGGTCACCGGAGGCACCCTGCTGCGTTTGCATATGCAGTATGCCCGCGACAAATCCGTCGTCGCGGCCTGGGCTGCGCTGGCTTCCGTTCATGCCCATCCCAGGCATGTCTTTTGGCCTGAGAATTTCTCTTATACTGAAATCCGCTTTGCCCGTCTTACCGGGCACCGCCAGATCACCGATTCCTGGCTGGTTGAATTCGCCCGATGCAAGGGCAGCCGGTTGGCCACCCTCGACGAAGCACTCGCCGTCCTCCGGCCCGAAACCACCGTTTTTATCCCCGTGTAAGCGTTGCGGGCACGAAGCCGTTGACCCGGTATGAAGAGGGAGAGGGGAGAGGCTCGGATGGCACGGAAAGGCCTTTGTTCATGCCGTGCAAGTCCGTGCCATCCGTGTCCGTCTCCCTCCCGCATGCGCTTCGTTTCCCTCAGCCGCAAGGATTCAGATCAACTTGCGAATGGACGCCAATTAAGAGACGCCGTTCGAGGATCAAGGCTCCTGGGGGAAGTAGGTGTGCCGCTGCAGCCAGGCGACATCCGGATTGTCCGGCGAATTCGCCGCCGCCAACTTCTTTCCCGTAACGGAGGGGCGTGTTCTTGGGTCCAGCCAGCGGTGCGATTCCACATGCCCGTCGGCAAAGGAAAGCGTCGCGGCGCCTTGGTGCTGAGAACCAGGAAAACTGACAATTTTCGCGGCCTCCCCCGACAACGGGCTGATCCGGAACACGATGGTGCTGATGCTGTCCGGATGCTCGTCCAGGAAGACAAACTGCGACGAAGCGTTGGGAATTCCTTCGACGGTGATGGGGCCGACGCGTGTCGGTTGATCACTGAAACAATCAATGCAACGCCCCACATGGAAGTTCATCGAGATGTTGCGCACACGCGCCCGCTTTTTTCCGTGGACGACCGCGGAACTGTGGTCCGCCGGGCATTTGTACAGGCGCGGACTCCTGCTGTAGTCGCCCAGACGCGCATAGGCCGGATCCACCAACAAACTCGTGTTCGTGTTATCCGGATGATTTTCGACGTAGCTCATTTTTCCCTGGGCCCACCAGTATTTCAGGTCGGTCCGCGGCGCGTCCGGTTGAATTTCCCCATTCGGCGGCATCTGATCGGCGTGGTCGGCGGCGTAGAGCAGCCACGCAAGCTGCAGTTGCCCTTTGTTGTTCAAGCAACTCGCGACGTGCGCCCGATTCCGGACGGATGTCAGGGCCGGCAGAAGGAGCCCGGCGATCAGCGCGACAATGGCCGTGACGACCAGCACCTCGATGAGAGTGAATCCACCCGTTCGCTGGATAGTCCGATGTGGTGACTCTGCCTTCATGGGTGGTGCAACCGGAAGAATTGCTGCTCTTCGATGGTAACGCGATGGCTCTTTGTCGTCATACCTGGCACCGGTTGCCAATTTGGCTGCGAGAGATTCGTTGTGCTTTCCAGAATGAGGTCTTCCGCAGACCAGATCAAATCCAAGGTCTGATCGTCAACGCGGGCCAGGGTCAGTGCCACCCCCTCCGTGATGGTGAGCGTTTGGCGCGGCACCACATTGTGAAGTTCCTGCGTCAACCCGGACGGCCACTCGATGCGAATCGTGTCAATGAGGGGCGCATCTCCCAGACCGACCAGAACATCGAGAGCATTGAACGCCAGCCATCCCTCGCTGCCGACGATCTGCCGGAGCTGCCATCGCTCCTGGCCGCCGATGGTGGCCTTCACGCGAACCTGGGTTCCAATGGCGGAACGATTGGAAATCGTGCCGACACATTTCAGTTGGATCCACGCATTACTGTTTCCGTCGTTTTGATAGAGGCCGTTGCGTTGGTCGGCAAAGATCGTCCCATTCGCCACGGCCACATCCGGAAACCCGTTGTGGTCATAATCGCCCCAGGCCGCACCTCCGCCGCGCGCGTAGTCGGTAACCAGCCTCCCTGTGGTGACCTTGACAAAGGTCCCATCACCCTGGTTGTGATAGAGGCAGTTCTTAACGGTGGCGGGCGCAGGAGCGATCGGTGGATCCACCGTTACGAATAGATCCAGCCAACCGTCATTGTCGTAGTCAATCCATGAGGCGCTGATAAAGTTGCTGGCATCGGTGACGATGGGGCCTTCGGTGATTTTCGTGAACGTGCCATCGCCCTCGTTTCGATAGAGAGAATTCGCGGTTTCCGGCCCGTTTAGATACACGTTGACGACCAACAAATCCAAATCGCCATCGTTGTCGTAGTCGCCCCAGGCCGAGCCCACGCTGTGGTTGAAGTCGGCCAGACCGCTTGCTCTGGTCACCTCCGTAAACTGTCCACCGCCGTCATTTCGAAAAAGTGAGTTTCCCTGATCTTCATAGCGCGTGACAAAAGGATCCGGATCTCCATCGCCGTCGTAATCGGCCCAGGTGCCTTGGGTCGTCTTCAACTCGGGCTCGGTGAACACCGCCTCCGTTCGGAGGAATCGCCCCGACCCCTCGTTATGATAAAGAAAATCCTTCTGGTTCGCGACGAGCGCGCCGTTTCCGACAAAGAAATCCAGGAGCCCGTCCCGGTCGTAATCCGCGGAGGAAATGGCCACCGATCTTGCGAGATCCGAGACGAAGGTTCCCGCTTCCTCGGCAGTCACTCGAACGAAGGTCCCGCCGCCGGTGTTGCGATACAGGCGATTGGGTTGCCCTGGAGAGACCATGGCGACATCGGCGACGGCCAGGTCGAGCCAGCCATCATTGTTGTAGTCCACCCAGACCGCGCAATGCGAGCTGACCATGAGGTCTGTGGCCACCGGGCCGGTGGTGACCTTCGCAAAAGTTCCGTCGCGATTGTTCCGGAACAGGGAGTTCCGCGTGGCGGTCTGGTTGTCGCCAATGCTGTTGCCGATAAAGAGATCGAGCCAGCCATCGCCATCGTAGTCTCCCCAGGCGGCGGTTACGGACCGGACGATTTCGTTCCACGGGGGGCCGTTCGTGATTCGGGTAAACGGCGCGGCGAGCACGGGTTCGGAGCCGGCGCAAGGCATGCTCGTCAAGAGGGGAAACCCGAGGGCGGCCACGAGAGACGGGAGCCAGCCGCGCCTTTTCGTCGTGAGTTGGATGGGTGAATTCATGCGTTCTCCTTTGGTGCAACTGGCTACAAAGGATTTTTTGCCCCTAGTTACAGGCCGGCGCCACTTTTCCCGGCTCCAGGAGCCAAATCGGTCTCTTCTGGGGAAGGCGCGCGCCACAATCGGGCGGTCCCGTCGTAGCTGGCGCTCGCCAGTGAAGTGCCATCGGGCGAGAAGAGCACCGATGGCACGAAGCTGTAGTGTGCCTGGAACGTGGCGATTTCGGTCTTCGATCGGACGCTCCAAAGTTTGACTGGCCCGTCGTTGTGGCCGGTGGCGAGCGTCAGTCCGTCGGGAGAAAAGGAAACCGCAGTGACTCCGCCATGGTCGCCCAGCAGCACCGCGATGGGCGCTCCCGTCGCAGCCTCCCAAAGTCGAGCGGTCGCATCCGCCGACCCCGTTGCCAGGACGCTTCCGTCTGGCGACGCCGCCAGCGCCAGCACTTGCCGGGTGTGGCCCTCCAGACGCATCGGGAAATCGCCTCTCCGCCAATCCACGCAGGCCACGGTCGCTGCCCCAGGGAACACCACCCATAGCTTGGCGCCGTCCGGAGAGAATAAGAGCGAGCCACGCCCGGCTATAGGTCTGGAATCAGGGGCATCGAGGCATTGGAAGACGGACGCAGGGACCCCGCTTCCGGCATCCCACACGACCACATGATTCGAGACGGCCAATGCGGCGAGCCAGCGACTGTCCCGCGACGCCACGATCGGCCCGAGCAGTGGCACCGGACTCTCCATGCGCCGCAATTCCCGGCCGCTGATCAAATCCTGAACGGAAACTTCATCCTGCCCCGCGGCGAGCAGAACCAAATTGGTTCCGCTCAAGGTCATCGCGAGCGGCTTCCGCGCGAGGGAGGAACGAATCAATTCGTGAGTCCCGCCGGCCGAGGGCTCCATTCGCCACAGCTTTAACGAGGAGAACTCTTCATTGACTCGAAGCAGGCAATAGTGCCTCCCGTCCGGGGCGAATTCCGCCGTGACCATGGATTGATTCGTCGCGGCGTCCAACAACGTGTCCGGCGCGCGGGATGCCGCATCCCAGAACCGAACACTGTAATCGGGACCGCCCGCGCTGGCGATGCGGCTGCCATCCGGCGAAAGGGCGAGCCGATAGACCCGCCCGCTGTTTCCCCGGAGAATGGACTGCTCCTTCCCTTTCGCGACGTCCCAGATGCGAATCGTGCTGTCCTGTCCGCACGTGACGAGCCGCCGGCCGTCGGGCGAGAACGCCATGTCCGGGACCGGCGCCGTGTGCCGCCCCAGCGTCTCGATTTCCCGGCGTTCGCGCCAGTTCCACAATCGCACGAGCCCATCGTCTCCGCCGGTGGCCAGCACCGTTTCATCGGGTGAAAAGGCGGTGGCATGGACGATCTTCCGATGAGCTTTGAAATCAACGAGCCGGCGTTGCTCGCGCAGATCCCAAACTTCAACCGCGCCCCCTTGATTCAAGCCCCGACTCAGGTACCGGCCGGACGGAGAGATGCGCGGCAGCAGCGAGACACTCGCCGTCGCCGGTAACGGGAAGAGGACCCTCTTCTCGCGGGCGTCCCAAACGAACGTTTCCGCATCACCTTCCTGCCCGTGCAGGTCTCCCGCCGCGGAGACAAGAATTTCCCCCTGAGCGTCCGCCACGACCGCGGAGACTCGCTGCCGGTGCCCCGCAAAGCGGAATCGAAGGCTCAAGGTTTCCGAATCCAGCAGCAGAAAGTTGGTGGATCGCAGGCTGATGTAGAGGCCATCGCCGTTGGGTGTGAACGCGAGCGTGTCAATGATGCCCCACCCGGCTTTTTCATCGGCCAACAGGCGGTTATCTTTCGCATCGTAGAGACGAACCCCTCCTTCGCCTCCGTAGCCGAGCGCCCAGCGGCTTCCATCGCGCGCATAGGCCACCGCGGAGACATAACCGGGCTGCCCCAGCACCTCCAACTCCATCGGGCGAGTCTTGGCCCATAGATCGCGCCATTCCCAGCCTCGCAAAGCCGGCGGTTGCTTCCCGAGAAGCTGCCGGGCGCGTTGGACCTGGCCAAAATCCAGCGATTGGTAAGCCAGGGCCATTTCGGAGGCATAGAGCAATTCCCGTTGAGATGCCCGTGCCGCGGCTTCCGATTTGGCCAATCGTGTCGCCCGCACCGCCTGGATGGTCGTCGCCACGATTCCGCCCATCAGCACCACCACGAACGCGGAGACTGTGGCCAGGAGGGTCCGATGCTTTTTGGCATATTTGGTGAGCCGATAGGAGACCGAAGGAGGCGCTGCAATCACCGGTTCGCCTTGTTGGAACCGGACGAGGTCGGCGGCGAATGCGCTGGCGGCTTCGTAACGGCGATTGCGGTCCTTTTCGAGGGCTTTGAGGAGGATCCAGTCTAACTCGCCCTGCACCTCGCGGTGGAGACGGTCGGGCGGCTCATTCCGCCGCGCCGCCAGCGCGGTCAACTCCTCGCGGCTTAACGTGCTCAGTCGCGTGCTGGGCTTCGGAGGCTCGGTTTCGCGAATCGTCTTGAAAACCGCGTCCAGCCCCTCGGCCGGCATTTTCCGCGTGTCGAAGGGAGTCTTGCCGACCAACAGTTGGTACAGCAGCACGCCCAGGCTGTACACGTCGCTTCGGCTGTCCACATCCAATCCACCCAATCCCGCCTGCTCGGGACTCATGTAGGCGGGCGTCCCCATGATCTGGTTGAACCGGGTGAAAACGGTTTTCTCCGTCAGTCGCGTATCGGTCGCCTTCGCGATTCCAAAGTCCACCACCTTCGGCACCGGCCGGCCATCCTGGTCGGTCACGAGGATGTTCGAGGGCTTCAGATCCCGGTGAATCACCCCTTTCTGGTGGGCGTGCTGAACAGCCTGGCAGACCGCGACAAACACCGTAATCCGCTCGTTTGTGGTCAGCGTTCGCGCATCGCAATATTCGGTGATGGGCACGCCGCGGACTAATTCCATTACGAAGTAAGGCCGCCCGGTGGGCGTCGCGCCGCCGTCAAGAACACGGGCAATGTTGGTGTGGTCCATCATGGCGAGCGCCTGCCGTTCCGCCTCGAACCGCGTCACCACCTGTCGCGTGTCCATCCCGGCTTTCAGAATTTTGAGCGCCACCCGGCGGCGCACGGGCTCCTCCTGCTGCGCCATCCAGACCGTCCCGAAGGCGCCTTCGCCGATGATCTCCAGGAGCTGGTACCGGCCAATCCGCTGACCCTCCGTCTCCTCGAAGGACGCGGGTGTTTCCGCCTCGGGTCCGGTCTTCTGGGGCTCAATGCCCAGCGCAAACAAACACGCCAGGCAGGGCGCATCCGCCTCCGGAAGCGGTTGACCGCAGTCGTTGCAAATGGGAGAGGCGGAACTCATGGCTCATCTGCGGCAAAGAAATTTGGATCCAAGGTTACCAACAAACGCCTACTGGCTGACAATCCGGAACAGATAACGAATCTCGTCCTGCACCTCCGCCTCCGAAGGAACCGTCCGCGCGATTTCCTCCCGCAAAATTTCCCCGAAGCGCCCGCGCATCCGATGCACCGCGACTTTCAGCGCGCCTTCGCTCATCTGCAGTTCCGAGGCCAGGTCCGCATACGGCCGCCCGGTCCGGTCTCCCGGCATCTTGTCCCGCAACGCGCCAAACAGCGCCAGCTTGCGAGCCTTGGCGTACTCTTCCTCCAAGGTTCGGGTCGCGCGTTGGAGCACCAGCATCGCCCATTCGCGGTCGTAGATGGCTTCCGCCGAGGCCCGTTCCGGCGCCAACTCGACTGGCTCGCCAAGATCGCTCTCGTCCAGGGACCATACCATGGCGCCTCCGCCTCGTTTCGCCGCCGTTTGTCGGTCCCAAAGATTCGCGAGAAAATGCTGCATCGCGGTGAGCAGAAACGACCGAAACCGGCCGCCCTCGCGTGAAATTTGAGCCAGCCGATCTTTGGTGAGCAGCGCGACGAAGAACTCCTGGGTGATATCCTCGGCTTGCGAGTGCCCGTGCCCCTTTCTCAACACATAACGATATACCGGCATCCAGTAGTCTTGATATAGCCGGGAAAACGCCGCCTCACCGCGCGAGTCTTTCTGCGCCGCGGACAAGACCTCCGTCCAGCAAGTCGTGCGGAACAGGGAAGGTTTGTCCCTTTCCGACTCCGAAGTTGGATCCTGCATAGGCGCAGGCGCTATGCACCGGCCCTCAGTTCTTGAAAAGAAAGAATGCTGCGCTTCGTTCCCTCGGCGGCTGCAGGCTCATCAACGGCGCGGGCACCAAGAAGGCGTGTCACTTGGGATCGGCCAGGAGCTGGACGATGCAAATCAGGGGATTCCCCGGCGGCTCACTTGCGCCGCCTGGCAATGGGCTCATTTGGGATCCACCCCCGATGAGCAGGCGCTTCCCGACGCGGACGCCGATGAAGGCGGGGCCTCCAATTATCTGAAATTTCTGGTGGGAACGAATCCCACCTCGGCCGGCAATGCCTGGAAGCTGGGAATCATCCGAACGGGAGAACAAGTCGAAGTGGATTTCGTTCCTTCAGGAACCCAAAACTACTGGGACTCCTGGACCCGGAAGAACCGGGCGGGTTCGGTCGGCACGGGCAGGACGTACTCGGATCGCGGGAAGGCGCCCGGGACGGTCGCGCGTCGCGTAAACCCGGATCCCAAACGCAGGCTGGAATCCAGGGAATAGCTGCGTCCATCCAAGGACGGCCAGTCGAACCGCCAGTAGCCGGGCTCGAATTCCGTCCACTCCAGCCGAAGGGGAGCGTCGGAGACCCGCGGATTGGTCCGGAGGATCTGCTCACGGGAGTTGACGTAACCATCCCCGTCGGGGTCGTCACGCGATCCGGAGGCCAGGTTGCCGAAGGCCTCTTTTTCCCAGTCGTCGTCGAGTCCGTCCCGGTCGGAATCCGTAATGGGAATGCCATCCACAAACAATTGCACCAGCGTCACTGCGCCCGTGGCCGGCCGGCCGCCCTGGACCACGGTGTCCCGCTCGTCACTCACCTCCACCCGCCAGTCTCCCAAGGAACTTTCGTAGAAGTGCTGGGTGCTCCAATAGGTCCAGTCCACCGGGCCGGGCGCCTCGTGCGCATTGATCGCCTGCAGGACGGACCGTGTGCCCATCGGCGATACCAGGGTGATCCGCACATCCGAACGGCTCGTATGGGTGGTCCGGATTCGCACGCCTACATGGGTGGTGATCAGGCTATTGCTCACCGCGAGCGTGTAGGTGGCGGGAATGAGCAGGATTCGGGCGGTCGCGGCCGGGTTGGAATTCAAGTACGCGAGGATCCCTTCACCGGCGGTCCGGCCAATGCTGACTGCGGGGATCCGCGCAAACTTGGTGCCGCCCATCGCCTGAATCTCGTTACCGCCGGTGTTGTTGTAGATGATGGCCAGGGCGGCTCCGGCCGCTGCGGCGTTTTCGATCTTTTCGGAGAACAGGGATTCCCCCCTCTGGATCAGCGCCGCCTTGCCGGTCAGGTCCTGGGAAATGGCGCCGCTGGCCCGACCGACATTCACCACGGAGCGCGCGCCGGTCGGCACGTCGGGATGCATCCCGAGGGACGGCAGGCACTGGATCGAGCGGAGATTGCTGGGCACGTCGGTTCCGGCGATGCCCACCCGCAGCGCGTCGTCGAGAATGTTCAGCCGCGTCCGGCTCTCCGCCATCACCCGGATCGGTGGCGGCAGGTTGGTCCAGGCCCGGGCGATCCGCACCGCCTCCCCGGCATCGGGCATTCCGTAGCCCACATTCTCGCTGACACGGAAGCCGGCGCCGTTGGTCTTCATGGCCGGGTCCTGCAGGTGGCGATGCCGCGAGCTGAGAACCAGGATGTGCTGCACGTCCCGGAAGGTGAGATTGGTGTTGGCGCTCACGATGAGCGCCGCGATGCCGGCAATCTGCGGCGAACTCGCCGAAGTGCCGTCAAAGCCGGTGTAGCTGGCCGCCTCCGTGGAGCCCGCATTGTACCCGTCCGCTCCGGTGCGGTCCGTGGTCTGGACGTCGGCGGTGGCCGGACCGTCGCCTTCGGGCGGGAAGGTGTCGCCACTCGGCGCCCCCACCAGGACGCAGGCGCCTGGACTGCTGTAGCTGGTCACCCGGCCGTCCTTGCGGATGGCGGCGACGGAGATCGAACGCGGATCCGCGGAAAAGCCATCGTCGTTGGCGTTGGCCAGATCGAGCCGCGAGTTGCCGGCGGCCCGGACGATCACCACGCCCAGGCCGCCGCGTCCGTTGGTGACCGCATTGCCCACACCGACATTCGCGAGGGTGTCCATGGGGAGTTGTCCCAGGGTGGCGTTGCCCCAACTGTGATTCTGCACCGCCACCCGGTTGGAGGCGTACTGGAACATGTCCATCTGCTGCTCGTCGCTGGCGAAGCTCTCGAATCCCGAGACCGACGTGCCGAACAGGACCCAACTGGCCAACTGCGCCTTGGGCGCCACCCCGGAAACCCCGCGGCGGTTGTTCCCCTCGGCACCAATCAGGCCCGCGACGGCGGTGCCGTGATTGGCGAAATCCGACGCCGGGATGCCGGTGGCGATCTCCCGGAAGAAGTTGTAGCTGAGCCCGCCCGCCATGCGTGTCGAAAGGTCCGGATGCGTGGTCTGCACGCCGTCGTCGCCCACGCCGACGATAACGCCTTCGCCCTGGGTGACCGGCCAGGCCCCCCGCACATTGAGGTCGGGCCCCAGAAGATTGCGATCCGATCCCCGGTGATCGAGGTGCCATTGTTCGCGGAACCGCGGATCATTCGGAAGCGGCGCCAGGGGACCCCGGCGTTTCCAGGGACGGCGCATCACCGGGTAACTCGACACCACCCCGGGGAAATCCGCCAACTCGGCGGCCACGGCAATGGCCGTGGAGCTGTCGGGCGCCTGGAGAATGTGCAGTCCCGGCGCCACGGTCCGGGCCAGCGTGACCGGGCGCCCTTCCAGGAAGGGTTCGACGGCGTCCCCCCCCTTCTCCAGTTGCAGCACGATCCGGCTGCCCAGTTCCACCGTGACCTCGGGATCGTCCGCGGCCGTGGCGTTGCGCCACCCGTCGGGGCCCGGAGCAGCGGCCCGCGCATTGGCCGCCGCCGGCTCCAGCCGGTAGGCCGTGGGATGCGGCTCACGGAATCGGACGATCTCGTCGCCGTCGGCCGCATCCGCAAGATATCCAGAGGCCATCCAGATCCATGCAGCCAGGGAGAAGGCGATGCGGGGAAAGCGAAAGAGCGTCATGAGGTGTGTCCGGACCGGCTCCGGAACTAGACATCACGCGGAGCGGTCTGTCGAACCCGCATGCAGCAGGTCCGCGACCAACCCCTTCTCCTCCTGCAATTCTTTTTCCGTCGCCGCGATCCGGGCGCGGCTGAAGTCGGAGAGGGACAGGCCCTGGAGGAGCTCCAGCTTTTTGCCGTCGGAGCGCATCGGGAAACTGAAGATCAGCCCCTTCTCAATTCCGTAGCTGCCGTCGGAGCACACCGCGACGCTGAAGCAATCGCCGGCCGGGGTCGGAGTGGTGATGGCCCGCACGGTGTCCACCACCGCGTTGGCCGCCGACGCCGCCGAGCTGAGGCCGCGCGCCTCGATGATGGCGGCGCCCCGCTTCTGCACGGTGGGAATGAAGGTCTCGGCATACCAGGGCGTGTCGGTGATGACCTGCGTCGCCGGCCGGCCCCCGATCGTCGCATTGGCGAAATCGGGGTACATGGTGGAGCTGTGATTGCCCCAGATGGCGAGGTGTCGCACGGCGGTGACGTCCACACCCGCCTTGCGGGCCAACTGGGTCCGGGCACGCGACTGGTCCAGCATGGTCATGGCGAACCAGCGGTCCGCGGGAATCGCCGGCGCGCTGTTCATGGCGATCAGGCAGTTGGTGTTGCAGGGATTGCCCACCACGAGGGTCCGGACGTCCGGAGCCGCCGCGCGGGCGATGGCCTGGCCTTGTCCGATGAAGATCTTGCCATTGATGCCCAGCAGATCCTTGCGTTCCATGCCCGCTTTTCGCGGAACGCTGCCCACCAGCAACGCCCAGTTCACGCCCCGGAATCCCTCGTCGAGATTGGCGGTGGGGACCACGCCCTTGAGCAGCGGGAAGGCGCAATCATCGAGCTCCATGACCACGCCGTTCAACGCCTTGAGGGCTGGCTCGATCTCGATGAGGTGAAGGATGACCGGTTGGTCGGGACCGAACATCGCGCCGGAGGCGATGCGGAAGAGCAGGGAATAACCAATCTGGCCGGCGGCGCCGGTGACAGCGATGCGTATCGGGGAATTCATGTCCAAAACAGGGAAGGGCACTATGCGGACCCCCGGCGAGGCGGGCAAGCGCCCGGCGTCTGTCCCCCACCAAGATCCTTGATAGGGACGGGCTCCGGCACGTCCCTAACTTCCCCCCGCAGCGCGTGTGGAGTCACTGCGGGGAACGCGGGAAGCTTCTGGCGCGTGGGGGGCTTCCCGCGTCCCCTCCTCGTTCATCCGCGGGCGCAGCGGATCTGAAGTGGGTCGCGGATGGAACGCGACCCTACCATTCCCTGGAGAGGAGCTTTGCGGGAGGCTCATGAAGGAATGCAAAGGGCCAGTCGGCGCTCGACGAATCCCGCAGCTCCTGCGGAAGGTGGGGCGCCATGGACGCCCTTCAATCCCTGCTCTGGCACGACGGCAAGTTTCTCGGCATCGAGTGGCACCTGTGGAAGGTCATCGGATGGCTGGGCAACCTGGCATTCATGTCCCGGTTCCTGGTGCAATGGTACGCCACCGAGAAGCGCAAGGAGGTCGTGGTACCGGCCTCCTTCTGGTGGCTGAGCATTGCCGGATCCTGGCTGTTGCTTTCCTACGCCATCTTCTCGGCGAAAAACTCGGTATTCATCTTCGCCAACGCCTTCAATTGGATCCCGTACCTGCGCAACCTGATCATTCACCAGCGGCACCGGAAGGCGCATCTCGCCTGCGAACGCTGCCAGCGCATGAATCCGCCCCAGGCCTGCTACTGCATGCAATGCGGGAACCGTCTGGAGGAAGGAAGAGGGACGAAGGACGACGGATGAACGGGGGCATTGGCCTCCCGCTGGGTTGCTGATGAATCCCCGTCACCGGTTGGGGTTGGTGTAGGACGCGGCGGGAGCGTTGGTGGGCGGGATGGGCTCGAGGCGAAACTGGGCCAGGACATTGCTGGCGTAATCCGGATACCGCCACCCGATCTGCTGGAAACGGGGTAGCATCTGGAGCACCGGAGCGATGGCGGTCTCCGCCTGGTTCACGGTTTCCTGCTGGGCGAGGATCTGGTATCGCAACAGCTTGGTCTGCCGGTACATGAAGAGACACAATCCGCCGGTGGTAATGATGAGTCCGAGCAGGAGCAGCCGGACGGTTCCGCGCAGTTCGGCCACTTGAAGACGCAGTTGGTCCAGTTCTCCGGCGCCCGACATGGGGGAAGGCAGGGATTCGATCGGATCGTTCATGGCTTGTTGTTACGCGCACCGGGTTGGACCGTGTTCCTGGAGGTGCCGGCCCCCGCCGCGCCACCCGGCGAATTGGTGGAGGGGACGATCTTGAGTCCGGCCTCTGCGAGGGCCGGGATCAGTGCCGGATTCGTTCGTGTGGCGTAGGCGATGCTCTCATTGACGAGCCCCTGGAAAGCCTGCTGGTTGTTCTGGCAGGTCATGAAGCGACGGACCTGACGGCTATGGAGCACCGTCAGGTAGATGTGCAGCGCCGCCAAGGCAGCGAGCACCACCGCCAGCATCAACTGGATAGCCGCCAGCGCCGGCATGAACGACGGACGTTTCGAACCCACGGCAGGAGTCTAGGTAGGGTTGCGCAAGCTGGCCATGAGGATTTGCCCGCCCGGGAGGGCATGAAGGAGGCCGAAGGCACCGCGGAGGAAGGCGAACAGGGTGCCAGGTCATCAGTTTGGCGGGTTTCCCTCCAGCGCCCTAGACCCGGGGAGGCGTCCGGTAGCCGCTGCCCCGGGCTGGAATCTCCAGGTCCTTCAGGCCGGCCACTCGACCCATCCTTTGTGTGAGGTGCCGCCAAGCGAACAGAGTACCAGGTCCTCTGAAACCCCTCTCATCGAGGACCCGCTCGTCATTGAAGGAATCCGGCGCCATCTCAATCTCTGGTGTGGACCCGCCACCTTCGCCCCGGCCTGGCCCTCACCTCCTGCGAGAGGGAGCGACGAGATCTCTGAGCGAGACCTCCCCGATGCCGGAAGTGCCCCGCCGAAGCGCAGCGAAGGCGGAATACGAAAACGTCCTCACCGATTGACCCGGTTCTTCCCGATCCGGAAAGGTCCATCCGTGGCAAAAACGGCTCAAAAGCATCCAGAAACTCAGTTGACCCGCCCAAAATTCGCCTCGCGGCTTCCGCGCCATCGTCATCGGGCCATGGGGCGCCTCAAAAAGGCCATTGACCCTGCAAAATTGGGGCGGATAGTGGCAAAAATATCCGCGTCAAAAAACCAAGTCTTCCTCTTCCGGCGAAAATCAAATTCCTATCAGTAGTTCTCTGGGATGGCTCGGATTGCCGGCTTTGGCGACACCCCGTTTGCACGGCCGTTTGGGGGGCACATCAAGCGCTGCTGTTTTTGCAGCCCAGTCCGGAGACGCAGAACCTCTGAACCGACCTGAGGGATTTTGGAGGGATGGCAAAGCTTCTCCGGACGGTCTGGCGCCCGCGGGGAATTGTGCATGGGATGCCTTTTCCAGTTGGGCCTGGCCGTGCCTTGAGAATGACCCTTGACGAAGCAAAAGGATTCCGACCAGTCTTTCCCTACGTGCAAGTCGCTGGGCGACTCCTCGCCCAAAAAAGTTCATCGCTACGGAATTCCTGTTCTTTCAAGCCAGATCATTGCTCCTGATTGACGCGCAGACTCCCTGGTCAGCCTGCTGTAACACAAAAACCCCGGCGGCTCCATGCGCTACCCCTCGTCGCAAAGACTTTCATCATGGCAATCAAGTACAAAAAAACATACGGCCTTTCGGAATACCTCACAGAGTTCCGAAAATACTCGAGATTAAATAAACTGAGGTCGAAGATGCTTGCGTTGGCCGGGGAACACCTGCGTGAAACCAAGAGAAAATACCTGGGCACATTTGCCTATGACGGCAACAGCCAACTGACAGACATCTTTGGAAGCCCCGAGCGATGGCAATTTGACGCCATCCTGGCTTATCTGCAGGAGAACAACTTAATCGGTGATTCGGTTGCAGTGGATGCCGGAGCCAATCTGGGGATGTTATCCCTCCGTTTTTCGAAACTGTACTCCAAGGTTTTTAGTTTCGAGCCGCATCCGCTGACCTTCGAGATGCTGCAACGGAACCTTCGTCTCTATGCCCCAAACGCGGAGGCTATACAACGAGGACTCTCGTCGAACGCCGGAAAGTTCAAATTGGGGGTGGATACAGACAACATTGGCAATTTCTACATCACCAATGAATCTTCCGCGAATCGCGAATCGTATGACGTTGAGACGGTTAGGCTAGATGATTTTTTCCGATCGAGAACCTTTAGAATCGGCCTAATAAAAATTGACATTGAAGGGCACGAGTTTGAGCTGTTTAAAGGCGCGACCGAAACTATCAGCAAGGACAAACCAGTGATCTTGGTGGAAGATGGGAACAGCAAGTCTGGGTCGAAGAGCGAATCCATAAAACTGCTCGAATCGTTGGGATATAAGACGTTTCTGGAACCGGCATTGCTTCCCGTCAGAAGCCGTACCCCTCGCAACGCCGTCCTTAGGCGCGGGATTCTCGCTTTGAAGTGTCTGTTTCAAGACCGCGGCTACGGCCTAATTGACTGCGATTTCGAAGACCCCGGCGGCTATGCGGTCATCGTTTGTATTGCGGGATGAACTGGGCCGCTGGTTCAATGGCCACGTATGGAGGCAGACGGGGATAGCCACGGCTAATCCAGGCCGAAAGGCGCAAGGCCGTCGGGGGGTGGCGCTTGACTGCCTTACGCGCGAGGAAGAAAGGCATGCCCCCTGGGTTCACACATTGGAGAACGGAAGGTTAAGGATTTTGGCAGGGCATGGAGATGGGGATCCTCGCTGGGCTTGGAGTCGGAGGGGTGGACGGGGCTGGGGTCTCGAATGGACTAAGGTGGAAAGGAAGACGGGGGAGTTGATCCGCCGCAGACGGTGGGATTGAATCGGATAATTGTGCTCGTCGAACCGCATCACCACCGAGCCTTCGTAGGCCGGGTTGTCCGGCACTGCAAGTAACTGCGGTCCCCGACGACACCCCCTCCTGATCGAAAAGGCCGTGCGCCCGAAAGCCCTCCTGCACCGGGCCGTTGAACCACTCCTGCCACCGCGCCGCCGGCACATCCTGCCAGGAGCGCAAGGTATCCTGATCGTACGGGCTCTGGCGTTCGCGATGGTTCTTGAGATTGAACCCACGCAGTCTAGCGCCACTTCCCGGCTCTGAGGATTCAGGCGCTTGGTGGCCATCGCCAGATCCAAGGCGCCCAACAGCCCGCCGCACCGCACCACCCGCTTCCAGACCAGAAAGGAGTGTTCGCCATACAATTTCAAACTCAGGTTGGCTGCCAGAATGCACCACCCGAGGGGGGACCTCCTCCCGCCTGCGGGCCGTCGGCATCCTCAGCGCCAAGCGCTCCAGCATCCGCTCGCCAAAACACAACTTGAAGAACGCTTTCTCGTCCGGCTGGTCCAGAATCTCCAGACCATCGAACTCACCACGCTGGAAGGCCTCCAGCACCCGGCGAGGATGCGGCTCAACCAGTTCCAGGTTCATCTGGTGAGGGGGCCGGCCAGCGTTGGAGTCGCCGCTCGGCCAACTGATCGTTCAAGGCAAATCAACGCCGCCGCTTGCCTGACCAAACGGGCTCGGGCCGCCTGCCGGCGGCGATACTTCAGGGTCAGTGGACGCAGGGAGCCGCGTCGATCTGCGGGCACCGAATACAAACGATTCTTGCCCGACTCACTGCGGGTGAGAACCCACGAAGCGTCTTCCGGCGAAGCGTGAAAACCAAATTCCTATCAGTCGACTCCCTCCAGCCGAAGCGCGCCGTCCGGTTGGACGACGGCTCCGTAGAAGCGGTGCCGCTGCTGCGCCTCGGGCACCGAAGCCGAATTCGCCCAGGCTTCCGCATCGGCGGTGGACGCAAAGCCGCCGCCGGGCAGTGCCGGAGGAAGCGTGCTCAGCGTGCCGCTGACGATCACCGGCTCGGATAGGTTCCAGCGAGCGCATCCCTGAGCGTCGTCCCCCGTCCGTCCCAACTCGACCACCACCGTCTCGCCGGGCGGGACATCCACTTCCTGGGCCTGGCTGAACCTCCAGAAAGTGGACCAGGGTGCCAGGTGATTCGTTTGGCCTCCCAGTTCCATGGGCACTCTTGGCGCCCGAGGGAACGAGAAAAGGTTGAAAGCCACTGAATCAGACGGAAGTCCCTTGATGGACAATGGGTTGGGTGAGATTCCGGCGCCAATGTCGAGAAATGAGCGAACAGAGTACCAGGTCATCTGTTTGGTTTTCCCGAGGGAACGAGAAAAGGTTGAAAGCCACTGAATCAGACGGAAGTCCCTTGATGGACAGTGGGTTGGGTGAGATTCCGGCGCCAATGTCGAGAAATGAGCGAACAGAGTACCAGGTCATCTGTTTGGTTTTCCACAAACACCAAACAGCGAACAGAGTGACGGGTCCTCTGAAGCCAGCCCCCCGCAGAAAATTTTCACCACAGAGGCTCGGAGACGCGGAGGAAGGCGAACAGGGTGCCAGGTCATCAGTTGACACCAGACCAACCCGATCCTTCCCTGGCCCTGACGCGACCCCAGCCCCAGCCCAAGGATTGGGCTTCCTGCCGACGCCCTGGGACGACGCCCCCCAACACCCAACCAGCTGCGCCCCGAAGGGACACCGGGGCCCCCATCGCTCCAGAACTCGGGGCAGTGTCCGGTGGCCGCTACCCCGGGCGGGATCTCCAGGCCTTTCAGGCCAGCCACCCGTCCCGCCCCATCCTTTGCGGATCTTTGCGGCCTTTGCGTGGGGCTCGATTGAGGGCTTGGGGGGGCGAACAACGAACAGAGTGCCAGGTCATCAGTTTGGCGGAATTCGCGATTTGCCTGCCACAGGCGCGGATGCGCCGGATTTTTCATTTCTCGGCTGACACTGCCAGGGGTAGTTGTGGTGGGTCCGGTCTCCGCCCGGAGGTCGTTCTGTCCCTCGACTGAATTCAAAATGAGCTTGAATCCCCTCAACAGCACGGAACTGAAGGAAATGACCGATGGCCTGCACCGTCTGGCCCGAAATCTCTGGTGGAGTTGGGACCAGGATGCCCAGGAGCTCTTCCATTTCCTTTCCCCGCGCGGCTGGCAGAACCTGTACCACAATCCGGTCGCGGTCCTGCACGAGGTGTCGGACTACGAACTGCGGGTGCGGCTGCAGGATCCGGAACTGGCTGCACGGGTGCGCAAGGTGCTGGCGGACTTCAAGGCCTACCTGGCGGAGCCGCAGACCTGGGCGGCGGCGCACGCGCCGAAGCTGGCGCAGAATCCCGTCGCTTACTTTTCCGCCGAATTTGCCTTCCACGAATGCCTGCCCATCGCCGCCGGCGGCCTCGGGGCGCTGGCGGGCGACCATACCAAATCCGCCAGCGACCTCGGACTGGGCTTCGTGGGCATCAGCCTCTTCTACCGGGAGGGCTACTTCCAGCAGTCCATCAGCAACGACAACTGGCAGCAGGAGAACTACAGCCCGCTCAACCCACGCAACCTGCCGCTGGATCCGGTGGTGGACGGCAGCGGCAAGCCGGTGGTGGGCAGCGTGCGCATCTTTGGCCAGCCCATCCACTTCCATGCCTGGCGCATCAACGTGGGCCGGGTGCCGGTGTACCTGCTCGACACCAACCGTCCGGAAAACGAGGGACAGTACCGGGATCTCACCAACCGGGTGTACGGTGGCGACACGACCACGCGCATCATGCAGGAAATCCTGCTGGGCGTGGGCGGCGTCCGGCTCCTGAGAGCGCTGGGCGTGCACCCCTCAACGTTCCACATGAACGAGGGGCATGCGGCCTTCCTCACCCTGGAGCTGATCCGGGAAAAGATGGCCGCCGGCAAGTCGTTCGCCGAGGCGGGCGAACTGACCCGGCAGGAATGCATTTTCACCACCCACACCCCCGTCGAGGCCGGACATGACCGTTTCTCCAACGATCTGGTCCGCCTCGCCGGGGGAACCTTCGAGGTGGATCTGCGGATCAGCCATGAACAGCTCATGGAGCTGGGCAACGAGCATCCGGGCAAACCCAACAGTCCGTTCTGCATGACCGCCCTGGCACTCCGGTTCTCCCGAGCGGCCAACGGGGTCAGCGAGTTGCACGGCGAGGTCAGCCGCGAGATGTGGAAGGGCTACTACGGCAAAACCGAGGCGTCGGAGGTGCCCATCGGGTCCATCACCAACGGCATCCATCTGGTGGGCTGGGTGAAGGGGCCGATGCGCCGCCTGTGGATGCGCAAGTTCACGGAAAACGGCGGCGATCCCAAACGGTTCGTGTACGACGCCAATACCCAGGCGTTTTGGGACCGGATGGCCGATCCTTCGGTGACGTCGGATGAGGAGCTGTGGGCGATGCGCTACCGGCTGCGGCGCGAACTGATCGAGTTTGCCCGGCGCCGGCTGTTGATCCAGGGACGCTCCTTCAGCAGCGGCGACTTCATCAGCTTCGACGCCATGCTGAATCCCGACGCGCTGACCATTGGCTTTGCCCGCCGGTTCGCCACCTACAAGCGGGCGCCGCTGATCTTCGACCAGTTCGACAACATCCTGAAGCTCGTGCGCGATACCAGCCGTCCGGTGCAGTTTGTCTTTGCCGGCAAGGCGCATCCGCGCGACGAGCACGGCAAGGCGTTCATCCAGAAAATCATCCACCTCTCCAAGTTCAGCGAGCTCAAGGGGCACCTCGTCTTCATTGAGAACTACGACATCCATGTCTGCCGCCAAATGGTGTCCGGATGCGACGTATGGCTGAACAATCCGCGGCGTCCGCTGGAGGCCTCGGGCACCAGCGGCATGAAGACCACCCCGCACGGATGCCTCAACTTTTCCATCCTCGACGGCTGGTGGCGGGAGGACTTCGACGGCACCAATGGGTTTGGCATCGGACCGGATTCGAATCCCGACGACGTTCAGGAACAGGACCGCGTGGACAGCGCCAATCTCTACAAGGCCCTCACCGAGGAGGTGGTGCCGACGTTCTTCAACCGCGACGCCAACGGCATTCCGCGCCAGTGGATCGCCAGGATCCGGCGCGCACTGGTCACGCTGGCCGCCAAGTACAGCACCTGGCGCATGGTCCAGGAATACACCGACAAATATTACCTCACGCGCCCGGGTCTCTGATCCCCTCATGCCGTCCGGGCCATCACAGGCTCATCAACGGCGCCGGGACCAGGAAGGCGTGTTGTTCGAACAGGCTGAGCGACCCGTTCCAGGACAGGAACTGTGTAAAGTAAACGAAGAGCGCGTAGAAGATCACCACCGGCAGCAGGGCCAGGCGGCTGGTCCAGCGGAAGAATCCGTGCCGGGGCGTGTTCCGGCGGCGCGCGCGTCCGACCGCCCAGCCAACCAGGAGGCGGGCCGGAAAGATGAAGGCCACGAAGAGCAGGCTGGGCAACCAGGCGATCTCCCGCGGCGGCAATTCGATCTTCAGCAGATAGAGCGGCAGCGCAAAGAGCAGCGTGATCAGGAGCGAGAACCAAAACGCCACCGGCGCGCGCTGGAACATCCGGCGCACGGCCCGGAGGTCGAAGAGCGCACGGAAACGGTTCTCGAGCGCGAAATGCGTTTGCAGGAACGGCAGGTGCAAGGCCACCAGCATCAACAGGAACCCGCCGATCAACGACCCCAGGCCGCCGCCCCGGTCCGGCGCTGCCTGCGCCGCCAAGGCCAGCAGGCCCACCGGGACAAATAGCCATAACAGCGCCCCCAAAAACGCCCGGGCGCCCAGCCAGAAATAGTAGGGGAGCCGCAGACTGGCGAAATATCGCACAATGGCGTCCCGCGCTGACGCCCGCTTGTCCGGTCCGCGAAGCCATTGGAGAAAGCGGCGCGGCGCGGGCCAGAGGAAGTGCCAGGGGCGCCCGCCTCGCAGACAGGCCCACCCGACGTGCAGGACGGCGAGCAGCGTCAGGACGAGGAGACCGGCGCGCCAGGCGGACGCGGCCGGGCCACCCGGGGCGACGAGTTCCGCGTCCTTCCATAGACCGGACACGAAGCGCACCGGCACAAACACCACCCAGACCCCAAGCACCAAGCTGCCCAACGCGGAGGCCTTGCGAATGCCGACGAAGCCGCTTCGCAGCCTGCCGGTGGCCGCCACCCGGCCGCTGGCGTGGATCAAGTAACCCAGGCTCAGAAGGTTGAGGAGGGGGATCACCGACAAGACCGCCAGCCCGGCGACCAGCGAGACCAGCCCGAAACCCCAGTCCAGCGCGGAGCCGACCGCGCCGCCCACCCGGCGAATCCGCTTCATCAGCGTCGGCACCCCGGCCACGTCGGGCGGCGCCATCGGCTGAGGCGACGTTTCGATGGGGTTCATCGCTTGGACTCCGAAGTCATCTTTCTTGAAACAACCGGGCCTCGCCGTGTCTAACAATACACGGAGTCGGTCGTGTTCAGTTTCAGATTGCTGAAGCAGGAAATCAAACGCGCCGAGACCGAGGCCAACTCACAATGAGACTCTGGATCCGCAACCTGGTCTGTCTCGGATTCTGCCTGGTCGCCGCGGGCCTGGCGGTCCGGGGCCTTCTGCTGCGCCCAGCCTCCCCGGGCCCCCAATCGTTCGATGCGGCTCGATTCGGGGCGGCTGAATTTTTCGGGGCCGCCGAACAGGTGGACCGATCGTTTGCCAGCCATTGGAATTCCGCGCACCTGGAGCCGGCGCCGGTCGCCGACGATCTGACTCTCGCCCGGCGCCTGTCGCTGGCCTTGACCGGCACCATCCCCTCGCTGGAGGAGTTGCGGGCGCTGGAGGCGCGGCCGCAGGAGGAGCGCATCCCATGGTGGCTGACGCGCCTGTTCGAGGACCGGCGCTACGGCGACTACCTGGCCGAGCGGTTCGCCCGGATGCTGGTCGGGGTCGAGGACGGGCCGTTCATCTTCTTTCGCCGCCATCGGTTTACCAGTTGGCTGAGCGACCGGCTCATGGCCAACCGGCCCTATGACGAAATCGTTCGCGATTTGCTGACGGCGGAAGGCATCTGGACCTCGCGGCCCGAGGTCAACTTCATGACCGTGACCGTGGATCCCAACGCCGAGGAAAAGGCGCTCGACCCGGTGAAGCTCGCCGGGCGGGTATCCAAGGCGTTTCTCGGCGTGCGGCTCGACTGCGTGCAGTGCCACGACGACTTCATGGGCGGCCCGTGGAAGCAAAGGGACTTCCATCAGATGGCCGCCTTCTTCGCGCCGGCGGAAATGTCGCTGACCGGGGTGCGGGACAATGCGGTCCGGACTTACGAGCACCGTTACCTCGGCCGGGCCGAGAGCGAGCCCGTGCCGGCACAGGTTCCGTTTCACCAGGAACTGCTGCCTGCCGAAGGGCCGCTGCGCAGCCGGCTCGCCGCGTGGGTGACGCACCCGGACAATCGCCCCTTCGCGCGGGCCATGGTGAACCGCACCTGGGCGCTGCTCTTCAACCGGCCGCTGCGCGCGCCCGTGGACCATCTCTCGCTCGACGGTCCGTTCCCACCCGGCATGGAGGAACTGGCCGATGACCTGATTGCCCATCGGTTCGACCTGCAACGCCTGATCCGGGTCATCGCGGCCACCGCTGTCTTCCGGCGCGCCAGCGGTTCGGACGACGCGGAACATCCCGTCACCGAGGAACAGGCGGCGGCCTTCGCGGCCTTCCCCCTGACCCGTTTGCGTCCGGAACAGGTGGCCGGCAGCGTGTTGCAGTCGGCCAACCTGAGAACGATCAACGCCGACTCCCACGTGCTCGTGCGCCTGGTGCGGTTCTTCCAGCAACAGGACTTCATCAAGCGCTACGGCGACGCGGGGGAGGACGAGTTCGGCGTGGTCGGAGGCACCATTCCCCAGCGGCTCATCCTCATGAACGGGCAACTCGTGCAGGAACGCACCAAGGAGGATCTGGCGATGAACTCGGCAACCCGCATCGGCGTCTTGGCGCCGGACGACGCCACCGCCATCGAGACGGCCTACCTCACGGTGCTGACCCGCCGCCCGGCGCCGGCCGAAAGAGACCACTTCCTGAGCCGCTTCGAGGACCGCCCGGCCCCCGGACGCTCTCAGAAAATGGAGGATCTTTTCTGGACGCTGATCAACTCAACCGAGTTCTCGTGGAACCACTAAAGAAATGACCCGGCCATCATCCATCGGAGTCAAGGAGTCTGCGCTGTCTACGGTACGGAGTCCCGGCTTTAGCCGGTGGGGCGTCCTCCGCAATTTCGCTGCAGTGACTCCACAGGCGCCTTGGCTGGCTGGAGCGCCACCGCCTGAAGGCGGAACTCCGAACTGCGGTACCGCGGATCATGTTTCGCGGCGTACCCTGTTGAAGACGGTCGGCGCGGCCGGCCTTTCCGCCTGGCTCACCCCGGTCGCGCAATGGCTCGCCCGCGCCGGGGAACACGCGCCAAGGGGAACGCCCGCCCGCTCGGTGATCGTCCTGTGGCTGGCGGGCGGCCCCAGCCAGCTGGAAACCTTCGACCCGCACCCCGACCACAAGATTGCTTTCGGCACCAAGGCCATCCGGACCGCGTTGCCCGGAGTCCGGCTCGCCGCGGGGCTCGATCAGGTCGCCGAAGTGGTGGACCGCCTTTCGCTCGTGCGGTCGGTCGTCAGCAAGGAAGCCGACCACGAACGAGCGGTCTATAATATGAAGACCGGCTATCGGCCCAGCCCGACCGTGGTGCATCCGTCCATCGGCGCAGTGATCTGCCACGAGCTGGACGACGAAGCGAAGGATATTCCCCGGCACATCTCGATCCTGCCCGATCAATGGCCGGCCCGGGGCGGCTATCTCGGTGCCCAGTTCGACGCGTTCCAGGTTCATGATCCGCAGGGGCCGATCCAGGACGTCACGCCGCTGGTGACCCGCGAGCACCTGGATCAACGGATGGACGACCTGTCCGTGGTCGAGCGGTCATTCGCCCGGGGGCGTCTGGCGAACCTCGACGAATCCACCACCTTGCACCAAGCCACCCTGTCGCGGGCACTTCGGATGATGGCTTCGGACCAACTCGCCGCGTTCGACGTTGGCCAGGCGTCCGCCGCACAGCGGGCGGCCTACGGCGACACCCCCTTTGGCCGCGGTTGTCTCGCGGCGTTGCGCCTGATCGAAGCCGGGGTGCGCTGCGTGGAGGTCACCCTGGCCGGCTGGGATACCCATGTGAACAACCACGAACTGCAGGCCGGTAAGGTCAAGGTCCTGGACCCGGCCTTTGCCGCCTTGATCCGCGACTTGAAGGACCGGGGCTTGTTCGAGTCCACCGTCGTGCTCTGCGGCGGCGAATTCGGCCGCACGCCGAAACTCAACCCGTTCGGCGGACGGGACCACTGGCCCTACGGCTTCTCCGTTGCGCTGGCGGGAGGCGGCCTCAGGGCCGGTCATGTCCTGGGGGCGACCGATCCCGAAGGGGAGAAGAAGGAACCCGTTCAACCCGTGCGCGTTGAGGATCTTCACGCCACGATTCAGCACGTCCTCGGCATCCAGCCCGGGAAGGAACTCATTACCCCCATTGGCCGCCCCCTCACTCTCAGCGACGGCCGGGTGATCAGAGAGTTGTTGCAGGTCTGAACCTCCGGAAGAGGCAAAGTGGCGAACAAAGTGACCGGTGATTTGTCCATATATAAGGCCGTTGAGTGCTCAATGCTCTCGGCAGAGACCGAATGAAAATCTGGAGCGTCATCACTTCCTGCTCGCTCATGCTGGCTTGTTCCTGTGGCAAGAAGCCCGAATTTCCCGTCACACGGATTCTCATCAAGGAAAGAGCGTGGACGGAATACCAACAGAAACAGGACCAAGGAGGACACTTCCCGTTATTTTTTGAACTCACTTCAAGTCAGTCCTTCTCAAATTTGCTCCATGCGTCGTTGAGGGCGGAAGGTTTGAATGATGCGCGACCGCCAAGGCTGCGATGGCAGGTAAACCCTTGGACCAATCAACTTCTCCTTGCCGAGTCCGACCAAGACCGGGACCGGATGGTTGTTTGCGTCAGCAATGCTTTGAGCCGCCTGTTGTTCGAAAAGCTGGATTACCGGGGAATCGTCCAGCTTTCCGCACCGTAGGCCTGCCACGCTGTTCAACCCTCAGTCCACATCAGTCAGCGTCCCCTCGTCCCCAAGGACGTCAACTCTCGGAGGGCACCCCGATCGCACAAAGGGCCAGGTCCTCTGTCCCCCCTCAGCCGCAAAGACGCGGCAGGATATCCTCGACGGATCGCCCCAGCCGCTCGCAAATTCTGTCCACGTCGGCGGGTGTCAGCGCGCAGGACAGGGGCAGGCTCACGACCTCGCGGCTGAGCCGGTGGGCGTTAGGGAATTGCTCCTTGTCCAGGTGACTCGGAAACTCCCACATGCTGCTCGTGGCGATGCCGGCATCGTAGAGCTTTTGTCGCAGCCGCATTCGCGAAGCGGAGGGGACGCGGAGGGTGTAATGGCTCAGGGCATTCGGAGATGACGCGGGCAGGACGATCCCTTTGGCGCCCGCGAGATTCTGCTCATACCGCCGCGCGAGATCCAATCGCTTCTGCCGCAATGCGTCGGCGTGGGCCAGGTTCCACATGGCCAGGCCGCGATCCACACGGTTGGAGGGCAGCGCTCCGGCGAACGGCGCGCCTTTCAGCCACGAGTCCGGAATCCCGGTAAAGGCAACTTCGCTCGGATTCCATTCCGGACGACGACTGCGCAGCCGTTTGGCGACGGAATTGATCGCAGGACGGGCGAGGGCGGTGCGCAGTGAGACGTCGGCGACGCGGCTCACGCACGACTTGAACGCTGGGCTTTGGATCGCGGAATCTCGCAGGCGTTTCACCCGGTCGGCGAGGCCGGAGTCGCGGGTGAAACCCATCGCTCCGTATCCCGCATACATACTCTTGCCGAGACCGAAACTGATGACGGCGAAATCCCGGGCCTCCAGGCTTTGAAAGAGCCCTCGATGCAGAACCGACATGGCCATGTCAATGATCCGGATCATGGGGGGGCGGCGCGCCATGGCGGAGATCTTTCCCAGGTCGTACGCGTGGCCGTAAATCTCGCACAACACCAACGCGTAGGGGACGCGAAGTCCGCTGACCAGCAAACCCTCGTCCACCAGGAAACCGGTCTCGGGAATATCTACCGGCTCCAGTTTGCCACCGGAGCGCACGATGGCTTCGTGGACGACACCACAGGTGAAGGCGGGAGCGATAACGGCGGCGCCTTCACGGATGGCCACCCGCAGCGCCCAACAAATCCCCGCCCTGGCGGTGGGCAGCCACACCGCGCAGGGGCAATCGGCTCTCTCGGCATAGGCTTCTTCCAATTGCTGAAGATCACGGCCGGTTCCTGAAAAGGCGGCGGCCACAATGGCGCCGAAGCCGAAGGAAGGGCCGTGGGGAGGAATCATCAACGGCGCGGAGTATCCGACGGACTCCCGCATTGCAAGGAGGTCGCCGGAAATTCCCTACCCGTTGCCGGCACGACGACGATTCTGGATTCAATGATCCTGTGGCCGGCTCTCGCACCGAACACGTCGGCTGACTCACTGGAGAGAAACTCATGCAGACCGGACCAGCGCTTGCTCGACGTTTTCCGCTGCCACCCGCAGGCGAGGGCGAATCTTCGGCTGGCTCCGATGGCTTTCAGGAATACGCCGCCTTCGGCGATGAACCCGAAGTTTATTCGCTGGAAGCCAGCGCCTCGCGAAACGCCGACGCGAGAGCCTGTACGTGAATGGGGTCGCTGAGCCCCAAAAAGGGACAGGGGAATGGCGCTCAATTGAGCTCTTTCATCCTTTCCACCGAAGGATGCCTTCCCCCCCCCCTGGGTCGTCGCGGCTTCAGCGGTCGGCGGTCGGAATGCCGCCGTTGGTGCGCTCCCACAGCCACTGGTAGTCCGGGTTGTCGCTGGCCCCGAAGCCGAAGGCAAAGGCGTCGTCCCAGGTCTTCACCGGCGGGCCGGTGCGGGGATCCACCCATTTGTGGAGCTCGGCATGGCCGTCGGCAAAGGTGATGGACGCCCGCCCCCCGTGTCGCCGCGCCGGCCAGTGACCCACCCACTCGTAGTGCGGACCCATTGGCCAGGCCAGCCGGAAGCACCCGTTCTTGATGGTCAGCTCATGCTCATCAATGAAGATGAACAGTTCGGAGGGCGCCATGCGCTGGAAATCTGCCGTGCGCACGAACGCGTTGGGATCGTAGGTGTAGTGGTCGCCCGGCCAGAGGATAATCTCGTCTCCCAGCACCATGTAGGGGTTCATGGTGTAGCTGCGGACGCGCAGCGGACCCCGGTTCCGGGTCAGGTTGGTCCGGCTGCGGTCCGAGGGGCAGTGGAAGATCTCCGGGCGCTTGACGTAGGGCCCCAGATGCCCGGGTCCCGGGGCGATCAGCAGTTGGCGATTGGTCATGTCGCTGTGACGGTCGGTGTGCGAGGGCGACATGATGCCATCCACCCAGCGGAGCACGCCGTCCCGGATGATCGAGGTCTCCGTGGCCGTGATGTAGTCCCGATGCTCGTCCGCATAGAGCTGGAAGGCCAACTGCAACTGCCGGAGGTGGTTGAGACAGGAGATGGCCTGGGCCTGGGCGCGGGCCTTGGAGACGGCGGGCAGCAGCAGGCCGGCCAGGAGGGCGATGATGGCGATGACCACCAGCAGCTCGATCAGCGTGAAGCCGTCTGGGCGGGCGGGCCATGCCGGAGCTTTGGGGAGCCGGTTGGTCTCCGCCCGTAGCGCAATCTGTTCTGATACTGGGTGCATCACGGTGCTTGGGGTTCCCGAAGGCGGAAGAAGCGTTGCCCCTCCGGCAGCGGCAACAGGACCTCGGTGCTGCCCGCTTCGGGGACCGGCAGCCAGACCGCTTCCGGGTCCAGCACGTCACAGTACTCCAAGATCCAGGTGGCCACGAACCCGGACCAGGCCAGCCGGAGTTGTCCATCGCCGGTGATCTGCGTCTCCACCGGGATGACCGGCGGCTGCCCCGCCCCGATGGGCTGGTCGGGGATGGGATGCCAGCGGTGGGTGACCAGTTCGAAGGGCGTGGTGAAGAGGGTGTTGGTACGGGCAAACTGCATCCACCCGTAGTGCGGTCCGGCCTCTCCGAGAAATCGGAATCCGATCCACA
>Ga0268299_1001216_pt1 | contig 50634 bp, 65 predicted proteins | sample NOBtaG_FD_193484 | JGI IMG/M metagenome (GOLD analysis project Ga0268299, IMG submission 193484) | Activated sludge microbial communities from bioreactor in Nijmegen, Gelderland, Netherland - NOB reactor | ecosystem: Engineered > Bioreactor > Aerobic > Activated sludge | place: Netherlands... | reverse complement strand
GCCTACGCCGCCGCCTACGCCGCCGACGCCGACGCCGCCTACGCCGCCGCCTACGCCGCCGCCTACGCCGCCGCCGCCTACGCCGCCGCCTACGCCGCCGACGCCGACGCCGACGCCGCCTACGCCGCCGCCGCCTACGCCGCCGCCGCCTACGCCGCCGCCTACGCCGCCGCCTACGCCGCCGCCGACGCCGACGCCGCCTACGCCGCCGCCTACGCCGCCGCCGCCTACGCCGCCAAGCGCGCGGCTCGCAAGCGGCAGTCGGAAAAACTGCTGGAGCTGCTGGCGGGGGCGTCGGTTTGCAAATGAGAATGGAATGATATGAGCACGACGAACGAACCCGCGACGCTCGCCGTCGCACAGCAGAAAGCCGCGGTCCCAACCGGATCGCACGGCCTCATCCTCTCCGACCTGGACAGCATGTGGCGATTCTCGACCTACGTCGCCGCGTCTGGATTGGCCCCGAAGGGCATCCAGACCAAGGAGGCGATTTTCACCGCGATCCAGATGGGCCTGGAGGTCGGCCTCACTCCGATGGCCGCACTCCAGAACATCGCGGTGATCAATGGCCGGCCGTCAATATGGGGCGATGCTCAGCTCGCAATCGTCCGCTCGCGCTCCGACCTAGAGTCATTCTCTGAGTGGTATGAGAGCGGTGGCAAGCGGCTGGCAAGAAACCCGGCGACCTATACCGACGACACCTGCGCAGTCTGCGAGGTCAAGCGCCGTGGATTTGAGCCGGTGCAGATGTCATTCTCCGTGAGCGACGCGAAGCTAGCGAAGCTCTGGGGCAAGGAGGGTCCCTGGAGCCAATACCCATTCCGAATGCTCCGATTCCGCGCACGCTCATTCGCCCTCCGCGACACGTTCGGGGACGCGCTGAAAGGCATGAGGTCGGTTGAGGAGGCAATGGATGCTCCAGCCATCGAGGTGAGTGCGACAGAGATTCCGCCGCCCCAATTCCTCCCGCCGGCCAAGCCGGCGGAGGCTGCGCCCACTCCCGCCGACCAGCCTCCATCCGTATCGCCACAGCAACTCCTCTCCGACCTGGTCATCGCCGAGGGCTACAGGTTTGACGACCTCCAGGTTGCGTGCGGCAATCTCGCGCGGCAGAGGCTCGTCACCCTCTGCGACGAGGACATTAATGCGACGTCGTTTGACGAGTTGAGCGCGGACCTGTCCCAGAAATTGTTGCAGAGCAAGAGCGGGATGCTGAGGGCGCTGAGGGATGTGAAGGAAGGGGGTGTGAAGTGAAGATTATTGGCCAGGTAAGCAGGGAGCTGCTCATCGTGCAGATGAGCAGAGACGAACTGGCGCGCATATATGGCGTCCGATGGGAGGGTGACATCCCGGGCGCACAGACATACAGCGACAACCGGTTCTCCCCCGGGGTGGAGTACGCCGTGGCCGAAATGTGGCTCCGACTCACCGATCAAGAGCGCGCGGCCTCCCGGTTGGCGGCGACAGCAAAAGAGCTTAGAGCTCTCGCTGATTTGGTGGAATATAAGGCTCCAGAGGTAAAACTTGTAACCGGAGACCAGCAATGAACACCGACATCCAAATCCGCGGCCTTGAGCCCGTCACGTCCATCGAGATCGCGGCCGATATCACGCGCTGGCGTGACGGCGCAATCACCACGGCTAGACGGATCACTGCCGTCTCAACGCCGGAGGAGCAGGCCGCGGCCGTTGCGTCCGTGCGGTCGCTGAAGGAGATCGGAAAGCGAGTGGAGGACACTCGTAAACGGATCAAGGCCCCGGTGCTCCAGCTGGGCAAGGACCTGGACTCAGCGGCCTCTATTTTCTGCGCCCCCATCGAGGTCGAGACCGAGCGCGTCCAGCGCCTGATCACTGGATATCAGATCGAGCAGGATCGCCTCGCCCGCGAGGCTGAGGCTGCGCGACAGCGCGAACTCCAGCGGATCGAGCGCGAGCGACAGGAGGCTGAGCGCAAGGCCCGGGATGAGGCGGACGCCGCCGCCCGCAAGGCCCAGTCCCTGGAGGACCTGGACGCCGCAGCCCGCCGAGAGGATGAGGCGAAGCGCCAGGCTGATCTATCAGCGCGCCAGCAGACGGCTGTTGCCATCGCTCCGGTCGCACCGCCGCCGCGCGCCTCCGGCATGGTCGTTCGACGCGTTCAGAAATTCCGAGTGCTGGACATCCTGGCGCTGGCGAACGCGCGGCCAGACCTCGTGCGGATGGAGCCGAACACGAGCGCGATTCTCGCGGCGCTCAAGCGCGGGGAGGCACTGCCGCAGGTCGAGGCTTGGGAGGAGACTGAGACGGGGGTGAGGGTATGAGTGATACTCCCAGGACAGATGCAGCCATTGCGGCGCAGCAGGCAGCGCCGGCAGGCTATTCCGAGCTGGCCAATGAGGCGCGGAAGCTCGAGCGCGACTTCAATGTGGCTACCAGATTGGCTGTGGAACAATCCGAGGAAAACCTACTGCTCAAAGAGCAAATCCGCGTTGCCGACGTGGCGTTCAATTCCGTGAATGAGAGGCACAACACCGCCCTCGCCCGCATCCGCGAACTGACGGAGTGGCGGCCGATGGAGACGGCAAAAGAGTTGTTGAGTGGAAGTGTAGTGATGTTGCTGACCGTCGGCGCCTGCGTAATACCTGCGTGGCTCGATGAAAACGGGGAATGGTATTACTACGGAAGCAGCATCTCCGTTGGGCACCAACTGAAGGGCTGGCTCCCGCTCCCGGAGGTGAAGCTGTGAAGCGACCGCTCTCAGAGGTAATCGCCATGGCAGTCGAATGCCCCGAGCAAGAGCGAACGATGCGCCTAGACGACGGGCCTATTGATCACGCGCTCAGGGAGCATTGCGTGCAGCATCTCCCGTCGCTGGTCGAGGCCCTCCATGAGGCTCGCGGCCTGCTGTCAATCCACCATCACGCGCACGGCAGCGAGTCGGAGAGGGCGCGCTGGAGGGGGATTATGCGGAGGGCCGGAGATGCGCTCGACGCGGCGGAGGAGGTGGAGGTGCCATGATCGACCCCCGCCGCGGCCTCCCCAGCGCCTCCCAGATGGAGCGCCTTGCCCTATGCCCTGGCTCCCTCGCGCTCTCGCGCAAGGCCCCACCGCAGCCCGAGTCCGAGGACGCCGCGAGCGGGACGCGCATCCATGCCGCATGGGCTGGTGAGGCCGCCGCGGAGGCGACGTTGTCGGGGCCGGAGGTCGAGACGCTGGACCGGCTGCGGGAGTTGGAGGTGCGCGCCATTCGGACGGTGTTCGGCGCCCGAGCGGCGGACCGCGTGGTGCGCGAGCAGAGGCTATGGATCAGGGATTTCCACCGCGACCTCCTCTCCGGCCAGCCGGATGTCATCGTCAGTGTCGGCGACGATCACCTGGTGCTCGACGGCAAGACCGGCCGCAATGAGACACCTATCGCTGCGGCCAACCTCCAGCTCCGCGCGCTCGCCGAGCTGTGGGACGAGGAGACCCTGCGCGGCGCCACGTCCATCACTGTCGGCATCCTGGCGCCGTGGCAGGACCAGCCGATCACGCTGGCGCGATATGAGAGGGCTCATCTCGACGCGGCTCGGGAGGAGGTCCTGCGCGTGCTCCTCGCCGCATCGCGCGAGGATGCGCCGCGCAACCCATCGGAGCCAGCGTGCCGCTACTGCCAGGCGCGCGCGATCTGCCCGGAGGCGCGGGAAGCGGCGTTGACCCTCCCAGAGCCGGCCCTGGCCGCCGCGGTCGAGCGGACCCAATCGGGAGAGCTGACTCCGGAGAGATTCGCTGAACTCCTGCCAGCTGAGATGCTGGCGAGTTGCCTGGTCCGCGGTGAGCTGTTCGATCGCATTCACGCGGCGATCCGAGGCGAGGCTCGGCGACGTCTGATCGCGGGCGAGCCGGTCCCCGGATGGCGGCTCAAGGAGGGTCAGTCGCGCAGATCCGTCACCGACGTTGGGGCTGTGTTCTCGCGCGTGAATGCGCTGGGCGTCTCGCAGGCGGATTTCCTGAGCGCGGTCAAGGTGACGCTCGGCGACCTCGAGGAGGCTATCCGCAAGGCGACCGGGACCAAGGGTAAGGGGCTGCGCGCTCAGATGGATCAGATCCTCGCCGGGTGCGTGGAGATGAAGCAGGCGAGTGCGAGTTTGGAGAAGGTATGAAAAAGAAAACCAAGGATAAGGCGCCAAAGTCCAAGCTCGCCAGCGAGTTCGACCGCGCGTATCGGGCGTGGTTGAAGCGGCGGGGGCTGCCGGCGTATGAGAATGGGAGGATGGTATGAGGGAATGCAACGGGAGTGACTGCTGCCACAAATCTCCATTTTGTGATTCGGTGGGTCCGAGCGACAAATTTACTTGCACCCTTCCGGCTGGGCACATCGGGGATCATGTCGCGTGTGGGACGCGCAATCACAACATGGCGAGCTGGTCGCAGGAGGGAGAATCCAATATGACCACCCGCATCAAGGTCCACGGCAAGATGCTGTTGTTTACGGATGAGGCGCCAAAATCGCCAGGGGTGTTTTGGTGGGCGCCTAGCCAGGGGGGCGTCCAGAGCTGCGCGATGTCGCGCAGGAGGGCAGGCAAATGCATAGCCCGCGACACCTGGGCGGCCTCTGGTCCCGACTCGTCCCAGCCGAGTGCGTGGAGGAGGCATACGCTGATGGCTGGAACGACCGCAACAACCACCACGAGGCTGATTATATGAGCCAGGAGGAGGATTGGGATAAGTCCGACGCCAAGAAGGACATGGAGGGGTTGAGATGAATAAACGAGAAGACATATTTCGCTGGGTGAACCCAGGCTGCTCCCTCTGCGGTCGCCGACCAGCCATTCGATGCTGGGAGGTGGTGCGGGCTTACGGGAGGGCCTACTCACGAAGAACCGCCGAGTGCATTCGGGTAGCGCGCGGCGGTGAATGATTATGCCCCGCATGACCCCCATCGAACTCGCCGCCTATCAGGCCCGCCGCGCTCCAGCCCTGCCAGAGCCCGACCGCGGGACCGGCGAGCGCGAGAGCAAGCTGCACGAGGCGATTCGCCTCGAATGCAGTCGCCGCGGGTGGCTCGCGTTCTGCGGGGCGATGCATCGTCGCTCCTGGCGAACCCGAGGCGAGCCGGACTTCGCGATTGCCGTCCCGGGCGGTCTGACGCTGTGGGTCGAGTGCAAGACCCGTGATGGGCGGCTGAGTGACGATCAGATTGACGTCGCGACTCAGATGCGCGCGATTGGGCACAATGTGCATGTGGTGCGGAGCATGGCGCGGTTCGTCGAGGTCGCGCGGATGGCGGAGAGGGACGCGATGTTGTTGAGCGAGGCGCGGAGATTTGCGGTGGGGAATGATCCGTATAGGGAGGCGAGATGAAAGAGGAGCAAATCAACGCGCTACCAGAGTGCATCCGTGACCACGTCAGGTCCCAGATCGAGGTTGACGCGTACCTGAGAATAGAGCCGGCAGACGCCGAGACATATGTCTCACTGGCCTGGAGGCGTTGGTCTGGCAATTTGTCCAATGATCAGATTGCGGACTTTCTCATGCTTTTTCTGCGGTTGATGAAGCCGGGCGATTACGCGGAGAGCGCCAAGGTCCGCGAGGCTGTGTTTCGGATTCGCAAATTCTGTAGCTATCGTCCGAAAAACCGATCACAGGCTGAGCGCGAATTGATGGCGAAATCAAAGCGTGCGCCACTCAATGGCGCGGAGGGCGAGGAGTGAAACTCACCATCACAGCCGAGATTGACGGGGAGAATTTGCGCCACGACCAAGTCGCGCAGCATGTGCTCGACCGGCTGACGAACGTGGTTTTCATGGTCGGCCAAGACTGGCGCGGGACGAGGCTTCGGAACATCCGGGTGGATGTGGTGGATTCGGGGGAGACGGATGAACAGGCTGGAGGGTGATATGAATGATATCGAGAAAGCGCGCAGGTTTGCGGCGAGGTTTTCCAGAGCCTACACCAAGGCGTGCCTCTATGAGGCAATCTTAGAGTGCGAGGCGAGGCTAAAAAATCCATCTGGATTCATTCCGGATGCGATTGAAGACGCCGCCCATGACCTGGCCATCCTAGCCCGAGCTGAGGACCTGTTGGCTCGGGACGAGAGATTGACGCGAGCGGCGACCGCTCTGCCGCCCAACGACGATCACACAGCGGGATGCCGACCAAAATGAAACCCCTATCCCTCCGCCCCCACGAAGTCCGCCGCCTGGCCTCGGCCGGCGAGGTGATGGTTGTGCGGGTGGTGAAGCCGCAGCCTGGAAAATATTGGACGCCTTCCGACTTGCCGCCAGAGGAGCTTATCAAGTTGTCCCCATTCGGCTCTCCCGGAACTCGGATGTGGGCGAGGGAAAGGTGGGCGCCGTTGCCAGGTGCCCCCGCGCGGGAAGGCGACGCCGTCCTGTACGATGCCAAGGATGGTGGCGAGTGGTTATATTCGTCGGCAAACTCGATGCCGCGATGGGCTTCCAGATTCTCCATCGAGACCGTGTCGGTCCAGTGCAAGAGGGTGCAGGAGGCAATCCCTGCGGATGCAATATCAATGGGATGCCCGCTCCGATACTCCGGATTCGCGCCAGAGGATGCGCCGGACTGGATGGGTTGGATCTCTGGCGTTCTGTGTGTCCAGAGAGTCAAATGTGCCGGCGTCATAAATCGCCAAGCGTGGCTGTCCAACCCCTGGTGCTGGTTCGGGCTCGTGAGGAGGGTGGAGGAATGAACACCTGGACCTTAGACGGCGAAAACGGCGAGGTGCTCATGAAAAACGGGCGCCCATTCGCGATCGTTGTCGCCGACCACACCGGCAATCCGCTGACGCGGGATGAGGAGCGGGAGTTGCTGGAGGCGCTGAATGGGGAGGAGGAGAGATGAGTGCAATCAAGGTCAGAGCGGTAGCCAGGGTGCAGGTCACCGTCGAGGTTGACGCAGCCCTGTGGGGCGGTGACTGCCAAATTGAGCAGCTATACCGCCAGGCATCGCGCGACGCTATTGCTCAGATCGAAACCGCATGCCAAGATAGCAATAAGCGGTTTCGGCTGATTGGGACTAAAGTTATCGGTGTGATAACCGAGGAAGAGCGATGACCCCACTCATCCAACGCATGCGCGACCTTATCCCGCTCGCGACGACGCCCGAGGCTCGCAGGTTCATCCGTGAGGCGATACGGGCGGAGGAGGAGAATGGGAAGGAGCGAGCTATAGCTCGTCTGATCCACGGAGATCCAGAGGCTGTTCCCGACGGCAAGATCTATGGGCGGAATCCGATAGACGATCTCATGAACAATTCCCGCGGCGCAGAGCCGCAGACCCGGAGGGCAATGCCGGGTGAAGAAGCCCTGTGATCTGATATGCCGACTCGACTGATCAGAGAGGGGTGGATTGAATCAACAGCCGTGGACCAACTGGACGCGGCTGCCGAGCGGTTCTTCCTCCGCCTCCTCCTCAAGGCCGACGATTTCGGACGGTACACCGCAAACCCCGTGACGCTAAAAAACACTCTGTACCCGCTCAAGGATGACGTGAGGGCTACCGACAGCTCCCGCTGGCTCGCTGCGTGCGAAAAGGCCGGACTGGTTCGCTGCTTCGAAACGCCCAAGGGCCGGTTTTTGGAGATCCCGAAATTCGGGCAGCGTCTGAGGGCGCGCGTGAGCCGCTGGCCGTCGCCGGATGATGGGCCTGCATCATGCCCGACATCTGACGGGCATTTGCCTGACATCTGCCAGTCAGACGGCGGACATGAGTCGTACGGAGGACCGCTAGAGTCGAGAGTCGAGAGTCGAGAGTCGGATGCGAGAGTCGAGAGTCGTCCCGCGCGCGAGGCGCCAGCCGCATGCCCGACATCTGACGGGCATGGAGATGAGCTGGAGCGAAGGCGTCGCTTCGCTCCACCAACGACTGAGGAGGTCGCCTTGCATTGCGCTAAGATCGGCCTGCCTGAGAGCGAGGGGGATAAGTTCCTCGCCTACTACCACGCCAACGGATGGCGCGTCGGACGCAATCCTATGCGCTCCTGGCCTCACGCGTTGGCCAACTGGAAAACCAACTGGATCGAGAGAAATGCACACACCCGCAACCCTGCTCCCGCGAGTGCTGGAGCCCACCGCCCTGCCGTCGCCAGCAACCTCGCCGAGCGACTCAATGGACCTCCCGACACCTGGGAGGAGGCCGGAGACGAGCCGCCCGTGGGACAATCCGGCGTGGCCTGAGCACCTCATGGGACTCGACCTCCATCATCCGGTCGTCGCCAAGATGGCCCGCTGGTGCGCCCGATTTGCCCGCAGGTGCGTTTTGTCGGAGCGTCCGCTACCTTGGGTCGTTTTGGTCGGGAAAACCGGCTGTGGCAAGACCAGGGCAGCAAAACGGGCCATCCGGATCATCCGCGAGAGCGCGCTCGACGCCCAAATCGCCGGCTACTGGTCCGGGAGGCTCTGCACGGCCGTCACCGCCGACTGGCCGCAGCTCGCCGAGATGGACGATGACGACTACGCGGATGCGTCCCGGGATCTGACCGAGGCCGACGTGGTGCTCCTCGATGACATCGGGGCCGAGACTGACCGCTACCGCAGCGGCCTGCCAACGGGCCGACTGCGGCGCCTGCTGGGGGATCTGGAGCGTCGAGCGGTGCTGGTGACGACCAACGTGCCGATGGCGCAATGGGAATCGCGCTGGGATGCGCGGGTGGCGAGCAGGTTGAGCGCGGCGAAGGTGCTGGATTTGGCGGCCGTGCCGGATTATAGGCCGATCAAAGCGAATCGAGAACAAGTGAGAACACCATGACCCCCGACTGCCTCATCGCACGCCGCCCATGCGGATGCATCGCTCATGTGGACCACCTATCGCCGGGATGGATCACGCGACGGCGGACCAAGCGCCAGCAGGAGGCGATTGATCTGATGGTCCGCGAGAGTGAGGCTCAGGGGCTCAAGGTGACGCGGGAGAAGTACGCGGAGGCGAGTAAGGTGATGAGGTTTTGGTGTGGGGAGTGCGAAGATATGAAAGGAAATCGATGAAGACCAAATCAAAGAAGATAAAGAATCCCGACGGGCTTGAGTGGGTGAAATCCATTGCGGACATCTACCGGGCAAATGACGGCACATGGACTATCCGGTTGCCGGGCTACCGATGCTACATTGATGTGGAGGGATGCAGATCGAAATCCAGGGCCTTCATGGCTGCGCTCGCATTCTTGACCGACCTGCAAAACGCCTGCCTCGCCAAAGGTGAGGTCGGAACCCTCACGGTGCACGGGTGAAGCAAAAGCGAAAGGGACGGGGATGATGGGTGATTTATTCGAAGATTGTGATCTGGGCAGCGCAACCGCGCCTACTCCACCGCCAAGGCGGCAACCGCTGAGCCCGAAGCAGGCCGCGATAATGCAAGCGCTGAGATCTGGTGGTCAGATCACACTGGACCAGGCCGTGCGGCTGATCGGCGGTGATCTGTATTGCAATGCGCCCAAGCATGTGGGCGCGCTGCTTGGCAATATGGTGAGGCGCGGGTTGTTGGTCAGGGTTAGGCCTGGGGTGTTTGAGGGACAAAACAAATGAGAATGGAATCAATATGAGAAACATAACAATGGCTAGAATGGTAGTCGCAGGCGCCGTAATCGGGGCGTGCATCGGAAACGTGGTGACATCCATTGTCGTGGCGTGCCTCACGCCGGCGTGGACCCCGGCCTACGCCGTCGCGACCGCAGTGGTCTGCATTGCGGCGGTGGGCGTGATAAGGGGCCTGCTCGATAGGGGGTAGAGGCGATGAGCGCCAAAATCCCATTTCCGGGAAAATCCCAAAAATGGGACATTGCGTTTTGCAAGGCGTGCATTTTGCAAGGAATCTCTTCCGGATGGGCGGATAACAGGTGAACGACGACGGGCGACCTCTTTCTGTGACCAAACGTAAACCATCGTCACACCCCACCCGGCGCGGCGGCGCCAAGGCCGGCCCATTGCCGGCCCGCGCCGCGTCCCTGGGCGCCGCCGCCTCCCTGCTCCGCGTCCCGCCGGACTGGGTGTCCGCCGCGAAGGCCGCCGGCTGCGCTGGGTTCGCCGCTAAGGGCACGGTGACGTTGACGCCTGTGAAGGAGTGGATCGAAGCAAACCTGGATCGGCTGAAGTCCGCCAAGGGAGAGCTTCCGCTGCGCGACCAACTCCTCGTAGAGCGCATCATTGCCGCGCGACGAGACAACGCCGAGGCTGACGGGAAGCTCAAGCCAATCGCCGACATCTGCGCAGAGATTCAGATCGCTGGCGGTCGCTGCGGTCTTATATTCCAGGAGGCCGTCAACGAGCTGCCCCCAAAGATCGCCGATTGCGGCGGGGACATCGCAGCTATCCGGGAGCTTCTCGAGTCCAGGTTGGATCGCGTCCGCGCGGAGATTCAAGCCCTGGCGTCAGTGTTCGAGCCAAAGCCGGGGGTGTCGGCGTGAGTGTGGCGCGTGCGTGGAGGTCTGCCATGGCAGCCCCTGACCGGAGTCCGATGTATGAATGGGCCATGCGCCGGATTAAAAAGCCGGCCAACTGGAGCCGAGAATTCAACATCGAAGACTCGCGCCACTTCATTGAAGTCTTCGAGTCGCTGCAATCCTGCCGGATCAGAGAGGTCAACTTAATGGCGCCAGTCCGGGCCGGGAAAAGTATGATCTCCGAGATCGCAACCTGCTACTGGAGGGCGAACGCTCCGGGCGATCACCTGATGCTCTTCCAGGATGACGACATAGCCAAGCAGTTCGCGGAGACGCGAATGATGACACTTCTGGCGTCCGTGCCAGAGGTGGAAGCGCTCCTATCCAGGGAGCGGAATAAAACCAGGACGCAGGAGGTGATCTATGCAGACGGAAAGCAATTTGTAGTCTGGGGCCCGGCGGTGGGAAATCTACAGACGTTCGGGTACCGCTATCTCACATGCGACGAGCTATGGCAATGGCCGGCCGGCACGCTATTCCAGGCCAAGGGGCGATTGGATGATTACGTTCGCATGGGGCTGGACAAACTATTCTGCGTCTCACAGGGCGGCGATGAAGGGGATGACTGGGACTTCCAGTGGCAGTCTGGAGAACAGCGCCTGTGGAATGTCCCGTGCTACTCCTGCGGCCATCTGATGTATCCAGCATTTAGCGGCCACCGAGAGGATGGGTCCCGCTGGGGAATCCGCTTCGACGAAAAGGCAAAGGTCGGAAAGCTGTGGGACATCCAGCGAGCGGTGGAAACCGTTCGCTTTGAGTGCGAGAAATGCGGTCACTCTCACGCCGACACCCCGCAGACGCGGGCCAGGTGGAACCTTGGCGGGAGCTATCAGACATCCGGTGGCGCGGTGGCGCACAAGAAGAGCTACCGATTCCCGATCTGGATCGTCCACGGAGAGTCTTGGTCTCGTCGCCTCGAAGAGTGGTTGACCGCGATGAACAAACGGGAGGACAAGGGGGAGTGGATGGACGTGGTCAACTTCATTCGCAAGAAGCTGGCCGAGCCCAAGAGTGAGACCGCTTATTTGGATGCGGTGAATAGATTCGAGCGATTCAAGGTAACGTCTGATCCGTGGGACGGTGAGTACGTTCGGATTGTCACCGCGGACAAACAGAAGGACGGCCTCTACTGGGTGACGGCGCGGGCGTGGTCGAAGGCTGGAGAGAGCAGGCGCATACTCTTCAAGGATTGCACTTCGGAGAAGGAGCTGCAGGAGGTTGAGAATCTAGTGAAGCCGCAGTCCATAGGCATCCGGGTTCGGATCGGGGAGCGGCGCTTTGTTAGTCACCGAATCAAACTGTTCTTCGTTGATTCAAACTTCGAGCCAAAGGGGGATTCCGGCGTGTTTGCCATGGCCTCGCGAAACGGCTGGGGGTGCTTCCGTGGCGACGCAAAGCCATGGTTCACGCACGAACACGAGGCGCGGCGCGGTGTATGGGAATCGGTGACAAGGCCATATTCCATGTGGTCATTCGGCGACCCCGGCGAAAACACTGATGGACGCCTGGACGTGCGGGCGCCTCGCTGCGACTTCTACGCCACCCGTTACACCGACAAGATGCAGGAGATGATCGAGAGCGGGAAATGGAAGGAGCCGGACACGGATAGAAAACTTCCGCTCGAGGTGGAATACTCGCGGCAGATGGCGGACGAGTACCGCGCCCCAATTACCAACAAAAAGACCGGCCGGCAGACAATGGGATGGATCTCCAAGACGAAGAATAACCACGCGCGCGACTGCGGGAAGATGCAGTGCTTGGCGGCCACAATGCTTGATATTCTATGAGCGATCCAGAAGCGTCATGGGGGGAGGACGGCGCCGACGGAAACGCCCAGCGCGAGCTGTCGGTCCCGTTCGACTTTGGCGCGGTGGATGCGCAGCCGGCGGAGGCAATGGATGAAGCCCGGCGCGAGGGAGCCGAAGAGATGCTGTCCAAGATCGTCTCCATCTGCGCCGAGGGCGTGGAGGCGATCCGAGGCAAGCGCCAACGGACGCACGCGGTCGGCCTCCGACTGCTGTGCCTGGCTGCCCTGACGCGCCCGGGCCAGGCGGTCGAAATGGAGATCCAGAAGATCAAGGCGCTGACCGGTATGAGCCGGCCTCAAATCTTTCGGATTCTTTACCTGGTGAAGTCGAGAATTCGGCGACGATGAGACCACAGGCCATCTATAGGATGGCGCTGAATCCGTTCATCGGCCGCGACAGAGCATGGCTGGAGGAGCGCCTGCGGGAGACGCAGGACGAGTTGGGCTCTGGCATGTCTGCCACGAGCGGAAACCTGGCAGAGGTGTCGTTTGGCGCGATCATGACAATCGGGCCCATGAAGCGGCTGGAATTCCTGTTGGCCGCGTTGAATCGGATTGACCCAGTGACCTATCCGGCGGACGCGACGACCGTCCCGACGCGGACAATCGCAACCTTTTCCGGGATGCCCTGATGGCCGAACGACCGTACAGAATCAACGACCGCCGCGGCGTCAGCACCTGGGGAGACCAGTTCCGCTATCCGGTCACGCACCATGTGGATGCCGCGCGCGAGTCCATCCAGCGCGAGCGATTCACTGACGCGAACCGCGACGCGTCGGCGCTGCTCAACCCCACGGATCGGAAACGCATGCTGACTGTTGGTCGCACGCTCTACGCGCGCGACCCCGTGATTCAGGGATGCCTAAATCAGATGGCGGACCTGGCTGCGGCAGTGGTTGAGCCGCAGTCCGAGGCTAAGGATGAGGGGTGGGCGGAATCGGCGGAGTGGTGGCTGTACGACAACGACCGGTGGATTGATGTGCGTGGCGGTCCGTACACCATGTCCTCGATTGACCGTCTGATCGTCCTGTCGTGCTATCGGGATGGCGACATCGGGGTGTTGCTGACTGAAAACTCAGTCGGGGACTCCCGCATCCAGTTGATCCCGGCCCATCGGATTGGTTGCCGCGAATTGGCGAGCCAACCGCAGCCGGTGAAAGGTGGGCCATTCGACGGAGCTTCGGTCTGTGACGGGGTGATTCTCGGGCCAGCAAACGAAACGATTGGATATCGAGTCCTCGGAGCAACAGACAAGGAGGACCGCGACTACTCGCAAACCGACATGCGGCTAATTTTCGTGCCGTATTACTCGGACCAAATCCGCGGATTCTCTCGCCTCGGGGCGGCGGCGCTCGGGATTCAGGATGTCCATGAGTCTCGCCGACTCCAGTTGGTGAAACAGAAGAAGGTTGCCGGAAAGTCCGTCATCGAACACAACGAGACTGGGATGGTTGATCCCGGGAAGGCGACTATTTTCGCGGACGGTGCAGTCCCTGATTCGGCTGGCGAAAAGGGCAAGGCGATCTACGGGGAGGCTATTGGGCCGGGTGAGACGACATATTTCCGCTCCGGATCAAACTCCAGGCTAGAGGTTCTGGAGAGCAACACCCCAACAGCAAACGAGCAGGAATTTTCCGCCGACGTAATTCGGCAGGCGGTCCATGCGCTGGGCTGGTCTGTGGACTTCTGGCTCAACCCAACCAAGGCTGGCGGCGCGCAAATGCGCGTCGTCGTGGATGGGATCAACAAGACCCTTGATAGCATCCGGCGGGACGTCGTGGCGCCGGTCCGAAAATGGGTTGATCCGTGGCGGATTGCGCGCGCGATCAAGGCGGGGCATCTCAAGCACAACGACGACTGGTGGCGATGGGAATATCAGTTCGCTGCGCGCCTCACGGCTGATCGGAAATACGACGCGGATGTTGCCATTGCCGAGCTAAACCGGGGGATCAGAACTCAGCGCCAAGTCTGCGCTGAGCGCGGCACTTGGTGGCGGGACAACAACGCAAACAAGGCGGAGGAGCTTAGGGACCAACTGAGGCACGCGGAGGCGATTTCCAAGGAGTTCGGGATCACAATCCAGGAAGCTATGGTGAATCTCGGAATGATCCACCCAATGCAGTTCATGACGACCAACGCGGCGCTTCAGAACGAGGGGAAGTTGGCCGCTGAATCCGGAGGGGATGACCAGTGAAACCGAATGAACTCACCACGGAGCTGCTGGCGCTTCGCGCCGCCGATGAACCGCTGATGGTCCGCCGCCTGGCAAAGTGCCTCGGGCGCGCCGCAGTGTCCGACGATCCAGCAGAGAAAGGCGAATGTGATTTTATTCGTAACGCTGGCGCCGTTCGCATCATAGAGGTGCGCGGACTCCTGGCTCGCGGCGTCTCCGGTTGGTGGCCCTGGGCGACCGACTTCGACGATCTTGAAAAGGCGCTCCTGGATGCGGATGACGACGAGACGGTGTCCGCCATAGTGCTGGACGTGGATTCACCAGGCGGCACGGTCAACGGCACGCCGGAAGCGGCTGACGTTCTAGCGTCCATCCAGAAGCCCGTCGTGGCCTACACCGCCGGCGGTATGTATTCCGCCGCGTACTACCTGGCCGCCGCCGCCGACATGATCCTCGCCCGCCGCTCGGCCGGCGTTGGCTCCATCGGGGTGATCGCCGCGCATGTTGATTACTCCGCGTTCTACGAGCGTGAGGGAATCGGGATTGATGTCTTCCGCTCCGGAGAGAACAAGGCACCTGGTGCCTTTGGGTTAAGCTTGAGCCACTCACAGCGCGAGATGATCCAGGGGATGATTGACGCCATGGGTGACACATTCAGAGCGCACGTCATGACCTACCGAAACGAGGTGGATGACGGCGACATGGACGGCCGAGAGTTCACCGGCGAGCAGGCCGTTTCCCGCGGGTTGGCCGACGCCACCGCCAACAACATCAAGGACGCGATCCGGGCCGCTCTGTCATTGGCTGGAATGTAGGTTGGCTGGCTGACGATGAGACTGGTGCCGCGTCTATAGGATGACGCTCGCACAGGTCCCCGCCGCAATCGCAGAAATCTGGGCATACATCAAAGGTGTCCCGGCGTTCGCCGACCAACTCGCAAACGCGAAGGCCGAAGCCGCGACGCTGAAGGAGAAGCTCTCCGCATCCGAAGCTGAGACCGCGAAGCTCCAGGCCTCCCTCGCCGCCAAGGACTCCGAAATCACCGCCGCTAAGGCCGACGCCACCAAGGCGCAGGAGGCATCCGCCGCCGCCGAAACCGCTAAGGCCACCGCAGAAAAGGCGCTGGCGGACCTGCAGGACAGCCCCAGCAAACAGGCGGTGGAGATCGCCGCGAAGGCCGGGGTGAAACCGGAGGATCGGCCGAAGGGGGCTGGCGCCACTGGGGCCAACGCCGTCACCGCCGCCGAGTTCCGCGCGATGTCCCACGAGCAGCGCAACGCCCACATCCGGGCCGGCGGCAAGATCGCCAACTAATTTCCAAACTGACCCACCATGGCCAATACGCTCACACTCTCCGGCCTCACCGAATTGCTATACCAGGCCCGCGACCAGGTGGTTGCGGAGCCTGTTGGCTTCGTGAAATCCGTCACGGTAAACGCTGGATCTGAAGGCGTATCGCTTGGCGGCACCGTCAAATCTCACGTCACGTCGGCGCCCACGCTGAACACGAGCTATACCCCGGCGATGACCGTTCCGGCGGGCGACGATCAGACGATCACCGTCGAGGAGATGACCATCACTCAGGTGGCCCGAGTGGACATCCCGATCAAGGGCGAGCTTTACAGGCAGTTGGCTTCTACGACCGGGTATGAGGAGGTCAAGAGAGACTTGTTCGCCCAGGCCATCCGGTCCATCAGGAACGCCATCGAGGCGTATTGCGGGGTCAAGATCCACCAGAATTCAACCCGAGGTTTCGGCACTGCTGGCACCACGCCGTTCGCGTCCAGTCTGACCGACGCGAATAACATCCGCCGAATCCTGGTGGACAACGGTTGTCCCGTGGAAGACGGCCAAGTGTCGCTCGTCATTGACACGGCGGCTGGTGTCAACATCCGCAACCTCACGCAGCTTCAGAAGGTCAACGAGGCCGGCGGCGACGCGCTGTTGCGGCGTGGTGAAATCCTCAATCTCGCCGGGCTCTCCATCAAGGAGTCGGCTGGTGTCGCAGCTCACACCAAGGGCACGCTAGCCGGATCTCCGACCACCACCAACGCCGGACACGCGCTCAAGGCCACGACCGTCAATCTGGCCTCCGCTGGCACCGGAACCATTGTCGAGGGCGACGCGCTCAATATCGCGTCCGAAAACAACGGCATCTGGTACATCGTCAAAACTGGTGACTCTGATGTCTCTGATGGCGGGACCGTGCTGTTGAACAAGCCGGGGCTGCGCAAGGCCATCGGAGCCTCTGCCCGCGCGCTGACTCTCGCCGCTGACCACACCGCCAATCTCGCGTTCCACCGGAGCGCTGTTGAGCTGGTGATGCGCCCGCCGTTCATCCCGCCCGAGGGGGATCAGGCGAGCGAGCGCATGACGATCCTGGACGACAAGTCCGGGCTGGTCTTCGAGGTCGCCTATTACCGCGGGTACGGCATGGGCAAGTTTGAGTTTCTCACATTCTACGACGTGAAGGTGTGGAAGCCCGAGTTTGTCGCCACCCTTCTCGGCTGATCCGTTTTTCAGTTCGGGTGTTTGTTCTCGTCTCATATCAGGGCCGGCCGGGTGACTGGCCGGCCTTTTCTCCAAGATGAGCGCGTTGTCAATGATTCGGCGGACTGCCTCCCGCGTGATCGGTCAGTTCCCAACCGTCGCAGCCGTCGCAACGGCTGATGGCGCCTCGCTTGATATCACCTGCATCCGCCGCGACCCGCCTTCCCGAGCCGAGGTTGCAGACGCCGCTGTAACCGACGTCCGCGAGGTTATGCTCGTTCTGGCCTCTGAGTATGAATCCCCAGCCCGCGGCGATGTGGTGACGTTCGAGAGCGGCGACGTGCGGCGCGTCGGAGAGGTTGAGCCGCACCGCGAGAACGGCTACTGGCGAATTTATCTCGAGGAATGATACGGGTCCCACACAGGCAGAAAGTGATTGAGGCAATCAAGGATCGCCTCGGCGGAATCTTCGTGTCTGAGGGGTCCAACTCAAACCTCGGCGCATCGGTCCACGAGTGGCGCGATCCGCAGACTGAGCCATTCACGGAGCAGGAGTTGCCGGCCGCGTGGATTCGAGATCCATCGTCCGAAACAACTGCCATTGAGGCCGAGGTCCACGAGCAGACTATCAGCGTCGAGCTGGGCGCGGTGATTGTCTGCTCCAGCGACGAGAACCTGGGCGCAGAGGCTCGCAGCCTAGCGGCTGACCTGCGGGCAGCCATCGGGCAGGACCCAACGTTCGGAGGCCTCTGCCACTACTGCGAGCCGCAATCCGAGATCCTGGAGGTTCGCCAGGGCGGAAAGCGGAGGGCCGGGGTTCGGCTCGTGCTCCAGCTCGCCTACCGCACGCCGGCCTGGGACGAGTTCAACCAGCATGTGAGGCCCACCTGATATGGCAGTACCCACCATCAGCGGTCGAATCAGGATGCCCGACAACTCGGTTTACGCCGGGCCATTTCACGTTCGCCGGCTATCGGGTCCGATGTTCAACGGGACAACGCTGGTCGGCATCACTGTCCTGCTAGTCACCACCAACTCATTTGGGGATTTCACGGTCGAGCTTCACCCCGGGGACTACGAGTTCAACACTCTCGTTGCGAAGTATCCGGGATACCCGCCGGGTGTAATAAAGGTTCGCGTTCCCGATTATGACGGCGCCATCAATTTCGCCGATCTGGAGCGGCTAACAAACCTGGTCAAGCCACACTTCTTCGGAGGGGAACCCGTTATCGGCGGAGACCTCCCGACGGCGACGACCACGCTTGCCGGCAAGGTCAAGATCAACGTCTCAGACCCGGACCCTGTTGTTGTAACCAAGTCAAGCCTGGACGGGAGCGCAACCAACGGGGTCATTCATAAACCGGTGGACGGAAGCCTCTGGATCAGGAACTCAACCACTGGGAACTATCATCGGATCCTTTGCTCCTCGTTTGGAGGAATTCCTCAACTTGGCGTTGAAGCAGCCGGGACCGCTTTCGCCTTGCTACCAGCCGACTGATATGAGAACCGTCCTTCTCCTCTTTGCCTGCGCGTGGGCAGCTTGCGCTCAGTTCCACCCGTCGGTACTCGTCAATACCAACGGAACCCTCTTGTTCCCAACGAACCTGTTCGACGCGAACGCGGCAGCAATTCTCTCGGCAATCGGGACAAATAATGTCGTCAGCCCTGAGGAATTGGCGTCCAAGCTGGATGCGACCAACGGGACCTCTTACGGCACGCTGACCATTTCACCCGGTGGCGGGGTCGCCCTTTCCGCTGGGTCCGGGCTTCTGGCTGTATCAAACGCTCCGGTTGTCGCCCATACGATTGTCGTCACCAGGCCAATGTTCGCCGCGTGGGCCTCCGACTCTGAGCCGGCGCTAGTCGGCGAGATGGAGATGTCTGCGGCAAGCCTCGTGGACGATCTGGACGCACTGAAGGACCTACCGGTCCCGCTTACTCGTCGGCGTCGGGCGACTGTTATTGCGGACACGATCACCGCCGGAATCAGCGATGGCGCCAGAGGTGACTGGTATTGGAACCCGTCCTCAACAGCCGCCGAGAACCCCGCCCGCCAGAAGTCTAATCTGCTGTCCCCATCTGACCCTGGCCGCTGGATCAAGCTCCCGTAACCCATGATTCGCTATCTCCTTCTGATACTGGCGACCACCTGCGCGCTGCTAGGACAGAACGTCCAGCGCGTGGTGCCGACCGTCGCCGACCTGCTCAGGCAAGATCCTCGGACATTCGCCGCGTCGAGCCTCGAGGATGGAACCAATTTCCTGGCGAGCGTTATCACCTCAGGGGATACCTCTGCAGGAACCAACCCGCGGCTTTGGGTTTGGGACGGCTCGTCCACTGGGACGACCAACGCGATTTCGTTCGGCACCAACTCCCCGCTTCACCTGGCGTTCCCATACGGCGCCACCTCGGGGCGCTGGGTGTGGGTTGTAGGGCAGTCGGGCGGCGGGGGCGAATTTCCCACGCTGACCGCAAACCGGGCCCTGGTAACCGACGGGAGCGGTGCGCCAGCAGCCTCCGCCGTGACCTCGACCGAGCTGGGGCGGCTGTCCGGAATCACTGACTCCATCACAACTCTGCTCGCCGGCAAGCAGGCGACTGTCAACGGCGCCGCCAGCACCATCACCGCCGCCAATCTGACCGCCGGCAAGGTCATGATTTCAGACGACGGCGGGAAGGCTGCCGTGTCCTCGGTCAATGCCGCCGCACTGCTCGACATCGGCGGCACCAACGCGGCGCCGGATCTGCCGTGGATTGACGTCACCAGCGAGGGCGCGGTTCCAAACGACGGGACATCGGACTCGACTTCGTTTCTGCGAACGGCGACCAACGCAGTCGCTCGCGGGAAGTGGGTGCGGTTCCCGACGACCTCGACCAACGCGGTCAGCCGATACCTGCTCGACCCGAACACGCTGGCGAGCGGCCTCGACGGGCTGACTATCTACATCCCTCCAGGCAGCGAGCTGGCCCCGACATCTTACCCGACGGGCAACTATTCCACGTCAGACCGAGTCAACAGCCTGATCTCTGTTGGCAACGGATTTAAGGTCTTTGGCGGCGGCGCAATCAACGGGCGCTCGGACGAGGGATCATTCACACAGTCGCCAGCAAACCTGTTCGTGATGCTGAAGGCGCAACAGGTTAGCCACGTTGCTTTTGAGGATATCGTCATCAAAAACACGTACGATGCGCCGATCTACGGCCGTGAGGCAACCAACCTAGTGGTCCGAAATTGCAGGTGGGACAACACCATGCAGGGGTACAACCTCTACAACTGTTATCGTCCCGTGATCGAGAACGATTATCACGACACGATGAAGATGACGAACTCGGTCGGGGGTGCCTACGTTACGCTTCAATCGTGCTCTTATCCATACGTTCGCGGATCGCACTTCAAGAACCTCGTATCTCACACCCGCAGCAACACGCAGTTCTCCGCGGTCTTCAATGAGTTTGGTTGCGACAACGGCGTGTTCGCCGACATCAACTTTGATGGTGTGGCGTCGAATACGACGATCCCCCCGATTGCGTTCCTCCTGGATGGTGGGAGCCACAATACATTGCGCGGGTGTCGCATCATTGGCTATGGCGGATCAAGCTCGCAGGGGATCAACATCGAGGGCGAGCATGACTATTGGATCAATGAATGCGTCCTTGATGGCTCCCACCCCACAAAGGGCGCTTTGAGCAACGGATCGGCCGGCATTTACTCGACCGAATGGCGTATTGAGACTCTCGATGAGCTGGCCTACGGGCTCCGCTGGCGCGACCCAGGGCACCAGTGGCGCGGGCGTTCGATCCCTACTCGCGGGAAGATCACCAACAACAAGATATTCGGCTTCCACACTGGCATCGTGGGATCATTCAGCCAGACCGTGTTCGAGGCCAATGAAATCTACGCCACGTCGTACGCGGCAATTCGCCTGAACCCTTCCCTATCGTATGGCTTCGGATTCGGCTCTTACCCGATTCAACATCTGATGTGGCAGAACGTCATCCGAGGGAACAAGATTTTCAACAACACTCAGCACGGGGTGATGATCTCGGGTGGTGAATTTACCCAAATAATCGAGAATCAGTTTTGGAACAACAACAACACTGGATCGGCATTCGACATTGCGACGGACTGGTTTAACACCGGCAACAATGGAACGATAACCGGCGGCACCAACTTCGTGCACAATCTCAGCCTGTCCGCGAATCAGGTGGCGGGCATGGTGGCTTATTGGCCCGGGTCGGACGTTAGCGGAATCATTCTCACCAACACTACGACGACCTTCACGCTTACCGGCCCAATGTCCTCAACGCCGTCAAATGGCGACCCGTTCGTAATCTGCTACGGAAAAATTGGGCGCACAACGGTGCACAACAACTGGTTCTATAATACAGCCAACTTGTGGTCAGTCACCAACCTGGTCAGCATTGATCCGAGTCAGGACATCTCGGTGGCCAACACGCCGTTCTGTATCCTCTCCGCGGAGATGGCGGTCCTTGAGCCGGGCATGCAGGTGCAGCTGAATGGCGTCCTTACGGGCGGCGCCAACCTGCGGGCGGTCATCCGTAATGTGGACCTCCGCTATCCTGATCGCGTGTGGGCGGTGGCCATCGTCCCGTCAACCGGTACCTTCGAGACCGCGACCAACGGCACTTCGATCTTCCCTGGATCCGGTCTCGTGACCTGGGTGGACAATCCGTCCTCCTATGAAGCTAGCGGCCGCCTCACTGTCACCGGCAATGGGACTGTGTTCAGCCAGGAGCTTGACGGCAACTACTTCATCAAAATCGGCGAGGCTCCTTGGATTGATACCGTCCTTACTGGGCGCGCGATCAACTGGGACACCAACATCTACATCTCGCGGCCTTTCACCATCGGATCAAATCTCGTCAGCCAACCGTTCCTCTATTCCAAGGTTCGCGCTACATGGCCCCAGACGACAGGCCCAGCGCTTCGTTGGTCTAATAACCCAGGAACGTTGGACCTGGCCAACAACTGGATCATAGACAAAAACATCGGCACCAACGTTTACCCGGCCGGCTTCATCACTGGCAATGCGCCAAACCTTATCTGGACCCTTCGCTCGTCATCTGGCGCGCTGAACTCGACTTATCCCAAGATCGCGTTTGGCAACAACAACATCACAAAGAACACCAGCGCCACAACGATCACCAACTTCATCGGCTGGTATGAGGGTATGGCTCCAATCCGCGTCACCGCGCAGGACAACGATACCACTCTCGATTTCACCAGCGCGTCAACCTCCCTCAAGGGCTACACCAACAACATCACGCTCGCTGTCGGCGATGCATGGGAAATGTGGTGGAGCCTCGGCAAGTGGAACGTGAGGGTATACCAATGAGCGACCGCGCACGAAACGGTTGGGGCTGGACGTCAGCTGGCGCACTTGTCGCCATCGCAATCGCGATCATCCGCGGGTCGTTCTACCTCGGCACGCTGGCCCAGGACGTTGGGCATGTGCGAACCAGCGTGGAGCGCATCGAGGGGCAGGTGCGCGGAATCGAATCGCGGGTGACGAACCTGGAGCGAAGAGGGGAATTCCAAAGGCGTCCATGAATTACATTGAAGATCCATACGCTTTGACTGTTGCGGCCAGTTTCGGAATTGGACTGCTGGCGAAACAGTGGGAATCGTTTCCCAACAAGTTCATCCCAACTCTCGCGGCCTTCGCTGGCGCCCTTTGCCTGCCGTCGCTTACCGCGTGGGATGCTCTTCACATCATCAACGGGGCCTTGGCTGGCGCCGGGGCAACGGGCCTTCACCAGATCGCCAAGCAGTTCACCGAAGCGAGGTAATTATGGCCACAGCATTTACATCCACCACGTCGGCGCCGATTGCGAACAACTACAAGACGGGGAACATTGTCCGGGTCTATAATCAAGGCGATGGGGCGCTGCTCATCCTGGACAGCCAGAATGAGACGATTCCAGCGACCGCCGCCGCAGGGAACTACGACGTCAAACTCAACCCTGGCGACCTGTTTGAGACTCAGGCTGGAGAGAAGGTTAACCTCTTCGGCATCTTCCTCGCGACTGGAACCGCCATGGTGTCCGAGCACCAATCCCGATAACATGCCACTCTATCGCCAGCCATCGTCCGTCCTGCCGGTTCCGCTCTCCGTCCCAAACTCCAACACGTTGGAGATGTTCAACGGGGCGAACCAGCAGCAACTTCACGTGTACGGGACGCGCACAGACGGGAGCAATTACAGGCGCGGCGTGCTGACGATGACGACGGGGGGAGATCTCCAGATTGATGCCCAAGGCATTGGGAGTGGAGCAACAGGGAATTTTATTTCTTTCAGGCGGAATGGTGTTTCAGTTGTGGCGATTGATGGAGCAAACAATATGGCTTCCATAGGTAGTATATCTGCCGGAGTCAATTCTCGACTCGGATTTGTAACCAGATCTCTTATCATCAGTCCGTCAAACGGAACAATTAACCTGTCCAACAACGCGGGGACTGACTTCACCGCCATGCAATTCGCCGGCACTCAAGTCCTAACCACCCGCCGCACCGGCTGGGGCGCTCCCACCGGGACCGCAACCCGCACCGCGTTCGCCACGGGATCGGTCACACTGGAACAACTGGCGGAGCGACTCAAGGCGCTCATTGACGATCTAACAACTCACGGACTTATCGGGACATGAAAATCGAAATCACACTCACCACCGAGGAATCGGAAGAAGTCACCCTCCGCCACGCCAACGCCCTGACCGCAGGCGAAACCAAGGCGCAAACCACAGCTGAGTGGCTGGAGCATAACCTGCGCACCGGGATCAACTCCTGGCGCGCCGACACCAAGGCGCGGCAGCTCGCTACGTTGGCCTCGGACGTCGTCAAGATCCCGGCCCAGAAGTGGGCTGAGATTGAGGCGGCGATCAAGGCAGAGGCGGCAAAGGTTCCATAAATCCCATGAAACACATCATCGCAGCCATCGCAGCCCTGGCCCTACTGGTCGGCTGCACCACCACACCACAGACTGAGTCCGACCGCGCCCGCCGCGTCGAGAGCGGCGTCCGTCTCGCCGTGTTCCTCGGCGCATCGCTCGACCTCCAGAAATCGCCCGAGCGCAGGCCAGCGTATGAGGCCGCATCCAAGGGCCTCTCCGCGCTCGTCGCGCAGGAGAAATGGGATGTCACCGCTCTGGCGCTCGCGCTCGCCGAGACGGGGAACGAGAAATTCAAGGATGATCAAACGGTCATCCTGATCCTCGCCGGGGCTCAACTCGTGGATGTCGTTGTCGGGTCCGACCGCGTGGACCTGGGCAATCAGGCGTATGCCCGCGCCGTTGTTGTGGGCGCAAACCAGGGCCTCAAACTCGCACTCAATTGAAGGCTCAACTCATAGATTTTGGAGGCAACGATCCGCAACAGCGCATCACCTGGTATTGCCCTGGATGCCAATGCAACCACGGGGTTCCGGTCCCGCCACACCGATTGGCGTGGGAATGGAACGGAAGCCTAGAAGCGCCAACTCTGTCACCCAGCATTCTGATCACCTACGGCCCGCACACCCCTCCAGATCGGCCGGCCGTCTGTCACAGTTTCGTTAGGGACGGGAAGATCGAATTTTGTGGGGACTCCTCACACCAGCTTGCAGGGAAAACTGTAGAAATCGAAGACCTATGAAATACCGACACAAATCAGTTCAATCGCACCCGCACGCCGACACGGCGCAACTCCCGAACGAGTTCACGGAGTACGGTCGGCGGACCGAGGGGGGCGTTACCTACGTTGGCCTGATTCAGACAGGCCAGACCTCGCCACTCCCGACGTGGTGGCCGTTGGCGCAGTTTGAGGAGACGTTTGAGGCGATTCCCGAATGAGGGCGACGGTCACCATAGACACGCGCGAGTTTCAATCGGCCATGCGTCAATACCTGGCTGTGACCAAGCGCACGCTGGAAGAGGCCGTGAGGACGCGGCTTTTCTATTTGCTGATCCGCGTGTTTCTCATTCTCAAACCGCGCGATCCGCAGGCCGCGCGCAACAGGATTCGGGATTACCTCAACGCGCCAATCGGCGAGCGCAGGTTTGACCGGCGCACTGGCAAGAGAGTTGGGCGCTCGCGAATGCTCCAGCGGCGCCATCTGATTGCTCAGATGCTCCAGCGGAAGGCTGGCGGAAAGGGGCTGTATGGGGAGGAAATGAAGGCTGCCGCAGGCAAGCTCTCGCGACAGTCCATCGGTTCCGTCGGCTACCTGAAGTCCGTTGTGGCCAAGGCGATCAAGGCAATCAACGGGCACTTCACCCAGTTCGGCAGGCAGGTGAAGGATAAATTGAAGGCTGGGCAGCGCCGAAGGGAAAGCAGGCAGGTGGCTGGAAACCAAGCGCTGATAGATCTCGCCGGGGAGTACGGCCACCACCTGAGCGGAAATGTTGCGCTCCATAAAGGCGCCAAGGCCTTTGCCTTCGTGACCAAAGGCTGGAGTCCAACGGCCGTCGCTGACATGGCTATTGCCATCGCCAACGGCCAGGAGGGCAACGTTGCGGCGAACTATAACCCCGCGTTCGCCCAGGCGTTTCGCGACGAGGCTGCCGAGATGCGGAGGCATCTAGCCTCGCGAATGCAGGAGGACGCAAACCGGTTCATGGTCAATCCGCTCCCCGTCCCATGATATCCTGCATCTCAACCCTGGAATCCGCACTGGTCTCCCACCTGGGCGACGGGCGATTGCCGTTCGCCGCGAGCGTCACGGGAGCGTCTGACCCGCGACATGCCGATGAGGACCAATACGGCATCCTGGGCAAGTACGTCCAGTTGCCGGCCGTGGTTGTCGAGTGCTCTGGCGATGACGCCAGCGGTGGCGGAGCGCCAATCATCAACTCGACAGCGCGCATCACCGTCCGGCATTCGCTGGAGCGGTGGACGGTTGCCTCGCACAAGGCGGACTCCGAGACGGTCGCCGCCCAGCTGTGGGACTACGCGGCAATGGCGGAGGCTATCGGAGCGAGTCTCACCGTCTCCTCAATCCGATTCGGCGGCGAGGAGTTCACGCGGGATGGCCGGGCCCTTGAAACAGTTTTCACACTCAATCTCATAATCGGAGGAAAGGAAGATGAACTCACAGAATAGGGCAGTTGTTGGGACGCTGGCGGAGGTGCTTGGCACCAGGCCGACGGTGACGCTATACGGTCTCGACGGAACCGCAATCGCCGGGCTGTATGCGAACTCAGAACTTCAGTCCATCAATGTCAGAGTGGTGAACTCCAGCCACATCACGATTGGATACGACGCGAACCCCGCGGCAGTCCACTCCTCCGGGGATTACCTGGAGGGCGATTTCGAGATTATGCCGATGGGAACAAACCTTGCTGGGGCCAAGACGGAATCCATCGTTCTGGAGCCGATGATGCAGATCGGATTCGTGGGGATGCCGGTGATTAAATTCGGACCTTGGACGGACGGCCTCAACGTCGGCGGGTCAGGCATTCAGCTTCGCCGATGGATCCACCTCGGTGGCGACTCGATCACGCTGCGGCCGGGACAGCCGAGCCCGAAGACGATCAAGCTCCACCGATTCCAGAACATCACTGGCGGCGCCGTCATCGCCTCCTGATGCTCTCCCCGTGGACATCGCCGAGCGAGATCCCGCCGGTGCGGGTGCTGAGAGTCTGGCTCGATAGCCCGCTGACACTCGGGCACATCCTTCTGCTGCACGACATGGCAAGCCCGGTTGTCACCGGGAAACCGTTCTCCCACGGCGATCTGGCTGTGGCGGTGGCGGTGTGCTCCGCTCCATCTACCAGGGTGGCCCGCGCTGGAGTGAGGCACAGGCTGTTCTCCGCACTCGTCTGGCTCTGGGCACGCCGCTGCTCCGCAATGGACATGCAGGGAGAGGCGGAGAGGTTTGGCCGGTGGTTCGCGGCCCAGTGTGACGGCCCGCATTACGTCGAGCAGGAGAGGCCGTCGGGCGCGAAACCCAGACAGATATCAGCCCCGTGGTACATTTCGCTGCGGGCTATGGCCGTTGGAGAACTCGGCATGTCTGTCGCTGAGACCGACTCCATGCCGGTGCGAACACTGCGGCAAATGACGGCGGCTCTGGCGGAGGTTAGAGGGGTTGCAACAATCCAATCCGAGTCATCGCGCCGATTCGTTGATAGAGTTCTGGAGTGGGAAGCCGAGAGGGAAAGGGTGGAGAAATGAGCCTCTTTCGGATGGTGGCCAAGATAGCCCTCGACGCAAGCGAGCTTGAGGGTGGCCTTAAGCTGGCGCAGTCAAAGGTTGACACCACAATGTCAGCCATTGGGAAGCGCATCGCCGCCGCGTTCTCTGTCGGATTAATACTGGATTTTACACGTCGCGTTGTGAACGCTGCCGAGGAGATCAAAAACCTGGCTGAGCAGTTTGATGAATCAACGGATAGCATTCAGCAAATGGAGGTCGCTGCGCGCAAGGCTGGCCTTCAATTTGATGTCTATGCTGGAATGCTTGGAAGGATAAAGAAGGCGCAAGCGGATGTTCTCGCTGGGGATGAGAAGGCGATTGCGCTATTCAACAAGCTTGGAATCAAGGCGTCTCAACCTGCATTCAGCATCTTGCAAAACCTTGGTCAGTCGCCGAACAAGGCGTCTGTGATAGAGCTTCTCGGACCGAAGGCGGTTCGCGCGATCAATTCACTGGGCTCACTCGGGTCAGCCGATAGCGGTCACATAGCCAGCGAAGAGACCATTCAAGGCGTCGCGAAGCTGAAAGACTTGTATGAGACCTTTGTGTCCAGATGGAAGGTGGTTGGTATGGGTGCTGTCGGCGTTGGTGGTAGGCTGGCGTCCAATTACGACACCATGCTCGACTTCTCCAAGCGCTATGGAGTGGAGCGGTTCGCCATGGGCGATGTTGATCCAGCCAGGAACACTTTGAGGACCATCGGCGCGCTCCTGTACGCCGCGGTCACCGGCGGGCGCGGCGGGTCTTCGTGGTCGCGAATTATGGACCCTGTCATTGCGTCCCAGATGCAGGGAGCCGGGTCTCCGCTGTTCTACCGCGATCCAGCAACCGAGGCTGGAATGCCGGCGGGTTACACGCGAGAAGGCCGGTCCGCAGGCTGGGTTGGCCCACAACCAACAGCCGCTTTCAATTTCAGGAGGTTCTTCAACCGCGGACTCGCCGAGCGAGACCTGGGCCAGATGGAGGCATTCCTCGCCTATGCGAACAGGCCGGGCATCCGCGGCATAGACATGGGCGACCGGGCGAATGTTGGCGGATTCTTTGGCCCAAGCGCAGATATTAACTCAAAGCTCACCAGGGCATTTGTTGACGTGGATCTAATCCAAAAGGACATCAAGGAAATCCGCGAGGCTGTCCGGGATGTTTCAAAGGACGAATGAGCACACGTTCCCAAGGCGACGCCGCATTCATCACCAACCAATGGGTGATGGTAGAGCAAGGCTGGTTCAAGGACCAGGAAGGGCGGCAAACCTGGATGCAGACCTTCGAGGGGACGCAGACTGGCATTGAAACCCTGCGCGTCTCATTCATCGGCGCCGGGGCTGTGGTCAACGCCAGGTTCGTCCCGGGAGGCCGCAGTGTCCTCACCGCCTCATGGCCATACCAACCGGGGACAACCGAGACTGCGGAGGAGGTCTGGTATTACGAGGAGGTGCCGACTCAGCCGAGCATTTGGACGCATCCGGTTGTGGCGCCAGTGTTGACGGCGGCATACAAGAGCAACATTGAAGAGAAGCTGAGGAACAACGAAGCGAACCCATACGGATCAGCAACCAGCGGTAGCGACCTGATAATGCGCAACGTGTTCGACCGGTTGCAGCGCGGGACAGAGGCTTGGGAGGCGAACAAGCCGATTGTTCGGAGGACCCGCTCGTTCTCAACGGCATTCGCCGGCAAGACGACTTTAACTCTTACAACCACTGTCTATAGCCGAGCCTCTTTGATTTCGACATTCAGTGTGCCGGCGGGCTTTCAACCGCAGATCCCGGTTGATCCAACATGGACAGCGTCACCGGCAACCACTTGGGGTTGGCGCAAAGGCCCGCAGTCGTCAGGGTATAATAGGGCCACCCGACGGTATGAAGAGACGATTTTGTTTGAGGGTGGATTCTGGGATCAGGCGCTTTACACGTTTACCTGATGAACTCTCTCGTCCCGCAGAAGGTGCCAGAATCCGGAAACTTCAAAGTGATTCCAACGCTCGCGAAGACCGTGAACCAACTGATTGACGCGCTGCGGGCGAGCCAGATCCGCGAGAGTCCGAACGTGCGCATTGAGCGCAGCAGTGGAGGGACCTATATTCACATCCGGCCATCGTCCAAGGTCGGCGACATAGACGATACGTGGTACTAGATACCCATGCCATCCGTCCCCTACGTCACATCCTCCCCGTGGTGGTCGTCGGCCAATCTCAACACGCTCGTAGGCGAGTTCGACCGCCGCCTTACGCGAGCACTCGCCGGCAAGACGCCGTACCTCCTGGGATACTACGGAGTCGGCGACAGCGGGGTCGCTATGGCGCTCCGAAAATTCACGCTCCCCATCGCCACCACAACCTTCGCCGCCGTGGTGGACGGCACGCTCGCGGGCGACGGCGTGATGGGCGCGGTCCACGTATTCACTGGCGAGGCCGCGGACGTCGTCTATTTCGAGCGGACCACGCCATTCGATCAGGGCGCAGTTGACGCCGCGGCCGCTGGGTGCTCCGAGGTCTCTCGCGACTCCACCGCACGGACGATGGTGGTGGACGACACCAGCCTAGACCGGTCCCTGGACTGGTCGCTCACGGCACTCACGCGCGAGGATGACGGTGTCACATACTGGCTGGCGCCGCAGAGCATCGGCGGGCGCCGTGCGATGCGCAGGCACCAGTACGCCGTTGCCGAGCTGGCGCTCGAGGGGCTGGAGGAATTCACGGTCCCGCGCGGCTGGGACCGCTACCAGTGTTTCCGACTGCACAATCTGAGCCCCGTTGAGGTGACGGTCACGGTTGAGACGACGGACGCCGATGGCGAGCCGGGCGAGGACGAGACAATCACGCTGCCTAAGTTCGGGTGCCGCTCATTCCGGCGCACCCGCGGATATTACAACGCCGATCTGAACTATTTCTGGCGCGCTCGGGCCCGGCAGGACCGGCGGTTCTACGACGCGCGCGGTGGCGGCGTTCCGGAGGCCTCAGCCGCGGCGAACCCCATCGCCCGAATCAACGTCATCGCCTCGTGGCTGGATCGCCTCGGCGCACAGCGCGACCCCTGGGTTGACCCGCCGAATGAGACGGCGAGATATGGCGACCTGTTCGGCGACCCGGGGGATTCCGAGACGAAAATCCATGACCTCGTGGTGCACCGCGGGGCGGTCAAATCCGTGGGCTGGGATGAGGATGATGCTCCGGTCGAGACAGATGGTACCATCGGTCACTCGCCCACACTGGAGGCCGATCTAGCCGCCGTCGGGATCGCGCTGACGGACGACGGCAACACCTACACACTGGACCGCGCTGAGGATGCGCCGGGCGAGGAGGATCAGGGGCTGGACCTGTTTTGCCCAGGGACCAACCTGCTGTGGGTGCCGGCCGGCGATGTCGAGATCCCGGGTGTCGCGCCGTTCGCTCAACCGCTGCGGCGTCGGCAATATCACACGCTGCCCGTGACGCTCGTTGAGGACATCCCCATAGACTCGATTGCAGCCCCGCACTGGACGGGCTATTCCAGCGCAGGCAGCGGCCTCGGCAGCGTCACGAGGACGCTCTACGGCGACACCAGCACCTACGCTAGTCCAGCGCTGCGCTACGGCGGATCATCATACGCCGGGGACGGATACACCGTGAAGCGCCTATCAGAGATCGGCGACGCAGGAGATGATATTGACGGGCCACACTCCACGGTCGGCGAGTGGAGACTCACGCCGTTCGGATTCGCCGCGCCGTGGGATTATTCCTACACGTTTGTTTCCGGGATTCCAAGCGGTGAGGCCTCAGAGTTCGAGCCATTGAATGGCGGGATCTACCAGAGGTGGGACGGCGTGACTGTTGAGCGCCGAGCGTGGGCTCATATCACTGCACCCGGATGGAGCCTAGGCAGTTGGAAGCCGCTCAAGCCGCGCACATATGGCTTGCAGGAGCATGACGCTGGCGGTCCTGGAACTTGGATCGGCGAGGACTGGGAGCGGATATTGAGCGATCCGGATGGAGGCGAGCCTGCGCCAACTGGAAAGGTGCTCCTGGATTATCCCGATCTTAAGTATCTCGACGACGGGACGCCGGACACAAACGGCGACGTGTTCGACCGCGACGGGTTCAGCGTGCCGGTGAACGTTCCGGAGACTCGATATCAGGTTCCAGTTGATCCGGATGAATCAAGGTCTGTTGTTGAGGATCTGAGTTATGCTCGTCGCGGGCAGTTCAACAAAGGCCAGCCGACGCTTGGGAGCGGGGACAATCCACCGGTGTATTATCTGCGCCGCCGTATGCAGGTGGAGGATTACAACGGGCTTGCGTGGATGGTGAATGGATGGACCAAAAGCAAGCCGCTTATCTCGATCAAGAACGTCTGGTTGAAGCGGACGAATAACACAACCTATCCTGGGATATTTATCCCAGACCTAGATTGGCCTTTCGCTGAATTCCCAACAGACGCGGCATTTCATTTTGTCCCTGGAGAGATGGCCACCGAATGGACCAAGGCGAACGTAGCCGAGTTCCTGACTGTTTACAATCGCGAGGACATGCCCAATTGGGTCGAGGCGAACGAAGCGCACAAGTGGAAGATTGATCCGAACGCAACGGGCCATAGACATTGGGTCAACAAGACGTGGGACGGGATCGCGGTCGAGGGCGACGAATACTTTACCGTGACAGTTTCATCTCTGAGCGAGTCTCGCGAGAGTGGATTCACTGGATCGCAATGGGATTACTCGCCAGACGGAGACGATTTCGGGTGGTGCAGGATATCAGATGTGGTGTCGCTCGCCGGAGAATATGGACTGCCTTTTGTGGACGTCGCTTGGGGCGCCGGCAGGCGGCTAATGGTGCGGCATCCAATTGGATTCGGAGGAGAGGAATTGCCGCACCCGTTGGACGGCGAGGAATTCAATCGCACCAACGGCAAGCTTTTATTCCTGCAGACCGACCCGCCGCCGAGCCTTGCGGACTCGACTGCATCTGATATATTTTCCGCCCCGCTTCCGGTTGGCCTCGCCGAATATGTCCCGGCAAATGATATTGGAGAGGCGGAGTATATTAGAGGGCGCAAATATGATGTGGATGGGAATGGTACGCCAATCAATCCAGGGTCTGAGCAGGTGGCATATAATCGCGGAACGCCAACGATCACCGGGAATTCCGTGTCCCTCGGGTTCCCTCCGGTGGTCGCGTCAGACCCCTACTATCCGGCCGACGACGCGCTCGCGATGTCCAGACACCGCGAGTCCGTTGTTGTGCGCGTGACGATCAGCGGCTACGACGGCGCGGAGGCGAACACGCTGCTGTTGCTGGGCTCGGCATACTCGCGGCAGCTCTCCAGCTGCGATATCTCGGGCACCAGGACGGGTGGCAGCTGGTTTTTCACGAGCGGGATGGCCGCGCAGGATTGCGCGGCAGGGCTCACCATCGTTGCGCCAGGGGCGGTTGAGGAGCGCCCGGCGAGGCTGATCAGCGACCCCTACATTGATTTGGCGGCTGGGTAGTCGTGGCGGTTACCGGTGGGTCAGTCCTCATAGGCCGACACCTCTCCAGTCCTCACATCGGTCACATCGTACCGGCCGAGGCGGCCGTCATAGCCGCCCCGGAACGCGGCGGCCACCTCGTCGCAGGAGGCTGTGGTGGTCGCTCCGTACAGGCACCCTCCATCGTCCACGATGTGGGTTGCTCCGGCGACCTGGCCGGCGCGGAACTCGATCTCGGATTTGGCGCCCGCCCGCGCCTCATCGGTGTCGCTCGCATCCATCGCCGCGATCAGACGGCCGGCGATCTCGTCGGAGTCAGCCTCGGCGTCCACCGCATCACGGAGGTCCGAGGCGATCTCCCTGATCTCGGGGCGCGGGTCGCGGCTGGCGTAGCCCGCGAGCTCGTCATGGGTCATGTCCTCAGGCATCATTGCGTCGCTCATATTTTTCCCTCTCCTCGCGCCCCGACACGCGGGGCGCGAGCTGAAGGACAGTGACATCGACATGGACGCTGTTGATGTCGCCAGCCTCGACGCCGTCGAGGCGAGCGGCGTACGCGCCGGAGGCGCGTATAGCTGCTGCGATTGCCGCCTCGACACGGTCATCCGGCGGCGCGCTGAACGCCAGGGAGAGCGTGGCTACATAGTGAGTTTCCATTTTTCGCCTTCCGTTTCGCCCCTGGTCACGCCAGGGGCGAAGTGAAGGGCCGGCCGGGGCCGGCGGTGGGGTCAGCGCGCCCCGAGTCCCGGGACCCTCTCCATCATCCACTCCACGCCCGCCCCGACCGGCACAATCTCTCCAGCCTCCCAGGCGCGCGCCATCAGCGCGTCGCCCTCCGGTGTCGAGCATCGTCCGCGGAGCTGCGCGGCCGGGACCAGTCGGAGATCGTCCTGACCGCGCCACGCCGGGCTCAGGCTGGACGTCCAGCAGACAGCGGGGGTAGTCGGGGTCGCCATCACCTCTATGGTGCCGTAGCCGTGGTCGCGACGGAGTAGGATTTTGCTCATTTTCGTTTTTTTCGCCGCCCGCCTGATTGCCGGCGACGGGATCAATTTGCCACAGTTTCTGCGTTTGCCAACAGAAATCGCACAAATCTTTGCAACTCGTTGGTGGTCAACGCAATTTTCTTTGTGTTCACGGCCGTGAAACAGCCTCGGATGCGAGGAAATCCACGGCTCTCCCGAGGCTCCCTCGATCCGCGGCGATGGATCGGATGCGATCCAGGGTGTCCGGGTGGACCATCGCGGACAGCGCGACGCGACGGACGGCGTCCGGTTTCGCGGCGTTTCGGTTCCCGGGCCGCGCCTTCGGATTACGTTTGCGAACGTCAATGCTCATCGCGGAACTGTGGCACTGGTGGTTGCGTTTGCCAATAGGTTACAACCGCGAACTAATCGCATCCAGGACCTCCCGAATGAACCGCTCCTCGTCAACCTCGCCACTCCTGGTCCTCCGGTAGATCCACCGCAGTCGGCTCGCGACGTCCACCGCATCGCTGCGGCGCTGCGCTCCGCGCGAGTCGCGGAATCTGACCCCCAATTCCCGCGCGGTCCCCTTGTGTGCTCGGCCGGTCACATGCTCGACCTCGACCCCGAGCAGCCGGCATTGCTCGATGGCATCGCGCGTCGCCTCCTGCCAGGATCTATACCCCTTGCTCTGCGCGTGCGGGGTCTGGTGGGTGGACGCGTCGCCCCAATGGGCGACGCCGTTGTGTGGGAAAACCGCGATGATCATCGAGGGAGATTGGCGCGGAGATCTGAATTCAGTGCTTCAACGGAGCCGCGCCGACGGAAATTTGGGCGCATCAGATCGCATCGCGCAACACCAATTACCGACCCGGAGTTGACGGCGGGGGCCTAGTGTGGCCTATTTGGGTTGTTCTGACTCCCTTCCGTTCTTGAAGCGGTCGTGGTTTCAAAATTGCCTCCCGGGCCACCCGATTCTCCGCCAAGAGTTCGTCGGGTGGCCCGGTGCTTTTTCTGCCATCCCACACCAATTACCTCCGCGAACTCCACGCCCCAAACGCGAGGAGGCCGAGGCCTGCGGCGAGGGCGTAGGACTGGGGCTCGGGGACTGGCGCATCAGTCAGGCGAAAATCCAGGCTCGAGAGATACGTTTGGTCGCCCAGCGCGCCACTTGCCCACTGCAATCTATAGGTCGGGCCGGGCCCTAGGAATCCTTCGTAGGTGTATGTGTGCGTCCCCACGGTCGGCGGGAAGACGTTTTGATAGACATCGAAAATCTTACCGAAGGAGTCTTGGAGGCTTATCGAATAGCTTCCGTCTCTTTCCGTATCCAGCGCCCATGACGCTGTCACGGTGAACGCAGTGAGAGCGTCCACCGTGAAGTGGATGTCCACCCCACCGGAGCCCCCGCCGGTGACGCTCTGCGGCGTGTATTTCAGATCGCGGGATAGCTCAGCGGAGAACCCCTGGTCAGACACCACGTAGGCCAAATGAGACTCCAGGATGACGTGGCCGATGGGGGTGTCTGTGTCTGCGTTCAATTCCAGGGTCTGGCTCTTCAGGCTGGGGGCGGACGCAACGGATGCGTCCCACCTCTCGTCATTGGACCCAACGCCCGCGCTGAGTCGCCCGCGGACATCGGTGAAGGTGATGGTCGCTGCGTTGGTTGTGACGACCGCGGCAAGCACGGTCGCGATGATGCTGATTTTGTTCATGGTGTGTTTATGGTTGTTAACTGCGGGGGAAAGTTCTGGGTCTGAGCGCGAGACTGGCGCGCATCTCGGCGCCGATTCAACGGCGGACGCTGGCAACAGACTGGCAACAGAGACATCGGAGATATAATTCCTGAGCAAATCGCAAGAAAATCACTACCTTGACACGGTAGGGGTCGCAGGTTCGAACCCTGCATCGCGCACCATCCCCCCAATCCGCCGCAGAACCCATCCTGCAACCCGCGCGCAAAAAGGCTTCCTGGCATCCCTGCCCGCGGGCCCAAGAGAAGGGGCAGAGTCGGCGGATCTCTCTTGGCTGAACGTTCACTGGCTAGGGGGAGACACGGATTTCATGGATTTCCACGGAGAGTGCCTCTTTCCCTTCCGTGAAATCCGTGCCATCCGTGTCTCAATTCTCCCCCACGGCGCCGGAAGGACGTGGCATGTCCCCGCACTGCCCAAAATTGAGAGGCGCCCCCCGAGAGGGACGCTTCTGAATCCGCGGTTGGCATCGGGCGTCGGACGGGGGAGAGTTTCGACATGAGCCACCACCCAATGAATCCGGAGCATCTGGCGCTCACCCGGCGCGAATTTCTCCACCGTTGCGGGATGGGCATGGGGTCCCTGGGACTCGCTGGCCTGCTAGGTTCGATGGCGGCCCCTTCGGTCGGGGCAGCGGTGTCCGCCAACCCGCTGGTGCCCAGGCCGCCGCAGTATCCCGGGCGAGCCCGGCGGGTGCTGCACATCTTCCTCAACGGCGGCGCTTCGCATGTGGACACTTTTGATCCGAAGCCCGCGCTGGACCAGTGGCACGGGAAGGAGATTCCGGTGCACTTCGCGACGGAACGGAAGACCGGCGCCGCCTACCGCTCACCCTTCAAGTTCCAGCGCTACGGGGAATGCGGCCTGGAGGTGAGCGAGCTGTTCCATCACACCGCGCAACATGCCGACGACCTTTGCGTGGTCCGGTCCATGCACGCCGACGTGCCCAACCATGAGCCCTCCTTGCTGCTCATGAACTGCGGCGAAGCCCGGCTGCCGCGTCCGAGCATGGGGTCGTGGATCACCTACGGGCTCGGCACCGAGAACCAGAATCTCCCGGGATTCATCGCCATGTGCCCGGGCGGGTATCCGATCCAGGAATCGCAAAACTGGCAGAGCGGCTTTCTGCCCGGGGTGTTCCAGGGCACGTACATCAACACCGAGCACACCCAACTGGAGAAGCTGATCGAGAACATCCAGAACCACCAGGTGTCGCTGCCCGAACAGCGGCGGCAGTTGGACCTGCTGCAGCAGTTGAACGCGCGTCACCAGGCAGCCCGGGCTGCGGACAGCCAGATCGAGGCGCGGATTCAGAGCTTCGAGCTGGCCTACCGGATGCAAATGGAGGCGGCGGACGCCTTTGACGTGATGCGCGAGCCCGAGCCGGTGCGCAGCCGGTATGGCGACGGCGTTCAGGCCCGCCAACTCCTCATCGCGCGGCGCCTTCTCGAGCGCGGCGTGCGCTTTGTCCAGGTATGGCACGGAGCCGGCCAACCCTGGGATAACCACGATGACATCGAGGAGAATCACCGCCGGCTCGCCGGTCAATGCGATCGGGCGATTGGCGCCCTGCTCACGGACCTCAAGGAGCGCGGGATGCTGCAGGACACCCTGGTGATCTGCAGTGGCGAGTTCGGGCGCACGCCGACGGTGGAACTGCCCACCCCCGGAGCAAATGCCGGCAAGCAGAATGGGCGGGACCATAACAACCATGGCTTCACCACCTGGCTGGCGGGCGGCGGGGTGCGGGGGGGCTATGTGCACGGGGCGACCGATGAATTCGGCTTCGCCGCCGTGGAGAACAAGGTGCACATCCACGACCTGCACGCCACCCTGCTGGCCCTGCTGGGCTTCGATCACGAGACCTTCACCTTTCGCCACGCCGGACGGGATTTCCGCCTGACCGACGTGCACGGGCAGGTGGTGAAGGAACTGATCGCGTAAGAGGGGAAGTCGGCATGATGAAGTGAAGACGGCCCGCCGGGCCGCCTCTACCATTTCTACTTCATCATTCTCGGTTCCTCATTCTCACTTCCCCCGCGTGAGCGTTTCCGCGCCCAGCCTCCTGCTGCTCATCCCCGCCTATAACGAGGAGCAGCGCATCGCGCCCGTCCTCACCGCCTACGCGGAGCACTTTTACCATCACTATGCCGGACGCGTCCGGATCGTGGTGGTGCTGAACGGATGCCGCGACGACACCCTGGGCGTGGTACGCGCCGCGGAGCAGCGGTATCTCAGCCTCTCCCACTTGGAGTTTCCGGCGCCGATCGGCAAGGGCGGGGCGCTGATCGAGGGGCTGAAGCTCGCGCCGCTGGCGGACCTGGTGGGGTATGTGGATGCCGACGGCTCGACGCCCCCGGCGGCGTTTCTGGACCTGGTCAACCGCTGCGCCGCCGGCGAGGCCGACTGCGTGATCGCGTCCCGATGGATTCCCGGCGCCCGGATCACCCATGCCCAGCCCGGGAAGCGGCGCTTTGCCAGCCGGCTTTTCCACCTGTTCGTTCAGGCGTTCTTTGGAATGGGCATCGCCGACACCCAGTGCGGGGCCAAGGTGATCCGCCGCGCGGCGGCCGAGGCGGTGCATACCCGGCTGCGCCTGGCCGACCTGTCCTTCGACGTCAACCTCCTCTATTCGCTCCGCCGCGCCGGCTACAGCGTGCGGGAGGTGCCCACGGAATGGCATGACCAGAGCGGATCCCACGTGGTGTTCAACGTGCGGACCTCGGCGATCATGCTGCTCTCGCTGATCCGGCTCCGCCTGCTGTACTCGCCCTTCTCCGCGTGGCTGCGGCCGCTGCGGCCGATCGAGACGTGGATCTATCGGCGCCTCCTGCGCTCCCCGCCTCCGGTGTCGCCGCCCCGGGGCACGTCTCAAAATTGACGGGACGTTCACTGAGAGCCTGCTTGAAAATGGCAAGGGGGCCTGTTTGGAGGAAAGGGCCCGATGGCAAGGATTGACAGGGAGAAGGCCCCCTTTCGTTTCCGGGAGAGCCCGTGAAATCCGTGTCCGGATTCTCCATCGCGAGGGAAAAGCGGTCACAGGTCTCCTCCCTCCAAAAGCCAAGGTGCCCCCGGCCGAAGCTCGTCCCGCCGCGCCTTTTCCCGTTTGCTTCCCGCGGTGAAACGGCTGGACCAGGAACTGGTGGACCGCGGGCTCTGCGAAAGCCGCTCGCGGGCGCAGCGCTCCATCATGGCCGGACAGGTCCGCGTCAACGGCCATTCCGCCGCAAAGCCCGGTGACCGCGTGCGGCCTTCGGACGTCGTCGAACTGGTCGCGCAGGACCGCTACGTCAGCCGCGGCGGCCACAAGCTGGAGCATGCCCTGACCCACTTCGCCCTGGATCCCGCCGGCGGCATTGCGCTGGACGTCGGGGCCAGCACGGGCGGCTTCACCGACTGCCTGCTCCAGCATGGCGCCGCCCGGGTGGTCGCGGTGGACGTCGGGCAGGGGCAACTGGCCTGGAAGCTCCGCCAGGATCCCCGCGTGGTCGTGATGGAGCGGACCAATGCCCGGCATTTGACGCCGGCCCAGCTGCCCGCAGGCCTGCGGCAATTTGATCTCGTGGTGGTGGACTGTTCGTTCATCTCCCTGCGCCAAGTGCTGCCGCCGGTCGCGCCACTGGTGAAACGCGGTGGACGCCTGGTGGCCCTGGTGAAACCCCAGTTCGAGGCGGGACGGGAGGAGGCGGACCGCGGCGCCGGCGTGATCACGGATCCGGCGGTGCATGCTCGTGTGCTTTCGGAGCTGGAAGCATTTGTCGCCCGGGAACCGCTGGGATTAGTCTGGTCGGGCGTTACCACCTCGCCCCTGGTCGGACCCGCGGGCAACCGCGAATTCCTGGCCCTGCTCATCGCCGAGTCGTGAAACAGTTCGTCTCCCGCATCCGCCGCGTCGGCGTAATCGCCAATCCCGAAAAACCCGGCGCCGCCGAGATGGCCGGCCGCGTGGCCGCGGCGCTCCGGCGGGCCGGACGCACCCTGGCCTGCGACGCCGGCACGACCGCCCTGCTCAAGGCACCGTCCATGGGCTTCAAGACCGTCGCCGAACTCGCGGCCGCCACCGATCTGATCATCGTGCTCGGAGGCGACGGCACCATGCTCCGGGCGGCGCGAGATGTGGCGGGGATGGCCACGCCGCTGCTGGGCATCAACCTCGGCAACCTCGGCTTTCTCACCGCCGTGTCGCCGGCGCAACTGACGTCCGCATTCCGCCGTCTGTGGACTGGACACTTCGATCTGGAGGAGCGGTCCCTCCTGGAGGCCGAGGTCCGCGCGCGCGGCTTCACTGCCTCACTGCTGGCGTTCAACGACCTGGTGCTGGCCCGCGGACTCCCCTCCCGGCTCATCGAACTGGGCGTGGAGGTCAACGGGGAACTGCTCACGCGCTACCGGTGCGACGGGCTCATCGCCAGCTCTCCCACGGGGTCCACCGCCTATTCCCTTGCGGCCGGCGGCGCGATTGTGAGCCCCGACGCCGAAGTGCTCATGCTCACCCCGATCTGCCCGCACACCCTCAGCATCCGGCCGGTAGTGATCAACCTGAGCGCCCGAGTGGACGTCACCCTGGTGAGCGACCGCCTCACCGCCTCGGTCACGGCCGACGGACAACAACAAGTGGACCTGTCGCCGGGGGACCGGGTCACCATTCGCCGCAGTCAGCGCACCGTCCGGCTCGTCCGCCTCGCCGGCGGCAGCTTCTTCGCCACTCTTCGCAACAAGTTCGGCTGGAGCGGAAGCAACGTGTAGAATGCCTTCCTTGGCCGTCACCCTTTGAAGCAACCGCGAATGAACGCCAATGAGAGGGATCGTTCGCGGTTCTCTTTTGCAGGGCCGCAGCTTAGTCCGCCTCGCATTCCGCCAGGATTCGCCGGTAGGTCTGCCGCGCATGCTCATAGTCGGCGCGCGCCTGGGCGAGTTCCGGTTCCTTGAGGAAACGCTCCTTCTGGGACCAGCACTGGTCCACGCCCTTCAGACACCATTCCGCGCTGCGTCGTGAGGCGCGCACGGGTTTGCCGTCCACCAGGACCCAGACCGGATTCGTATGCGAACTGGGCAGGATGCGCAGGGCGACCCAACTGCTGCGCTCGACCGGCACCTCGAAGGACACGTCGCGCACGGTGCCGTCGGCCACGATCTCCTCCCGGGCCACCGGCCAGCCGTTGACCAGCACCTCGACGGGCACCTTCCGCGTCGTGCCAATCCGCGCCCGTTCGATGTCCCAGTACGGCTTCTCGGAGTAGGGACGAGCCTGGATCTCGGGGCGCGGAGTTTCATCCAGCCGGGCGGCCACCCGCCCTGTGACCCGAACCCGCGCCGGTTGGTCCAACCGCACCTCGCCGGCCCCCGCGCCCATTGCCGCCCCGTTCACCGCGAAGTCCAACAGATGGCTCCGGCCGTCGGAGACGTAATTGCGCCCCGATCGGATCCCCTCGCACCAAGCCTCGTAATGGAGCCGGCCATCGAGTTTGACGTAGCTGCGGCCGAGTCCGACGCGGTCGCCGTAGATGCACGGGAAATCCGTCTCGCCGCTGATACGCGTCCGGAATCCGCAGTTCAGCGTGTGATACCAGATGTTCAGTTCCCACACGTGGGGAGTGTCCACGGTGGAGATGAAATCCACGGCCGGCACGGGCTGGCCGTCAGGTCCAGGGACCCGGTGCGTGACGTCCATGATGTATTCGTTGGCGCCAATCCCGTCGAAGGGCGGCACGATGAAGTTGGGCAACTCGGCGGTCTTCACCTGCAATCCCCATCCGCTGTGGGCCGGTCCGCAGAGCGCCCCCTGGCGATGGGCCCAACGCAGCGTGTTCAGGCCCAGCTTCGGCCAGTGATGCTTGGAATCCCCGCCCGGATACATCTGCTCCCGCAGACGCAGCAGGCAGAGGTGGCCGCTCTCATGCGAACCGAATCCCGAGACCTCCACATCGTACCGGAGCAGGTACGGATGCGCAGAGACTGGGTCGTCCGCGCCGGTAAAAAACTGCTTCTGATAGTCGAAGCAGGGGCCCCAGGTGAGATTGGATCCGATCTTGAGGTCCTCGCCGAGGCAGTGCCGCATCATGTCCGGGGCATGAACCCCCTCGGTCGGATTGGTATAATGCGCGCATCCCGCGGCATGGATGTGGTGGTCGCCGGACCACCAGCCGCTCAGCGAAGGATCAATCCAGCGGGCCACCTGAAAGTCCCATCGGTTCGCTCCCGCTCCGACAATCCACTCCTTCCGCTGCGGCAGCGACTCCGGTCCCCGCTGAAACTCCACCGTGTAGCGCCCCTCGGGCAGGCGCAGCACCTCGTTGTCGGCGCGATAGACCTGGGGATGGAAGAAGAAGTCGGGCGCGAGGCGACGTCCGGGCGACGGATAGACATGCCCCTGGGCATCGGTGATGAGCATCGAGCCGGTCGTCGGAAGGCCGTTCTCGTCCCGGATGCGCAAGGTCACCTCCCGGGCCGGCAGACATCGGAACAACACGTCTGTCTCAGCCCGAAACCCGAGGTCCTGGGTCCCCTGCCCTGCGTTGAACGAAAACGCCGCCTGGCGTTGCCCCGCATCGCGGCTGTAAAGCTGCAGAATCCGGTACTCCAGCGGCAGCCCGGTCAGCGTGGGCGGGACCGGCGGACGGTCCGGCAGCGACGCGTCGAGCCAACGCGCCGGGATCTCCGCGACCGGCGAATTGAAGGCGGTCCGAATGTTCGGACTCTGGATCTGCAGCTTGGCGGTCGTGCCCGCCTCGTTGGCCACCTTGACGAGGAACGTCTTCCATCCGCCCTCGATCAACTCCGGCGCCGCCACCCCGTTGGTCACCTTCACCCGCATCTCGGGATTGATCTGCACGTGGAGCAGGCAGAGCGGATCGAGCACCGCCTGGACCTGCCGGACGGTGTCCGGACCCGACGCCTGCAGCAGGGTGTCCAACCTCGCGCGATCGGCGGACGGCAACGGCGCCCCCAGCGCCTCGGTGGCTTCCAGCAGACGGCGAACCTGCGCGGAGAACGGCTGCGGATCCACTGCGTCCGGACGCGCCAACGCCGGAAACGCCGCCAGGAGAAGTCCGGCGCAAAGCATTCGGAAGACTGTGAACGATTTCATTGCAGGAGCGGAGGGAGATTTGTCCCGACTCTACAGTCCGAAAGCCCGCCGCCCAGCCGATTGTGCGGGGCCGGGCGATTGCGGTTCTTGCCAGAACGCCAGGAGAACGCTAGCTGTTTGTCGTCCAACACACACTTGCCATGCACACGAATTCTGCGGTCATGCCCGTCCGGGCTCGCGGCTTTACCCTCATCGAACTGCTCGTGGTCATCGCCATCATTGCCATTCTTGCGGGCATGCTGCTGCCGTCGCTGGCCAAGGCCAAGTCCAAGGCTCAGGGGATCGGCTGCCTGAACAACACCAAACAGCTTACCATCGCCTGGCATCTGTACTCGGGTGACTTCAACGACCGCGTGGCCAACAACTACGGCGTAGACCAAACCATTGCGGTGATTGACAAGAGCTTCGACAACTGGGTGAACAACGTCATGACTTGGGGGGCCGGCTCGGGCACCGCCGACAAAAGTGTCACCAACCAGGCCTGGGTGGTTAACGGCGTGCTCGGCAAGTACACCGGCGGCACGATTGGCACCTACAAATGCCCGGCCGACATCTTTCTGAGCAAGGACCAGAAGAAGGCCGGCTTCAGGCAACGCAACCGCAGCCTCTCCATGAACGCCTTCTTTGGACGCTTCAGTGTCGGCAATGATCCCACCCTCTCCGGCAAGAACTGGGGCTTTCAAGATCGCCGGCAGTTTCTGAAACAGGGTGACGTACCGAATCCCGCCAAGACATGGCTCTTCTTGGACGAACATCCGGACTCGATCAACGACGGCTATTTCATCAACAATCCGGACGCCGCGAATTGGCAGGACATCGTGGCCTCGTACCACAACGGTGCCTGCGGTTTCTCCTTCGCCGACGGTCACTCCGAGATCAAGAAGTGGACCAGCGGCGCCTCGAAATACCCGGTCAAGTACATGTATCCCAGCCCCTTGAAGGCGTTCGATGGTCCCGGTAAGAACGATTTCAACTGGTGGAAGGAGCGCACCGGCTATGTGCTGCTCAACGGTACACGGCAGTACGGGTATTGAGGGCCCCGAGCCCAACACTCATCTGGGCTTCACGCAGCGGAATCCGAGATGATTGCTGCCGGTCGAAACCTCGCCCTTGCCGCGGGTCCCCACCATGTAGCGGGTGCAATACTGGTCGGTGCAGAGGAACGAACCGCCGCGATGCACGCGCTTCTTCTCGTTCGGCTCGGCGGGATCGTACGGAACCGATGGCCCCTGCGGATTTCGGGCCACGCCGCCGTCCATCATTAGGGTGGCGTAGTAGTCCGGACGATACCAGTCGCTGCACCATTCCCAGACATTGCCGGCCATGTCGTAAAGCCCGTAGCCGTTCGGAGAATACTGCGCCACCGGAGCAATGCCTGCGAAGCCGTCTTCGGCACGGTCGCCTCCCTGTTGGGGAAAACGTCCCTGATAGATGTTGGCCACGAACCGGCCCCCGGGCTGGAGTTCCTGGCCCCAGGCATAGAGTTGGCCAGAGAGTCCTCCGCGGGCCGCAAACTCCCATTCCGCCTCCGTAGGCAGGCGCTTGCCGGCCCAGCGCGCGTAGGCTTCGGCGTCCGGATAGGCGATCTGAACCACGGGATACTTCTCCCTTCCTTCGAGGTTGCTGTCCGGTCCGGTGGGGTGCCGCCAGTTCGCGCCGTGAACGTAGTTCCACCATTGGAAGTAGTTGTTGAGCGGCACCGGCCCGGGCGTTGGCGTGTACACCGTAGAACCGGCGACCAGGTTCTCCGGCGGCGCGGTGGGAAACTCCTCCTTCGTCGGAGCGCGTTCCGCAACGGTCACATACCCGGTGGCCTTCACAAACTTCTCGAACTGCTCGTTGGTCACTTCGGTGGCATCCATCCAGAAGCTCTCCACGGCCACCCGATGCACCGGCAGCGCATCGCGCGTCGTGCCCGGCATGCCACAGAGTGATTCGCTGGCGGCGTCGCTGCCCATCGAAAATTCCCCGCCTGGGATCCACACCATACCTTCCGGCGCCGAGCCCGGTGGCGGGCCCGGATTCGGCCGCGTCGGCTCGAACGCGGAGGCGGCAGCGGACGCTGCGGGCTCCTTCGCGGCCGGGACGGGAGGGCCGGGCTTAGACCGCGCCAAACCGATCGCGACCAGGCCGCCCGCCGCCAGCACGCCGATGCCCAGCACCAAAACCAATGGACTCCCCGGCGCGCGGCGGACACCGGAAGACTGTCTTGGAGCACTCACTCCGAACGGCCCCCTCGCTGCAATTTAGGTTTCACAATGCGTCGCACAGGCTACACGCGCCCGGGACGCCTGTCACCGGAACTCGGGCCAGTCGGTTCATCCTTCATCCCGCATCCCGCATCCTTCATAGTCCCCCGGTGTCTTTGGCGGAGAATCTGGCGCGGGTGCGGGAGCGAATCGGGGTGGCCTGCGAGCGGGCGGGACGGGATCCCGCGGAGATCAACCTGCTGGCGGTCTCCAAAAACCACCCGGCATCCGCGGTGGCCGAAGCCGTCGCCCTGGGGGTCACCTGGTTTGGCGAGAGCCGCGTCCAGGAAGCCCGGGTCAAAATTCCGTCCAGCCCCGGACGCGCCCGCTGGCACTTCATCGGGCACCTGCAATCCAACAAGGCCCGGGAGGCGGTCGCACTGTTCGAGATGATCGAGAGTCTCGACAGCCTGGACCTGGCCGCCGAACTCCAAAAGCAGGCCGAGAAGCAGGCGAAAACCGTGCGGGTGCTGGCGGAGGTAAACATCGCCGGAGAGGCTTCCAAGTTCGGGTGGAACCCGATCCGATTCCTCGACGAACTGGAGCGGCTCAACGCCTTCCCCCGCCTCGAATTGCACGGCCTGATGACCATCGCGCCCTATTCGCCGGACCCGGAGCGGGCGCGTCCGGTTTTTCGCAAACTCCGCGAGCTGCGCGATGCCGCGGCGGACCGTCTCGGAGCGCCGCTGCCCGTGCTGAGCATGGGCATGAGCGGCGACCTGGAGGCGGCCATCGGGGAGGGTGCCACCGTGGTCCGGATCGGCACCGCCCTCTTCGGGGAACGTCCTCGGAACCTGTCACGATCAGATGATGAGTCCAGGTAGGGGCGCGTTCCACCCGCGACCCACTTCGGATCCGCTGCGCCCCAGCACGAACGACGGGGATCGCGGAAGCCCACACGCTGTGGGGCTTCCTACGTTCTCCGCAGCCATTCCACACGCGCAGCGGGGGAAGTCACGGACGTGCAGGAGCCCGTCCCTACCCGGGTTCGCGCCTCAGCGCTGCGTGAACACGAAGACGCCCCGCTTGTTGCCGACGATCAGGTCCGGACGTCGGTCGCCGTTGACATCCCGGGCCACCACCTGGGTGCCCACGCCGGAGTTGTCGTCCACCAGATGCGGCACCCAATCCACGGACTTGTCGGCCTTACGCACCAGTTCCCACCAGTACAACACCGGCGGCGCGCCCGGCTCCGGATCGCCCGCCGGCCCGTGGGCCCAGAATCGCTTGCCGGTGACAATGTCCTTCAACCCGTCGCCGTTGATGTCCACCAGATCCAACGCGTGTATCTGGGAAAACTTCACCCCGTAGGGGTTCTCCGCCGGTTCCTTGTTCATGAAGACATGCTCCCGGAAGGTGATGTCCCCGTCCTGGCGCGCCTGCTCAAACCAGGCCAGCCCGTATCCATGGGCTGAAAGGCTGGTGATCACGTCATTCAAGCCGTCCCCATTGACGTCGTAGGCGTACATCTGCCCGCCGCCGACACCGAAGGGGAACTTGTGAAACTTCCAGACCGGATCCCCCGCCAGGGACACCGGCTGCTCCCACCAGCCGTCCTTCTCCAGCAGGTCCATCCGCCCGTCGCCGTTCACGTCGCCCACTCCGAGGCCGTGCGTGAACTTGTGGTAGTTGTTGTTGGGCGAAACCGGATGCCAGGCCCACAGCCCCGTCGGATTCTTCGGATCGGGCGCCGCGTATCCGTAGGCGCCCCGTGAGGCACAGACGAGTTCCGGGCGGCCATCCCCGGTCAGATCCGTAAAGGTGGGGGACTCATTGTCGGTCACCTCGATGGCCACGTGCTCCTTCCAAAGGCCCGGCGCGCCCTTGGGGTTTTCGTACCAGGATGATTTCTCGCCGGGAAAACCGAGAATCAGGATGTCGTCCCAACCGTCGCCGTTGAGGTCGTGGGCGAAGGCGATGAAATTCTTGGAGTAGGCGTTGTTCTTCCCCAGGGCTCCTTCGAAGCCGGGAACAGTCTCCTCGCTCCCGTCCGCGCGTGTCACCCGGAAGCTCTCACTGGCCGGCGCGTAGGCGTGCCGGCGAGAGTAGTCCGGTCCCTCCCACCAGAAGGGGCCGGACACGATGTCCATGCGCCCGTCCTTGTTGAAGTCGCCGGCATTGGCGCCCTCGGCCCAGAATTGATTCGACAACTGGCTTCGGGAAAAGGCCGGCTCGGCGGCTGTCCCCCGATGTCCTCCAAAGGCCAGGGCCACGATCGCCAGGGTGAGATGTCGTGCGGACGGGAAATGCATGCCGCAACTTCACGGACGCCGCCCCGCGGGGTCAAGGCGCGGATGCCCGATTGCCGCAGGATCTTCCTCCCTTACTTCAGCCCCGCGAACACGTGGTGCACGTCATCGTGATCGTCGAGCGTGTGCAAGAACTCCACCACGGTCTCGCGGTCCTTCTCGGAGAGGTCCACCGGATTCTTGGCCACGTACCGCATCTCGCTGGCCAGGATATTCCAGCCCGCTCCCTTCAGCCACTTGCTGACCTGCGCCAACTGCTTGAGATCCGTAAAAAATCGGGTGCCCTTGGCGCCCTCGGGAACCTCCGCCGGTTCCAGCGGCTCCAGGTTCTCCGCCCCCGCCTCAATCGCATCCGCCTCGGGATCGCGGCCGGGATCCGCATGGGTGGCCTCCACCACTCCCAGGTGATCGAAGAAGAATCCCATGGAGCCGGGCTGCCCCAACTGACCGCCCTTGCTGAAAAGATGCCGGATGTCCGGAGCGGTGCGGTTGCGGTTGTCGGTCAGACACTCGACGATCACCGGCACCTTGTGAGGGGCAAAGCCTTCGTACACCACCGCCTCATACTCGACCTTTTCGTCCAAAAGACCCGCCCCCTTCTTGATGGCGCGCTCGATGGTGTCCCGGGTCACACTGGCCTTTTTGGCCTTTTCCACGGCGACATGCAGGCGCGCATTCAAATCGGGGTCGGCGCCGCCCAACTTCGCGGCGATCATGATCTCGCGGACCATCTTGCCGACGACCTGCCCCTTCTTGTGCGCGGCTGCCTCACGGCCGGCCTGTTTCCATTGAGCTCCCATGCGTGCGGCTCAGCATGCAAAACCGGCTTCCGGGAAGGAAGCCGTAACCACGACCCAGCGTTCCCCGCCTACTGGGAGGACGCGGTGGATGGCGTGCCTTTTGCGTCGCCCTTGGACGGGTACAACCCCGCTTTGACGAACGGCTCCAACTGCTTCTCGTAGCCCTCCGCGGCCATTCGCTCCAGCGGAATGAAGCGCAGGGCGGCCGAATTGATGCAGTACCTCAACCCGTTGGTCCCCGGGCCGTCATCAAAGACGTGGCCCAGATGGGAATCGGCCCCGCCGGAACGGACCTCCGTCCGGGTCATTCCATGCGCCCGATCCTCCTTCTCCGCAATCTTCGCGCCCGAAATCGGCTGCGTGAAGCTTGGCCATCCGCTGCCGGAATCATACTTGTCGATGGAGCTGAACAGGGGCTCGCCGGACACCACGTCCACGTAGATCCCCGGCTTCTTGTTGTCCCAATACGCATTTCGAAACGGAGGCTCCGTGCCGCATTGCTGGGTGATCCGGAACTGCTCCGCCGTGAGCCGGCCGCGAAGCTGCGTGGCGGATGGCTTTACAAAGGCGTTGGTGGCCGCCGAAACCGCCTCCGCCTTGGGAGCGTCGGAAGCCGGTGACGGACTCTTGCCAGGATCGTCCGCGGCCAGGGGCGACACCAGGACCGCCCAGCTCAAGATACGGATCCAAAATCCCATGCAAGGTGCCAATCGAGACATGGTGTTAACAAACTATCCAGGCGCCCTGCTGGCAAGCCGGCAAATCGAAGCCCGTTGCCGCCGTTGCGTGAGGAACCCTATGGGCTCACGCAACGGATCGAGCGAGGCAACCCCAGGCCTGTCCCGATCCTGTTCCTCGACCGAGGAAGATGGGGACTCAGACCTCTCGCCCTCCATGTCCGGCATTTCCGCGGTTCACCCCCTCACATCAACGCCGCCGCAGGCGCAGTTGGAGATCCACACGGCGGGTCTGGGCGTATTCCATCGGAGGCAGGTCCGTGATCGTCGGCGACCGGGTCTCCCGCAAAAGGGCGCGCGCCAGGTCCCGGAGCCCATTCCAGCGCGGCCAGTCCTCAAGATCGGCATGCACGACCTGGCGGAGCAGACTGCGCCATTCGATGATGACCCGGTCCACGTCGCCGGGCCCGAGGAACTCGCCGACAAAGCGGCTCTTGGCCGGCGGATCCCGATGCACCGTCTGCACCACGATCTGGGCGCCGTCGCCATAGCCGGGCGGCACGCCGGATTCGAGGTAACCTGCCACGGAAAGCCCGCCATACGCACCCCGGCAGACCATCGCCAGCCGCCCACCCCAGCGATCCTCGGGTCCGCTGAAGCGGTGCCCCGCATCCAGATTGGCCAAGTCGTACACCAACTCGTCGAGCGGGTAGGTCTCATCCTCCAATCCCGCCGCCACCGCCAGTCCATCGCCTCCATGAAACACGCTGACCACCCGGCCGCGCCGGGTCGGAGTGCCCCGCGGATCCACCAATCCCAGCCGTCGCCAGAGCAGCGCCGTGCCGGCGGCCGAGGACAGTCCGCGGCACTCCGGCATCCAGGCGCAAATCCCGCAATCCGCCGGCGCCACCTCCCGCTCCCGCGCACCCCAGAGCGGCACCCCGTGACGGTCCACCGGCACCGAAAGGGTCTGCTCCGCCAGGCGGACCAGCGCCAGAATCTGGTGCGGCTCCTCGATGAAGCGGACGATCGGCAGACGTTGGGCCCGAAAGGAACGTTCCACCAGGGGCACCACGAGGGACCGCCAGACCTCGAGCCGCGTCTGTCGCCCGTTCCAGCCGGTCTGCTTCCGGACCCATTTGGTCAGCTCGACGCCGTCCTCGCCGAATCGCTCCGCCACCTTCACGGACCGCCCATAGCTGCCATCCGCCAGCGTGAGCAACTCGCCAAAGCCGGTCTTCTGAACGGCGGCGGCTTCCGTCAGGGCCGGACGCAACCGCACGGCCGCCGGGGACTCCCACGCCTCCGAAGATCCATCCGCCGGCGCGGGGTCCCCATACTCGGGAATCCGGATGGCCTGCAGGGCGCAATCGGTGCGTGGCGGATACGGCTGCCATTCGCCCTGTGAATTGAGCAGTTGCCGCTCACGCCGCCGGACATGCCGCGCCCGCTCGGCATCGGTCTTGAGCCCGCAGGGAGCCTCCGGATGCCTCAACGCCGCCTCGACCCCGAGAAAGATCGGCCGCGTGGTGAACAACCGCTGCTGAACCCGGACCGCTTCCGCAAAGGGATCCAATCCCCGCGTCGCCGCCAAATGCATCACCCCGAGCAGCGCCCCCCAATCCACCAAGGCGCTTCGGGCCAGGTGCGCCGGATGCGCATCGTGCAGCCGCACGGCGTTCGGCCCCACCAGCACATAGCCGGTGTCGTCCAGTCCCCGGCGTCCCGCCCTTCCAAACATCTGAAGGATCTCGTCCTCGCGCAGGGGCATCTCCAGTCCCTCGCGCTTGTAGGTGCAGGAGGTCACCGCGACGCTGCGCAGCGAAAAATTGATCCCTGCGGCCAGCCCCATCGTCGCCACGACCACGCGGAGCTGTCCGGCCTTGGCTAGCGGCTCGATGACGCCCGCACGCGCCCCATAGCTCAATCCGCTGTGGTGATAGCCGACGCGCGACTTGAGCATTCTGGCCAGATCCTCGCCCACCACCCGACGCTGAGCTTCGGATAACGCCAGCGGCAGGGGATTGGGCAGTTGCCGCGCCAGATCCCGCGCCAGGGCCTCGGCGCTCGCGCGGCGGGGCGCGAACAACAGGATGGGGCCCAGGTTCTCGGCCAGCGCCCGGGCGCACAGCCGCGGCCACACGCCCCGGATCTCGCCGGGCAACGGCCCGCCCAACTGGTCGGCAAACACCTCCTCCAGAGGAACCGGACGCACCTCGTGCCGTATCAATACGGCGCGCCGGCCCAGGCGTTGAAGCCACTGTACGACCTGCTGCGGATTGGCCACCGAGCCGCTGAGCAACAACAACTGCGTGGCGGCCGGGGCCATGGCCAACGCGAGCTC
>Ga0268299_1001215_pt1 | contig 50652 bp, 38 predicted proteins | sample NOBtaG_FD_193484 | JGI IMG/M metagenome (GOLD analysis project Ga0268299, IMG submission 193484) | Activated sludge microbial communities from bioreactor in Nijmegen, Gelderland, Netherland - NOB reactor | ecosystem: Engineered > Bioreactor > Aerobic > Activated sludge | place: Netherlands... | reverse complement strand
CAGGTCCACCGAGACATTCAGCACCCGCGCGCCCTCGGGATAATCCATGCCCAGGAAGAAAATGTCGCTCCAGGCGGAATGGGTCAGGTCCATGCGCACCGGCGTCTGCTCCCGCAGGATCGGATAGGTGCCGTCGGGGGCGCGCTCCAGGAGTTCCGGTCGGATCCGCAGGGGCTGATCGGTCGGATGCCCCATGCGGAACATCCACTGGTTGCCGCGGACCGTCCGCACGCTGCGCCGCACCTGGTCGGCGAGGGTCTGAAAACCGAGCCGGTAGTAGGCGGCGGCCAGCGCCGAGCAGAGGCCGTCCGAGGCGCCTGACGACGCCTGCTGTCCGAGGAAAGTGTCAATCGCTTCCTCGAAGCGCCGGTGCAGCAACTGCTCGAAGCCGCGGAAGGGAATCGCCGAGGGCCGGGCGTTCTCGGCGAGGCGCGGCGGGAGGTGAAAACGGTGCAGGTCGTAGAGGAAGAACAGCGCCCGCACCCGCTCGTACAAGTTCTCCGCGCCCCGGCGGAAGGCGTCGAGTTCCGCCGTCCATTCCAGCAATTGCTCCGCCGACGCCTCGCGCGCGGCGGCGGCGATGGATTGATTGCGGATGGCGGGATCCTGCGACGTGATGAGACCGACAAGGCGCGACGACATATCCGGCCGGCAATGACGCCTGAGGACCCGGGACCCCGTCAACGCGCGACAGCCCCAGGCGGAATCGGGCCGTTGAGAGGGTTTGGGCCTCACGCAAAGGGCCGCAAAGGGTATCAGGAAAAGTAACCCGTATCCTTGCAGGGATGGAGTCCCTGAATGGCGAGGTGTTTGTCGCAAGCACTGGACTCGCCCTTCTTCCTTCCACTGCGCCCTTTGCGGCCTTTGCGTGAGGCCTGAATCTCACCGCCGCGGATCGCTCAGCGATACTTGGCCGACTCGGACGCCACCCAGGCTATAACGCGTGCCGCGGCTTCAGACACCGGCACCGGCTGCATCGCCCCGCCGCGCGGTTTCAACTCCACTTCCCCCTTTGCCAGCGATTTCTCGCCCAGATTGACCCGGAGCGGAAAACCCACCAACTCGCTGTCCTTGAACTTCACACCGGGACGCTCATCGCGGTCGTCGAGGATCACCTCGATTCCGGCCGCGGTCAGCTCGTCCATCAGCCGTAGCGCGATGGTCATCGGGGCGCTGTCCGGTGCCACGCTCAGCGGGGTCAGGCACACCGCCAACGGCGCAACGCTCAGCGGCCATACGATGCCGTCCTTGTCATGGCACTGCTCGATCACCGCCTGCAACGTGCGGGTCACCCCGATGCCGTAGCATCCCATGACGCAGGGCAGGCGCTGCCCGTTCTCCGGGAGGAAGTAGGCGTTGAGCTTCTCGCTGTACTTGGTGCCGAGCTTGAAGACATGCCCCACCTCGATGGCGCGCTGCATCTTGAGCGGGCGTCCGGTGGCCACGCACAACTCCCCGGGAACCACGGTGCGGAAATCGGCCCAGGCATCCGGACGGATGTCGCGCTCGATCTCCACGTGGCGCAGGTGGAAGCCGTCCTCATTGGCCCCGGTGGTCATCCCCTGGGCGCCGTGCAACTGCTCGTCGGCGAACACCCGCACGCCGCGGGCGGACAGTGCGTCGCGGCCCTGTACCGCCCCCAGCGATCCCGGATGCGCCCCCAGCGTGTCCACGCATTCCTCGGCGGTGGCCGGACGCGCCTGCGCCGCGCCGGTGCGCGCCAGGAGCTTGGCCTCGTTCAATTGATCGTCGCCCCGCAGGAGGATGAGCGCCGGCTTGGAATCCAGCACGTACACCAGCGTCTTGATCTGCGCGTGGGCCGGCACGCCATACGGCGCGGAGGCCAGGGCCTCGATGGTCACCACCCCCGGGGTGGGAAACTTCTCCGGCGCCGGTCCGGTTCCGGCGGTGGGCGTGGGCGTGAGGGGGCCCCGGCTGGTGGCCTTTTCGATGTTGGCCGCGTATTCGCCCGACTCGCAGTACACCACATCGTTCTCCCCCGTCTCGGCCGGCACCATGAATTCGTGCGAATAGTTTCCGCCGATCACCCCGGTGTCGGCCTCCACGGGAAGCGCCCGCAACCCGCACCGGGCAAAGATGCGCGCGTAGGCGTCGTACATCTTCCGGTAGCTGGCCATGGCCCCCTCGTCGGTCGCATCGAAGGAGTAGGCGTCCTTCATGATGAACTCCTTCGCCCGCATCAGGCCGAAGCGCGGGCGGATCTCGTCGCGGAACTTGATCCCGATCTGGTAAAAATTCTTGGGAAGCTGCTTGTAGGAACTGATCTCGCCGGCGGCCAGCGTGGTGATCACCTCCTCATGGGTCGGCCCCAGCACCCATTCCTTTTGGGCGCGGTCCTTGACCTTGTAGAGCACGTCCCGGGCGGTCTCGTAGCGCCCCGAGGCCTGCCAGATGTCCGGCGGCTGGAGCGCGGGCATCAACACCTCGATCGCGCCGGCGCGATCCATCTCCTCCCGGACGATGCGCTCCACCTTGCGCAGGGCGCGGAGCCCCATGGGCAGGAAGGTGTAAAGCCCGCCGGTGAGCTTGCGCACGAGGCCGGCGCGGAGCAGCAACTGATGGGACAGAATCTCGGCGTCCGCCGGAGTTTCCTTGAGGGTTGGAATGAGCGATTGAGACCAGCGCATGTCAGGACCGGCGAAGTGAGCCGGTTCGTCCGCCTTCCCACAAGCCCGCGTTCGACGGCAAACGCCCGGCGAGGGTCGCGGAGCAGGGGCAGATTGGCCGCAAAGCGATCAACCTCCCCGGCGCCACCACTGGCGCACCGCGCCCGCGCCCACGGGACCCAGGAGCCTCCGCCCCAGCACCACCACCGATGCGTGCAATGGGTCGAGCCGTAATGCCCGGCGGTGGAAATCGGAAGCCCGGGCCGCATCCCCCTGCTCCGCCGCCATCCGCGCGAGCTGGAGGTAGGCCGAGGCGTGCCGGCGCCGCGACACGACGGGAAGCTGCGGGACGCGCTCCGCCAGCATGGCGAAACGAATCCGGCGCACCTCCGCGGCGCGCGTCTCGGTCAGCGACGCCGCATGGCGCCGGTAGAGGTACAGATCCCGGTGCAGCACCCGGAGCGGAAACCGCATCGCCACCCGGATCCAATACTCCCAATCCTCCACCAACCGCCACCGGTCGTCGTAGCCCCCCACCGTCTCCAGCACGGAACGCCGGTACAGGAAACAGGCGCCGACCGGATTCACCGTGGCGATCTCCTCCGGCTCGGGGGCGACCCAGGGCCCCAGGATACGTCCGTCGTCATCCATGTCCGTCATGTCGCAGTACACCAGGCCCGCCGCCGGACCCGATTGCAGCACGCCCACCATCGCCTCCAGCGCCTCGGGACGGTACTCATTGTCGTCCGAAGTCCAGGTGAGGAATTCCCCCGAGGCCCGTGCGAACCCGGCATTGAGCGAGTTGGGCAGGCGCAGGTTGACCGGGTTCCGCGCCGGCTTGATCCGGGGATCCTCTGCGGCGAAACGGGCGATGAGCCCGGGGGTGGTGTCGGTGGAGCAGTCGTCCTGCAGCAGCAGTTCCCAGTGCGGATACGTCTGCCGGCGCACGCTGTCCACCGAGCCGGCAAGGTAGCGGCTCCCGTTGTAGGTCGGGAGCACGACGGAAATCAGCGGCCCAGCGCTCATGCCGCCGCCTGGAGCAGGACCGACACGATGCGCTCCGAGGCATGCCCATCGCCGTAGGGATTGGACACCGCCCCGCGCGCCCGCGGCGCCTTCAAATGGGCCAGGGCGGAGGCCACGATCCGGGAAGGATCCGTGCCCACCAGTTCGACCACGCCGGCGTCCACCCCTTCGGGACGTTCCGTGGTGTCACGAAGCACCAGCACCGGGACGCCGAAGCTGGGAGCCTCTTCCTGCACGCCGCCGGAGTCCGTGAGAATCAGCCGCGCGCCCCGCATGGCCTGGACCATGTCCACATAGTCCAGCGGCTCCAGCAGGTGGACATTGGGAACCTCCCCGAGGATTTCCCGGACCGGCGCCCGCACGTTGGGATTGAGATGCACCGGGAAGACGATCCGCACGTCCCCGGCAATCCCGGCGGCGGCGATGTCGCGGATGGCGCCGCAGAGCGCGCGAAACGGCTCGCCGAAACTCTCCCGGCGATGCGCCGTGACCAGGACATAGGGCACCCCGTCGGGCACTACAGCTAACGGACTCGAAGACCGCTCGTAGGGCCGCGACGCCACTTGCAGAAGGGCATCCACCACGGTGTTGCCCGTCTCATGAATCCGCTCCGCCGGCACTCCTTCGGCGCGCAGCGCGGATGCCGACCGATGGGTGGGCGCGAAGTACGCCGCGGCGGCCAGATCGGCGATCCGCCGGTTCATCTCCTCGGGAAACGGACGCAAAAAATCCCCCGTTCGCAGGCCGGCTTCGACGTGCCCGAACGCCACCCGGTGATAAAAGGCCACCAAGGACGCCACCATGACGGTCGTGGTGTCTCCCTGCGCCAGGATCCAGTCCGGACGCCGGTCCCGCACCACCGCGTCCAGGGAGTGGAACAAATCGCCGGTCAGCCGCGAAAGCGTCTGGTCCGGGCGCATCAGGTCGAGGTCCACATCCGGGGTGAGATCGAACAATCCCAGCACCTGGTCCAGCATCTGCCGGTGCTGTCCGGTGGACACCAGCACGCTGCGGATCCGATCTGGATGCCGCGCCAGTTCCTGGATCACCGGGGCCATCTTGATGCCTTCCGGCCGGGTGCCGACCACGCTCAGAACCGTTTGCATGCGCGCTCAGAAACCGCCGGGCAGTTCCCGGACGCCAACACTCCCATCTCGATTCCATCGCGACATTCCGGACATGCTATCCGGCGCCGTCCCCGAGGTAAAGCGGGCCACGTATCGGGACGAAGCCGCGCAGGAATGCGCGACCGGGTTCTGGCTCATTTCCGCCTCGCTCCGAAGTCCGCAGACTGGTGTCCTCGGCACATGAAGCGCCCCCGCCGGCTTGTCCTGACGGTCAATGCCGGCTCTTCGAGCCTGAAGGCGGCGGTCTTCGAGCTGGGCCGAATCCCGGTGCGGCGGCTGACGCTCCGGGTGGACCGAATCGGTCTGGGCCATCCTACCTTGGAAGCGGAGGACCTACGGCTCGGGAAGACGGTGCGGGAATCCGTGCAGGCGCCGGATCACCGCCGCGCCGGCGCCCTGCTGGCCGGATGGCTGGAGCGGACCGGAATGCCAGACCTGACAGCGGTGGGCCACCGCATGGTTCACGGCGGACCCCACCTTCACGCGCCAACCTTTGTCACCCCTTCGGTGCTGCGGCGCCTCCGTTCCTACCGTCCGTTCGACCCAGAGCACCTTCCGGCGGCCCTGAACTTGGTGGAAGAATTCCGCCACCGCATGCCCTCCACACCGCAGATCGTCTGCTTCGACACGGCGTTTCATCACGACCTTCCGCGTCCGGCCCGGTTGGTGCCGCTCCCCAGGGGCCTGGAGGCGCGGGGCGTTCGCCGCTACGGATTTCACGGACTCTCCTACGCCTACCTGCTGGAGGAGCTGGCCCGCATCGCGGGCGCCGGGGCCGCGCGGGGCCGGGTCGTGCTGGCGCATCTGGGCAACGGCGCCAGCCTGGCCGCGGTCCATCGCGGCCGCAGCGTGGAGACGACCATGGGGTTCAGTCCCGCCGGCGGCCTGCCCATGGGCACCCGCTCGGGGGACCTGGATCCCGGACTCGTCGAATATCTGACGCGGCGGGAACGATGGTCCATGGACCGCTTCAACGAAATCATCCATCGCCGCTCCGGATTGCTGGGACTCTCCGGCACCAGCCCGGACGTGCGCGACCTGCTCGCGCGTGAAGCCAGAGATTCGCGCGCCGCCGACGCCCTCGCAGTGTTCTGTCACCAGACTCGCAAGGGCATCGGAGCCATGGCCGCCGCCGCGAACGGGCTCGACACCCTGGTGTTCGCTGGCGGCATTGGGGAGAACTCTCCCGAGATGCGAGCCCGCATTTGCCGTGGACTGGAATTCCTCGGCGTGGCCCTCTCCCCTCACGCCAATTTCCGAAACGCCGATTTGATCTCGGCACCGGACAGCCGGGTGTCCGTGCGCGTCATCCGAACCGATGAGGAGCGGATGATGGCCCGCGAGGTCCACCGGTTGCTCGAAAACCGAAACCAAAAATCCTCCCCCTCATGAAGGAACCGCCGCCCCAGCCTCTCGATCCGCAACGGCTCCAGCGCCTGGATGCCTATTGGCGAGCCGCCAATTACCTGTCCGTCGGCCAAATCTACCTCCGGGACAATCCGCTCCTGCGCGAGCCGCTGACCCTGGAGCACGTGAAGAAAGTGCTGCTGGGACACTGGGGAACCACTCCCGGACAGAACTTCATCTACGCGCACCTGAACCGCGTCATCCGGGACCGCGGCCTGAACATGATCTACATCTCCGGACCGGGCCACGGCGGCCCGGCGATGGTGGCCCAGGCCTATCTGGAGGGGACCTACAGCGAGATCTATCCCAATGTGACGCGGGACGACGACGGACTGCGCCGACTCTTCAAACAGTTCTCATTCCCGGGCGGCATCCCCAGTCATGTCTCGCCCGAATGTCCGGGCTCGATGCACGAGGGCGGCGAGCTGGGATACTCGCTGAGCCATGCCTTCGGCGCGGCCCTCGACAATCCGGACCTGATCGTCGCCTGCGTGGTCGGCGATGGCGAAGCGGAGACGGGGCCGCTCGCCACGGCATGGCACTCCAACAAGTTCCTCAATCCGGCAACCGACGGCGCGGTGCTCCCGATCCTCCACCTCAACGGCTACAAGATCGCGAATCCCACGGTGTTTGCGCGGATCTCCCGGGAGGAACTGGAACAGTTTTTCCGCGGTTGCGGGTACGAGCCCCTTTTCGTCGAGGGCAGCGATCCCGTGCCCATGCATCAGGCCATGGCGGCCGCGCTCGACGAGGCCTTGAACCGCCTGCAGGCCCTCCAGCAGGCGGCCCGCGAGCGCGGCGTCACGGAGCGTCCGCGGTGGCCGATGATCGTCCTGAACTCCCCCAAGGGCTGGACCGGTCCCAAGTCCGTGGATGGCGTCGCCGTGGAGGGAACGTTCCGGTCCCACCAGGTGCCGCTGTCCAATCCGGCGGGCAACCCCGGCCATCTGGCGGCGCTGGAGCAGTGGATGCGGAGCTATCGTCCCGACGAACTCTTCGACGCCTCCGGCGCGTTGCGCGCCGAACTGGCGGCGCTGGCCCCCGAAGGACGGCGGCGCATGAGCGCCAATCCCCACGCCAACGGCGGACTGCTGCTGCGCGACCTGCGGTTGCCGGACTTCGGCGACTACGCCGTCCCGGTGACCACGCCCGGCGCCCTCGACGTCAGTGACACCGGGGTCCTCGGCGGCTTCCTTCGCGACGTCATCCGGCTCAATGAGGACCAGCGCAACTTCCGCCTCTTCGGCCCCGACGAGACGATTTCCAACCGCCTGACTGCGGTCTTCGAAAAGACGCCCCGCCAGTGGATGGCCCGCCGGGAGGATTCGGACGAATTCCTCGCCCCGGCCGGACGGGTGATGGAAATGCTCAGCGAGCATCAGTGCGAAGGATGGCTGGAAGGATATCTCCTCACCGGGCGCCACGGGCTGTTCAACTGCTACGAAGCCTTCATCCACATCGTGGACTCGATGTTCAACCAGCATGCGAAGTGGCTCAAGGTGACGCGCCGGCTTCCCTGGCGTCCGCCGCTCGCCTCGTTGAACTACCTGCTGGCCTCCCACGTGTGGCGTCAGGACCACAACGGATTCACCCATCAGGATCCCGGATTCATTGACCATGTGGCCACCAAGAAGGCGGAGATCGTCCGCATCTACCTGCCGCCCGACGCCAACTGCCTGCTCTCGGTGATGGACCACTGCCTGCGCAGCCGCCACTACGTCAACGTGGTCGTCGCCGGCAAGCATCCGGCGCCGCAGTGGCTGTCCATGGACGAGGCCATCAAGCACTGCGCGCGGGGCATCGGCCTGTGGCCCTGGGCGGGGACCAATCCGAATGAGGACCCGGACGTCGTACTCGCCTGCGCCGGGGATGTCCCCACCCTGGAAACGCTGGCCGCGGTCACCCTCCTGCGCCGGGAGCTTCCGGAGTTGAAACTGAGGGTCGTCAACGTGGTGGACCTCATGAAGCTGCAGCCGGCGAGCGAGCATCCGCACGGGTTGAGCAACCGCGACTTCGACGCCCTCTTCACCACCGACAAGCCGGTGATCTTCGCCCATCATGGCTATGCGGGCCTGATCCACCGGCTGACCTACCGGCGCACCAACCACGCCAACATCCATGTGCGCGGCTACAAGGAGGAGGGCACCATCACCACGCCCTTCGACATGACCGTGCTGAACGATCTGGACCGGTTCCACCTGGCCCAGGACGTGGTGGACCGTCTGCCCCGCCTGGGCGCCCGCGCGGCCATGCTCAAGCAGTCCCTGCAGGACAAGCTGGAAGAACACCGCCGCTACATTCGGGAATACGGCGAGGACCTGCCGGAAGTCCGGAACTGGAAATGGACGCCCGGGCCATAAGCTCTCAGCAACTCTGCCTCGGCACGAAACCATGCAGTAGGTCCGGGAAGCGCATACACCCTCGCGTGTTGCGGACGGGAGAACAGAACTGCAATGGAAAGTGTCTCTTCGCGACCAAGCCTTCGCCGTCCGGGTTGGGCATGTGGAGGGGCCAACGTTTAGTGGGTCCCAACGCGCACTGGCCGGGGCGAGGGCGCCCCGGCCGGCACGCGAGGCGCGTGCGCTCCCCACCAAAATCTACCGCATCGCCGGCCACTCCTTCACCATTCGCAATTCATCATTCATCGTTTCCCCCTTATCCCGTCCTCCCGAACTTCTTCTCCAGCTCCCTCCAGTTCATCTCGATGAGGGTCGGACGCCCGTGCGGACAGGTGTACGGCATTTCGCAGCGCCGGAGGTCGGCCACCAGCGCTTCCAGTTCCTGAGGTCCGAGCGGATCCCGCGCCTTCACGGCATGCCGGCAGACGGTCTTGGCCACCACCTCCTCGCCCAACCGGGCGTTGTTGACGCCGGTGCCGGTCGCCTTCAGGGCGTCCACCAGGCCGGTGGTGAACTGCCGGAAGTCCCCCACCTTTACAAAGGGCGGCAGCGCATCCAGCAGGAAGGTGCGTTCGCCAAACTCGCTCAGGCCGACACCCAGGCGGGAGAGGGTATCCAGATGCCGGCGGACGAAATCCGCATCCTTCGGGGTTAACTCCAAGGTCTCGGGCAGCAGCAGGCGCTGGGACGGCGCCTGGGCCTCCTGCTCCAACCGCGCGAGCATCTGCTCAAACAACACCCGTTCGTGCGCCGCATGCTGATCGAGCAGCACGAGTCCGCGATCGGACTCCAGCACCACGTAGAGCCGTCCGACCACGCCGACCAGACGCAGCGGCACATGCAGCAGCGGCGTGGCCGGCAGCGCCGGTTCCCGATCCGCAGCGGGGGGCGGTGACGGCGCGGGCTCGGCTGATGGAAGCGGCGGCGTCTCCACGCGGGATGGCGCCGCTTCGAAACGGTCCGGCGGCGCAGGGGCCGAGGGCACGGGACCGCGCAGATTGGGCTTCAGGGACAGCGGGAGCGCAGATTGCGTGGCGGCCGGAGCGGAAGCCGGCGGCGGCTCCAGACGGAAGCCGGCCGGGGACGGCGCCGGAGCAGCCGCGGGAGTGGATTCCCGTTCCGCGGACGGACCGGCGGCCGCCGGGGTGTGAAATTGAAGCAACGCCTCCCGCACCGCCTGCGCGGCCAACCGCCGGATCGCCGCCTCCTGGCGGAATTTCACCTCCCGCTTCTGCGGATGCACGTTCACGTCCACGGCGGCGGGATCCACTTCCAGGAAGAGACAACACACCGGATATCGTCCCTTCATCAGCGCCGTGTGATAGCCTTCGAGGAGCGCGAAGTTCAGTCCCCGGTTCTCCACAGGACGCTGGTTCACAAACAGGTGCTGTTCCTCGCGCGACGACCGCGAGACGCCGGGTGCCCCGATGAATCCCCAGATGCGGAACCGGGACGGTCCGGAATCTGCCGGCACGGGCGCAGGCGGCGGCGCGTCCTGGAGGTGGAGCAGATCGGAAGGCGCCGGCTCCCCGAGGGAATCCAGGTCCGGACCGGCCTCGAGGGACGCCGAAAAATCCACCGGCAGCAGCGGCACGTCACGTCCCGTCCATTGCAGCATCCGCTCCCGCAGCGCCGAAAACCGTTCCGACGCCGACTGCCATCGCAGCGGCGGGAGCTGCCAGACCGGGCGTCCGTCGCTGACAAAGGTCAACCCCACCTGCGGATACGCCAATGCGACGAGGGTCAGGTAATGGGCGATGTGGGCGCGTTCCGTTTCCTCGCTTCGCAGGAATTTGCGCCGCGCCGGAAGATTGAAGAACAACTGCCGGACCTCGACCGACGTGCCTTCGGCGGATGCCGCCGCCTTCACCTGGACCATTTTTCCGCCATGGATCAGCACTTGGCTGCCCTCGCCCGAGGTGTCGCCCCGCTCCCGGGTGGTCAGTGAAAAGCGGCTGACGCTGGCCACGCTAGGCAGCGCCTCGCCCCGGAATCCCATGGTCGCGATGGCCCCCAGATCCTCGGCGCGCCGGATCTTGGAGGTGGCGTGGCGTTCCAGGCAGAGCAGCGCGTCATCCCGGCTCATGCCGAAGCCGTCATCGGTCACCCGGATCAAACTGCGCCCCCCGGCCCCGATCTCCACCACGATCCGTCCCGCCTCGGCATCGAGCGCATTTTCCACCAATTCCTTCACCACACTGGCCGGACGCTCCACCACCTCGCCGGCAGCGATCTGGTTCGCCACCTGTTCCGGAAGCAGTCGGATTCGATTCACCGCCCAGGAGCAAACCGCAGCTTCCCGGATTGGGAAAGGCCCTTTGGGAACGCCGGTCTCGATCGGGGGGCCTCCCAGCCGCAACGGTTCGGATCCACTGCGAATGGACGCCAATAACACAGGCCATTGAAAAGGGGTTGGAGGGGGTCCGCCAACGTCACCGCTGTGTCGCGGATTTCCAGCGTCCTCAAAGCGGCCTTCCCTTCTGAAATCATGGAGATCTGTCTCCTCGGCTGGACGGGGTAGGCCGGGGGGCGCTTGCCGGGCGCGGGACTGTGCGGCAGTCTGCCGGTCGGCAAATGACGGTGACCGTTCCGAGGCGGTTCGACTGGCGGTGGTTGCGTTCGCCCCTGGCGATCGCACTGCTGCTTTCCGTCCTGCTGCACCTATACGTCTGGCTGATGGCGCACTTGATCGGTCTGGCCATTCGCAACGGCTGGCTCCCGGCCTGGATGCGTCCGGTCGTGGCGCCGGTCGCCGCCCTGGTGGTGCCGCCGCCTCCGGCCGAATCCCCCGCATCGCCGGAACCCGCCTGGGAGGAGATTCCCCTGCAGTTTGTGGAAGTGGATCCCCTGGCGGCGGCCGCGGAGACGCCTCCCCAGACGCCCTACTTTTCGACGGCCAACACCCTGGCCTCCAATCCGGATCCCCCCCAAGTCGAGCAGGAAAAACCCCGCATTGACGGCGAGCGGGAGAATACCCTGAAGACGTTCGAGACCACCCAGCCCAGCAAGACGCCCCCGCCGCCGGCGCCCCGGGAGGTGGTGAAGGCTCCCGAGCCCGAGGCGGCTGCGCCGGAATCGCCGGCGCCGCCCGTGCCTCCGGTGCCGCAGCCCTCGCCGGAACCCAAGGCTGCCGCGGCAAATCCCGTGGCCCTTGAGGAGCCCCTTCCGCCGTTGCCGTTGCCGTTGCCGAAACCTCAAGAAGCGCAGCAGCTCCCCCGTGAAGCTCCGAAGCCGCTGGAGGCTCCCAAGAACACATCGCCCGGGGAGACGGAGGAACTCCAACTGGCAAAAGTAAACCCGGCGCCGCTGGATCTCGCCGTCCCGAAGCCCGCCGAACCGGCGGCGCCCCCGGTACCGCAGCCGGCCGTGACGCCGGCGGAACCCCCGAAGGCGCGCCGGCTGAAGACTCTGGCCGAGGCTCTGGCCGCGAAGGGAGCGGTGGTCGGGGAACGCATGCGACAGGAGGGCGGCGTGAGGCGCCAGGCGCTGCAATCCTCGCTCAACGTCAAGGCGTCCCCGCTGGGGGACTACAACTACCGGATGGTCCTCGCCGTGCAGGACCAGTGGTATCGCCTGCTGGAGGAGCGCCGCTATGCGCTGGACCGGCAGGGGCAGGTCGTCATTACCTTCACCCTGCACTCCGACGGCACAATCACCTCGATCAACATCAAGGATTCCAACGTGGGGGAGGTGCTGTCCTTCCTGTGCGAGATGGCCGTGATGCAGCCGGCTCCCTTCGGCAAGTGGCCGGTGGAAATCCGGCGGCTGATCGGCGGCGACACCGTCCCCGTCACGTTCACGTTCAATTACTACTGAGATGTTTGCCTTCCTGGCCGATGGCGGCCCCTACCTCTGGCTGCTGCTCCTCCTGTCGGTGACCTCTCTGGCGATCATTCTCGAGCGCGGATGGCTCCTGCGCCGCTCTCGCATCATGCCCCCGGCGCTGGTGCAGGCCCTCGCCACGGCCGAGCCGAGGACCCTCCGGGGCGCGTGCGCCGCCGCGCCCTCCACCCTGGCGCGCCTGGTGGTGACCGTGCTCGACCACCTGCGCTGGCCCAAGGAGGAGACGGCCGGGGCCGTCCAGGTGCGGGCCCGCCAGGAGATCACCCGCATGGAGCGGGGCCTGGTGCTCCTCGAAGTCATCGTGGGCATCGCGCCGCTGATTGGACTGGTCGGCACCATCAACGGCATCATTCCGCTCTTCGTGGACTTCGGGAAGGCGATCGGCGGCGACTACGCGCTGCTCGCCAAGGGCATCGGCGCGGCGCTCAACAAGACGCTGGTAGGGCTGCTGGTCGCGATCCCCACGCTGGTGGCCTGGAGCTATTTCAACAAGAAGGTCGAGGTGCTCTCCGTGGAACTGGAGGGGCATTGCGATGATCTCATCCGCCGCGAATACCTCGGCGCGGATTCCGATGCGGCCGATCGCGGCGCCGCGGCGAAATCATGAACTTCTATCCGCGCCGCCGGCGGACGGCCCCGACCATCATCATCATCTCGCTGATTGACGTGTTGCTGGTGATGCTGGTGTTCCTGCTGTTCACCACCACGCTGAGGAACACCCCGACGGTGAAGCTCGATCTGCCCGAGAGCCGCGAGACGATCCGCCCCGGAGCTTCGACCGAGAAACCCCCGTTGATCGTGAGCATTCGCCGGGAGTCCCCGCGCTTCTTCGTCGGAGAGCGCGCCGTGGTCCCCGAACAACTGTCCGGCGAACTTCAGTCCGCGCGCCAGAAGGATCCTGCGATGCGCTTGGCGTTGCGCGCGGACAAGGATGCCGCATGGGGGGATATCGTCCTTCTGCGCGAATTGGCCCGGCAGGCCGCCATCTCCAATGTAACGGTGTACACCAAGCCGCGGGAGTAAGTCATCGGGTCCGAATCGCCTTGGGGCTTTCCATCCGGTCCGGATCACGGTAGGCGCTGGGGTGTGAGCAGCCCCGCCGTTGAATCCGCCGCCGCCGAGGGCGCGGCGCGTCCGTCCCGCTGGCCTTCCCAGGTGAAGTTCATCATCGGGAACGAAGCCTGCGAACGGTACAGCTTCTACGGGATGAAGGGCATCCTGGCCGGCTACATCACCGGCGAGGTGATCCGCGGCGGACTCGGGCAGACCGCCGACCGCGCCACGCTATGGATCCACCTCTTCATCATGGCCGGTTACTTCATGCCGCTGCTGGGAGGGTACCTGTCGGACCGGTGGTGGGGACGCTACCGCACGATCCTGTGGATTTCGCTGTTCTACTGCGCCGGACACGGGGTGCTGGCGATGAGCGATCTGTTTTCCGGAGTACCCGCCCGGACGGCACTGCTGGGGATCGGGTTGTCCCTCATCGCCTTCGGGGCGGGAGGGATCAAGCCCTGCGTGTCGGCGTTCATGGGCGACCAGTTTCCTCCGGGCGAATCCCGTCTCTATCAGAAGGCCTACGCCGCCTTTTACTTCTCGATCAATTTCGGATCCTTCTTCGCCTTCCTCACCATCCCGTTCATCGCGCGGAATTTCGGCTATGGCTGGGCCTTTGGCGTTCCGGGCGTCCTGATGGGCCTGGCGACCCTGATCTTCTGGATCGGCACGCCGCGATACGTCCAGGTGCCGCCCAGCCGGCAGACCCGCACGGCCGGTTTTTTCGCGGTGGCCGCGGAGGCCTTGCGCCGGCGCAGTCCCGGCCGCGGTTTCTGGGAAGGGGCGGCGCCGCGCTATTCGACGGAGGAGATCGCCGCCGCGCAGTCGGTGCTGCCGGTGCTCAGCATCTTTCTCCTCATTCCGCCGTTCTGGGCGATGTTCGACCAGCATTCCTCCACCTGGATCCTGCAGGCGCAGCAGATGGTGCCGTGGCAGATTTCGGAAAAGTACAAGATCGGCGGCGAGGAAATGCAGTCGTTGAACCCGCTCCTGGTCATGATCCTGGTGCCGTTGCTCACCGGGGTGGTGTATCCGCTGGGCGGGCGCTGGATCACCCCGCTGCGCCGAATCGGGGTCGGGATGGTGGTGGCCGGCCTGTCCTATGTGATCGTGGCCTGGATCCAGCAGCGGCTGGCGGCCGGCGCGACGATGAGCGTGCTGTGGCAGACGCTGCCGTATCTGGTGCTCACCACGGCCGAGGTGCTGGTATCCACGACCGGACTCGAATTCGCCTACACCCAGGCCGCGAAGTCCATGAAGAGCACCATCATGAGCTTCTGGCTGCTGACCGTGGCCGCCGGCAACGGGCTGGTCGCCCTGATCACCAGCCTGGGCGGCGGCGGACGCCACGACGCCTCGGTCACGCCGGGACGCTTCCTCATGTACGCCCTGATCACTTTTGCAGTGTCCGTCGTCTTCGTGGTCGTAGCCATGCGCTACCGCTACCAGGATCAACCCGCCACCGCGGGATGATTGTCGCGGGATAATTGCTCGCCCGTCGGCGCCGCGGAGTGGTATTCCCTTGGGCCGAGACCAGCCTTGCCCCTAGCCCCCTCTTGTCATGTACCGCGTCAAAGGAGCCGATCAAAAGGAATACGGACCCGTCGGAGAAGACATTCTCCGCCAGTGGATTCGGGAAGGGCGGATGAACCGCTTTTCCCTGGTGCAAAAAGAGGGGGAAGCCTCCTGGAAACCGCTGGAGCAGTTCCCCGAGTTCAGCGAGGCGTTTTCGGCGAGCCCAGCCGCAGCTCCGTCGCCGGCGCCGGTGGTGACTCCGGACACCGGTGCTTCCTCCACCTACCGGCCGTCGAGCGCGCCGATCGGGATGGGAGATCCGGTGCAGGCCGCGGCCCGGTTGAAGATGCCGGCGATCCTTATCCTGATCATGGCGGTGATCGGAATGATCCTCTCCCTCGTCATGCTGGGCGCCCGCGGCGCCATGCTGGACTGGATGCTCAGTGGCGCCATCCCCCTGGACGGGAACGCTCGAAACCAGTTGGAACTGGCGCGCAATGCCGGCATTGGAATCTCAGATATCCTTCAGGCGCTGTTCGGTGTCGCCATCAACGTCTTGGCGGCCTTTGGTGCCCTCAAGATGCAGCGGTTGGAGAACTGGGGATTGTCCATGACGTCCGCCATTTTGGTGATGCTGCCCTGTGCCGGGTGCTGCTGTTTGATCGGCCTTCCGATCGGCATCTGGGCGCTGGTGGTGCTCAACAAGCCCGAAGTGAAGGCGGCCTTTCGCTGAGCCGTGAATCCGCAGCCATCTATTCCCAACGGGACGGCGACGGATGCACCGACAGGTTGGGTGTCGGGCCGTCACCGCCTTCTCTGGGGATTCCTGCTGGCGTTGGCTGGCGTGGCAGCCCTGGCGGTGTTGTGGCGGGTGGAGCCTGCCGGACAACCCTTCTTCCCCCGCTGCTGGCTGTACCAGACCACCGGACTCCAATGCCCGGGCTGCGGCGCCACTCGGGCCGTCCATGCTCTCCTCAACGGCCGCTTCGTGGAGGCATTCCACCTCAACGCGCTGGTGGTAGCTGGGCTGCCGCTGGCGTTGTGGATGACGTTGCGGGCGCTGTGGGGATGGGGGTCCGGACGCTGGTGGCCGAATCCCCTCACCCGCCCGTGGGTACTGGCGCTCTTGGGCGGCCTGGTGTTCGGTTTTGGCGTTGGACGCAACTTCGGCGGTTGAACGTCACGAGGCGGGGGGGCCCTCACGCCAAGATCGCAAGGGCCGCAAAGGGGGGCAGAAAAGGAGTCGGTCTCAGACCCTGCGCTCTCCATTCCTCCGCGACCTTTGTGGCCCTTGCGTGAGGACTGCTCTCCTCCCGAGGCATCGTTCTCGCTCACGCCAAGGACGCAAAGGCCACAATGGGGTCAGGAAAGGACCCGGACACATTTCAGGCAATTTCAGTGGAGTCCCGGTTGCCCCTTGGCGATAGCCTTCCGCCGCAACGTGGAAATTCCATCATGAGCCTGACACCTGCCGATCTGGGAACGCTGCGCCCCGCCAATCCTCATGTGGTCGCCTGGGTGGAGGAATGCATCCGCCTGACGACGCCCGACCGCGTGTTCTGGTGCGACGGATCGGAGTCCGAACGGGAAGCTCTGTACGCCGTCGCGGTCGAACAGGGCGTCTTGATCCGGCTCAATCAGGAGAAGCTGCCCGGATGCTACTACCACCGATCCAACCCCAACGACGTGGCCCGGGTCGAGCAATGCACCTTCATCTGCACCGAGTCGCAGACCGACGCCGGGCCGACCAACAATTGGGCGGCGCCCGGACCGATGCGCGAGAAACTGCTGGGCCTGGCCCGGGGCTCGATGCGGGGACGCACCCTGTACGTGGTGCCTTACCTCATGGGGCCGCCCGGATCCCCCATGAGCAAGGTGGGGGTGGAACTCACGGATTCGATCTATGTGGTGCTCAACATGCGCATCATGGCCCGGATGGGCCGCGTGGCGTGGGACGCCCTGGGCGCCGGCACCGACTTCAACCGGGGACTGCACTGCCTGCTCGATGTGGATCCCGCCAACCGCTACATCTGCCATTTCCCGCAACGCAACGAGGTCATCTCGGTCGGCTCGGGATACGGCGGCAACGCCTTGCTGGGTAAGAAATGCCTGGCGCTGCGCATCGCCTCGTGGCTGGGGCATGCCGAGGGCTGGATGGCGGAGCACATGCTGATCCTGGGGGTGGAGTCTCCAGACGGACGAAAAACCTACGTGGCCGCGGCCTTCCCGAGCCAGTGCGGCAAGACCAACTTCGCCATGCTGGTGCCCCCGGCGCGCTTCCAGGGCTGGAAGATCTGGACGGTCGGCGACGACATCGCCTGGATGAAACCCGGTCCCGACGGGCGCCTGTACGCCATCAATCCGGAGGCCGGTTATTTCGGCGTGGCGCCCGGCACGAACGCGCGGACGAATCCGAACGCGATGCAGACCATCCAACGCGACACCATCTTCACCAACGTGGCGCTGAGGCCCGACGGAACCGTCTGGTGGGAGGGACACGACGATCCGCCCCCGGCGGAATGCCTGGACTGGAAGGGCGATCCCTGGACACCGGCGTCCAAGGAGAAGGCGGCGCATCCCAACTCGCGGTTCACGGCGCCGATGCGGAACAATCCGATGCTGGCCCCGGAGGCGGACGATCCCAGCGGCGTGCCGGTGGACGCGATCATCTTTGGCGGGAGGCGTCCCAACACCGTGCCTCTGGTCTTCGAGGCCTTCCATTGGAGCCATGGCGTGTTCCTTGGCGCGACCATGGGCAGCGAGACCACAGCGGCGGCGGCGGGCGCCGTGGGTCAGGTGCGGCGCGATCCCATGGCCATGCTCCCTTTCTGCGGTTACAACATGGGCCAATACTTCCGCCACTGGCTGGACATGCGGAAGCGAATCCAGTTTCCGCCGCGGATCTTCCAGGTGAACTGGTTCCGCCGGGACGAGAACGGCACCTTTCTCTGGCCGGGCTTTGGCGAGAACATGCGGGTATTGAAGTGGATCGTGGAGCGTTGCCGCAGCGAAGCGGGCGCCTGTGAGACAGCCCTGGGCTGGGTGCCGCGCTGGGAGGATTTCGACACCCAGGGGCTCCCGGATTTTTCGCAGGACAAGTTCGCCCGCCTCCAGGCGATGATTCCCGAGGAATGGCGCCGGGAGATCCTTCAATTGGATGAACTGTTCATGTCCATCTACCAATTCCTGCCCAAGGAAATGATCTTCCAGCGCGAGCTGCTCGTCGCGCGCCTGTAGGCGCCAAGGACGAGAAGCGGGCTTGGACGAACTTCGCGAGTCCCCTTTGAGACCCCTGGTAGGGACGGGCTCCGGCACGTCCGTAACTTCCCCCGCTGCGCGTGTGGAGTCGCTGCGGGGAACGCAGGGAAGCCCCAAAGCGTGTGGACTTCCCGCGTTCGCCGTCGTTCATCCACACGCGCAGCGGTTCTGAATGGGATCGCGGATGGAACGCGACCCTACCAGGTCCTCAATTACTTCGAAAACGCCGCGTGCTGGCGGCGTCCGGAGGATTCGATGAAGGCCAGCAGGTCAAGGAGATCCTCCCGGGTGAGGCCGTTGGCCAACCCCTCGGGCATCGGAGAAATCTTGGAGGCGGCTCGCGCCGCGATGTCGGATTTCTTCAGCGTGATCTTCGTGTCGGGCTGGAGCGGATCCGGAAGCAGCGTGACTTCTTCCTCCGTTTCGCCCATGAGACGGCCGGTGTGTTCGTCGCCGTCCTTCAACGTGAGGGTGGTGTTCTCGTATTGCTCGGACAGCACCCGGCTGGGATCGAGGATGCTTTCCAACACGTCGCGCCGGCTGAACCGGGCGCTCACCGCCGTCAGGTCGGGACCCACGCCGCCGCCTTCCAGTCCGAAGCGGTGGCAGAGAAGGCATTGGGCGTCCACGAAGGCCTGGCGGCCACGTTCGAAGCTGCGTCCGCGGCCCGCGGACTCCAGGTCGCTTGACAGATCCGCAACGGTCCACTCCCGGACCTGGGTTCGCGGCTGGGGCTTTGGAAACTCGCTGATCCCGCCGCGCCCGGGCTTAGCGGCCGCGATGGACGCCAGGAAGGGTGCCAGTTCCGACTTCTCACCCTCATCGAGTCCCGCCACGAAGTCGGCGAGAAAGTTCTTGAGGAAGTTGTTAAAGCTGGCGCCGTCGCTGTAGGGACGTCCGGCTTCCTCAAACCAGGCGACGAGCTGCGGCTCGTGCGCGTAGCCCTGGCGGATCTTGAGCCAATACCCCAGGTACTCGCGGCGCTGGTCGGAAGTCCAGTGCTTCGCGGTGCGCAGGTGGAAGACGTAGTGCATCAGGTCCTCCTGCGTCGTGCACCGGGCCATGACGGCCAGGGTCTTCTCCACGACGTCCGGAGCACCCAGGGCCACCAATACCTGGCAGACTTCGCGGTTCACCAGCGGACTGGCGTTCGGATAAATCCGTCCGAGCCGCTCGATGGCCATGCGGACAAGGTCGTCCGATGGCAGTCCATGACGCGCGAGGCTGACCTGAATGGTCCGCAATTTGTCGAGTTGCTGGCGCTCGGTGAGCGACGGCATGGGCCAGCGGGCGAGTCCGCGAAGCATCGCCTCCTGATCCTCCGTCGCGCCGACCCGGGCCAGGGCGAGGGATGCCGCCAGTCCCGCATCGGCGGCGGTCTCGGCAAGGGCCCGGTCCTTCCAGGCGGCGACCGGCTGGAACTCCAGGGCGATGCGCGCGGCGTAGCGAAGGGCGCGGTCCGGACTGTTGAGCGACGGCCAAAGCACATCGAGTGCCCCGGAATCGGCCTTGCCGTGAAACGACTCGAGACGCCGGCGCAGAGCCCGGGCCTCGGCGCCCTCGCGGTTGGGTTCCTCCGCGGCGGCGACGGAGTCCGCGCCATGATAGGTTACGCGGTAGAGTCCCGACGCCGTCCCGCGTCCGCCGATGGTGAAATACATCGCGCCGTCGGCGCCGATGATCGCATCGGTGAGGTTCAACGGCGGCTTGGGTTCGCCCGGCGTCACCAGGCCCGCGGGCGCGACGAAGTTCTCCCAGGTGCCGGTGTAGCCGGCGCCCTCGGGCTTCAGATGCACCGCGATCAGCCGGCCATAGGTCCAGTCGAGGACATAGAGCGCGCGCTGGTATTTCGCCGGAAACTTCGCCCCGCGTCCGCTGGTCATGCCCGTGGGACAACCAATGCCGATATCCACCGCCGCGCCCAAGCTGTCGGCATGGTAGTCCGGCCATTTCCCGGTGCCGTAACGCCATCCGAACTCCGCGCCCGACGCGGCATGGTTGACCCGGGTGGGACGGTACCAGGGCACGCCCCAGTCGTATTCCATGTCGGCGTCCCAGGCGAACAGCTCGCCATCCACGTTGAAGGCGAAATCGAATTGGTTGCGGAATCCACCGCAGTACAGCTCGAAGGTCTTGCCGTCGGGCGTGACCCGCAGGATGTAGCCGCCGGGGGCCATGATGCCCGTGGCGTGGCCATTGCCATCCGGTTGGCGCGGGAGGACGAGATCCTCGGCGTAGTGGCGGTGCGGCGAAGCCGGAGACAATCCCTCGGGTGGCTTGGTGTGATTACCGGCCATCACCCACAAGTTGCCGTCGGGCCCCAGTTCCACCGCGTGCGGACCGTGCTCGCCGCCGCCGGGAAGCTTCCGGATCAATTCGATCTTCGGCCAGGTGTCGCTGCCATCATCGGTGACGCGATACAATCCGGACTCGAACTGGGTATTGTATTTGTTGACCACGACCCAGAGGGCGCCGTTGGCAAAGCACATGCCCTGGGCGTCGTAGAGCGGCCGCGCGATGAACTCGCGCTTCGCAATTCGGCTGTCGGAGTCGAGCGTGACCCGCAACAACCCGCCCTCGGGATTCGGCTTCGCGTACTGCGGGCTGATGATCAGGCGGCCCTTGGGATCCCGGCAAAGGTTGACCCACGAACCTTCCGCAGGCTCGCCGCTGTGCAGCAGTTCGACGCGAAATCCAGGAAGCGCCGCCAGTTGATCCGCAGGAGCGGCCGCCCGGGTGGCGCCGCGGCCGCCCCCGCCGCTGCCACTGCCGAGCGGCCGGGCCGAGCCGGCGACCCGGTTGTTGAAAACCGGTCCCCACGGCTCGATTCCGAGGCGCCCGAGCGACTGGGCGGCAGCCCAGTCGCTGTCGTCAAACCCGGGCAGTGACCAATCCCTGGGCGCCTTCTCCGCAGCCTTCCACGAGGTATCGGAGACCACCACCTGGCGTCCGCCCTCGGTGGTCAGCGTCAGTTGCAGGACGGCTCCGGCCGGCGACGAATCGCCATTCAGAGCCCGGATCGCGATCACGTTGGGACCCGGCTTGAATTTTCCCTGCAGGGCGACGGTATGGCCATTGGGCCATTGCTCTGCAGCCAACACCCGTTCGCCATTGAGGAACACCTCCAGGGCATCGTCGGCGGTGGCCACCAACTCGGCCTGGGCCACGGCCCCCTGGATGGAGACCGTTTTGCGGAAGTAACGAGTCTCGGATTCATCGGTCTTGTGGAACCAAATCCACTCCGGAATCGGAGGCGTCTGGGCGAGCGCAATCCCAGCGGGGAGCGCGGTGAAAAACCACAGGGCGACGAAGCGAATCAGCGAGCGCATGGTCAGGAATCGGACCCGGAACCGACCCCGGAAACCAGCCGTATATTCACGGTGGAAGCATCGTGGAGCAACGCAGCCGCTTCATTTGTCTCTCTCCCATCTCCAGACCAAGCCGTCCTCGGGGTCCACAATCTCCCCCCCCCACTTGCCGAAAACCGCAGCGGGTCAGGACCCGCGTCGAAGCATTCGACACCGCAAGCGCGTGTGCTCGCAGACCGCGAACCCGCCCAGGACTGAAGGCCTAACTCACCTGCGCCGCGGCCGCTTCTCTTGCGTAGCCCTTCCCCTCCTGCTCGGGAATAACACCGTACGCAATCTCCACCATGCCGTCTCCGCGGAGACTGCCGCCGGAAACGGCCGGCCGGAGGCCACAGTCGCCGATAAATGACCCGCATGGCCCGACTAGGTCCTCAAAATCTTGTCCATTGCCTTCCCCTTTGCCAATTCATCAACCAGTTTATCCAGATAGCGTATTTCCCGCATCGTCGGCTCTTGAATGGCTTCCACCCGGACGCCGCAAACGACCCCTTTGATCAAAGTTCGCGAAGGATTCAGCCTGGGAGCTTCCTTGAAGAAAGTTTCAAAGTCCTTCTGCTCCTTCAACAGCTTTTCCAATTCCTGCTGATTGTAGCCTGTCAGCCAGCAAATAAGGGCGTCAACTTCCGACTTTTTGCGCCCTTTCCTTTCCGCCTTTGCGACATAGTGAGGATAGACGCTCGCGAAGCTCGTCGTAAAAATTCGGTGTTTTGTTGTCATATGAATAGAAGGGGGCCAACGCGCAGAGCAGGCCTACCTCGCGTGGATTGAGGATCTGGCCAGATTCCACCAGCGTTCTCCGGATCCGCTCGGACAGCCCGAGACTCGCGTTGGGATACTGCACCTGACCACCGAGCGCAAGCTCTCGCCCCCGGCCGCAGAAGCCGTGGCGAAGAAGGCGCTTCCTCCGACGCCCCGGCCATTAAAGCAGCCCTCTACCGCGGACTACTCCGGCAGGACATCGAGGCCTATTTGGACGCCATCCAATGCACGCATGCTCGGTTCAGCCTCTGCGGGTCTTCTGCCGCATGCGGAGCGCGGACGTGATCAGAAATCGCCCATGCGGTCCCTCCCCTTCGATAACGAATGGGAGGACGGGCGTGTCGCCGGTCCCAAAATCACGGGGGGCGTCCCCCTCCCCTGCGCGGGCCCCCTCCGGTTTCCGCATTCCCCTTTGGCGCCCGCTGGCGCAGGCTGCGGACGGCACAGATTCATGATTACATTTTTGCACGGCACCTTGGTCGAGGCGCAGCCGGGTTGGGCGACGGTGGAGGTCCATGGCGTGGGTTACGAGGTGCTGATCCCGCATTCCTCCTTCGACCGGTTGCCCGCCGCCGGTTCCGAGATCCGGTTGCTGACCCATCTCGCCATCCGGGAGGATGCCCATCAGTTGTACGGATTCGCCTCCCCGGCAGAACGGGATCTCTTCCGGCTGCTGATCCACACCGTGTCGGGCATCGGACCGAAACTCGCGCTGAACGTGCTCAGCGGCATGAGCGTCGCGGGCTTTGCGGCAGCGGTTGCGACGGGGGATTTCAAGTCGCTCGCCAGCATCTCCGGCGTGGGGCGCAAGACCGCGGAACGCATCGTGGTGGAGTTGAAGGACAAGCTCGGGGGCCTCGCAGGAGGCGCCCCCGCGGCCGGAAATGCCGTCCCCCCGGCGGGAACGTCCTCGGGGGACCGGAGGCTCGACGATGCGGTCTCGGCGTTGATGGCGCTGGGCTACAAGGGGGCGGATGCCACCACCGCGGTGCGCGCCGCGCTGGCAATGCTGGGAGCCTCCGCCTCGGTGGAGCAATTGGTGCGCAGCGCTCTCAAACGCGCTCCCGGATCATGACCATGGGAATTCCGCCTGAGCCCCGGCGCCCACGCGCTTCCGGCCCTCCGCTGCCTCCCACCTGGGGAGGACGCTTCGGCGCGCGTTTTGCCTGGGTCGTGGCATCCGGAGTCAGCGCCACGCTGCGCTGGCGGTATGACGACCGGAGCGGACTCTTCGGGCCCGGCAGCACGCAGCGGGCGATCTTTGCGATCTGGCACAACCGCCAGTTGCTGGCGCCGGGATTGTACCGCCGTTTCTTTCGCGGCGCCGGTCCGGACCGCCGGCTGGCCGCCCTGGCCAGCGCCAGCCGCGACGGGGCGGTCGCGGCTCGCATTCTGGAGCTGTTCGGAGCGCGCGCGGTGCGCGGTTCCTCCAGCCGGCGGGGGGCGGTGGCGCTGTCGGAAATGATTTCGCTGGCCGCCGAGGGCTATGACATCGCCGTGACCCCCGACGGGCCGCGTGGGCCTCGGTATCGCGTGCAACCGGGTGCCGTCGCGCTGGCGCAACACACCGGACTGCCGCTGGTCCCCCTGTCGCTCACGCTCAGCCGGAAGAAAGTGCTGCCGAGCTGGGACGGATTCCAGATTCCGCTGCCGTTCGGCACCTGCGCGGTGATTGCAGCAGAACCCCTGCAGGTGCCGAGGGAATTGGATGACGAGACGCTGCGGGCCCACATCGCCGAACTGGAGCGGCGGCTCCTGGCGATCACGGAGGATTGAAGGCCGACCGGCTCGGGGTCGGGGAGATTGTGGAGTGTTTAGTGGCTGGCCGTCCGTCGTCACTAATCATTGGTCCCTCGCCTCCAGCCCCTCTGCTTTCAGCCATCATCGTTCGTCCTTTTCGCCTGGGCGCACGGCTCGTTGAAAGCTCGTCCTACCAAGAGGAGGCCCTATGGGCTTCCCTGGGTGAGGGTCTTGCGGCGGAAGACGGCGTCGCTGCTGCATACGTAGAGGTAGGCGCGGCCGGGTCCGGCAAAGGCGCAGCTTACCGTGCCTTTTTCCTGCGGACGCGACACCACGCCGCCCAGGCGTCCGCCGGCGTCAAACATCTGCAGGCCCAGGTGGCTGGTGATCCACACCCGGCCCGCGGCGTCCACGGTCATGCCATCGCCGCCGCTATCCGATTTCCCCGCGGGCGCCCGCAGTTCGATGTTCCGCTCGCCGCCACGGAGCCCGCCGTCGGCGTCCACCAGGAAGGTCCACGCATTGGTTCCGCCGTACTCGCTCACGATCAGCAACCGCTGGTCGGGGCTGAGCGCGATGCCGTTGGGCTTGTTGATGCCCCCGGCCACCGGAGCGGGCCGCGACAATCCGCGGGCGGTGATGGGCACCCGCACCACCTGGCCGGCGCCGGTATCGGTGAAGTAGATGAAGCCGGCCTTCGACACGGCCAGGTCGTTGGGCTGCACGTCGGTCGCGATCACCTCCACCGCCTGGGTCTTGGGATCAATGGCCACGATGCGCTTCTCCCGGGCATCACCCTGGGTGGCGGCGTAGAAGCGTCCGTCGGGGCCGAATTGATGTCCGCTCACCTTGGGACCGCCTTCCAGCCAGGGCACAGGACGGCTCTCGCCCACGCCGATGCGATACAGCACGTTCTTGCCCAGGTCGCTGAAATAGAAATTGCCCTCGGCGTCGCCGCAGGCGGCATCGGTGAATCCGAAGCCGTCGGCCACCCGCTCCCAGTCGCCCGGGCTGCCGCCGTCCGGCAGCACCTTGGACAGCGCTTCGTCGCCGCCGAGGTTGTCACGGGTCTGCGGCTTGGGCAGCGCGGCGGGGGATGGACGCCACAGCCAGCGCAGGGAATCGGGCAGGATCGCGCCGCCGTGTTTGCCGTTGTGACCGCCGTCGCCGTACTCGAACCGGAAATCGTATCCGGCAAAGGCCAGCGCGCTGGCCATCTCCTGATTCGCCAGCGGCCAATTTCCGTGCAGGTTATTCAGGTCGTTGCTGCCATCCTGCAGGAACACCCGGATCGGCTTGCGCTCGGTCTTGCGGATCAGCGCCGGATAGACGTGGCCGCCGCGGATGTTGGTAAAGCTGCCGATCTGCGAGAGCACCTTGCCGAACTGGTCCGGACGCTCCCACGCGACCGTGAAGGCACAAATGCCGCCGCTGCTCATGCCCGCGATGGCCCGTTGCGCCGGATCGGAGGACAGGTTCAGTTGATACTGGTTGGTGACATAGGGGAGCAGTTCGTCCACGAGGAACTTTGCATAGGCGTCACCCAGGGAATCATATTCGAAGCTCCGGTTGTTGCGGTTGCCCCAACCGTCCGCGGCGGGCCCCTCCCCTCCCCGGTGTCCGGGATTGATGAAGACCGCGACGGTGGGCGGCAACTCGCCCCGGGCGATCAAGTTGTCGAGCACCACGGGCACGCGCTGCTGTCCGTTGGTGGACACATAAGCATGCCCGTCCTGAAAGACGATCAACGACGCCGGTTTCGAGGGATCGTACTGCGCCGGGATGTAGACCCATCCTGCGCGGCGCGTTTCCGGGAAGACCTTGGAATCCTCGAAGGTGAAGGACTCGATCCGGCCGGTCGGCACACCCGGCCCCCGGGTAGTCGAGTCGGGGCCGAGCACGTAGTCATCCACTGCCCGAGCCGTCGGGGAAAGCAGCAGGGCGAGCCAGAGCCATCGAAGGGAGCGCATGCCACGAGGCTGCCGCGGCGGCAGCGCGCGAGCAAGAAGAAGGGGGAAGAGAGAGGCGAGGGACGAGAAACCAAGAACCCGGAACCAAGCCCCCTCCTCACCGCCCCGGTCCCTCGCTCCCCGCTTTCCGGATCACCGGTTCGATGTGAATCCAAAGATTGCTGGCGATGACCTGGTGTCCGGCGGCGGTGGGATGGATCTGATCGGGCTGGTTGAGTTCCGGCACGCCGCCCACCCCCTCCAGCAGGAAGGGGATCAGGAGCGCCTTCTCCTCCCGCGCCACTTCGGGAAATACCTCGCGGAAACGCAGGCCATACGCCTCGCCCATGTTGGGAGGCATCCGCATTCCGGCGATGAGCACCGACGCATCGGGGTAGCGGGCGCGCGTCCTGCGAATGATGCCGGCAAGATTGGTCCGGGTGGCCTCGGTGGGCAGACCGCGGAGACCGTCGTTGCCCCCCAGTTCCACCAGCAGGATGTCCACCGGACGTCGCAGCAGCCAGTCGAGCCGGCGCAGTCCGCCCGCGGTGGTATCGCCGCTGACTCCGGCGTTCACCACCGTGACAGGGAGGTTGGCGGCGTCGGCCTTGCCTTGCAGAAGCGCGGGAAAAGCCTCCGACAGATCGAGTCCATAGCCGGCGGCCAGCGAGTCGCCGAGCACCAGCAGGGTCTTGCGCTGGGCAGTCTCTGCGCTCCGGAGTCCCAGCAGGCAGGAGGCGAGGGTGACCAGGAGAAGGCAACAGCGGGCGGATGAACGATGCACCTGCCCAAGGAGCGGGGCCGGAGAGGCGATGTCAACCGGCGACGAAACCGCGGATGGAATTATTCCAATGAGCGTTCGAGGTGGGACGAAGGCACGCCCAATCCACCTCGGCGCCCTTGGCTGCAAAATTCTCTAACAAAGTAGAACTAGTCACAGCCGTCCCTCAGCGGGACAGCTGTGACGACAAAATGGGGGAGTTGCAACCACACCGCCGGACATATCCGCCTCAACACGGAATTAGTGAAAAAGCCCAGGCAGTTGCTTGAATACGTGGTCCTGCACGAAATAGTGCATCTGCTGGAACCCACCCACAATGCGCGTTTCCTTTCCCTCTTTGAGAGGCACTACCCCGCCTGGCGCACGGCGAGGGCCGAACTGAACGAGTTGCCGCTTGGTCCCGTGGAATGGCATGCATGAGTCATCAGGCTGCGGCGTGTGACGCCGTCTGGCGGCTGGCGGATTCAATGACAGTGGGGGCCGGTCCCGGTTGAGAAGTCCGGGCTGAGATAGGGGATTCCCAGGGAAAGCCCCCGAAGGATGAGCAGGATTCCCACCGCCGCGATGCAAGCCGGGACGAACCGGCGAAGCCGCGCCCTCCACGCCATGGGAAGGGTCCGACCGGAAAGGCTGATGCCGAGCATCACTGGAAGGGTTCCCAGCCCGAACACCGCCATGTATTCTGCGCCCATCCTTCCCTCGCCGGTCGCCGCCGCCCCGGCCGCGGCGACATAGACCAATCCGCAGGGCAGCAGTCCGTTGAGGAGTCCCAGGACGGCGAGCGACCCGGCCGATCGGTGCCGGAGGGCGCCCCGGAACGCCGCCTGGAGCCACGCCACACTCCGGATGATCGGTGCGCCGGAGAACGGTCCCGAGGACAGCCCCAGCGAAGCCAGGATCAGCAGTCCGGCGCCGATGGATACCCAGCGCTGGATTCCCGCCCATGCGAGGGATTGCCCGACGAGTCCGAAGGCCGCCCCCAGCGCGACATAGGTCATGAGGCGGCCTCCCTGATAGACCAGGCGGCCGGCGACATAACCCAAAGTTCCGGATCCCGTCGCTGGCAGCGCGAGAACCAGCGGACCGCACATCCCCGCGCAATGTAGGCTTCCAGCCAGGCCGAGAAGAAAGGCGGTCCAGAGCATGGTTCCTTCGGGAGATGTCATGGAAGGACCAGAGTGGACTCGCGGTAATACTCCCACCCGTCCACGCTCCATAAGACCGCGGCCTTCCACAGGCCTGGACGCAGGGATCGGAGGTCAAATTCCTGCCGTCCGGTGGGGGCCGGTGATAGCGGCAGTTCACGGTCGAGACGGGAGTCGCTCGGACGGTAGAGGCGGAGGGTGCCCGTCATCCCGCGGCCGGAGTGCTCCGCGGGAAGCGACAGCACGAGAACCCGGTCCCGCTCTGTCAGGGAAACGCGGTCCCCGAGTGCGCGGGTCCTGCGGACGCGCTCGATCTGAGCCTGGTGTCTCAGCTCCGCTTCATAGTAATCGGGCCGCACCAGTTCCTGGTCCTGCCGCAGGGCAAACACGACGAAGGACGCTATCGCGGTCAGGAGCACCGCGAAAAACGCGAGCAGCGACCAGGGCCAGGGATTGAACGAGACCCGGAGGGGAACGGGAGAAGCCTTCATGGCAGGATCAGGAACGGGGACCGACGAATGCCGTCTTCACGGTGTGAATGCGGCGGCCGCCGGCATAGATGCCGATGTGCAGCGGCGTCGTGGCGCCGAGCAGATCCTTGGGATCCATCTCGACCAGCACCGAAGTTTCAGCCAGTCGGTTTCCGGAGGCCAGGAACTGCGGGGCTCCGAGCACGACCACCCGGCCGGGCCGGTTCTCGACGCGGAACTCGATCGGCAGTTCCCCGCGGGTCTTGTTGATCACCTTCACCGTGTAGAGGTTGCTGATGCGCCCCTCGGCCGCCGCCTGGAACAGGGATCCCGGCGCGCGCAGGAAGGTGGTCTCCACATCCGTCCGCGTCAGGACCAGGAAGACGAACAGGGAGATCAGGGCCGTCAGGACGCCGGCATACAGCTTCATCCGGGAAGTAAACCGCAGGGGTTCCCCGCGCTGGATGCCGTTGAGCGAGGCATACCGGACGAGTCCGCGTGGGCGGCCGATCCGGTCCATGACGCCGTCGCAGGCGTCCATGCAGGCGGTGCAGTTCACGCACTCCATTTGAACGCCATTGCGGATGTCAATTCCGGTCGGGCACACAGCCACGCACTGGTTGCAGTTGACGCAGTCGCCGTGTCCCTCCGCCCGGCGCATCTCCGGAGACTGGCCGCGCCGCCACGGAGTGCGCCCCTCACCGCGCCGGTGATCGTAGGCGACCACCATGGTGTTCTCGTCGAGCAGCGCGGATTGAAACCGTCCGTAGGGGCATATGAAAGTGCACGCCTGCTCCCGGAACCGGGCGAAGATCGCATAGAACAAGAGCGTGAAAGCGACCATAAACCCCAGGCCGACGAGGTGATTCCGGGGATCGTCGGTGACAATCGAGAAGAGCTGGTCAGTCCCGATGAGGTACACGAGGAGCGTGTTCCCGATCAGGAAGGAGAGCGTGAGGAACAGGACGTGCTTCGACAGCTTGATCCGGAGCTTCCGTGCGGACCATGGCGCCGCGTCCAGTGCCCGCTGCGCCTGGGAATCGCCTTCGATCCAATATTCCAGCTTCCGGAACACCATCTCCATCATGATCGTCTGCGGACAGGTCCAGCCGCACCACAGGCGTCCAAAGGCAGTGGTGAAGATCATGATCCCCGCAAAGAAGGTGAGCATCGCGACCGCGAAGAGGATGGCGTCCTGCGGCCAGAAGATCCGCCCAAGAATTGAGAAGCGGCGCTCAATCAGGTTGAACATCAGCAGGGGGTTACCCTGGATGCGGATGAACGGCCCTGCGAACATCACCCCGATCAACACCCAGCTCATCCAGGTACGCCACCGGTACCAGCGTCCCGCCGGCTGCTTCGGATACAGCCATCGCCGCCGGCCATCCCGGGTCGCCGTGGCCAGGTGCTCCCGGAAATCCTCCCAGTTCACCGCCCGTGTCACCGTGCTCTCGGGCGGCGGAGAGGTTCCCTCCCGGGGTTCGGAAATTTTCATCGGGGAACGGTCATTCATACACCTCGGCGGGGACGGCGGGAGCCAGGTCTTCGCGCATCTTTGGATTCGGCGGAGAGGTCCCACGCAGCGTGTAGATGTAGCTGGTGACCGCCTGGATCTCATAGGGATTGAGCACCCCCTTCCAGGAGAGCATCCCCTTCTCCGGGACACCGTTGAGGATCACCTTGAGATTGTCGCCGAACTCGCTTCCGTGGATCCAATAGTCGTCGCAGAGATTCGGCCCGACGAGTCCGCCGCCGTCGGCCCGATGGCACGGGGCGCAGTAGGTGGTGAAGACCTGGCCGCCGCGGGCCAGCACGGCCTCGTCCTTGGAGGGAACTGACGAGCCGAGCGTCGCCTCAAACTGGGCCTGGGCCGCCTCCTTGATGGCATTGCCCCGCTTCATTTCCTTGAGGTACGCGACGGCCGGCAGTTCCCCCCGGTCCAGCACGTGATAATAGGTGAGGTATCCGGCGGCGAACAGGATGGTGAGGTAGAACAGCCACACCCACCACCGGGGGAGGTTGTTGTCGAGTTCCCGGATGCCGTCCGCCTCGTGATCAAGCAGCAGCGGATCCTTCGGGAATTCCTTTGGGTCATTCATGGCGGGACTCTCCTTCACTGGGTTTGCGAACCTCCCCGTCGGCCAAAGGCAGGCCACCCATGTCGGCCATGAGCGACCGCCGCTGCAACAGCGTCCAGGCCAGGGCGCCGGTGAAGACGAGGAAGAACAGGCAGATGGACACGATGCCGTAGAGGCCGACACCGCCGATTTCCGAGAGCACGTTCCGGATCATGGGAGTCAGGGGTTGGGGTTCAGGGCGATGGCGGGAATCGGCGTTGCGAGCGCCGTCTTGGCGTCCGTGCCCAACCGCTGGAGGTAGGCGATCAGGCCGATGATCTCCCGGTCGGCGGGCGCGTTCGTGATGGAGCCCTGTCGGAGGCTTTCAATGATCGTCGCCGCCTGCGCTTCAAGCTGCTTCTGGGCGTCCCCATGCTCAAACCCCGGCGGATACGGGACGCCCACCCTGCGAAGCGCGGCGATGCGCGCGGGCAGCGCGTTGGTGTCCAACCGCTGGGTCAGCAGCCACGGATACGGCGGCATGATCGAGCCGGGCGAGGTCGAGCGCGGATCCTCCATGTGGTTGTAATGCCAGGCATCCGGGTACTTGCCTCCGACGCGCTGCAGGTCGGGCCCGGTCCGCTTGGACCCCCACAGGAACGGGTGGTCGAAGACGTATTCGCCCGCCTTGGAGTATTCGCCATACCGCTCGGTCTCGGACCGGAACGGACGGATCATCTGCGAATGGCAGCCCACGCAGCCCTCCCGGATGTAAAGATCGCGTCCGAGCACCTCCAGCGGCGTGTACGGTTTCACGCTGGAAAGGGTGGGTACATTGGAGCGGATCAGGTACATCGGGACGATCTCCACTGCGCCCCCGATGAGGATCGCCACGGTGGCCAGAAGGGTGAAGAGGACCGCCTTCGACTCGATCCACCGGTGCCAGTGTCCGGCAAGGCGCGGAGCCGACTCCTCCTCCACTCGCGGCGCCGCCTGCGCCTCCGTCTCGGGCTCGAAGGCGCCGCGGCGCATGGTGCGGGTCAGGTTGTAAACGCCGATCACCGTCCCGATCAGGTACAGGGATCCGCCAATCGCGCGGAGGCGGTACATTGGGACGATCTGCAGCACGGTCTCGAGGAAGTTCGGGTACTGGAGAAATCCGTCCGGCGTGAACTGCTTCCACATCAGCCCCTGGGTGATGCCGGCCCAATACATCGGCACCGCGTAGAACATGATCCCCAGCAGCCCGAGCCAGAAATGCCAGTTGGCCAGCTTGAGCGAATGCAGTTCCGTGTTCCAGAGCCGTGGCACGAGCCAGTACAGCATCGAGAAGATCATGAAGCCGTTCCACCCCAGCGCGCCGACGTGGACATGGGCGATCGTCCAATCGGTGTAATGGGACAGCGAGTTCACCGACTTGATCGAAAGGGCCGGCCCTTCGAGCGTGGCCATGCCGTAGGCCGTCACCGCGACCACCATGAACTTGAGCACGGGATCCTGGCGGACGCGGTCCCACGCCCCGCGGAGCGTGAGCAGGCCATTCAGCATGCCGCCCCAGCTCGGGGCCACCAGCATCACGCTGAACACCATGCCGAGCGACTGCGCCCAATCCGGCAGTGCGGTGTACAGCAGATGGTGGGGGCCGGCCCAGATATAGAGGAAGATCAGCGCCCAGAAGTGGATGATCGAAAGCCGGTAGCTGAACACCGGCCGGTTCGCCGCCTTGGGCAGGAAGTAATACATGAGCCCGAGGAAAGGCGTGGTGAGGAAGAACGCCACGGCATTGTGCCCGTACCACCATTGCACCAGGGCATCCTGCACGCCGGCATACAGCGAATAGCTCTTGAACGGCCCGGCCGGGATCTCGAGCGAGTTGACGATGTGCAGCACCGCGACCGTGACCGCCGTGGCGATATAGAACCAGATCGCGACATAGAGGTGCTTCTCGCGGCGCTTCAGGAGGGTCCCCATCAGGTTCACCGTGAAGGCCACCCAGATCAGCGTGATGGCCAGGTCAATCGGCCATTCCAGTTCCGCGTACTCCTTGCTGGTCGTGAATCCCAGCGGAAGGGTGATGGCGGCGGCCACGATGATCGCGTTCCAGCCCCAGAAATTAATCCAGCTCAGAGCATCGCTGAACATCCGTGCCTTGCAGAGGCGCTGCAGCGAGTAGTAGATGCCCATGAACATGCCGTTGCCCACAAAGGCGAAGATGACGGCGTTGGTGTGCAGCGGACGCAGCCGCCCGAAGGTGACGAACTGGAGGCTGAGGTTGGCCTCGGGCCAGAACAATTGCACCGCGGCCAGAAGTCCCGCGCCCATGCCCACCACCCCCCAGATCATCGTGGCGATCGCGAATGCGCGGACGATTCGGTTGTCGTATCGGAACGTCTCAGTCTTCATGGTGGAGAGGGGAGGATTTTGGTTCAGGGTCGGAGACCGTCCGGGGACCGTCGTCGCCGAGCAGGCGAAGGGAGGGCGTGGAGGTGTCCTCGTACTGCCCCGAGCGCACCGCCCAGAAGAAGGCCGCGAGAAACGCCGAGGCAAAGGCCAGGCTCACGAGAATCAGGATGGGGATCACGCTCATGCGGGTTCCCTTTCCAAGGCCGGGATGGCCGCCGAAATAGAGCCGGACCCGCCGGCGACCTCCTGAGCGCGAACGGGTCCGGTGCGGCGGCCCAACCCATGGGTCGTGCCGACCGCAAAAATCACCACGGTCACCGAGCTGAGCGGCATCAGGATGGCGCAGATGACCGGAGAAAGGTGGCCCGACGCGGCGATGGCGATGCCGACCGCGTTGTAGAGCGCCGAGATCAGGAAGCTGGCGCGCACCACTCCGACCGCGCCCCGGGCGAACCGGAGCACCTCACCCAGGCCGGCGACCCGCGGCGCGTCGAGGATCACGTCGCTTGCCGGCGAAAAGGCGCCCACCCGCTCCACCACGGCCACGCCAACGTCGCTTTGCCGCAGGGCTCCCGCGTCGTTCAAGCCGTCCCCGACCATCATGACGGATCGCCCCGCCTCTTGGAGACCGCGGATAAACTCCAACTTGTCCGCCGGGCTCTGATTGAAATGCAGCGCCGATCCCGGGGCGAACAGCGCGGCAAACCGGGCGTGGTCGCGCGCCTGGTCGCCGCTGAGCAGGATCGTCCGGTATCCGGATGCCAGATTCCTCAACAGACGGTCCGTATCCGGCCGCACCTCGCTCTCGAGGAGGAATCGTCCCCGCATCCGACCGTCCAGCGCCAGGGCCACCACGGGCCCGCGGACGCGGGACTCTTCCGCGGATTCCGCCGCGCCCTTCGTCGCTCCGCACGCGTCGGCCACCCACGCGGGGGATCCCAACAGCACCGTGCGTCCGTCCACCGTGCCCCGGACACCCGCGCCAGGAACCTCGGCGAATCCGGAGACGGTTGGTACCCCGTCGCGCGCGGGAAGCCGTTCCACGAGCCAGGCCGACAGCCGGACGGAAAGCGGATGCGTGGATTGCCGAACCACCGCCGCGATGGCGCGCAACTCATCCCCTTCGAGCACGCTCCCGTCGAACTCCACCGCCCCCGCCTCCGGCGTCGTGAGCGTCCCGGTCTTGTCGAACACCACCGTGTCCACCCGCGCGAGCCCCTCGATCACCTCCGCGTTGCGCAGGTGAACGCCCCGGCGTCCGAGCACCCGAAGCCCGGCCCCGAGCGTGAACGGCGCGGCCAGCGCCAGGGCGCAGGGGCAGGCGACGATCAGGATGCCCGTGAAGGACCGCAGCGCCTTCGAAGGATCGCGCACGGACCAAAACGCCGCGGCCCCGAGGGCGATCCCGAGGAGGATCCAGGTAAAGCGCCGGGAATACCGGTTGGTCAGCGTGTTGAAGGTGTCGTCCTTCTCCTTTCGGAAGACGTCCCGGTTCCACAACGACGTCAGGTAGCTGCCCGAGACCGGCTTCGCGATCTCGACCTCGATGGCGCCGCCGACCTGGCGCCCACCCGCGAACAGGATCTCGCCGCGTTCGCGGGACACCGGCACCGATTCCCCGGTGACAAAGCTGTAGTCCACCCGCGCGTCCCCCTCCACCAAGCGGGCGTCCGCCGGGAGGAGTTCGCCGCTTCGCAGGAGCAGACGGTCGCCTACCTCCAGTTGCGCAATCGCCACGCGCTCCTCGCGTCGGGCCGGGCCCGCTGCCCCATCACCCGGCGCCTCCGCGCGGAACCGGACCGCCGCCAGCGGGAAGAACGAGGCGAAATCCCGATCAAAGGACAGCCGGTCGTAGGTCTTCTGCTGAAAAACGCGCCCGCACAGCAGGAAGAACACGAGCCCCGCAAGCGAGTCGAAGTACCCCTCCCCCCGTCCCGACACCACCTCCACGGCGCTTTGCAGGAACAACGCCGCGATGCCCACCGCGATGGGAACGCCAAGGGTCATCCGGCGCAACCGGAGGCTGTTCCAGGCGGTGCGCCAGTAATCGGACGCACTGAACCCCACCACCGGAAGCGACAACGCCAGGCTCAGCCAGCCCACGAGCGTCCGGAACCCGGGACCACTTTGCGAATCCAAGCCGAAGTAAGCAGGCAGGCTGAACAGCATCGTGTTGCCGAACACGAATCCGGCCACGCCGATCTGCAGCCAGAGCCGCCGCGCCTCCGGACGCCGCCTCCGCTCCCCGAGATCCGCCAGGGTCAGGTCCGGGGGATACCCCAGGGAAGACAGCAGCGCGGCGAGATCCGAAAGCCGAACCTGGCGGGGATCGAAGGACACCGACAACTCGCGCCGCGCGAAGTGGACCCGCGAACTCCCTATGCCCTCGTTGAGACGGAACAGGTTTTCGAGCAGCCAGACGCAGGCGACGCAGTGAATGTCCGGAAGCCGAAAGGTGACCCGCGTAAGACACTCATCGGAATAGTCCACGAGACGCTCGCGGACGGTGGGAGCATCCAGGTACCGAAAGGACTCCAGATCCCCCGCGCGGGATACCGGCCTCCCAGGCGCCTCCTGCATCGAGTAAAATGAATCGAGCCCGCTTCCCCGGAGGAGTTCGAACACCGCGCGGCAGCCCGCGCAACAGAAGAGCATTTCCCCCGCTACTTCCGGCGCGCTCCCGCAGGGATTCCCGCAATGGCGGCATAGGGTCGGCCCCGGGACGGCGGCGTCCCCCCGACCCAACGCCGCTGCACTCCCCGGAAGGGGGCCGGCGTCGAGGGGGCTTGCGGGTGCGCTCACGGATCTCACCTGACGCCGCACAACGAAGCCCAAAACGCCGTCCCCCTCTCCACCCCCCTTGTCCAAGGCTACACCGATTTTGTCATTAGCCCGGCGGCATGGCAGGCGTTCACAAGCCTAATTCCCTAGCTGTGCAGTCAGGGGAACACACGCGCTTCGCGTGTTGGCCGGGGAAGATGGAACTGCAGATCGGACGCATCCCTTCGCGACAAGGGCTCGCCCCGGCCATAGCGCGTGTGGAGTCGCCACCATTTGGTGAGCGATTGTGCGCAGAGGACAGCGCTTTGGCTTCGCTGGGCGATGGGGAGACACGGATTTCACGGATGGACACGGATTCGCACCGAGACAGCCCCTTTCTTCTCCGTGAGAATCCGTGCAATCCGTGTCTCATTTTCAGCGAGCGTGCCGGTGCACTCCAAAACACTGAGCGGCGCCCGTTGCCCCAGACCTGGTCTTTTCCGCTTCGCCGCGGGCGGGCGCATCGGTATTTGTGCCGCGTGAAGCAGGGCGACCTCCACCAGCTTGCCGACAAGCTCTCGCACTCGCAGATCCTGCGCGATTACGAACGCGCGTTCAGCGAAGCCACGGGCATGCCGCTGAGCTTTCGTCCGGTCGGCAACCCCGAGCCCGCGCTGCGCTCGAATCCCTTCGCAAATCCCTTTTGCGTCGAACTGACCCGGACGAAGGCGGGCTGCCGGCTCTGCCTGGAGATGCAGGCGCGGCTGGCCTCACCGGGTACGAACGATTCACGCACCGACACCTGCCCCGCGGGCCTGACCGACTCGGCGGTGCCGGTCCGGCTGGGGCAGCAGACGCTCGGCTTTCTGCACACGGGCCAGATCGCGCAGACCCCGTTGAAACGCGGCGCGTTCCGGCAGCTCGTCCAATGGCTGGAGGCGGGCGGCGCGCAAACGGACTGGGACTGGCGCGCATTGGAACGCGCCTATTTCGAGACGCCGCAGATCAACCCGGCGCAATATGAAGCCATGGTCCGCCTGCTCGAAGTCTTCGCGCAGCATCTCGCCCTGGCGGCGGAGCAACTGGCCACGCAGCAGGAGCACGGCGAGCCGCCGGCCGTCGTTCGCGCGCGGCAGTTCATCGAGCAGCACCAGGGCGAAGACCTGGGCCTCGACGACGTCGCCCGCGCCGTCCACACCAGCACCTTTCACTTCTGCCGGATGTTCAAGAAGGCCACCGGCATGACCTTCACGCGCTACCTTTCCCTCGTCCGCATCGCCAGAGCCAAAAAGCTCCTGGCCAACCCCCAACTGCGCATTTCCGAAATCGCGTATGAAGTGGGCTTCAACTCCCTCACCCACTTCAACCGCATGTTCCGCAAACTCACCGGCGAATCCCCCACCGCCTATCGCGAAGCGCTGACCTCTGGAGCGCAGGGGACCTGACCCTATGGTGTTCTTGCAGAAGAAAACCGCGAACGGACGCCAATCCACGCGAATTGGAGAAGGAAAGCCACGGAGGGAGGAGATCGAAATCGCTCACCAAACGGTGATCCATTTCTCCCCGCACTCCTTTCGACGATTTCCCTGATTGGCGTTCCTTGGCGTCCATTCGCGGTTGAACTGCATCGGCTGAGATCTGGAGCCGATCCTTGCCCCTGCCCGGTAATTTCGTAGCATGGCGTTGCCATGGGAGTGACCCTCACCGTTGACGAAGCCCTGCTGCGCGAAGCAGAACGGGCGACGAACATTCACGACTGGCCCGCACTGGTTGAAAAGGGCCTCCAGGCGCTCTGCAAGCCGGACGCCCTTGGAACGCCTGCGGGATCCAAACCCTTCGACTTCGATGCCGCGCTTGCCGCAGCCGCCACCTTGCCTGACCTGACGAATGAGGAATTCCGATCAGTTCGAGAAGGAGATGAAACGTCCCCTGCCTCCTCCTTGGTCTGAATGCGACTGATCGCCGAAAACACGGCGCTCATTGACCTGTGGCGGCTCCGACGGCAGCCGCACAGGTTGGTGGACCTTCGCTCCCGATTGGATGGGACCGACGCGTTCCTGCCGTGGTAGGTCATGTTCGAGTTTGCCCGCGGGGCCTACCATCGCGGTGTCACGGAAACGGTCATCCGGCAATTCTTCTCGCCCTACATCATCCTACCCTGCACCGAAGGCCATGTCTGGAAAGCGGCGCGGATTGATGCCGACCTCAGCCTCTCGGGCCAGATCATCGGCTCCGCCGACGTCTGGATCGCCGCCGCTGCTCTGGAAACCGGTCTCCCAGTGCTCACCGTCAACATCGCTCATTTCAGCCGTGTGCCTGGGGTGAAGGTGATCGGCTATGCGGTTCTTCCGTGAAGACTGGGATCGTCAAGCACGGACGGAACAGCACGGGATGGGGATGGAACCGATAGGATTGCTGTGCTGCTCACAGCTCGCCCCAAGTCCAACAGCCCCCGCCCCCGCCCCGACGCCGGAGCGAAGGCGGAACGCTCCACCACCAGCCTTGGTTTCGAGGTTCGGGGCTATGCCTTCTCGGTGAGGACTCTGAAGTGGACCCCAGAAATTGGACCAGTCGGTAAGTTATGGTTTTTGGGGGCCGATCGACGACAAACTGATCAGACCAATGAGTACCAAGGCCAAGCGCAAGAAACATAGCGCCGCCTTCAAAGCGAAGGTGGGCCTGGAAGCCCTGATGGGCATCAAGACGGTGGCTCAGATCGCCCGGGAGTAGGCGGTGTGTCCGGTGCAGGTCAGCCAGTGGAAGACGGTGATCCGGGAGCGATTGCCGGAGCTGTTCAGCAGCGGCGAGCCACGCCGCAGATGGCTCCGGGCGAACCGGTGGTGGAGCGGGATTCGTTTGGCGAGGTGGGGCTGGTGGGGCAGTTGCGCGAGGCATTGCGGCGGTTGAATCCCGCCGTCCTGGAAAAGCGACGACGAGGTCGCCTTGGCCGCCAATGAATCCGCGGTGCAGGTTCCCACCAACGCCTTCCCATTGCGGCCTCCGCGGCCCTGGCGTGAGGCTCACGCAGAGGGACGCGATGGTCGCAAAGAAGACGGCGAACGAGGATCAGGCGATTTACCGTCCTCGGCGGATGGCGCCACAAAGCGACCACAACGCACCTTCTCTCCGGAACCTTTGCGCCCTCCGCGGCCTCTGCGTGAGTTTGGAATGGCATCGCCACGCTGCTGGGAGTCAGGCGCGAGGGTTCATTCGAGGGGTTGAAAACAGGACAACGGCCTCCGCTCGCCCCTCGCCTCTCATCTCTCGCCCCTAATCCCTCAGCGCGATCATCGGGTCGGTCTTTGCCGCGCGGCGGGCGGGAGACCAGCAGGCCAGCAACGTGACGGTGATCAGCAGCAGGGGCGGTCCCAGCCAGGCCAGGAGGTCGGTCGCCCGAACGCCGACCAGCACGCCGGACAGCGCCCGCGCCGCGGCGATTCCGCCCAACGTGCCCAACGCGATGCCGATGGCCGCCAGCCCCAATCCCTGGTTCAACACCAGCCGCAGGATGTCGCGCGGCTGCGCGCCCAGAGCCAGCCGCACGCCGATTTCCCGACGCCGTTGCTGCGCGCTCTGGGCGATGACCGCGTAGGTGCCCAGCGCGGCGAGGCCCAGGGCGATGACGCCCAGAGCCGTCAGCAGCACCGCCGCCATGCGAGGAATGGCCAGCGCCGCGGCCATGTAGGTCTCGTAGCTCAAGGCGGCGAAGGGAGTCAGCCGGGGATCGAGCGAGACGGCGAGTTGCGCGAGCGGGCGGGCCACCACCGACGGCTCGCCCCGGGTGCGCACCGCCAGCGTGAGATTGCGGTGGAAGACCGTCTCCGAAGGGGCATACACATACGGCTGCGGCGGCTCGTTGAGCGCGCGATACTTGCCGGTCTTCACCACGCCGATGATCTGCGCCTCCCTTCCCCAGATGCGAAAGGTCAGGCCGAGCGGTTCGCGTCCCGGGAAGAAGCGTTCCGCAAACGCCTGGTTCACCACCACCAGGCGGACCGGTTCACGGGCGTCGCCGTCGCGAAAATCCCGTCCGGCCAGCAGCGGAATCTGCATCGTCTCGAAGTAGCCGGGCGAAACGACTCCCGTTCGCGACGCCAGGCTCTCGCCGGGTTGCGGCGTGTAACCCGGAATCCCCACGTCGGAACTGGAACCGTCCTCGAATCCGAGCGGCAGCCAGTCCACCAGCGCGGCGGACTCGACCCCGGGCATCCGGGCGGCCTCGTCGCGCAGGCGGCGGAACAGGCCGTTGACCCACTCGCCGTCGCCCGCCTCCGGACTGACCCGGAATCCGGCGATCCAGACGCGGTCCGGGTTCAAGCCGATATCAATCTCCTGCGCCTTCTGAAAGCTCCGGATGCACAACCCCATCCCCAGCAGCAGCACGCAGGCGAGCGCCACCTCGCCCACCACCAGGCCGCGCCGCAGCCAGTGCCGAGACGACGGCCCCACGGAGGAGCGTCCGCCGGCCTTCAATGTGTCGTTGAGATTCAGGCGCACGGCCCGCAACGCCGGCGCCAGGCCGAACAGAAGTCCGGCGAACAGCGTGAGCGCGCAAGTGGCGGCCAGGGCAACGCCGTCAATCCGCAGGTCGTAGGTGATGGGCAGATAGGTGGACGGCATGAGCCGGAGCAGAAGGCGCTTGCCGGCCGCCGCGAGGATCACGCCGGCGACGCCACCGAGCGCGGCGAGCAGCAGGCTCTCGGTCAGGAACTGGCGGAGGATCCGGCCGGGCGCGGCGCCCAGCGCCACCCGCACCGCGACCTCCGGCTCCCGCATCTGCGCCCGGGCAATCAGCAGGTTGGCGAGGTTCGCCGTGACGAGCGCCAGCAGGAGGATCGCCACCATCGCCAGCACCCGCAGCAGCGGCAGGAAGATTTCCTGTCCGCCCCACGGGGACTTCCAGACCGGCAGCACGGCGAACGTGGTGTCGCGGCTCGCGTCGGGGAAGTCCCGCGCGAGGCGCTGGCCGATGGCCGCAGCGGCGGCCTGCGCCTCGCCGAGGCTCACGCCCTCGCGCAGTCGCGCCACCGTGTGCAACCAGCGCCAGCCACGCGATTCCGCGCGTTCCCGCAGTCCGTCCGCAGTGAGGTTGTGCGCGGACAGCGGAATCCAGAGATCCAGGCCGAGGCCGCCCATCGTTCCGTGAAACCCGGCGGACGCCACCCCGACAATGGTGACCGGACGCTCATGAACCTCGATCACCCGTCCGATCACATCGGGTGTCCCGCCAAACCGCCGCTGCCAGAGCGAGTGGCTGATCACCGCGACATTCCCGGCCGCACCCGGAAGGTCTTCCCCCGTTTGAAACGTTCGTCCGATCACCGGCCGGATGCCCAGCACGTCGAAGAAGTTGGACTGCACCGGCTGGCCCCAGACCCATTCGATCTCGCGCCCGATGCGGACGGGGAAGGCGTCAATCTGCGATCCGGTGATGCCGCTGAAAACATCGGCCGACTCGCGCAGCGTTTCGATGTCGGCCAGCGACATGGTGTCCTCCACGCCGGCGGACTTGTGCTGCGGCGCGAGGACCACCAACCGCTCGGCCCGCGCCGCGCCGGGAATCGCGTCAAGCAGGGTGGTGCGGATCCATGAAAACACGACCGTGTTGGCGCCAATGCCCAGCGCCAGCGTGAGCACGGCGACGGCGGTGAAGCCGGGGCTTTTCAGGAGCTGCCGGAGGGCATAACGCAGATCGTTCATTCGTGTGGTTCAATGGCCCCGTCGCGCCTCAGGCTCGAACGAGGCGATGGGCTCGGACGTTCAGGGACCGTGCAAAGAGGAGATGGGGTTGCACTTCGGGCAGCTCCAATCCCATCCAACGGGTCATGTCGAGGCGGGAAAACTCGGCGCGCGCCGGCTGGAGCGGCCAGGGCGCATGCTCGATTTCGCAACGATGGAGCCGCCCGGCAGGATCCGCGGAAAAAAGCCGGTAGCGTTCGGTCAGCCAGTGCTCCAGACGTCCCTCCACGCTGAGGAACTGCGGGCCGGCGGGTTCATACCGGGCCACCAATTCCGCGGTGCCCCCGCCCCGGTGGGTGCGCCAACTCCCGTAGGCCACCCCCGCTCCCCAGGGGGCCACCGTCATATCGGCGTCGAAATACCGCAGGTGGTGCGTGACCCGGGCGGTCCGCACCGCGAGGGGATTCGCAGCGTCCAGGCTGAAGAACCAGACGCCCGGGCGGCCGTTGGCGATGACGCAGGTGCGGACGTTCAGCTCGGGAAAGGCATTGGCTCCAGGGAGCGGCGGCCAGCCCCGCCAACGGATGCCGCGCATTCGAAACGGCACGATGCCGAGCCAGGCGCTGCCCTCGAAGGTGTCGAGCTCCAGGGGCGGGGTGGTCGCCGGCAGCAGGGCCGCCAGCGCCTCCGGAGCCACCGGCCAGTGGGCGAACAGCAAATCCCGCCATTGCATCCCCAGCGTCCACTGGGAACGGCGCGCACCGCCGGGCAGTCGCGGGGGAGCCGGGACGGTGACGGAAGGTGAAATAACCGGCGGAGCGTCCATGGTCCTGCGGGCGCAGCATGAGTCCAATCCCGCCAAAGGAAAACTCAATCCCCGCCGTGGTCCTGCCGAAACCGAGATACGGCGATGGCCCCCTTCTCTTCCGTGAGGACCCGGGCATCCGTGTTCAGAGTCTCCGCCAGCGAAGGAAAAAAGCAGCGGCACGTTCCCGCATTGACCCAAGGCCGCCTCACCGCGCGCCGCGGTCGCCCTTCCCCCCTTCGATGGACTCCAACGCCTTCGCGGCCGCGGCGCGCACCATACTCCACCGGTCCTCAAGGAGTTCCCGGATCTGCGGAGCCGACGCCGAGGCCGACGGGCCGATGCGCCCCAGGAGTTCCGCCGATTTCGCGCGGATCCGTTCGTCGGGGCTCGTGAGCCCTGGCAAGGCTCCGGGGATCACCAGGACCTGCGAGCCGGGTTCGATCCGGCCGAGAGTGTCGGCCAACTGCGTCAGGTACCAGGGATCGGTGCGAATGGATGCCACCGTCCTCAGGGCCGGCATCGCCGGAGACGCCGCCGGCCCGATGGCTCCCAGCGCCCGGACGGTGTCCACGTCCGCCGACAATTCATCCAGTCGCCGCACCAATGTCTCCACCGCCGGAGCCGCGGCAGGGCCTGCGGACGGCAGCCGGCGCACGACAGCGTCCTGCACTGTCTCCACCGACGGGATATAATACCGCCGCCAGGAAATGATCCGCCGGTCCATGCCCGGCCAGCGTCCCCCAAATCGCTCCCACCAAAATTCCGTGAAACGGTCGCGCCAGCGTCCCCACCGGCTGGGTCGGTACTCATGGTAAAGCTTCAGGAGAGCGCGCACATACCGGTCGGGACCAATGGTATCCAGGACCGACGCGCCGGGAGCAGGCCCCATCGCTTGCGCATGCTGGATTTCCACAAAAATCGCCTGACTGTCCCGCCGGCCACCCACCCTGGGCTCGAAGGGATCCGAAGAGAACCACAACGCGAGCCCAATGAATGCCGCCGCCAGGACCACTCCCCGGAAAGCTCGCGTTCGGGATTTCATGCCGCGTGACCACAGGAGGAAGCGCCTGCCAGGTGCAGGGAGGAAATTCCGGATCGGAACTCTTCCTCCAGGGCCGCGACGGTTCGCCGAAGTCTCACCTCGGCATCGGTTGAAGTCGCAGTCCCGGCGTCTGCTGGAATTTCGATCCTGGCGGCATCCGCAGAAGACACGGTCGCCGAATTTCCCTCCGCCAGAGCGGCCAGCGAGTCCAGACGGCCAGCGACGGCGTCGGGACCGTCCGCCATCGGGCTCCGCCGCCGGTCGCCGAGTTCGCGCTGCAGCGCCAACAGCGCCAGAAAGACCGACTGGAGCCGGCTGAGGATGCGCAACACCCGTTGCCGCTCCGGGCCAGACGCCTCGTCTCCGGGCAGCTTCTCGAAGATCAACTCCTCCTGGAGAGTGAGCGCCTCGCCAAAACCGCGATGAATGCCCAGAGCCCGGGCGCGCGCGGGCTCCAGATCTCCCGACCGGAGCCTGCGGTGCAGGTCGGCGAGCTGCCGGATCAGATCCGCCACCTTTTGCCGCAGCGAGGCGCGGGTGAACACGGGCCAGACGATGGCATCCACCACGCCCATCACGGCAATGCCCAGGAGAATGCCGATCAACCGGTCCCGCGCCGGAATCAGGTCCAGACTCGGTCCCAGCCGCGGGAAGAGGACCAGATACAGGGTCACTCCCATCTGCACGCCGAGATACGCCATGCGGCTGCTCCCGGTGGCCACCCAGGCGGCCGCAAAAGTGATCGCCCCGAGCACCACCAGCAGCGAGGCCACGGACTGCATGTTGGGCATGAACACCTCTTCGGTGATCAACACGGCGATTCCCGCCAGCAGGGCGCCGCCAAAGCGCAGCAGCGATTTGTGGCGCCCGAGCCCCACGGTCGCCTGGGCCACCAGGACGGTGGTCACCACGCAGGTGCCGATGCCCGGCCAGCCCAACCCCTGATAGAGCAGCCCGCATAACGACGCGGCCAGCGCCGCTTTCAATCCGAATTGCATGGCCTGCCGCCGAACCTCCGGGGTCCCCGCGATCACCAGGGATCGCTCGGCCACCGGTTCCCGGGAGGGCGGCAGGCGCTTCGTCTCGTGCAGATGGCTCAGGCATGCCAGCCCCGCAGGCAATGCCCGGATCGCTTCCTCGAGATCTTCAAGAACCTGGCGGAACTTGGGCGGCAGGGTCTCCGGAAAAGGGGCCGGATCCGGAAGTGCCGGGGGCGGCGCCCGCAGGCCGATGGCCTTTGCGAATCCAGCCGCCTCATCCGCCAGGCCCCGCATCCGCCGCCGGAGCACACCGGTCGTCTCCGGATCAGCTGCCGCCTGCTCGAGCAAGGGTCCGAGAACCTGCGCCAGGAACACCAGGCGCTGGACCTCGGTAATCAACTGGACCTGTTCGGTGTGCCGCTGGCGAAGCCACGGATCGCCCGCCTCCGCCTCCCGCAGAAGATCCAGTTGGCGGAAGAGCCGGGCGGCGGATTCCCCGAGACTGCGGGCGGCGTCATCCGCCTCCTCTGGGCCGGAGGATTCTCCATCGAGCAGCCGGCGGCAGTGCGCGGAAATGGAGCGGAGGCTTTCCGCCAGATCCTCCATGAGCAGCAACGTGGGATTCTCCGGCCACCAGACCAACTGGCCCAACGTCCCCAAGCCGATGCCCGCGGTCATGAAGGCCACCGACATCAGGGCGGAATACATGGCGTCCGTCGAATCCGGAAGAAAGTCGGGCACCACCACCACGAAGGACACCACGAAGAACAGGAACGCGAGCGGCGTGGTGGTCCGCCTCATGGCGTACAGCGACAGAATGATCACCGCCGCTTCGAGCGGGAACAGGATCCAGGGACTGTCCGCAGCGAAAGCCAGCACCACGACTCCGATGGCCCCGCCGGCGAGGCTGCCGAGCATATTGGATCCCACCGTGGCCCGCGACGTCGGCGCGTCGCTCATGGCCACCATGAAGAGTATCAGCACCAGGAACTGCCCGCCCGACAGATGCCAGGCAGTCACCGTGGCGGTCCCAATCACGCTAAGCACGGTCAACCGGACCGCCGCGCGCCAGCGGACCGCGCTTGGCGCCATCTCATGGCGCAGCAGCGTCCACAGGCGATGCTCCCAGCGAACCGCGGAAATAGGAGGAGGATGGGCGGTGGCCATCAGTTCGTGGTCATTGGCAAGGGTTCAAGGATCGTCGCAACCCCTGACTCTTCCCCCACTTTCCTTCAAAATTGGAACTCGAAAACCCGAAACTTGGTCCTCCATTTTGCGATTGGCCATCCGCGGCGGGTCCGCCCCAGACTTCGGCCATGCAGATGCGTCCCCTGGGCCAGACCGGCCTTCAGCTCCCCATCCTCGGCTTCGGCGCCAGCTCCCTTGGCCAGGAGTTCCGCCAGGTGACGCTGGACGAGGCGCTGCGGAGCGTGCGGGTGGCCCTGGACTGCGGACTCCGCTTCATGGACACCTCGCCGTTTTACGGCCGGGGCATGAGCGAGGTTTTGCTGGGCATCGCGCTGCAGGGGGTGCCGCGCGAGGAATACACGCTGTGCACCAAGCTCGGACGCTACGATCTGGCCCACTTCGACTTCTCGCCGCGCCGGGTGGCGGAATCGGTGGACGTCTCCCTGCACCGACTCCGCACCGATCACCTCGACATCGTGCTGTGCCACGACATCGAGTTCGTGGAGCTGGATCCGGTGATCGAGGAGACGATTCCCGCGCTGCGGCGGCTGGTGGAGGCTGGCAAGGTCCGGTATCTCGGCTTCAGCGGCTATCCGCAGAAGATTTTCCAGACAGTCTGCGACCGTGTCCCGGTGGACTGCGTGCTGAGTTACAATCAGTACACGCTTCAAAACACGCGATTCGCCGACGAGACCGTGCCCTATCTCAAGGAGCGGGGCATCGGCGTGTTGAACGCCGGGCCGTTCAGTGCCCGTCTGCTGACCAACGCTCCGCTCCCGGCCTGGCTAAAGGAGCCGGAGCCGGTGAAAGCCGCCGCCCGCGCGGCGGCGGCTTTGTGCGCGCGGCGTGGCACCGACATTGCGCAACTCGCGCTCCAGTTTTCCTGCGCCCATCCCGACATCGCTTGCACCATTGCGGGCAGCGCCAATCCGGAAAACATCCGGAAATGGGCCCAATGGATCGCCGAGCCCCTCGACACTGAATTGCTGTCCGAAGTTCGGGCCCTTTTCGCTCCGGTACACAACATCGGCCACGCCGAAGGACTGCCGCAGAACAACTGAGCGTTTTCTCCGCCCTCGCTTCGTCGTTTGCGACCTTCACGTGAGGCTCACGCAAAGGACGCAGGGGCCCCAAAGGAAAGGCATGCCACAGGGATGGGCTGGGCGGTATCGCTCGACAGGCCGCTTTCTGTGAATCACGATTCGGCTGATGCGATGCGCCCGTGTCCCTTTTGTCGGCCGCTCCGGCCCGCTTCCGGCAGCATTCACCCTCATCGAACTCCTGGTGGTGATCGCCATCATCGCGATCCTCGCCGGCATGCTGCTTCCGGCCCTAGCGCGGGCCAAGGCCAAAGGGCAGACGTCGGCTTGCCTGAACAATCTAAAGCAGATGGGACTCGGGCAGATCATGTACGTGACCGAGACCGGGAAGACTTTTCCCGTCGGCTACACCCCCGACAATTTCTGGATGGCCGTCATCCGGCGGGACGTGCCTGCGGACAAAATCCGGATCTGTCCCACCGCACCCGTTCCGGCGAAGCGGACTCCCACCGGTGAATCCATCGGCACCGCCTCCGCCGCCTGGTACGGCCCGATGAAGACCCCCGTTCAATGGAACACCGGCTTCGAAAGCAGCTACGGCATGAACGGCTGGATGTATTCCCCGGTGGGCGAGGGGGTACAGGATCCCAAGAAGCAGTTTGCCGGCGAGTCCAACTACGAGAACCCGGTGACCACCCCCATTTTCGCCGACTCCATCTGGGCAGACTCCTGGCCACTGGCCACCGATCCTCCGGCCCGCGATGTGGCCGCCGGGGCCAACAACGCCATGATGCAGCGCTTCTGCATTGCCCGTCACGGCAGTGCGACGCCACGCAAATCCTTCCCCGTGCCAGTGGGCAACCCGCTTCCCGGCTCCATTGATGTGGTCTTCACCGACGGCCACGTCGAAGGCGTCAAGATCGAGCAACTCTGGTCCCTCTCCTGGCATCGCGGGTACAAGGCGCCGGACAAGCGTCCCCGATGAGGAACGGCCCGGAGTCTGCCATCCTTGACCGAGTCTCCACCTCTCCTTGAGGTCCGCGAAACCCGCGGTCCCAACTCCGTCTTTCAGGGTCAGATCACACGCAAAGGATGCGATGGAAGCGTCTCTTTCCTTTGCGACCTTCGCGCCCAAGGCGCGAGCTTCACGCAAGGGCCGCAAAGGAAGTGACGTAAAGAAAGGATGGCGACCGATCAATAGGCCACCGGCTCGGTCACGAGGCGCACGCGCAGGTAGCGGGGACCCGCCAGGCCAAGGGGAATCGTGTCCTGGACGGTGATCCAGCGGCGTCCATCGCGCCGTTCGTCGGCGATCACTGCGAGGCCAGCCTCGGTCCAGCGCACCAGGTCCGGTGACACTTCCACCACGTAGTGGACGCCCTCGGGCACCGGGTCTTCGTGGTCGTATGAGAGGACCGCATAGGAGAGTCCCCCGACGGTCACCGTGCCGTTGCCAACTCCGTCGGCCGCGACGCCCGCGGAACGCCCGACCGATGCCGCTCCCAGGGAGCGAATGCCGGACCGGCCAGACACGCCGCCCAGAGCCGCAATCCCGGACGTTCCCCCCGGAGAACCGGGCGGCAGCCATTCCAGCCGCAGATAGTCATACAAAATCCACATGGACACTCCTTCGCCGCCAGGACCCGTCCGCACGATCTCGATGCTGTTCGGACCCGCGGTGGCATTCACGGAACCGACGGCAAACTCAACCGCCACCTCGGAAATCTGAGTCAGCGACGGCGACGCCAGCAGGGTGGCCGCTCCGGCGCCATTGCGGAAGCGGATCGTCAGGTCGTGGCGGCCGAATCCCGGCTGGGTCACCGAATTGCTGATGACACCGCCCCCGGTGAATTCCATGCGCAGCCGGAACACGGCACCGGCGCCCACCTGCTCCGGAGAGAGCACGAAGTGCAGGCGATTGGTCGGGTCCCCCAGCGTGTGCGCCCGTTCCCAGGCCAGATCCGGCTCGTCGTTGGGCACGGACAGCGCGTCGGTCAGTCCGTTGAATCCCGCCGGATACACCCCCCTAAAATAGAAATCGTCATCCGCGTCTGGATTGGTGGCCGCGACATACAACGGATCACCCGGAATGCGGGTGACCGCGCCGGGAGCCGTGTCGTTCCGGCCATTCTGCATGCTGAACTCCCCGGAGGGCGAATACGGCGCGACTGCCGGACTGTCGTTGACCCCGATCTGCCAGACCGTGCGGGCCACCGGGGCGGGCGCGTCGTTCACCGTGACCTGGAACTGGCGGGTATCGCTCAGTGGTAGCGCACCGCTGTCGGTAACCCGCACCGACACCGTGTACACCCCCGGGCCTTGTGCCGCGGTGGGCGTCCAGATCAGCAATCCCGCCGCGCTGACCTGCAATCCGGACGGCCCCTCCACCAGCGAATAGGTCAGCGTCTGCGGCGGGGAATCCGGATCTGTCGCCTGAAGGTTGAAACTCAGCGTGGACAATTCATCCACCACCCGGTCCCCGGGCGGCGTCAGCACCGGCGGAGCGTTTGACGATCCAAGCGCCTCCAGCCGCAGATAGTCATACAAAATCCACATGGACACTCCTTCGGCGCCAGGACCCGTCCGCACGATCTCGATGCTGTTCGGACCCGCAGTGGCATTCACGGAACCGGCGGCAAACTCGACCGCAACCTCAGAAATCTGAGTCAGCGACGGCGACGCCAGCAGGGTGGCCGCTCCGGCGCCATTGCGGAAGCGGATCGTCAGGTCGTGGCGGCCGAATCCCGGCTGGGTCACCGAATTGCTGATGACACCGCCCCCGGTGAATTCCATGCGCAGCCGGAACACGGCACCGGCGCCCACCTGCTCCGGAGAGAGCACGAAGTGCAGGCGATTGGTCGGGTCCCCCAGCGTGTGCGCCCGTTCCCAGGCCAGATCCGGCTCGTCGTTGGGCACGGACAGCGCGTCGGTCAGTCCGTTGAATCCCGCCGGATACACCCCCCTAAAATAGAAATCGTCATCCGCATCTGGATTGGTGGCCGCGATATACAACGGATCGCCCGGAAGGCGGGTGACCGCGCCGGGAGCCGTGTCGTTCCGGCCATTTTGCATGCTGAACTCCCCGGAGGGCTCGTAAGGCGCCTCGCTCGTGAGATTGTCCGTGCCGATCTGCCACACCGTGCGGGCCACCGGGGCGGGTGTGTCGTTCACCGTGACCTGGAACTGGCGGGTGTCGCTCGCCGCCGGAGAACCGCTGTCGGTGACCCGCACCGACACCGTGTACACCCCCGGGCCTTGCGCCGCGGTCGGCGTCCAGGTCAGCAATCCCGCCGCACTGACCTGCAGTCCGGACGGCCCCTCCACCAGCGAATAGGTCAACGTCTGCGGCGGCGAATCCGGATCCGTCGCCTGAAGGTTGAAACTCAGCGTGGACAATTCATCCACCACCCGATTCCCGGGCGCCGTCAGCACCGGCGGCGCGTTCACACCCTCCACCGCCTCCAGGCGCAGGTAGTCATATAGAATCCAGCCCGTGATGCCGGCCCCCAGCGGACCGCTCCGCGCCACCTCGATCGTGTTCGCTCCGGCCGTGGCCTGAACCGCCGCCGCGGTGAATTCCAATTGGACCACCCCGGCCTGGGTGAGGCGTTGCGAATACAGCGGCGTCACCACCCCAGCACCGTTCCGGAACTGGATCACCATGTCGTGCTGTCCGAGCCCCGGCTGGCTCACGCCACCAATCACCGTCCCACCGGTCGTGAACTCCATGCGCAGCCGGAATCCGGTGGCCGCCGCCACCTGCCCGGGGGCCAGAATGAAGTGCAGGCGATTGGCCAAGTCGGTGTGGGAATGGGCGCGCTCCCACGCCGCCGCCGGCTCATCATTCGGAACCGTCAGCGCCCCCGCCAAGCCGTTGAACCCGGCCGGATACACGCCGGCAAAATAAAAATCATCGTCCGCCGCCGGATTAGCCCCGGCGTTGTACTGCGGATCCCCGGGAAGGCGCGTCACGACCCCGGGAGCCGTGTCATTACGTCCGTTTTCAATGCTGAACTCCCCGGAGGGCGCGTAAGGCGCCTCGCTCGTGAGATTGTCCGTGCCGATCTGCCACACCGTGCGGGCCACCGCGGCGGGCGCGTCGTTCACCGTGACCTGGAACTGGCGGGTGTCGCTCGCCGCCGGAGAACCGCTGTCGGTGACCCGCACCGACACCGTGTACACCCCCGGGCCTTGCGCCGCGGTCGGCGTCCAGGTCAGCAATCCC
>Ga0268299_1001214_pt1 | contig 50698 bp, 35 predicted proteins | sample NOBtaG_FD_193484 | JGI IMG/M metagenome (GOLD analysis project Ga0268299, IMG submission 193484) | Activated sludge microbial communities from bioreactor in Nijmegen, Gelderland, Netherland - NOB reactor | ecosystem: Engineered > Bioreactor > Aerobic > Activated sludge | place: Netherlands... | reverse complement strand
GTGCGGGCAGGCCCAGTGCCGACGGGTGCCGGCGGGTGCGATCGGGTGCGGGCAGGCCCAGTGCCGACGGGTGCCGGCGGGTGCGATCGGGTGCGGGCAGGCCCAGTGCTGACAGGTGCCGGCGGGTGCGATCGGGTGCGGGCAGGCCCGGTGCCGACGGGTGCGCTTCCGGTGCGCGCAGGCCGCTGCGCACAGGTGCCCATGGACGCGGCAGCGCCCCGTCGGTCCGTCCGGGCTGCTCGGCCTCGGTCTGCCCCGCACCCGGCCGCACCCGGCCGCACCCGCCCGCACCCGCACGCGTCCGTACCCAGTTGCACCTGTTCGCACCCGGCCGCACCCGCACGCGTCCGTACCCAGTCGCACCTGTTCGCACCCGTTCGCACCCGCACGCGTCCGCACCCAATCGCACCTGTCCGCACCCGTCCGCACCCGAGTAGAATGCTTCCCGTGGCAGACAACGACTACGGCGACGCCCTGGGGATGGTGGAGACCCGCGGGCTGGTGGGGATGATCGAAGCCGCGGACGCAATGGTGAAGACCGCCAACGTCGTCTTCGTGGGCTGGCAGAAGGTGGATGCCGGGCTGGTGACGGCCATCGTCCGCGGTGACGTGGGCTCGGTGAAGGCCGCCACCGACGCCGGGGCCGCCGCCGCCCGCAAGATCGGGGAGCTGGTGGGCGTGCACGTCATCCCGCGCCCCGCCGACGACCTCGAGAAGGCCTTCCCCATCGTCCCGAAGAAGTAAGACACGCGGGTGAGCGCTCACCCTCTCGACCTCGCGGTCGTCAGCGCCTACGCCCTGGCGATGCTCGCCTTCGGCCTCTACTTCTACTTCAAGGTCGAGAAGTACTCCGACTACTACGATGGCGGCCGCACCTGGGGTGTGTGGATCGTGGGCTGCGCGGTGGCCGCCACGAACATCGGCGCGGGCAACTCCATGGGCTCGGTGGCCATGGCGTATCGCGATGGCTACTCCGCCATGTGGTACGTCACGCTCCAGGCACTGGCGTTCATCCCCTTCGCCTACATCGCTGTTCACAAGATTCACCCGCTGAAGGAGACCACCCTCGCGGAGTATCTCGAGTCGCGCTACGAGCCGTGGCTCCGGCCGATCTCCGCAGTGGCGCTGGCGCTCGCGACCTTCGCCATCCTGCCGGCGCAGATCGTGGGTGGCGCCACGGTGCTCACCGCCCTGATCGGGCTCGACTACACGACGGCGTTCCTCGTCGTCGGCATCACGCTGATCCTCTACTCCGCGCTCGGCGGCATGCCCTCGGTCACCTACGGCGACGTCTACCAGTGGGTGCTGATGCTCGGCGGGTTCCTCATCGGCGTCCCGATTCTCCTGAGCGCGGCGGGCGGGCTCCAGCAGGTGCTCGGCAGCGTGCCCGCGACGCATGCGTCGTGGTGGAGCGGCGCCACGGGCAACTGGAATCCCGCCACGATCGCCGCGTGGCTCATCACGGTGGTGATGGCCCGCTTCGGCAGCCAGGAGTGGTACCAGCGCATCCGGGCGTCGAAGTCGCCCGAGGCGTCGCGACGCGGCTTCATCCTCGGCGGGCTCATGGCCGCGCCCTTCGGGATCCTGACGATGCTCGTGGGCATCGCGGCGCTGCAGCAGATGCCGGGCCTCGCCAATCCCGAAGAGGCGTTCGCACGATCGATGATGTCCGCGATGCCCGTGGGGCTGCGAGCGCTGATGATGAGCGCGATCCTGGCCGCGGTGGTCACGAGCGGCGAGAGCAGCGTCAACGCGGCGACCGCGCTGTTCGTCAACGACGTCTGTAAGCGCGTGGTCCCCGACAGGCCGGACCGCTTCTACCTGCGCCTGTCGCAGGTGTCCTGTGCGGCGCTGGGCCTGGTTGCGCTGGTGCTCGCGCTCAACGCGCCGCACATCGTCGAGTACATCCGGCTGGGGTTCATGATCCGCACCCCGGTGGCCATTGCCGTGCTGATGGGCCTCTACTGGCGCGGTGCCAACGCCACCGGCGCCGCCGCGGGTATCATCGTCGGGACGATGGCCGTGTTCGGGTGGCAGAACCTCGGCGACCCGGGCGCGCTGGACCCGTTCTGGATCGCGGCGCCCGCAACGTTCCTGGCGCTGTTCGCGGGCTCGGTCGTCGCGCGGCGCAGTTAGGCCATCGAGCCCCCAAGACCCCAAGACCTCAAGACCCCCAAGACCCCCAATGACCCCAGGACCTCTCTCCCGCATGCAGGCCTCCGTGGATGCCCGTGCCCTCGCCGGCCACCTCGCCTGGTTCTCGCAGGTGCCGCGCGACACGGGTGGGGAAGGCGAAGAGCGCGCAGCGGCGTACATCGCCTCCGAGCTGGAGGCGGCCGGCCTGCCGGTGACCATCCACGAGTTCGACGCGTTCCTCAGCTATCCGCGCGAGGCGACGTTCCGCACCATGAGTCCCTCGAGCCGGGAGTTTCGCTGTCTCACGCACTCCTTCTGCCGGACGACCGGCCCGGAGGGCATCACGGGCGAGCTGGTCGTGGTCGAGGGCGCGCAGTTCGGGCAGGCACGCGGCCGCATCGCGCTGGTGGACGGCCTCGCCACGCCCGTGACCATCCTGCAGGCGAGCCAGGCGGGCTGCGCGGGGATCGTCTTCGCCAACGAGGACCGCGTCATCCACAACATGATCGGCACGACCATCTGGGGCACGCCTGAGCTGGATCAGATCGATCGCCTGCCGGCCGTGGCTGCCGTCTCGGTGGACGTGGAATCCGGTCGCGCGCTGAAGCAGATGGTGGCGACGGACTCGCCCGTGAGGGCCACCATGACCACGAGGCTCGACACCGGCTGGTATCGGTCGCTGCTGCCGGAGATCCGGATCCCGGGCACCCGCGAGCCCGACCGCTTCGTGCTGGTCGGCGGCCACTACTGCGCCTGGCACGAGGGCATCACCGACAACGCCACCGGCGATGCATGCATCATCGAGATGGCGAAGCTCCTGTGGCAGGAGCGCGCGCACCTGGCGCGCTCGGTGCGGCTCTGCTGGTGGCCCGGGCACTCGCACGGCCGCTACAGCGGTTCGACGTGGTACGCCGACACGTACTTCCACGACCTCGCTGAGGGCGGCCTGGCCTACTACAACATCGACTCGCCGGGGGTGAAGGGCGCCACCGTCTACTACTGCCGGCACACCTGCGCAGAGTTGGAAGGCTACTGCCGCTCGGTGATCGAATCGGTGTCGGGACAGGCGAACGCCCCGGTGTTCCGGCCTGCGCGAGCGGCCGACCAGTCGTTCCTCGCGAGCGGCATGCCCTCGTTCTCGGCGTATCCGTTCCTGCCGGACGGGCACCCGGACAAACGACCGTGGACGGGCGGCTGCGCCAACGCCTGGTGGTGGCACACCGAGCAGGACACGCTGGACAAAGCCGACGTGGGTATCCTGGCCACGGACGTAAAGGTGGGCCTGGAAGCCGTCTGGGGTCTCTCCACGTCGGTCTTCCTTCCGCTCGACTACCGCGCGACGGTGCGCGAGATGATCGACGCGGTCGGCGGCTTCCAGTCGCACGCGCAGGACGTGGACTTCGACCCGCTGCTCGCAGATGCGCGGGCCCTGGCCGCAGCCCTGGACGACTTCGAGGCCCGCCGCGCCGCTGGCGACGAGGCGTCTGCGCCCGCGTGGAACGCCATCGCGATGCGTCTGGGCCGCATCCTCAACCCGGTGATGTACACGCGCGGCGGCCGGTTCCATCACGACCCCGCGGAGTGGTCACCCATCCTGCGTGCCACGAAGCGCTTCACGCTCCCGGGCCTCAACAAGGCCGACGGGCTCGCCGACCTGCGGGACCGCACCGAGCACGGCTTCCTGAAGGCGCAGCTCGTGCGCGAGGTGAATCGCGCGCGCGCCGCCGTGCGAGAGGCGCGTGCATTGTTGATTGCCGAGCATGTCTAGAACCTGACGCTGACGCCGCCGCCGAGGCGCATGATGTTGCGCTCCTTCGACAGGCGGAAGTACTTCGCGTCCATGTCGGCCCACAACTGGCGAACCAGCCGCACGCTGGCGCCGGCACCGGCGCTGAACGCGTAGCCGGTGTGCGACGCGGACTCGTCGATGGCCGGCGTGAACGCCGTGCCGTCAAGCCGAAACTCCTGCTCGGTGGTGTTGATGCCGAGCCCGCCCGCCAGGTACGGACGGAAGCGCTCGGTCTGCACGGGCAACTCGTAGCGGATCCCCAGCGTGCCGACCATCGTGGATCCGTCGGTCGACGCGCGCAACTGATCGAACCCAATCGGAAATCCAGGGGGGGTTGGGAAGTTCGGCAGGCCCGGGAAGCCCATGCCACCCGTCCGGCGGCCGAACATCCCGGAGCGACGCGCGACCAGGTCGGTGAGGCTGGTCATGCCGACGGCAAAGTCGCGCCCATCGACGTCGAATGCCCGATCCCTGAAGCCGCCGGCCGCGGCGTCGATCCACGTGAAGTCTCCCTCGAACCAGAAGTGCTCGGAGAAGCGGTAGCCGAAGGTCCCGCCGAGCGCAAGTTCCGCGTCTCCAGACACGGTGGCGACGGCCGGTGCAAACGAGATCCGGAGACGCGGCTGCTCCTGGGACTGTGCCCGGGCAAGGCCCGGTACGAAGATCATGATGGCCATCAGCGCCGCCATCGGCGCCGACCTTGTGACGAATGTCATAACTGCTCCTGAAGTGTGCTGTGGCGAGGGCACGCCTGCCCATCGCGCGCGGCCCTTTGTCCGTCGGAGGAGACGGAATCGCAGGCCGTGATCCACCGGAGCAAGGGACGTGCCCGGTCGTGCCAGAATTGAAGGCGGAAGGCAGAAGGCGGAAGGCAGAAATAGAGGCGATGCCTGTTACCACGCGTCCACCGGTGCCCATCGCCATGGGCTCCAGCGACACCGGCACGGAAGAAGGTCGCGCCTTTTACCAGGGCCGCCTGGCCCTTCTGGGCCGCTGGATGTTCATCATCTCGGGGTCGTTCCTGGCGTTCTTCACCCTCGTCCGCATCGCCCAGGGTGTACCCTTCGACCGCGGGGTGCTCTACCACGCGTGCGGCTCGGCCGCGGCGGGCCTGGTCTGGCTGCTGGGCAGCCGCGTCCGCATGACGGTGACAGCGATGCAGGTGGTGGACGTCGCCGGAGCCTGGCTGATGTCGGCCAGTTGGGCGTTGATGGCGGTCGCGTATGCGGGCATCCTGGCGGCACAGCAGCTCGATGCGGCGCCTGCACTGTTCGTCGGGCTCCTGGCCACCACCTATACGCTGGTCGCGCGGGCGATTGCGGTGCCATCGACCGCGTTTCGCACGGTGTGGGTGAGCGCGGGCGCCTGGATTCCACTGCTGGCCGCCACCTCCTGGGTGGTCACCCGGCAACCAGACGGGAACGACGCCCTGTGGATGGCCTCCCTGGATGTCATGACGTGGCAGATCGCCGCCGTGGCGATGTCGGCGGTCGCCTCGCGCGTCATCTTCGGGTTGCGTGCGGAAGTCGCCCAGTCACGCCGGATGGGCCAGTACACGCTGGGCGAGAAGATCGGCGAAGGCGGGATGGGCGCGGTCTATCGTGCTCATCACGCGATGCTGCGGCGGCCCACCGCCGTCAAGCTGCTCCCGCCGGAGAAGGCCGGTGCCGACAACATCCTCCGTTTCGAGCGGGAGGTGCAGCTGACCGCGAGCCTGAGTCACCCCAACACCGTCGTGATCTTCGACTACGGGCGGACGGTGGAAGGCGTCTTCTACTACGCCATGGAGTATCTCGACGGCATCAACCTGGATCAGCTGGTGAAGACCGATGGCCCGCAGCCGCCGGCCCGCGTGGCCCGCATCGTGAGCCAGGTGAGCGGCGCGCTTGCCGAGGCCCACCAGATTGGGCTCGTTCACCGCGACATCAAGCCGGCCAACATCATCCTGTGCGAGCGCGGCGGGGTGCCCGACGTCGCGAAGGTCGTGGACTTCGGCCTGGTCAAGCGCTTCCGCCCGGACGATGAGGGCCTGACCATGGCGGTGACGTCCGAGCAGACCCTGCTGGGGACGCCCCTCTACATGGCGCCGGAAGCGATCACCGGCGCGGGGGAGGTGGACGCGCGCAGCGATCTCTACGCGCTTGGCGCGGTGGCCTACATGCTGCTCACCGGCACCCCGGTTTTCCAGGGCCGGACCGTCGTGGAGATCTGCGCACACCATCTCCACACGCCTCCCGATCCGCCTTCCCGGCGACTGGGCCGACCCATCCCGCCTGACCTGGAGCAGATCGTCCTCGCCTGTCTCGCCAAGTCGCCAGACGACCGCCCGTCGAGCGCGCTCGCGCTGCAGGACCGGTTGCACCACCTGCGGTTCGCCGACCCCTGGTCCGACGACGACGCCACCGCGTGGTGGCTCCGGCGCCGACGCACCGAGCCCGGCGTCAGGGCGAATTGAGCGCACGTATCGATTAGTAGCCGCGGGCGAAGTCTACCTGGTGGTGCAGTGGTTCGCCGCGCACGTAGCGGCGGTAGTTCTGCGCAAACACGCCGACGATGTCGGAAGGGAAGCTGGGGGCGGCCGTGTGGCTGGTGATGAGCACGCCTGGCGTGCGCCACAGCGGATGTCCCGCGGGCAGCGGCTCCTCCTCGAACACGTCGAGGACGGCTGCCGCCAGCCGGCGCTGCTCGAGCGCGCGGATCAGCGCCTCGGTGTCGAGGGTGTCCCCACGGCCGGCGTTCACGACCATCGCGTGCGCGGGCATCGCGCGCAGCATGTCGGCGTCGATGATCCGCCTGGTCCCGGGCGTGTTGGGGAGCACCGCCACCAGGTAGTCGAGCCCGGTCGAGAACGCGACCTTGTCCGTACCGTGGAAGTACTGGTCCACGTGCGACGACTCCTCGCTGCCGCGGGTGTACCCGCGCACGGTCATGCCGAAGTGCTTCGCCGTGGCGGCCAGGTGCGCGCCGATCGACCCGACCCCCACCAGCCCCATTGTCTTCCCCTGCAGCGTGCCCGGCAGCGTGGCGTCCCAGCGCCCCTCACGCTGCGACTCGAGGCGCTGGACGATCTTCCGCTCGTGCGCCAGCAGGTAGCCGAACACGTACTCGGACATCAGGGGACCGAAGACGCCCCGGATGTTGGTGAGCACGTAGTCCCGCCGCAGCGTGGGGTCCAGCATGCGCTCCACACCGGCCCAGGTGAGCTGCACCCACCGCAGCCGCGGCAGGTGTGGCAGCGACGCGACGACCCGCGCGGGATCGCCCATCAGAATCTCGCTGTCCCCCCCTCGCGCCAGGCCATCCTCGACCTCGGACGCGGTGACCAGCGACAGGTCTGGCAGCGACCACGCCTCGATCAACCGCCGGTACTCGTCGGGGTGCTTCGTGAGCACGAGCGCCTTGTGCATCATGCCTCCGCCGGGCCCGGGCGCACGTAGTAGTACCCGTCCTCGCAGATCACGCGCAGCGGTCCGCCGAAGGCCAGCGGCAGGGCGGCGCCCCGCAACACCTCGTCCTTCGGCCCATCGTCGATGATCCGACCCTCGTTGAGCACGATGACGCGGCGAATCTCCGGGAAGATCTCGTCGATGTGCTGGGTGACCAGCAGGACGGTCGTGCCCTCACGCGCCACGAGCCGGACCTGCTCCATGAACCGGTGCCGCGCCACCACGTCCAACCCCGTGGTCGGCTCGTCGAGCACGAGGGCTTCGGGGGTCCGGACGAGGGCCCGGGCGATCAGCACGCGGCGAACCTCGCCCGTCGACAGGCGATCGAGACGCGAGGCCGCCAGGTGCAGCCCACCGACCCGGATCAGGGCGTCGCGCGCCTGCTCGCGCATTGGCTCGCTGACCTCGTGGTGCGGGAACACGCCGCGGCTGGCGAAGAACCCGGAGAGCACGACGTCGATGCCCGGCACCTGGCTCACCCACGGGCCGTCGGTGAACCGTTCGTGGACGTCGGCCGACACGATGCCCATCCGCGCACGCAGCTCCGCAGCGTCCCAGCGGACCCGTCCGAACAGCCGGAGCGGCGGCTCGTCGCCGTGGGTGGCAAGCGGGTAGTCCTCCAGCGTCAGCAGGCGGATGAGCGACGACTTGCCGGCGCCGTTCGGGCCGACGATGGCCACGTGCTCGCCCCGGTGGATGGTGAGCGTCAGGCGATCGAGCACGCGCGCGTGGCCCCGGACCACGCTCGCGTGCCGCAGCTCCAGGATGGGCGGTGACGCGGTGTCCACCTCAGATCAGGCGGTCCAGGTAGTACGGCAGCATCCGTCGCCACCACGGCCAGTCGTGGTTCACGTCCGGGCCCCAGAAGTCCATCACGTGCGGGATGCCCTTCTCGTTGAGCAGGTCGGAGAGCCGCTGGGAGGCGGCCGGCGACTCGTAGGCGCCCCGCCCGCTCACCAGGACGATGCGGCAGGCCGTGCGGAGCAGATCCAGCGAGGGCCCGGACAGGTTGCGCAGGTACCACGCCGGGTTGTTGAAGTAGACGTTGTCGTCGCTGTAGCCCTTCAGGTAGTCGGGCTCGAGATCGTAGAACCCGCTCATGCCGATCAGGCCGCCGAACAGGTCCGGCCGACGGAACAGCGTGTTCGCGGCGTGGAACGCGCCGAAGCTGGCGCCCGTGGTGGTGATGCGCACCGACGGGTCGCCGCAGGCGTGACGGATGTACGGCACCAACTCGTCCTCGATGTACCGGGCGTAGAGCGCCTGCCGGCGGGCCTGCTCCGGGACGGGAATCTTGGAATCCATCCACGCGAGCCGGTTGATACTGTCGATGGAGAACACGCGCACCCGCCCGGCCAGGATGGCAGGCTCGATGGCCTTCACCAGGAAGAAGCGCTCGTTCTCGAGGAAGTCCGCGGCTGCGGTGGGGAACAGGAGGAGCGGCCGGCCCCGATCGCCATAGGTGACGACCGGCATCGGCAGTTCGAGCGTGGGGCTGTGCCAGCCGTCGATGCGACGGGGCACGGCGGGGTCGAGGTACTGGATCGACATGTGAGCTGTCGATCCTACACCGCCGACGGGACCGAAGTCCCGTCGGCGGGCCAGGTCAGCGCGCCCGGACGACGATGGCGCCGCCGCGGACTTCCGCGTCGGCCCCGCTGTCGAACACCACCTCTCCCGTGACGGTCGACCAGATCTGAATCCGGACACGATCCGATCCCGGCGCCCGGCGGCCGTCGATGGCCGTGACGCGGAAGGCGTAGGTCCGGTCCATGCCGATCGCCCCCCGACCCTGCAGGATGGCCTGCCCCTCGGAGACGGTCAGCCACTGCATGGAGGTGCTGGTGAACACCGCGCTTCTGTCGAACTGCACGAGCACGGCGCCCTTCGGCACGGTGCTCCGGCGCCGGTAGTCGGCAGTGACGAGGAACTTCACCTTGTCGAACCTCCACCACCGATGGTGCCGCTTCGACGTGCGACTGGCCTGGGTCAGAGGTCGATCCAGCCAGCCCCAGCCGCTCACCTCTCCGGCCAGCCGGTTGTCGAGGTCGAGGCCGACAATCACCGGATCGTGATCGGCCGCGCGGAACTCGTCTGGCGCGTAGAGCGAGGTCACCTGCCCCGGGGTCTTGAAGTCGTCGTTGTAGTCCAGCACCAACGGTTCGTCGGCATTGATGTGGTACTCGCCCACCCCTGTGACGTCTCCGCTGAGCGCGGGACTGGCCAGCGCGTGATCCAGATAGCCCCACTGTCCGTCGAACACATACGAGTAGGAGGAGGGACCGTTGCGGTCCTCGATCAGGTTGACGAAGCCCTCGCTCCGCAGCGCCCTGATCGGGTCCTCCTGTGCGTAGGCATTGAAGTCGCCGACGAGCAGCACGCGCGCGTCACCGGCGCCCGTCGGGTCGGTGGAGAGCCACGCCGCAAGTTCCGAGGCCGCAGCGGTCCGCACCGCGTTGCACGCGCCCTGGCCATCGCCGGCATCTGGTGCGTCGCAGGCCGAACCCTTGCTCTTCAGGTGGTTCACCACCACCACCACTCGCCCGCCCGTCCGTGTCTGGAAGGCCTGGGCGAGCGACGGACGATTCCGGGCGTCGGCGTCTCCACCGGTCACGAACGTCGGGCTGTTCAGCGCTGCGGTCACCCCGACAGGCATCACGCTCGCCGGCTTGTAGAGGATCCCGACCTTGATCGCATCGGTGCCGAGCGCGTTCACCGCTTCGGTCGCCGCATCCACATCGATGAATGCGTAGGTCCCTGGTGCGGTGGCTGCGTTCAGGCGGGCAACGAGGTCAGCGATGGCGCTCTCCGGGCCGTACCCGTCGTTCTCGAGCTCCACCACGCCGACGATGTCGGCGCCGGCGCCAAGAATGGCGGCCACCGTCTTGGGCCATTGCCGGTCGAACTCTGCCGCATCGTCCGCCCCGCGACAGTCCACCGGAGCGCCGCCCAGGCCCGCCGTGCAGGCAAACGGAGGCGCGCTGCCGGCACCGTCGAAGGTGTTGAAGTAGTTCAGCAGGTTCACACCCGCCACCTTCAGCGATCCGCCCACGTCGGGGCCGATCTCGGGCCGCGGATTGCCCGCCTCGAAGGTAGCCGCGCCGTTCAGCGCGTTGAGCGGCCGCACGCGCCACGCGTTCCCGCTGGCGGCGTTACCTGCCCACGTGTACGTCATCACGCCGACGATACCCGACGCGGTATCGCCGCCCCGGAGCGTGTTCGAGGCACTGAGTGGCAGGCCGCCGCGGGCGAACGCGATGGGATCCGGATTCTGGTTCTGCAGCGCATCGTCCACGACAATCCGGTTCAGATCGTTGCTGGCCTGGAGCGCGAGAGCCTCCGACCCTGGCATCGTGACGCTCGTCGGCTGTGCCAGCCGTTGACCCGAGGAGAGGGTGACCTGGCCGAAGCGTCCCAACTGGAAGTGTTCCGTGACGTACAGCGTCTGCGGCAGACGGACCAGCATGCCCTCGAACCGCTCGGGATCGTCCGCGCTCGCGAAGGGCAACGTGACGCTCGTCGGAGTCACCGCACCGGTTCCGCAGGCGTGGAGCGACGAGGTGGTGAGCGTGATCTGGGTCTGGCCCTGGAACTCGCCGACCGTGCCACCGAGGCGCACGAGATCGCCGACGTTCACGCGGTTTGCGTTGCTGCCGTCGAAGACGAAGATGCCATCCGAGGTCGCCGGATTGCCGTCGCCCGCAGGATCCTGGATGTAGAACCCGCGCAGCGCCGGCGCAGGCCCCTCGTAGTCTCCTACAACGACGCCCTGCGTCGTGACGGTTCCGGAGATGGCGGCCGTGGCTCCGTCACCCTGGATCGCATAGATCGGTGTGAACGGCAACGCGCAGACGTCGGTGGGGACCAGCGTCGTGAAGGCCACGATGGCGTCCGCCGGCATGGCGTCGGGCGGGTCGTTGGCATCCTGATCCGTCACCCGGGCTCCGGCGATACGAAGTGAACAGGACTCTCCGGACGCCAGATCGCGCACGGGATCGAGCGTGAACGCCAGCGGCCCACCGCTGACGGTCAGTTGCACGGCACCGCTTGCCGCACATGCCAGGGTGAATCCACCTTCGGCAACGTTCACGGGCTCGCTGAAGGTGACGGAGAGGGTCCCATTCACGGGAACGTCGGCGGCCCCGTTGGCAGGAAGGGTCACGACTACCTCCGGGGCCGCGTCAGTGGCCGCGCACGCCACGGCATGTGTGCCGAGGCCGTCCACGGTGTCGATGGCAAAGCCGTCCCACTCCGCGCCAGGATCGAATGCATCCGACCCGTTCGCGTCGCCGGCGCAGATCGATGCCCGGCGCCGGATGGTGTTGTCGAGGGTGCTGACGAGACCCGTGCCCCACTCGGTGCCCGGATCGAAGGCGACCTGGCCGATGACGTCGATCACCGTAGTGCCACGGCGCAGCACGACCGCGTCGTCCCCGTTGTACCAGCTCGAGGCGTTGACCTGGTCCGCCTGCGCGAGGATGGCGGCGCTGGCCTGCGAGTTGGCCAGCACGAACACGTCGCCAGCCGCAACCGTCCCGGTCAACTGGATGGTGAGCTGCGCGACGACCGCGCCGTTGAAGTACATCTGGACGTTGTAGCCGCCAGCGGCCAGGTCCACGGGTGCGCCGGTGCCGTTGTAGATCTCGAGTGCCTTGTTGAAGCTCGAACCTTCGACGTACTCCGAAAAGAACAGCTCGGTCGGGGTGGGGGTCTGGGACTGCACGGTGACCGCACCCAAGAGCAACGCGATGACTCCTGCGCCGGCAATGAGTTGCTTCATACGGTGACCTCGTCGAAGTAGTGTCCGACGCCGGCGTGAACTCCGCAAACGACTGCGACTCGGATTGGCACAGGATCGCAATGGAAATTTCAAATTAGTCATCTGAGGGGCAGACTGAAGTCTCACGCTGGTGCGGATGGGTGCAGGCAGGTGCAGGCGGGTGCAGGCAGGTGCGGTAACTGAACGGAGCGCCCGATGTCAGTTCCGTCGGCCCGTCGCGTCGACGTCGAGGCCCACCGATCGCATCAACGCGAGCGCGTTGCTGGTGCGCACCACGCCGTCGCGCAGGCGGTAGTCGAAGTGCAGGACGCCGTCCTCGAAGCGATCCTCGAAGTGCACGTTGGCGGCAGACGCACCAAGAGCGGGGATGAGATCGGCCAGCGCCAGGTCGTGGGTCGTCACCAGCCCGATGGCGCCGAGGCCGACCAACCCCTGCACGATGGCGTCCGCGCCGATGCGGCGATCGTGGGAGTTGGTGCCTGCGAGCACCTCGTCGAGCAGGAACAGCACTGCGGGCTGACCCTGGCCGTCCGCGTGGCGGCGCGCCATCGAGACGATGTCGCTCAGGCGGGTGATCTCGGCGAAGAAGCGGGACTGACCTGCCTGCAGCGAATCCTGGATGCGCAGCGTGGCCCCGATCTGCAGCGGCGAGAGCTGCATGCGGCGAGCGCGCACGGGGGCGCCGGCCTGCGCCAGCACCGCGTTGATGCCGATCGTGCGGAGCCACGTGCTCTTGCCGGACATATTGGAGCCGCTGACGAGCAGCACGTGCGGCGCGGCGCCGCCCAGGCGAACGTCGTTCGGCACCGCGCGCGCTTGCGGGATGAGCGGGTGCGCCAAGTCGTCGGCCTCGAGCTGAGGAGCGCCCTGCAGGATCTCCGGGAACGGGTCATCCGGGTGCTCTGCCGCGTATCCGGCCAGGGCCGCCAGCGCCTCGTACTCGCCGGCCATCTCGAGCCATCGGGGCACCTGGGCCCCACACCGCGCGCGCCAGCGGTCGATGGCCATCGCCGTCTGGGTACTGAGGAGGAGCAGCGCGGCCATGGGGACGAAGAACTGGTTCTGGCGTGTATTGAGCACATCGGCCAGCCGGACCAGTCGGCCAATCTCCACCGATGGTACCTGGCCGGTGGCCGTCAGCGCCGCGGCGATCGCGCGCAGGCGCGGGCTGGTCGCTGGCTCGCGCTCGACGAGGGCCAGCAGGTCGCGCAGCACGCCGAGCTCCTGCGCACGACGCTCCACGTGCTCGGCCACCTCGCGGACGCGGCCGCGGAACCACCAGCCGGCTCCGGTCTGGACGATGAGCAGCGTCCCGAGCCATCTCGGTGGCTCGCCGCTCCAGGCCCACCAGCCCACGTGTGCGGTGGTGAGCGCAGCGAGGACCGGCAGCACGCAGGCAGGCCAGCTGGCCGCCAGGGCCGGCGGTGACAGGGCCCATGCGTGCAGGGCCTCGGTGTCCACGATCGCCCGGACGTCCGGGCCGAACACGAACAGCCCCTCGCGGAGGTCCACCTTCGGCCGCAACTCCTCGATGGCCCGCTGCCGCTCACGGATCTCCTCTGCTGCGGCCGGCGCCAGCAGCCAGCTGGCCAGCGTCGCCTCCCCGGACGCCGTGCGTGGCGAGGACAGCAATTCGAACAGGCTGCCACGCCCGAAGAGATCCAGATCGTCGGCGTAGGGGTGATGCTCCGATCGAAAGCGCTCGCCGGTCCCTCCGGTGCCGGGCCACGTGCCGTCGAGTCGCTGGAGGCCCCGCTCGTAGAACGTGACGGCGCGCGCCGCGCGGTCCCGCGCGTTCAGCACCAGCGCATGGCGGATGGCCACTCCCGCAAAGGCCAGCCCTGGGACGACCAGCCATGGCAGCCCGGGACGCCCCATCCAGACGAGGAGTCCGACGGCCGCGGCAGCAATGCCGAACCGCCACCACGCCAGGTGCGCATGACGGCGCTCGCAGTCGGCCACACGCGCGGCCCGCTCGACGAGTCGCGTGCGGTAGGCGTCGGCTACCCCCATCGACAGATCGTATGCCTACCGCCCGACAATCGCCGCATGCTCCCGCAAGCCGACGCGTTCACGGTCCAGGACGTCATGATCCCCGCTCGCGACGGCGTGCGGCTGCACACGAAGATCTTTTCCCCGAAGGCCGCGACGGGGCCGCTGCCGATCCTGCTGCGACGAACGCCGTACGGCATCGACGGCGCGGCCGGCGCCTTCGAGCGCGCGTACCGGACGCTGGCGGACGAAGGCTACATCTTCGTGTTCCAGGACATCCGCGGGAAGTTCGGGTCCGAAGGGCAGTTCGTCATGCTGCGGCCCGCCCGTGCCCCGGGCGACACGACGAGCCTGGACGAGGGCACCGACACCTGGGACACCATCGAGTGGCTGCTGAAGCACGTGCCGAATCACAACGGCCGCGTGGGCATGCTCGGCGTGTCCTACGACGGCTGGACGACGATCATGGGCGCCCTGGAGCCGCATCCGGCACTGAAGGCCATCTCGCCACAGGCCTCGCCCGCCGACATGTGGCTCGGCGACGACTTCCATCACAACGGCGCCTTCCGCCTGAGCTACGCCTTCGAGTACGCCACCATGATGGAACGCGGCAGGGACGTGCAGCCCTTCCAGTTCGATCGCTACGACACCTTCGACTGGTACCTGGACCTCGGCCCGCTTGCCAACGCGAACATCAGCTACCTGCGCGAGCAGATCCCGACCTGGAACGACTTCGTCGCGCATCCCGACTACGACGCGTTCTGGAAGCGGCAGACGATGGTGCCGCACATCAGGAGCGTGCGGGTGCCGACGCTGCATGTGGCGGGCTGGTGGGACCAGGAGGACTTCTATGGGCCGCTCCGTCTCTACGAGGCGCTCGAGGCACACGATACGTCGGGGATGAACTATCTGGTGGTGGGACCGTGGAACCACGGCGGGTGGAACCGCACGGGCGCGCTCGGACCCATCCCGTTCGGCAGCGACACGGCCGCGTACTTCCGCGATCAGGTCCAGGCGCCGTTCTTTGCGCACTTCCTCAAGGACACGGGCACACGCGACTTCCCGGAGGCGCTGACGTTCGAGTCGGGCACGAACCGGTGGAGGCGATGGGACTCGTGGCCGCCACGAGGCGCGGCCACGGCCTCGCTGTACTTCCGACCGGGCGAGGGGCTCGAGATCCGCGGGCCTGGCGTGAGCGTGGGACCGCGTGACGACTCGCCGGCGGGCGTGGCGTCGGCGGGAGGACCCATCGGCGCGCCGGCCAGCTTCGACGAGTACGTCTCCGACCCCGCGCACCCGGTGCCCTATCGGCAGCGCCCCATCCAGGCCACGTACTTTCCCGGCGGTTCGAAGTGGTCCACGTGGCTGGTGGAGGACCAGCGCTTCGTGGACGACCGCGGCGACGTGCTCAGCTGGGAGAGCCGGCCGCTCACAGCGGACGTCACGATCGCCGGGGAGGTCGTTGCGCACCTCTTCGCCTCCACGACGGGCACCGACGCCGACTGGGTCGTGAAGCTGATCGACGTCTATCCGGAAGAGTACCCGCAGAACTGGAACCTCGCCGGCTACCAGCTGATGGTGTCGAGCGAGGTCTTCCGTGGGCGGTATCGCCACGGCTTCGAGAAGCCCGCGCCCATCCCGCCCGGGCGGATCCTGGAGTACACCTTCAGCCTGCACACCCAGAACTACACGTTCCAGAAGGGGCACCGCATCATGGTGCAGGTGCAGAGCACGTGGTTCCCGCTGATCGACCGCAACCCGCAGACCTTCACGAAGAGCATCTTCGAGGCGAGGGAGCGGGATTTCATGAAGGCGACCCACCGCATCTACCGATCGGCGAGGTATCCGTCACGGGTCGACGCTTCGATCGTCAAGTAAAGGGGAATCTGGTGAGCTGGGGATCTGGTGAGCTGGCGATCGATCGTGCGAGCTGGTGATCTGGTGATCTGGTGATCTATCTGGTGATCTGGTGATCCATCTGGTGACCTGTGCCCCCAGGGCCGAAAGCCGCAGGCCCCGAACAAGACCCCAAGACCTCAAGACCCCAAAGACCTCGCCACCGAGCCCCCTACAGGCCCGACACGCGCAGGCGGCGGCGGACGTGGACGTGCCAGCCCCACAGCACGGCCGCGGTGAACAGCCACGCCATGCCCACGACCGGCCGGTCCCGGATCAACAGGAACGTGATGCCCGATTCGTCGAACGCGAACGCGAAGGGCAGGAGCGTGAACAGGATGGCCGTCGCCAGCGTCGACGACCGCGTCTTCAGCAGCTGGCGCGTCTCGTCGAGCGCCGCCTTCTCGCTGGTCGGCGCGGGCCCAGGCGTTGGAGGAAGCTCGAGGGCCCTGGCCGCCGCGACGGCTCGCGACAGCTCCGGATCCAGCCGCAGGTAGGCTTCGACCAGGGTCTTCGTGTCGCTGCTCACCTCGCCGCTGACGTAGAGCGGCAGCAGATCCTTGATCACGTCTCGTGTAATTTCCATCAGAGGAACTCCTTCGGGGTTCCGGGTTCCGGGTTTCGGGTTCCGGGGTTCCGGATCGGCACCATCTGCGCCAGGGCCAGGCGGGCGCGGTGCACCTTCACGCGGGCCGACACCGCCGAGATGCCGAGCGCGGCTGCGATCTCCTGATAGGACAGTTCCTCGTCCGCCCGCATCAGGAGCGCCGCGCGATCGATCTCGGGAAGCTGCTGGAGCGCCGCCAGCACGACGCGAAGCTCGTCACGCGAGCCCGCCTGCTCGTCAGGACCTGGCTCCCGGTCGACCACGTGCTCGGGCAGGTCGGCGCGACGGCCGTCGTGCCGCACCTGCTGGAGATACAGGTTCCGCGCGATGGCGAACAGGTAGCCCCGCACCGTGGGGAGGTCGACGCGGCTGCGGGCGTTCCAGAGACGAATGAACGTCTCGGACACGATGTCGTCGGCCAGGTCGGGCCTGCCCGACAGGAAGAGCACGAAGCGGTGGACATCCCTGGCATGGGCGCGGTATAGCCCCTCGAAGTCGATCACCGGGGCCATGGCGCCGGGTTCGTCCCTGGTGTCCGACCCAACCTCCCATGCCGTGCGCGTGGCGTGCATTCCATGTGATGTATCCAGGCACGCGCCGAAAGTTACAGCCCGGGCCGCAGGTCGCAGGTCAGCGGCTGGTCCGCCCGGCTCGGGTCCTCGTTTGCGCGGTCCGCCCTCGGCGTCGCGCGGGCGACTCGCGTACGGTCAGCTCCTTCATGCGGACGTCCTCGCCCACCATCAGGAGCGGCTGGTCGGGCTGCTCCAGCACGTTGAACAGGTCGCCACCCGTGGTGCGCGCGTAAATCGTCGTTCCGTCGATGAAGAGCGTGACCGGACCGCCGCCCTCGATGGCCTCGTACAGGCGCACCCGGAACCGGGCGCGCAGCACCTGCATCAGCCGGCGGATCCGGGCCACGGTGAAGCCGCGACGACGCAGATCGGCCAGCACCATCAGTTCGAGCAGCTCGATGGGCGTGTAGCGTCGCTCGGTGAAACCGCCCCGCTCGGTCCGGTGCGTGGGAACGGACGGCGTGAAGATGCCCCGCCGGTCCCACCACTGCAGCTGGCGGGCCGTCAGGCCCGTGAGAGCACCCACCTCGCGCGAGCTGTAGAGCTTCTTGAGCTTCACGGGGTCTTGGGGTCGCTCATGTCACCAAGTGGATCACCAGATGACCAGATAGATCACCAGATGACCAGATAGATCACCAAATCACCAGATAGATCACCAGATCACCAGATCACCAGCTCGAACCATCGATCACCAGATCACCACATCACGAGATCGCCAGATTCGCTGACCTACCCGTCTCCGAACTCGCGAAGATGCGGGACCTGGGCCGCCACGTCGTCTGCCGCCCGCGCGCCCTCCAGATCCTTTGCGGTCAGCCCCCCCTCGGAGTGCGTGGTGTAGGTGAGGGTGACGCGCTTGTAGTTGATCTCGATGTCGGGGTGATGATCCGCGGCTTCGGCCGCGGGCACCAGCGCGCTCACGAAAAGCACCGCTTCCGGGAAGTCCTCGAACGTGAACTGCTTGCGGATCGCGCGATCGACACGCGCCCAGCCGGAAAGGGCGGTCAGCTGCTGGTCGATCTCGGCGTCGGTCAGAAGGGCCATGAAGGTTGCTGCTCCCGCAGCTCGTCGAGCCGCCGGCGGCAATCCTCCAGCCGGCTCAGTGCATCCTGACGCTGGCGCCGCGCCGCCTCATCGTCGGCGGCGAAGGCGTGCTCGATGACGAGCCGATGATACTCCTGTCCGGCTGCCTGCAGGGCTTCGAGCGCCTTCTGGTGCGCCTGCTGCCACCCGGTCCACCGTGCGCGCGCCTCCGACATGTCGTGCTGCCCGTGGCAGTCCCGCCACTATAGCAGCCTCCCCTGCTACTGCTGGCTCGTCTGCCGCCCGAGTTGCGCGAGCAGTTCCTTCACGGCGGCCTCCACCTGACTGTCGCGACCCTGTGCGTCCTCGCCGATGGCGCGCGAGACGGGGACGTCCACGGGCCGCGGCCGCATCTCCATATCGGTCCCGTCCGCCGCCGTGATGCGGGCGCGTGGCAGCCGCAGGATCGATCCGTCCACGAGCGCCGTGTTCCACGTGTAGATGATCCAGCCCGAGGTGGGCTCGCCAACCACCTTCCCCAGTTTCAAGGCGCGATACCCTTCGGTGAAGTCCTCGGCGTCAGAGAGCGAGTGCTGGTTGGCCAGCAGAATGGTCGGCCGCTCGAGCGCGCGCTGGCCGAGGACCGAGCGCGAGGGCGCACGCTCCGCGGAGCCGCGTACCCTCATGTCGAAGTAGCTGCGTCGCGCCAGGACGTCGATGGCATAGACGTTGACGAAGCCGCCGTTGTTGTTCCTGACGTCCATGACCACCCCGTCGCGGCGGTGGTTCTCGGCGTCGAGGTCCACGTAGAACTGCTCCAGGGACTGCGCGCTCATGTCGGGCATGTGCGCGTAGCCCAGGCGCCCCCCGCTCAGCGTGTCGACCCGGGCCCGCTGCGCCTCCACCCAGCTCCGATACAGCAGCCCCTTCTCCGTGGTCAGGTTCACGGGCCGCACGGCCACGTCCCTGGGATTCGAACCATCGGCCGCGGTGCTCAACGTGAGGATGACGCGCTTGCCGATCGTGTGCTGCAGCAGCTCGTCGATGTTCGTGGTCCGGTCCAGCGCGCGGCCGTCCACCGAGATCACGAAGTCGCCGGCGCGTGCGTCCGCCACCAGTGCCAGCGGTCCAAGCGGCAGGATCTCGGCAATTCGCAGGCGGCCGCTCCGCGCGTACTCCTCGGGGGCGAAGCGTACACCGAGCTTGCCGGTGACCGGCGGAACGGCTCCGGGCGGCGCCGAGATGCCCAGGTGCGAGGCGTTCAGCTCCCCGATCATCAGCGACATCACCCGCCGCATCTCGTCCGGCGTCCGCGTGCCGGCCACGCGTGCGCCGTAGGTCGCCCTGGCCGCAGCCCAGTCCACGCCGTTGTGCCTGGCATCGAAGAAGTTGTCGCGCAGCAGCATCCAGGCCTGCTCGAACACCGCCGTGCGATCGCGGGCAAACGCGACGTCCATCTCCGCCGACACCTCCACGGCACGGGTGCGCCGGTCGTCCACGGTCGCGACGTGCACGCGGCCGGCGTCGAGGTAGAAGATCTCCTTGCTGTCCGGCGAGAACTGCGCGCTCGCCTTCGCGCCTGGTGTGGTGGTCACCTGTCGTGCGACCGCCGGTTCGGTCGCCAGCTCGTCGAGCGAGTACAGGTACAGGCTCGACTGGCCGGCCACCGATGCCGTGAGCAGCAGCCACTTTCCGTCCGGGCTGATCGTCTGGTCGCGCACGTCCAGGCCCACGGGCAGCAGGCTGAGGCGCCGGCGGATGTCGTCGAAGACGGGCGCGGGCACGGGCGAGGACGTCGCGCGGTCGCGCGCGGGGGCCGCATCAGCGCGACGGGCGTCAACAGCATCCGCACGTGGCGGAACCGCAGGCGCCGGCGCAGCCGCGTGGTCGGCCGGGGGGGGCGAAGGCAGCGTGGAGGGCTCGCGACGGTTGGGGGTCTCCTGATCGAAGAGGCTCCGGAACCGGTCCTCGCGGAACTTCGGTGTGCGAGGTTGCAGGTCCACGCGGGCCACCTGCCCGTCCTCGGTGCGCTGACCCGTGGCGAACGTGATGAACGTGCCATCGGGTGACCAGGCGGGCGAGCCCGCCCCTCCATTGGCCAGGAACGAGACCGGCCGTGACGACGTCGCGGCGCCGGGCTGGGCCGGCGCCACCTCCACGTTCGTGAACCCTCGCGGCCCCCGGTTCATGAATGCCACCCACCGGCTGTCCGGTGACCAGACGATCTCCCGGCCAGACTCGAAGCCGGCCGCGAACTCGCCGCGCGCCAGCACCCGTGACTGCCTCGCCTCCAGCCCGATGACGCCGACCTCGCGCCGTCCGTGCGCGTAGGCCACCGATTCCCCGTCCGGCGACACCACGATCGAGGAGTACTCGTCCGCGTCCCGTGCGAGCACGGATTCCTGCCGCGATCCGAGGTCGTAGAGCGTCAGCTGGTATGCGCCGTCACGCTGGGCGACGTAGACAATGCGCCGGCTGTCGGCCGTCCACGAGACGTCGCTCTCCGGGCCCGGCGTCGCGGTGACGCGTTCGGCATCGCCACCGTCCTTCGCCGACACCGCGAAGAGATCTCCACGCACCGCGACGATCGCCTTCTTCCCGTCGGGGGAGAGCGCGAGTTCGGTGAACTGGTTCGAGAAGCGCTGCCGATCGACCGCGGGCCCGGCCGTCGCGCCGCGCAGCCGGATGGGCACCGCGGCCGACCTGCCGCTCGATGTCTCGAGCGTCCAGATGCCGAAGTCGCGCTCGAACGCGATGGTCCCGCCATCGGCGGTGATCGACGGCCACAGCACGCGTCCGCGCTCGAATCGTGTGACCTGGCGTGCGCGTCCGTCGAGCGTGGTGTGCCAGATGTTTTCCGCGCCCGAGCGGTCCGACATGAAATACAGGCTCCGGCCGTCAGCCGCCCACATCGGCCACAGCGCCTTGGCGCCGCGATCCACGACACGCCGGTAGGTCGGCCCCGCGAGGGTCCAGATCTCGGACTGGTCCAGGTGGCTGTGCCCATTGCGCCACCACTGTCCGGCAGCGTTGCCGCGGGCACTGAACGCCACCATGCCCGAGTCGGGAGACGGCGCGGAGAAGAACTCGCTGGTGTAGCGCTCGCCGGTCACCGCCATGGGCGTGCCGCCATCGACCGGCACGCGGAACACGTCGTTCATGCCGGCGATGTCGCGCGCGTTGGCCGAGTAGTAGATCCACCGCCCGTCGCGCGACCACCCGTCGAGCAACTCCGCTCCGTCGTCGAACGTCAGGCGAACGGGGGTCGGATCGCCGAACCGCAGCAGGTAGAGGTCCCCGCCGCCTGTGCGTGTGGACACGAACGCGAGCGCATCGCCGGCTGGCGAGAACATCGGCCGGGACTCGGTCGCGGGGTGCGAGACGAGGAGCCGGGCGTCCCCGCCGCCGGTGGGGACGGTCCAGAGGTCACCGCCGGAGGCGAAGGCGATCTCGCGGCCATCGGGCGACAGGCCGGGCTCGGCAAAGACCGACGTCTCGGCGGGGGTCTGCGTGGCCGTCGGCGCGACCAGCAGCGAGCCCAGCGACAGGGACGTCAGGAGGACGACGGGGAAGCGGCTGCGCATCGGCGCAGCGTGCCACAGCGGTCGCGGGGCCGCAACAGGCTCCAGGCTTCAGGCTTCAGGCTCCAGGCTCCAGGCTCCAGGCTACAGGCTACAACTCCTGTCCCGCTGACACGCTGCCAGCGCGACTGCGCGACAAGAGCAGTACCTGAAGCCTGAAGCCTGGAGCCTGAAGCCTACCTGAAGCCCTGGAGCCTGAAGCCTGAAGCCTACAGCCTGGAGCCTGTCCGTGCGGGGTCCAGCGCGGGCAGCGTCGGCGCGGCCGGGTCGGTCGCCAGGCGCCGCACGAGCGCGGCGGTGAGCGGTGCGAGGAGCACGCCATTCCGGTAGTGGCCGGTGGCGTAGATGAGGCCCGGCACGACGCGCGAGCGGCCCACCAGCGGCAGGTCGTCGGGGCCCTTTGGCCGGACGCCCGCCCGGGCATCGGCGAGGTCCGCGTCCTTCAGCCCGGGCACGAGCGCGACCGCCATGTCGAGCAGCGCGCGACGGGCCTCGTCGGTGGATGACTCGTCGAAGCCCGCGTCTTCCACCGTGGCGCCCACCAGCACCGTTCCGTCGGGCCAGGGCACGAGGTACCCCGCCTCGCCCCAGATGGGCCGGCGGAGCAGGCCCGGCTTCGAGGCCAGCTGCAGAAGCTGTCCGCGAATGGGCTTCACCGGGACCTGGTCCGCCCCCTCGACGCGGACGCGCGACGACCAGCTGCCGGCCGCCATCACCACCACATCGGCCTCCCAGGCCTGCGTGGTCGTGCTGACGGCCACCCTGCCTCCGGTGACCGCGCGAACCTCGATTGCGCCGGCCTCCACGACCACCTCTGCACCGCGCTGCTCTGCGGCCGCGACGGCAGCCGCCGTCAGGGACGACACACCCACGAATCCGTGCATCGGGATGAAGAGACCGCCGTGCGCATCGGGAGCGACCTGGGGCTCGAGGTCCGGGATCACGGCGGCCGGCACCCAGCGCGCCTCGATGCCCTCGCGCCAGAGGGCGCCCGACGCCGAGGCCAGGCGCTCCGCCTGCTCCTGGGTGAGCGCCACTTCGAGCGTGCCGGATCGCTCGTAGACGACGTCGCGCCGGCTATCGCGCCGGAGACGTGCGATGAAGTCGTCGTAGAGGTCGAGGCTCTCGCGGCCAAGGTCGCGCAGCGGCGACGCCGGATGTCCTTCGATGTAGGGGCACAGCACGCCGGCCGAGGCGCGCGTGGCGCCGTCTCCGGGCGTGCGCGCGTCGATGAGCCGCACGCGCGCACCCGTCGACGCGAGCTCCCACGCGACGGAGGCGCCGACGACGCCGGCGCCTATGACAAGGGCTTGCATGTCCGCGTCCATTGCTGATTGCCAATTGCGGATTGACGATTCATTGAGTCAATTGTCGATCGGGGCATTGGGCGATTCGGATTGTGTCATTGAAACATCAATCGCCCGATCGTCAATCCTCAATCGGAATGATCGATGCCCCAATCCGCATTCGCCCAATGAATCGCCCAATTCGGCAATTCAGCAATCGCCAATGGACAGGCGGCGCTCAGAACCCGAGGGAAAAACCCAGCTCCATGCGCCGCGCAGGCCCGGCGTTGGTGGCGGTGCCGAAGAACGGCGAGAGCGAGTTGCCGATGAACGTGCCGTAATTGACGTAGTTGAAGAGGTTCGAGATTTGCGCGTAGAAGTCGAGCCGGTAGCGCTGGTTGCCGCCCTCCATCACCATGATCTGGGGACCGTCGCCGCCACCTGGGCCGCCGGGACCGCGCTGGTTCATCGCACCGCCGCCACCACCGCCCGGAGGCGGCGGCATCGGCATTCCCCCGGGGCCGCCGGGACCACCGGCAGGTCCGCCGAAGCCGAACGACTTGTTGAGCCGCAGCGACGCGTTGACCGAACTGGCGCCGCGTGCGCTGTTGCGCTCCGTGCCCTCGGGACGGTCGTTGAACACCGTGTCCCCGTTGTTGTCCCGCCCGGTGGTGATGTTGTACGGCGCGGCGGACGCCACCTGCATGTTGAAGCCGGCGCGGATGCCCTTCCAGATGGGCGCGTTGAACATGACGAACAGCCGGTGGCGGATGTCCTGGGCCGACGGCCCCCAGTCCGCGTCGGGATTGTTGCTGTCGGCCGGCAGGCTGGTCGCCGAGTCCGCGAAGTTGCGCGTGCTCTGGAGCTGGTACATCACGTTGCTGAAGATGCGCAGCCGCTCGTGCCTGGCGTTGACCGACACCGTCAGGCGATCGCTCGCGCGACGGCCCGTCGACTGGATCTCGGAAATGTTGCCCGCGGTCGTGTCCGGACGCACGCCGTCCACAGGCGCGTTCACGTTGACGGAGCGCAGCGTGTTTGAGCCGCGCGTCCACATGTAGTCCGTGCGGAGGCCGGCCCACGCCGTGAGCGGCCGCTCGAGGCCGATGGACGCCTGCTGGATCACGGGCTGCTCCAGCTCGGCCGCCCGGATCACGCTGGAGGGCAGCCGGGTGCCGCCCCCCTCGATGACGGGGAAACCCGGGTTCTCGACGATGATGTCGTACTGGCGCTGGCCGTCGACACGGAGTGTCTGCTCGTAGAGGTTCGCGTCGTACCAGTCGTAGAAGATGCCGTAGCCCCCGCGGACCGTCGTCTTGCGGTTCGCGTTCCAGGTGAACGCCGCGCGCGGCGCGATGTTGAGCGCGTCGTTCATCTGCGTCTGGATCTCCTGGCGCATGCCCAGGCTCACAGACAGGTTTCGCCCAATCCGCACATCGTCCTGGAGGAACCAGCCGGCGCGCACCTGGGAATAATCCACGAGCGGGTCGCCCACGCGGACGGTGTAGGTGTCCGGGCGTCCGAGGTTGTAGGCGTCCAGGCTCCGGAAGACGTACGTGCCGTTGAAGTTCTGCTGCTGGGTGCTCTCGTACCAGCCAGCCTCGAGGAGCAGCCCCGCGCGCATCGCGTGCTTGCGCCTGATGGTGAAATCGAAGTTCTGCGCGAGCTCGATCTCCCGTGTGCTGCGCGTGCCGGTCTGCCCGGCCCCGCCGGCCGTGAAGGCCTCGTTCACGCGGACCGTGGGCAGCTGCGAGAGCGGGATGGTGGCGTTCTCGGCTGAGGTGAACTCGAACTTCAGCTCGCTGAACACCTTCTTGCCGATGACGCGCGTGTTGCGCACCCTGAAGGTGTCGTTCACCTGCTCCGTACCGAACGCGCGCTCCGGCAGGTCGAAGTCGCCCACGCCGAGGCCGCCGCGGTCGGTGGTCCGCCGCTCGTACTCCGCCCGAAGCTGGCTGCCCTGGCTGATGGCGTGGTCGATGCGGAAGTTGGCGTTCAATCCGTCTGTCGTGTTCTTCGCGAGGCCCGTGACGGTCTGATCGCCTGGCGACTGCGCGCGGATGGTCCGAGAGTCGAACGCGTTGTTGCCGTCGATCGACATCGAGAAGCCGGTCTTGCCCTTTGCCAGCGGCCCCTGGAAGCTGACGTTGTAGCGCTGCTGCTCGGTGGGCTCCTTCACGGTGGAGAACGCGTTGCGCGAATTCAGGGACTCGTCGCGGAAGCCCACGTTCATCCGCCCCCGCCAGCCGCCCATGCCCGGGCGCGTGATCACCTCGACCCGAACCATGCCGGCTTCGTGATACTCGGCCGAGAACGAGTTGCTGTTGAAACGGATCTGCTGGATCTGGTCCTTCGGCGGCAGGCGGCCGCCGCGGAAGCCGTCCACGAAGATCTGCGCGCCCGGACCGGCCATCTGGGCCAGTTGATCGGCCATCTCGTCCGGGTCGTCCGACAGCGCGTCGATCTCGTCTGCGGTGAGCGTCTGCGTGAAGCCGTTGTCACGCCGGTCGTCGGCCGCCTGATCGGCGACGGTGATCTGCTCGGAGATGGCGACGACCAGCGTGGCCGTGGCGGTATTGTTGCCCCGCCGCACGTTCACCTGGAGCAGCTGCTCGCGGAAGCCGTCGGCGCTCGCCTTCACCTGGTAAGTGCCCGGCTGCAGGCCGGTGAACGTGGCCACACCTTCGGGATCCACGGGCACCTGCCGGGTGACGCCCTGGGGATCGGTGATCTCGACCACCGCATGGGGCAACCCGAGGTCCGTGGCGTCCTTCACCGTCACGCGCAGGGTGGACGGCCACGGTGCAGGCGCCTGCGCCCACGCGGGCGCCGCCACCGCACCAAGGACGACCAGTACTCCAATCAGCAGCTTCGTCATTTGTCTCTGTCCACGGAACACGAAGATCACGAAGGGCACGAAGACGCTCGGTGGTGGCCGACGCCCGTGCCGCGGAGATTCCTTTTGCTCTTCCGGAATCGGCGCGGCATGGGCGTTGGCCACCACCGCTCCCGCGTCACTGCTTGGGCTTCGTGAAATCCTCGGCCTTGATCGAGGGGTTCACCCTGAACTTCTCGATCGTCCACTCCTCGTTGGGCTCGCCCTCGATGGAGATGCCCACCTTGTGCGGCAGCATCACGCCGTCCACCTTCTTGTACTCGGAGAGGTGCATGGTGTAGGCGGAGGGCTGCGGCGGGCCCTGCTTGCGCATCTCCTCGACGCGCTGCCTGATCTCTTCCTCGCTGGGACGTTGGCCGCCCTGGGGTGGCGGGCCGCCCTGGCCGCGGCCGGGGCCACCGGGCCCACCCGGGCCGCCGGCCATCATGATGCGGGGGCGAATCTCCTGGTACTGCACCATGATGGGCAGGTGCGTCGCCTGGTCGATGAACAGGCGCACCGCGCGGCCCGCTTCGTCCTTGGTCTCCAGCACGTCGGCCTTGCCATCAGGCGATTCCGCCACGCCAGCGTCGGCGAAGGGCTGAGCGCTGTCGGCGAAGAGCGCCACCGTCCAGCGCTGCAGCTCCATCTTCATGCGGCGGACGCGCTGCTGCTCGATCTGCTCCGGGGTCAGCGGACCGCCGCCGCCAGGGCCGCCCGGTCCCCCGGGTCCTCCAGGGCCACCCGGCCCACGGATCTCCATCCGCATGTTGCCGCCCATCCCGCCGCGGTTCTGGATGTCGTCCCAGGCCTCGGTGCCATTGAACGCCGACGTACGCTCCACCATGGGTCCGCCCACCATCCCGGCCATGCCCATCTCCTCGCTGCGGCGGATCTTGTCGGGCCTGACCAGCGTGAGATAGATGGTGCCTTCCATGTCGCGCTGACCCATGGTCCGGCGGAAGGGACCTTCGGCGCTCACGGCCTTGACGGAGCTGAGCTTGTCGCCGCCCAGGGCCGTCTTCACCTGGCCCAGCACCTCGGCCACGCGATCCTGCGCGGCCACGAGCGCCATCGGGCTCTGTGTCATGTCGATGCTGTTGGCCATCAGCACGGCCGCGGCCACAATCGCAAATCGCTTCATAGGGGTCCTCGGTGTTGAGGTCTTGAGGTCTTGGGTGTTCCGTCCATTCGATATTACGGGCGCCGCGACGGATCAGACGTCAAGGCTGAGTAAAGCGTTTGTTAAGGATGTTAAATGCTTGAATTTGCAGCATTTATCGCGCTTTTTTGCGTGCTAGACTCGCCGCATGGTGCTCCACCGCCGCATCTCGGGCGTCACCGCGCTCGTCGCCGTGGTGCTGCTGCTCGTGCCGGCCTTGGCGTGGCTTCAGTACCGCTGGGTGGGCCAGGTCAGCGAGGCCGAGCGGGAGCGCATGCAGCGCACCCTGCGCACGTCGGCCGCACAGTTCGCTACCGCCTTCGACACCGAGCTGTCGCGCGCCGTGGTCGGCCTGCAGGTCGAGGGCGCCGTCGCGCGTGACGAAAACTGGGCCTCGTACGCCCAGCGCTACAACACCTGGACCGAGCGCACGGATCCGCGGCTCGTCCGGGAGGTGCTGCTGGTCGACGCCGAGCCGGAGCGTGCGTCCCCCGGGTCTCGAACCCGGTCCTCCTCCAGCCGGCACGTGCATCAGGGCGCGGACGCCGGGCGGCGCAACGATCGCGCCGTGCGCCCGGAGCGCGAAGTCACCGCCGACGAGCTCCGCGTACGCCGCTGGAACGATCAGCTCGGCGCCTTCGAGGCCGCGGAATGGAGCGCAGAGCTGTCGCCGTTCCGCGCGGCGCTCGCCGAGCACTTTGGCGAGTTGCAGGTGATGCGGGGCCAGGCCAACGGGCGCTTCCGCCGCGAGGGCACACTGTCGTTCACGGTGGGGGATCCGTACACGATGGTCTCGCCGGTCACCCTCTTCGACTTCCCGTCCGATCGGCGATCGCCCCCGCGAATCGACATCCTCGGGTTCACGTTGATTCGGCTCGACGCAGGCTTCCTCAAAGAGACGATGCTGCCGGCGCTGACGGCGCGGCATTTTCACGGCGAGGACGGCGCGGAGGACTACCGCATCGTCGTCACCGACCGGCTCGACGCCACGAAGGTGATCTGGGAGTCGGAGCCAGGCGCCGCCGCGGCCGTCGGCACGACACCCGACGTGGACACGGCGTTCATGTCGCCCAGACCGGATCAGGTATTCATGATCGCGCGCAACCGCGGAGGGGCGCCGGCGCCGCCGTCGAACCCGGGGGAACAGGAGCGCATCGTGATCTCCGTGCTCCAGGATCGGCGGAGTGCGTCGGACACCGGTGCACCTCCCCCGCCCCCGCCGCCACGTGGTCCCAGCCTGGGCACGTTCGAGGGCCGCTGGCGCATTGCCGCCGTCCATCGCGCAGGCTCGCTCGAAGCCGCGGTCGCCGCCGTCCGCACGCGCAACCTGATGCTCAGCTCGGGCATCCTGCTGCTACTGACGACGGCGATCGGGCTCATCGTGGTGTCGTCGCGTCGGGCGCAGACGCTGGCGCGCCAGCAGATGGAGTTCGTCGCCGCGGTCTCTCACGAGTTGCGCACGCCGGTCTCGGTCATCGGGACGGCGGCCAGCAACCTCGCCGACGGTGTGGTGGCGGAGCCCGCACGGGTGCGGAAGTACGGCGAAACGATCCAGGGCGAGGCGCGACGGCTGGCGGAGACGGTCGAACGCGTGCTCCAGCTGGCAGGCATCGCGGCTGGGAGCGCCGCGCGGTCGAGGGTGCCGGTCAGCGTGGCCGAGGTCGTCCAACAGTCCGTGGCCGCATGCCGGCCCGAGATCGACGCGCGCGGCGTCACGCTGGAGCTCAGTCTGCCCGACGGTCTGCCGCCGGTGCAGGGGGACGCTGGCGCGCTGCGCTCCGCCGTCCAGAACCTGATCAGCAATGCCGTGAAGTACGGCGGCGACGCGCGCTGGGTGCGCGTGACGGCGAGCCCCTCGACGGGGCTGAAGCCCCGTCGCTCCGATGGCGCGACGCATGTGGCCATCACCGTGTCGGATCGTGGCCTGGGCATCTCGCCCGACGACCGCAAGCACATCTTCGAGCCGTTCTATCGAGGTCGCGAAGCCGTGTCGCGTCAGATCCAGGGGAGCGGCCTCGGCTTGAACCTCGTGGCCCGCATCGCCGAGGCGCACGGAGGCAGGGTGGAGGTGACGAGCGAGCCTGGCAAGGGCTCCACGTTCACGCTGCTGTTGCCCGCCGCGCCGGGCACGCCGGCGGATGTGGGTCTCGGGCTCGTGCCAACACGGGCCGACGCCAAGTGAGTGACGAAAGAGACACGAAGGCACGAAGGACACGAAGGTCGGCACGAAGGCAGATCAGGTCAACGGATAGACCACCAGTTCGCCAGGTAGATCACCAGATCGCCAGGTAGATCACCAGTTCGCCAGATAGATCACCAGCTCACAAGCTCACCAGATCGATCACCAGATCACCACATCACGAGATCACCAGATTCTCATGCCTTCTGCACGCGTGCTTCTGGTTGAAGACGAACCTGGCCTGCAGCTCACGTTGAGCGATCGGCTGGCGTCGGAAGGGTATTCGGTGGAGACCGCCGGCGATGGGGACACGGCCATCAGACGTGGCGCGGGCGAGCCGTTCGACCTGATCATCCTGGACGTGATGCTCCCCGGCCGGGACGGGTTCGAGGTGGCGCGCACGCTGCGGCAGCAGGGCGTGATGACGCCGATCCTGATGCTCACGGCGCGAACGCAGATCGTGGACCGCGTGGTCGGCCTGAAACTGGGCGCCGACGACTACCTCACGAAGCCGTTCGACACGATGGAGCTGCTGGCGCGGTTGGAGGCCCTGCTGCGGCGGGCCCCCGCAAGTTCGGGCGTGTCGCTCGAGCGCTATCAGTTCGCCGATGTCGTCGTGGACGTGCGCCGGGCGGAGGTCACGCGCGGCGGCGAGCCGCTGGAGCTGTCCGCGAAGGAGTTCCAGCTCCTGCGCTACTTCATCGAGAACCGCGGCGCGACGCTCTCGCGCGAGGCGCTGCTGCAGGACGTCTGGGGCTACTCCGCGATGCCCTCGACGCGCACCGTGGACGTGCACGTCGCGTGGCTGCGGCAGAAACTGGAGCCCAATCCGCGCATGCCGCAGTTCATCCTCACCGTGCACGGCATGGGCTACAAGTTCGCGGGTTAGGTTAGGCGCGGGCGCTGGGCGCCCGCGTAGGCCTCCGGTAGGCGGGCGCGCTTCGCGCACCCGTAGGCCTGCGGTAGGCCGCGACAGTAGGCGGGCGCGCTCCGCGCTCCCGTAGGCCTGCGGTAGGCCGCGACGGTAGGCGGGCGCGATTCGCGCACCCGTAGGCCTGCGGTAGGCCGCGCTTCGCGCGGTAGGCGCGCCCTTCGGGCGCGTAGGGAAGGCTTCTCCCTACGCTCGCGAAACGCGCGCCTACCGAGCCGCGCGAGCGGCGAGGCCTACCGAATGCAGTGAGGCCTACAGCGCCGCAGGCGCTGCCTGCGAAGCGAAGCGCCGCCTACCGAGCCGCGCCAGCGGCGAGGCCTAGCACGACACACACTTGTGGTTGTTCTTCGCGCCCATGCCCTCGAGCAGCTTAATCGTCTCCGGGAACGGCTGCGTGCGCTGCACGGGGCCGTTGGCCATGTCCACGGTCGTCTGGCCCTCGCGGTTGACGACCTTCGGGTCGGCGCCCTTCGAGACGAGGTACTGGATCATCTCGTTGTCGCCGCGCGAGGCCGCGTGGTGAAGCGCCGTGTTCCCCTCGTGGTCACGGACGTTCACGTCCATGCCGAGCTCCTCGACCATGTACTTCACCGCGGCGAGCAGCCCGCCGGGGGAGTAGCGGTGCGAGTTCGCGGCAAAGCCCTCGCTGTAACCCACGCCCGTGGCGGCCAGCAGCGCGGGGATGCCCGGTCCGCCCACGGGAATCTCCGGCATGCCCGAGACGTCCACCATCTGGCGGATGTCCGCGTCGCCCGTGCGCGGGCGGCCGGGCGGCTTCACGGTCGGGATCCACGGATCGGCGCCGTAGGACACCAGCAGCTTCATCGCGTCCACGTCCGCCCCGTACGCGGCGCGCCAGAACGGCGTGGCCCCGACTTCGTCGAGCCCTGACAGGTCGAAGTTGTAGCCCGAATACCACACCTTCTTCGTGAGCCGCGCGTTCGGGTCCGCGCCCGTGTCGAGCAGCTTCTTCATGTAGGCGAGGTAGCCCGTCTTCTGGTCGAGGTGTGCCCAGGGCTGCGGGTAGCCCGCCTCCTGGGCCCACCGCAGGTTGAGCACGGCAAAGAGGGGCGCGACGCCGTTCTCCGCCGCCAGGTTCGGATTAGCGCCGCGATCGAGCAGCGTGGAGGCGAGGTCGAAGTGGCCGTTCACCGTCGCGACGAGCAGGGGTGAGGCCTGGTCGCCCGCCTTGAGCAGATTGACGTCCACGCCGGCGTCGATCAGCGCCAGCGCCACGTCGGCATAGCCCTGTCGTGCCGCAAAGTGCAGCGGCGCCATGCCGCCCTGCGCATGCACGAGCTCGTTGAAGAAGTACTGGCGATCGAGGCCGGCCACGCGGGGGCGCGGCGCGTTGGCCGCCGGGGCTGGACGCGGCGCCTGGCGCACGGGGGCGGTTGTCGTCGAGGCGCCCGCCGCGGTGTTTGCCAGCGTGCGTCCCTCCGGGTTCGCGCCGTCCCGGCTGAGCGCCGACAGGTCCGTCACCTTCGTGGCAATCGCCGGGTCGGCTCCGCGGGCCAGCAGCAGCTTCACCGCGGGCACGCGGTTCGCGGCCGCGGCGAACATCAGCGCCGTGTGGCCGCGCTCGGTCTCGCGCGCGTTCGGCTGTGCGCCCGCGTCCAGGAGCGCCGTCAGCGCGTCGGTGTCGCCGGCGCTGGCCGCCAGCATCAGTGCCGTGGTGCCGCGGCCGGTCGTGGCGTTCGCGTCGGCGCCGGCCTTCACCAGCGTGCGGACTACCGCGGCATAGCCGCGCTCGGCCGCCACGTGCAGCGGCATGTAGCCGCCGAAGCGGGTCGCCGCGCGGTGGTTCGCGCCGGCCACCAGCAACATCGCGGCCATGTCGGCATCGCCGCGTGTGGCCGCCCAGTGAAGCGCCGTCACGCCGTCACCCTGGACGGCATTGACGTCCGCGCCCTGCTTCAGCAGCTGCCGGACGGCTTCGCGGTCGCCGTTCATGGCCGCGTCCGGCACCGTGGTTGCGGCGGCCTGCACCGTCACCGAGAGCAACACGGCGCCACCGAGCGCCACCAGCCCGCCATACAGGATTCGTGTCATCGCGTTCGTCCTCGTGTCCCTTCAAGGCTTCAGACTACAGGCTTCAGGCTACAGGCTACAGGCTTCAGGAAGAGCGCCCGTCACGCTACAGAACGCGCGCGGCAGCTCGACAAGAGTCCTTTCTGAAGCCTGGAGCCTGGAGCCTGAAGCCTGAAGCCTGAAGCCTGAAGCCAGGCGCCTACGCCCGAGAGCCCTCCACGTCGTTCAACCCGAACTCCCCGGTCGAGTCGCCGAGGCTCGTCACGTCGTCCACGCCGAGCATGTGCATGAGCGGCAGGAACACGTTAGCCATCGGCGTGCCATCGGCGGCCTTCAGGTGCAGCCCGCCCTTCAGCGCTCCACCCGCGTGGCCGGCCAGGAACAGCGGGCAGCGCTTGTGGTTGTGCACGTTCGGGTTGCCCATCGACGAGCCGTAGATGACCAGGCTGTTGTGCAGCAGGTTCTGCTCGCCGTCCGGGGTGTTCTTCAGCCGCTCCAGGAAGTACGGGAGCAGGCTCACGTGGTAGCGGTTGATCTTCGCGAACTCCTTGATCCGCTCCTCGCGCTCGTTGTGGTGCGAGGCGTTGTGGAAGCCCGTGCTGACGCCCGCTTCCTTGTACACGCGGCCCGACACGTCACGCGAAATTTTGAAGGACGTCACGCGCGTCAGGTCCGAGGCAAACGCCAGCGCCTGCAGGTCGAACATCAGCTTCATGTGCTCCTCGAACGAGTCCGGCACGCCCTTCGGCGCGCCGGGTAGCTCGCGCGGCTCGCCGCTGGCGTTGTGTGCCTCGACGCGCTGGATGCGCCGCTCGATCTCCCGCACATCGTCCAGGTAGTCGGTGAGCCGGGCGCGGTCGGCTGGCCCGAGCTCCGCCTGGAGGCGCTGGACTGACGCCATGACGGCGTCGATCACGCTCTTGTCCTCGCGCCGGCGCGCGGCCCGCTCCTCCGGCGTCGCACCGCCGCCGAAGAGCTGATCGAACACCGCCCGCGGGTCGCGGATCATCGGCAGCGGTTCGGAGGGCGAGGCCCACGAGATGGAGTCCGTGTAGGCGCAGGAATAGCCATACTCGCACCCCCCGGCCTGGTCCACGTTCTCGATGCAGAGCTGCAGCGAGGGGATGACCATCTCCTGCCCGAACCGCTTCGCATACAGCTGGTCGATCGAGGTCCCGGCCCAGAGGTCCGATCCCTGGGTCTGCTTCGGGTGCGCCTGCGTCAGGAACACGGCCGCGGAACGGAAGTGGTCGCCGCCGATCTCCGGTGGCGCGAACGCCTCGGCATTCCGGGCGTCGGTGTTGCTGACGATGGTGATGTCGTTCCGGAAGGGCTCGAGCGGGGCGAGGATGGTGGACGAGAGGTCGAAGTCCCGTCCGACGGCTGCCGGTGACCACATGTTGGTCTTCATCCCGTAGGCCGTGCTCCCCGCGGAGCCATGCGGCACCTCGATGCACACGAAGCGCACCTTCCCCGCGGTGGTCTGGGCCCGCGCGGCGCGCACCGGCACCATGGCCTCCAGCAGGGGCAGGGCCATCGTGACGCCCATCCCCTTCAGAACCGTTCGCCGATCGAGCTGCTTCTTCATCAGGAACATGTCGTTCTCCACTCACCTGCCGGGAGTCTGTCGTCCCAGAGCCTGGAGCCTGAAGCCTGGCGCCTGGAGCCTGTCACCGGCCGCCTCGCGATCCGTCGGCGGTCGTCTCCACCGGTGGCGCCTGCATCATGCGGAACGCCTGGCTGCGCGCGACGCCCTGCACGAACGCCGACAACCTGTAGTCCTGCTTCGCCGCATCGCGGACAATGGCGCGGACGGCAGGCATGTCGTAGTGCTCGAGCTGCCGGCCGAGCGCGTAGGTCATCAGGTTCTCGGTGAACGTGCGCCACAGCGTCTCCTCGTGCGAGAGCAGCGCCGCACGCAGGCCATCCGGGCCGTCGACCTTCGTGCCGTCGTAGAGTTCGCCCTTCGGATCCACCGGCACGCTGCGATCGAAGTTCCGCCAGCGCCCCGTCACGTCGTAGTTCTCGAGCGCGAGGCCGAGCGGGTCGATCACCTTGTGGCACGAGTTGCACGCCGGGTTCCGGCGGTGCGTCTCCATGCGCTCGCGCACCGACAGCACGCGCGTGCCGTCCGCATCCTTCGTGTCGTCCAGCGTCGGCACGTTCGGGGGCGGGGGCGGCGGCGGCGAGCCGAGCAGCACCTGCATCACCCACTTGCCGCGCTGCACGGGCGAGGTGCGGTCCGCGACGGAGGTAAGCAGCAGGACGCTGCCGTGGCCGAGGACGCCGCGGCGGTTCGGCGGCAGCGCGACCTTCCGGAACTCATCGCCGGTGACGTTCGGGATGCCGTAGTGCCGCGCGACGCGCTCGTTGACGAAGGAATAGTCGGCCGTCAGCAGCTCGCGCGCGCTGCGATCTTCGCGGACGAGGTACTCGAAGAACATCTCCGTCTCGCGTCGCATCGCCTGCGACAGCGACCGATCCCAGAACGGGTAGAAGAGGCCGTCGGGCCGGATCTTGTCCACGTCCTGGAGCCGCAGCCACTGCGACGCAAAGCGCGTGGCCAGCGCGCTGGAGCGCGGGTCCGCCAGCATGCGTTTCACCTGCTGGTCGAGACCGGCGCGCGTCGAGAGCGCCTTCTGCTGCGCCGCCTGCCGCAGCGCTTCGTCGGGCAGCGTCCCCCACAGGAAGAACGACAGGCGGGACGCCAGCTCCACGTCCGCCACGCGATAGGCGCTCGCGGGCGCCACCGCGGGAGCGCGCTCGGCGCGGAACACGAATCGCGGATTGGCGAGGATGCCCTGCACCATCATCCGGACGCCGTCCTCGAAACCCGCCTGCGCTCGCTGCGCTGAATCGAGCTTCGGCGCGGCAGGGCCGTGCCGGCCCTCGGCGTAGAACTTCATCGCGTCCTGCAGGTCCTGCGGGGAGCCCGTGCCCCGGAAGGCGCGCTCGGTGAGGCTGCGCGCGATGGTGACGGCGCACTTCTCCTCTTCGCCCGGCGAGGTCGGCCGGCACGTGAACACCTTCTGGCGGCTCGGCGTGTCGGACACGCCGGTCACGGCGAGCGGGCCCTGGATCGTCACGTCCTGGATGTGCGGCAGCGCCGTGATGCCGAACCCCGTGCCGATGCGCGTGTCGATCAGCGTGGCATCGATCGGGATCATCAGGTCGTCCACCGGCCCCGCGAAGTGGCGCGGAAAGACGACGGCGATGCGCTGCGGCCCGGCCTTGATGTGAATCGGCGGGGACTCCACCGTCATCGCCTTCTGATCGGCGTCGCTCATCCCCGCGTGAATCTCCACCACCGCGGCGCGATCGCCGTTGACGAGGATCTCGACCGGCTCCTTGCGCTCGGCCAGCGCGATGGACGTGTTGCCGAACAGCTCGCCCGACACCGTGCGGACCATGATGATCTGGAAGACGTAGGTGCCGTCGGCCGGGAACGTGTGCACCACCGACATGCCGCCGCGCGCGCCGAAGGGCGTGCCCTCCACGTGGCGCATCTGCGACTCGAACTGCGGGATGCGGTAGGTGACGGAGGTGGCGCTGGCGCCGCGGTCACCGAGCGCGAGACGGCTGATCTGGCTCGCCGCGCGCAGATAGCCTTCGAACAGCGCCGGCGAGAAGCTCTGCGCGTCGGCCACGTTGTCGAAGCCGTGGCTGTTGGTGTCGGGCGGCAGGTACAGCGTGGGGTCGATGTCGAGATCCAGCAGGTCCTTCACCGCGGCCGCGTACTCCGCGCGCGTGAGCCGCTGGAACGGCCTCCACCCCGGGTTCGGCCGCGCGGCCGCAGCCTGGTCCAGGCGCGCCTCGAGGTTCCGCTGGAACATCGTCAGGACGGCCGGCTCCGGCCGCTTCGCGCCAGCCGGCGGCATCATCCCCGCGGCGAGCTTCCGCACGACCTTCTCGGAAACCTCCGGGGAGGCCGCCGCCCGTGCGGGATCGAAATCGGCGAGCGACAGGCCGCCGGCCTTGCCGCGGTCGCTGTGACAGCCCACGCAGTAGGTCTTGACCAGCGCCGTATCCGCCTCGGTCGTCACGGCGCCGGCCGGGACACGTGCCGGGGTGGCGGTCTGTGGAGCCGCCGGCGCCGGGCGCTTGGCGGCGGGACCCGACTGCGCCGTCGAGCCCTGGGCCGACGGGCCGGAAGGACGGGGCATCAGCCCCGGCGACTCAGATGCCGCCACCGCGGCGCTCAGCACAGCGCCGGCAATGAGCAGAGAAACCAGGGAGAAGTGCTTCATGCAGCCTCGGCCGGGCAGGATCTGCCCGTGCCCGGAGAGTATAGGCCGCTTCAGGCTTCAGGCTCCAGGCTTCAGGCTTGAGGCTTGAGGCTTGAGGCTTGAGGCTTGAGGCTTGAGGAAATACTCTTGTCCCGCCGCGAGTGTGACAGCGGGCAGTGCCTGGAGCCTGTAGCCTGAAGCCTGAAGCCTGAAGCCTGGAGCCTGAGACCATGCGTGGCCACCTCGGAGACCTGACGGCGTCGGTGCTGCTCGCGGCGGCGGCCCTCGGTGGTGCCGCTTCGTTGGGTGCTCAGACCCAGGCGCAGGCTGGCCCAGCCCGCGCTTGGACCGTGCCTCGCACGCCCGATGGCCGGCCCGATCTGCAGGGCACCTGGACCAACGCCACACTGACACCGCTCGAGCGGCCGCGCCACCTTGGCGAACGGGCCTTTCTCACCGAGGCAGAGGCGGCCGACCTCGAGGCACAGGCAGCCGGACGCCAGGCCGCAGCCGACGAACCCGGAGCAAGAGCGCAGGCGCTGGCCAGAGGCGACATCGGCAGCTACAACCAGTTCTGGTTCGACTCCGGCAGCACGATCCTGCCGACCAGGCAGACCTCGCTCGTGGTCGATCCGCCAGATGGGCGCGTGCCGGTCCGTCCGGAAGCCGAGGCCCGGCGGGACCTCGCGCTGGCGCGCAGCACCGAGGCGCCCGAGTTCATGAGCGTGTGGGACCGCTGCGTCTCACGAGGCGTGCCGGGGTGGATCATCCCAGCCGGCTACAACAACGCCTACCAGATTATCCAGACGTCCGGGTACGTCGTGATTCACGCCGAGATGATCCACGACGCGCGGATCATCCCACTCGATGGCCGGCCGCCCCTGCCGCCCACCGTGCGCCTCTGGGAGGGTGACTCCCGCGGCAGATGGGACGGTGACACCCTCGTGGTCGAGACGACCAACTTCGGCGACCGGAACTGGATTGCGACCAGCGCGGCGTCGGGCCGCATCAAGGGCATCCCGCAGAGCGCGGCGCTGCGCATCGTCGAGCGCTTCACGAGGGTGGCGCCGGATCGGATCGACTACGAGGCACGGATCGAGGACCCCGAGATCTTCACGCGGCCGTGGACACTGGCCTTTCCGCTGACGAGGGACGAGACGTACCGCCTCTACGAGTACGCCTGCCATGAAGGCAACCGGGCGGTCGAGGGTGTCCTGCGAGGCGCCCGGTACCAAGAACGCACGGACGGCAAGCCGCGACGCGATCGCTGACCCGTGTGGGCGCCCCCAAAGAAACACGAAGGCACGAAGACAACGAAGATCGGCACGAAGACCTCTCTTGGGGTGTCACGCGTGACAGCCCCTGAGAATTCCTTCGTGTCCGTCTTCGTGCCCTTCGTGTCGTCGTGTTTCGTTCTCGTTCGCGGCACGTCAGAAGCTGACGCGCACGGCGAACTGCCCCGCGCGCGGGCCGCCCGATCCGAACGTCTGGCCCACGCGCTGGTTGGCTTTCCCGAACGTGCCGGGGACAGACAGGTTGAAGTTGAAGTTCGTCAGGTTCGACACGTTGAAGATGTTGAACACCTCGCCGATCAGGCGCAGCTGGGTCCGCCCGCCGAGCCGGAACGTGTAGGTCACACGGACGTCCTGGGACGAGAACATGTCGCCCAGGTCGTAGTCGTCGGGCAGCCGGATGGTCGGGTAGCGCTGGTTGGCGACCACGCCGGCCGCGCCGGCCGGGGTGAGCGTGCCGGCAATGGTGTTGTTGTACTCGTCCACCAGCGAGGCCAGCTCATCGTTGCTCAGGTAGTCCGCGTTGCCCCGGCCCAGGAGCGTCAACAGCGGCGTGTACGCCCCGGTGGTGACATTGGTTCCGGTGTTGTCCACCCCCGCGATCGTGGGTGACACCGGTGGGCGGCTCAGGTACGTGGACAGGACCGACACCTGGAACCCGCCGGGAATGTCGAACACGCCCGAGACCGTCAGGTTGTGCCGCGGCAGGTCCGGCCCGTAGGTGGCGAAGTAGTCGTTCAGGTTCTGCGACACATCACGGATGCTCTGGCTGTCCTGCAGCGCGTAGGACACCGTGTACGAGTATCGGTTCGAGAAGCGCTTGTCGAGCCTCAGCAGCAGGGCGGTGTACTCCGACTCGGCGCCCGGCCACCAGAAGTTGATGGGTCCGGACGAACACTGGGCGGTCGGGTCGTTGGCGCCGGCCGCGGTGCACGCGGGAATCACCGGTCCGCCGATCGCGTTGAACCGGTTGTAGTCCACGCTCGCACCGAAGAACCCGCCGGGCGTGCCGTTGTACATCTTCCGGTAGACCACATCGGCCTGCACCGCGAGATTGGCGCCGAGCTCGCGCTGGAACCCGACATTGAAGTGGTGTGCCTTCGTGGTGGGGAAGTCCTGCGGGTAGAGCGCACCGAGCGCGGTGGCTTGCTTCGACAACAGGATCTGCGCCTGATCGCCGGTGCCGGGATACTTGGCGTCCTGCTGCGCGCGGAGCGCCGGCATCTGCCGCAGGAACGTCCCGTAGGTGTACTGCAACGCGTTGAGATACGCCGGGCTGAAGGGCTGCCCCGTCAGCGGGTTGATCACCGCCGCGTTGCCGATGAACTGGCGTCCCGATCCGCCGATCACCGCCCGCTCGCCGAGCCGCCACCACCCGAGCTGCGTGTCGTAGTAGATGCCCGCGCCGCCGCGAATGACGGTCGGCCGGTTCCCGCCGATGTTCCAGGCAAACCCTGCCGCCGGCGAGAAGTTCTTGAACTGCTTCTTCGTGGCGCCGAGATCGTTGCCATAGATCGGCGCGAGGTACTGCGGCTTGTCCAGGTCGTGGTTGAGGACGTTGCTCTCGTGCTGCCAGCCGAGGCCGAAGTTGACCGTCAGCGCGTCGGTGGCCTGCCAGCTGTCCTGCGCGTAGAGGTGGTACCGGTTGTTCGCGCGTGCATCGTCAGCCCTGTACGACGGCTGCGCCGAATCGCCGATGCCCAGCAAGAACGAGACGACCGGCAGCTTCTCGAGGTCCGCCTGGCTCCGGATGATGCCGTCGGGCAGGCCGAAGAGCGCGGGGAGTGCGGGGTTGATCCCGGCCAGGAACTCCGGCGACAGCAGGTACACGCGTGCCGGGTCGAAGAAGCCCCAGTACCCCACCGAGTCGGCATGCTCCCACGTCCCGCCGAACTTCACCTGGTGCGACCCCTTCAGCCAGGTCGTGTGGTTCGAGATGGGAAACCGGTGCATGTCCCGCCCTTGTGGCGAGTTGAAGTTGTTCCCGAGCGCGAAGTTCACGGAGTTCAGGTAGAAGATCTCCGGCCCGCCCGCGCCGAGGCAGGCGCCGTTGGGATCGCCGACACACGTGGCCGGCGTGTTCCGGTTCTTCCAGTACATGTGCGAAAAGCGGAACTCGTTGATCAGCGTCGAGCTGAAGACGCTGGTGATCCCGACCAGCGACTGGTGCACGTCGTTGTCGTTCGAGACGAAGTTTGACGCGGGCACGGGCGTGCCGAAGGGGCCGCTGTTGGTGTTGCCGTCGTACGAGTACCGCGCGAACACCGAATGCTTGGCGTTGATCGTGTAGTCCACGCGACCGCTCGCCGTATTCGAGTCGTACGGAGCACCGGCCAGCGTGCCGAATGCCTGCACCGACCGCAGGTCGGGCTGGACGATGTAGACGCCCTGCTGGTCCGTGCGCTCGTAATTGCCGAAGAAGTGCGCCTTGTCCTTCTTGAGGGGCCCGCCCAGGACGAAGCCGGCCTGCCGGCGCGAGAAATCCGGCTTGTCGGTCAGGGTGCTCCGCACGAGGCCCGGGTACGCCGCCATGCTTTCGTCCCGATGGTAGAAGTAGGCCGCGCCGCTGACGTTGTTCGTGCCCGAGCGGGTCACGACGTTGATGGCGCCGAACGCTGCGATGCCGGTGGAGAGATCGAAGTTCGCCGTCGAGATCTGGAACTCCTGGACCACTTCCTGGGAGAAGTTCTGCCCCGGCCCCCCCTCAATCGGGTTGCGGATGTTGCCGCCGTCCACGGTGATCGCCGTGCGCGACGCCGGGCCGCCGAGCACCGAGACGTTAAACTGCGCGTTGAACTGCGCGGGGTTGCCCAGGTTGACCGTCACGCCGGGCTGCAACTGCGCCAGGTTCATGAAGCTGCGGCCGTTCAGGGGCAGGTTCTCGATTTGCCCGCGGGCGACGACGCCCTGCACGCGGTTGGAGGCCAGATCCACCGCCATCGCGGCGCCGGTCACGGTCACCGTCTCCGTCTGCGTGCCCACCTCGAGGCTCACCCTGACGGTGGTGGTGGAGCCGGTCACGACGTCGGCGGGGCTGGCCGTGGGCTGAAAGCCCTGGGCGACGACCAGGACGTCGTAGCGTCCCGCCGGCAACGACGGGACGGAGAAGGAACCGTCCGACCCGCTCTGCACCACCCGCGACAGCCCCGTCGCCTGGTTGGTCACGGTCACGGTGGCGTTCGCCAGGACGCCCCCGTTCTGGTCGGTCACCGTGCCGGACACGGCGCCGCTGGGCACCTGCGCAGCCAGTGGGCTTGCACTCACGAGCACGAGCACGAACTGCAGAGCGAAGCGCTTCATACAGCCTCCCGGGAGCGTGGCTCGGACGTTTTGGTTGTGCGCGGGAGCATACACTAACCGCTGGTGCGGAAGGGAAAGGCGAAAAGTGAGAAGTGAGAAGAGGAAGCGGGAAGAAGGGAGGAAAGAATCGCGCGCAGAAGCGCCGCGTGTCTACAGGAGGTCGTCGAGGAGGAGGACGTCCAGATCGGTGACGCGGCGGAAGGCCCTGTCGTTGGTGATGAATCCGGTGGCCTGGCCCGTGAGAGCGGTGGCGAGCTGGATGGCATCGAGGGTCCGCAGCCGGTACACCGCGCGGGCACGCGCGGCACGGTCCGCCACTCCGAGTGACGGCGACATCCACTCGATGTTACCCATCTGGATGAGGGTCGAGAAGTTGTTCTCGGCGGCGTCGGCGCGCTCTTCACGGTATGGCAATACCAGCACCTCCGTCATCGTCAGCGTGGACGTGATGCCAACGCTGCCGCCGCCCGCGAACCAGCGGAAGAGGCGGTCGGATGCGGAGGAGTACGTAGCGTGATTCTCGACGTGGTAGATGAACGGACTGGTATCGATTCCGATTCGCCGGTGGCGCCTGAGGAACGCCTGCAGCCGCCGGGTATTCACCAGTCCTCGCGCTCACGATCGAGGTAGTCCGGCGGGTAGCGCAATCCGAGCGACGACCCGCGCGCAGCCGACACCGGGTCCTGTGCCTTCTTGTGCAAGACCACGCGGTCGTCGATGACGACGACGCGGATCTTGTCGCCCGGCTTCAGCTTGAGGGCCTCCCGCGCCTTCCTCGGTACGACGATCTGGTTCTTGCTCGACAGGGTGACTTCGTCCACCATGCGCGCCTCCTTTACTATTGTGGCAGAAAGTAAAGCGAGGCGCGACGCCTGGAGCCGGTAGTCCCGCGCGACCCCGCCTCCATGACGCCGCCGGCCGTCACCCCTATGTCGCCCCGCACGCCCTGCTGTTGGGCGTGAACGTGTGCACGTTGATGAGCTTCTGCGGCGCCCCGAGCGACACGCCGCCTTCGCCCTTGATCTGGCCCAGGTTCAACGCCTTCAGGAAGAAGTTGATGCCGTTGGTGATCGTCCTCGGCATGAAGTAGCCCACGCCGGCATCGACCGAAGCGGTCACGTCGGCGGCGCTGCAGCGCGCCAGCGTGTCGAGATCGGAATGCCTGGTGATCCCCATCGTGTTGGTCATGGTGAAGTACGGCCCGGTGACGAACCCGAACGCGCCGATGCCCACGATGACCCGCGTCTGATGGGCGAGCACGATGCCGCTCGGGGTCATCGAGATGCCGGCAATCGAATCGACGATCGGATGGTTCGCCTTGAAGCCCGTGGGCCCGCCGACGCCAAGGTGCCCATCGCGATAGCCGATGCTGAACCCGCCGCTCACCGAGTAGTCGCCGTCGGCCTGCAGCCGGCCCTTCGCGCCGATCGCGGTCTGCACCAGGTAGGCCTGGCGCACGGTAATCGAAAACGGCACCGCCGGACCGAGCAGCGGGATGCTGAAGTCGCTCGGCACGTGAATCGTCTGGTTGACGTTGCTGGCCAGGCCCGTCGACGACACCAGGTTGAACCGCATGGCGATCCCGGCGGCGCCCGTCAGCTCCAGCTCGCAGCGAACCAACTTGCCCCTGGCGATCTCGAGCGCGAAGCGCAGGCGCGGCGCCTCCAGGCGAAGCAGCGCCGAGCTGTTGAAGTGCAGCCCGTTGGAGTCGGTGGTGATCTCGGCGCCAAGGCCCGACAGGCCCACCACCGGCGAGATACGGAAGTTGCCGACGGTCAGGTCAGACGCGATCCGCCGATACGTCATGGACTGCTCGCCCCGCGCCGCCGCCCGCCTGAACCCGAGTCGGGGGCCCGGCTCCGCGGTCGAAACCTGCAGCGGCTTGGCCTCGGCCACCGCGCCCGGCAGGTCGGGCGCCGAGAACTGGGCGGCCTGCGAGAAGTCCACCGGCGCGGTGAACTCGATACGTGCGTCGCTGATCACCTCGGTGATGTCCACCGGGCCGAGAATTACGTGGAGGCCATCGTCCTTCTCCTTCACGTCGAGCACACGGCCCACCATGCGTCCGGTCACGAAGAGCACCGTCCCCGGCGAGAGGTCCACTCCCTGCGCGGCGTCGGCGTCGAGCGTCCACTCGAGACCGTTCGGGCTCATCGCCCTGATTGCCTCGGGGCCCTTCTCGATCAGCACGACGTCCGACTGATAGGTGACCTCGGCCGAGCGCGTCGGCGCGATGCCCCACCGCTGCTCGGCCGGCGAGAGCTCGGCGAACGTGGCCATGCGCGGCGGCCCGGCACGAAGGGCGCCCGGCAGCGTGGCGGCCGCGCCGCCCTGTGAGCCGCCGGCACCCGGAGGCGGGGACGTGGCCGGCGGATCGCCGCCGCAGGCGGCGATGCCAAGCGTCAGAACAAGCGCGCCGAGGGACCATCCGGGTCGTGTGCGCATGGCTAGCTCGTCTTCGGCAGCCTCGGCCGCGCGGTCGTGATGATCGTCCTCGCCGCCGCCACTGGGTCGTCCACTCCCATCATCGTGATCATGAACAGGTCCTCCCCGACCTGTACCCACAGGACCGGGCCGATCTGCGCGGCCTTGTCGCCGAGCCCGGCGAGCGGGTTGGAGATGCCCGGTTCGATGCGGCCCATCATGCCGCTCGCCAGCATGGCGGCGGACGCGCTGCCCCAGTCCACCTTGAGCTCGGCTGCCGGGAACGTCCCGCTCGTGGGCGCGTAGCTGCACGTCGTGCTGCCGCCGCCTTCGCTGGAGGTGCCCTTGACGACGCTGCCGAGGATGGCCGACATCTCGGCCTCGGTCACCAGCGCGCACGCGGTCGGCTCGGCCGGCTGTGCGGGCGCGGAGGTAGACGCAACCGCGGCGGGCTTCTCGTTGCTCTGCGGCGTCGCGTCGGCCGCAGGCGACGTGGCCCCGGAGCACGCGCTCATCAGCGCCATGGCAGTCGAACCGGCCACCAGTCGAACCACGTTGAACACGGTCACACACGTCATGACGCTCCCCTTGGATGGTGCCGTCCGTTACCGTCCGATGCGCGCGAGCTCGACACGGCGGTTCCGCGCGCGCCCTTCGAGCGTGTCGTTGGTGTCCTTGGGCCGCGATTCGCCAAAGCCGGCCGGCGCCAGCCTCGCCGCGGCGATCTTGTAGCGGTCGGCCAGCGCCGTGCGGACGGCGGCCGCTCGACGCTGCGACAGATCGAGGTTGGCGTCGGTGCTGCCGATGCTGTCGGTGTGCCCCTCGACCGTGAGGTTCCAGGTCGGGTTCTTCGTCATCACCTCGGCGATCTCCTTCAGCACCGGCTCGCTCTCCTCCTTGATGCGATCGCTGGCGAAGTCGAAGTAGATGCCGTAGACCACCGCGCGGCCTTCGTCCTCCAACGCTTTCTCGATGCGGTCGGCCGGCGCCACCCCGACACCACCCCCGGCACCCGCGCCAGAACCAGCGCCGGCACCGGCAGCCCTTCCGCGGCCCGTCCCGGCCGTGGTCGCCTCCGCGACCGGGAACGCCAGCTTGACCACCTGGAGATTCCCGTCGCCGATGATCCATTTCAACGAGAGCGGGTTCTCCTCGTCGTCCAGCACCCAGAATTCGGCGTCGAGATCGCCGAACTGGCCTTTCGCATGAATGGCCGGCAACTGGACCGGCACGTCGTTGACGAGCACCTTGAACGGAACAGGCGACGATTCGATGCGCGTCAGGGACCCCGAGAGCTTCGTGAGCTCGTCCAGATCCTTCGATGAGTCGGCACCCAGCCCGCCCAGCAGGCCGCCGAGCAGATTGCCCAGCGCGCCAGCCAGCCCGCCCGCCTGAATCGAAAACGACGCTTCGCCCTTCGTCTTGAGCTCCGTGAAGATCGCCGACGACAGCCCGACCGCCGTGCTGCCCGGGTAGCGCTCCGGCGAGTCGTTGCTGAAGTAGTGCTGGTAGTGTCTCGCGGATTTCAGGTCCTGGTGCGACACCACGCGGACGGTGTTGACATGCATGACCTCCCTGTCCGCAGAAGCCGTGGCCTTCGGCTTGGACTGGCCGCCGCCGAGGAAGGCCGCAAACGGGTTGTCTTCCTCCCTGGGCGCGGGCGCGTCGGAGGTGTACCGCAGGCGCACGTCCTTGGCGTCGGCCGAGAGAATCGTCTTGATGGACTCGTAGTCGCCCTTGTCCGGCTCGTTGAGCGCGGTCACGATGGTGAGGCCGGCTCGCAGCGGGATCTTCGGCCCCTGCCTTGCCGACCCGGTGACGGGCAGCAGAGCGGCGATCGCGACGACAACACACAGGCGCAGAGCGGGAGAACCCATGAACATCTCCTCTGGCGCAACCGTGCGGCGGGCGCGCCCGTGACGCTACGGGCGGAATCGGCAGCCGAAACAGCTCACGACGGTTCTGTGCAGGCTACGGTCGGTCTGGCGTGTCCCGAAACCGCTCGAGGTGGCCTTCAATCTCGCGCCGAAGTCCGCTCGGCGTAGTACCCGCCGCCACCGGGGGCAGCATCGACAGCGCCTGTTCGGCCGTCTTCAGCGCCTCGGCCCGGCTGCCGGTCTCGAACAGGGCCAGCGCCAGGGTGTCCAGGTACACCGGGTTCGGCTGAGTACCGGCGGCCTTGCGCGCCAGGGCGAGCGCTTCGGCAGGCCGGCGCTCCGACGCCGGCTCGCACGTCAGCAGCCACGACGCGTAGTCGTTCATCTCGGTGGCGCTGGCGCCGGGCCGGCTGGCCAGCGCCCCAAGCAGGCCCAGACCCCGCCGTGTGGAAGCCGCCGCCTCACCCTGACGGCCAGCCGCCATCAGCAACGGCGCGCGCCGCAGCAGCAGATAGCTGAGGAGGGTGCGGATACGCTGGTTCCCGGCATCACCTTCATACAGGGCATCGAGCAGTGCGATGGACTCGTTGGTGGCGCTCACAGCGTCCGCGGTCCGTCCAAGGGCCGCCAGGACGGTGCCCTGCTGGGCCAGTGCCGTGGCGAGTTGCAGGCGGATGCGGCCGCTGTCGGGCGCGTCGGTGGCCAGCGTCCGCAGCGCATCGATCGCGCGGGCGCTCGCGTCGAACGCCTCCGTGCTGCGGCCATTCAGGCGGAGGGCGTTGGCGTGGGCCAGCGTCGCCGACGCAACGGCCTCACGCGTGGCCGGGGTGTCCCGCTCGGCCAGCAGAGCCATGCTGAGCGCCACGCTGCGCTCGCAATTCGACAGCGATCCCGTGGCATCCCCAAGCGCCTGGAGGATGCCGCACAACCGGTTGCTGGCGGCCGCGACGCGCGATCGCGTCCCGGCGTCTGCCGCCGCTCCCCCCATCGCGTCGCCCTCCGAGACGACGCGCCGGTAGCTGTCCACGGCATCGGCCGATCGGCCCATCGCCTGGTAGGTGTCGCCCAGCCGCAGGCGGCTGCCGATGAGGGCGCTCCGTTCCGGCGACCCGGGCGGCGTGCCGGCCGCCAGCGACTCGCGAATGGACAGCGCCTTCGTCGCGCTGTCGAGGCTGCCGGCACTGTCGCCGACGTTCGATCCGTACGGGTTGGCCTGGATCTCGCTCATCCGCTCGTAGGCGTCCGCCAGGTCCTTCTGCAGGGATGGATCGCCCGCCGCGTCGACGGCCAGCTTGTCCAGATACTCGACGCCCTTGCTGACCACGAGCTGGCGGGCCGGCGTGGCGCCCGCGAGGTTGGCAATCGCGTCGTGGAACTGGAACACGAACCCGGTCGCCAGCGTCCGCACGTCGTCGAAGCGGCGCTCGGCGCGCCGGCGCTCGGCGTCCGCCTGCGCACGCGCCTTCTCGGCCTCTCGAGATTGCCACAGCGTCGCCGCCAGACCGGCCGCAAGTGCGACAACGGCGATGGCCGCCGTCGCGACAGGCCAGGCGTGGCGACGCGCGAACTTGCGCGCGCGGTACGCCACGCCCTCGCCATGCGCGTTCACGGGCCGTTCGGCCAGGTAGTTCTGCAGATCGTCGGCGAGCGCCGCCACCGACGTGTACCGCCGTGCGGGCTCCTTGCGAACCGCGGCCATCACAATCAGGTCGAGATCGCCCGCCAGCTGCTTCCGCAGACGGTCCGGAGTGGTGGCGCGCGCCGCGCTGACCGCCGCCTGCTCGGGGGCGGGCAACCGCGTGAAGGCCCCGCTGGGTCGTTCGGGATCGGCCTCGCAGACGACGCGGACGATCTCGTCGAGGCTGGTGGTCTTCAACCGGTGGGCGCGCTGGCCGGTGAGGATCTCGTAGAGCAGGAGGCCCAGTGCATAGACGTCGCTGGCCGTCGTGACCCGGGTACCGCTCACCTGTTCGGGACTGGCGTATTCAGGTGTCATCGGACGCACGCCGGATCGCGTGAGGCCGGATTCCTCTGCGCGGTCGTCCAGGAGTTTCGCGATCCCGAAGTCGAGCAGCTTGATCGATTCGTCGGCGGTCACCAGGATGTTCGACGGCTTCAGGTCGCGGTGGACGACGAGGTGCCGGTGCGCGAACTGGACGGCATCGCACACGCCGGCGACGATCCGCAGCCGCTCGGGAACGGTGAGGCGACGACGGTCACAGTAGACGTCGATCGGGTCGCCCTGCACGTACTCCATCACCACGTACGGCAGCCCCTCGTCCGTCGTCCCGGCATCCAGCAGGTGCGCGATGTGCGGGTGTTCGAGGCTGGCCAGAATCTGCTGCTCCTGTCGGAACCGGCGGGCAGCATCGGCACCGGCCAGGATGGCCGGCCCGAGCTTGATGGCCACCTCCTTGCGGAACTGCCCGTCCACGCGCTCGGCCAGGTAGACGGCGCCCATGCCGCCGCGGCCGATCTCGCGCACGAGCGCGTACGGCCCGAGCCGCTTACCGGCCAGACTCACGCCCTCGCCGGACGGGGCTGGCGCAACCGGATGTTCCAGGAAGGACCCGGCGTCGACGTGGGCGGCGAGCAGTCGACGGACCTGGTCGCGCAGGTCGAGGTCCCCTCCACACAGCACGGCCACCAACGCGTCGCGCTCCTCCGGCGGGCGGGCGACAGCCTCCTCGAAGATCGCCCTGACGCGCGTGTGCAGGCCGGCATCCCCGTTCATGGAATGGGCCTCAGGGTACACTGGCCGGACGCCACATGCACGAGGGTGATTCGGGCCACGTGACGGTGCTGCTTGACAGGCTCCGACAGGGCGATGACGCTGCCCGGCAGGAATTACTGACGCTCGTCTATCCCGAGCTGCGGCGCATTGCGGCCCGCTACATGCGTGATGAGCGGCCGGCGCACACCCTGCGGACGACGGGGCTGGTGCACGAGGTGTACCTGAGGCTCTTCGGTCCCGACGACGGGCACTGGCAGAGCCGCGCGCACTTCTTCGGCGCCATCGCGCGGGAGATGCGGCACATCCTGGTGGACTACGCCCGGGCGCGGAACGCGCAGAAGCGTCCCGAGGGCAGGGTGATGCTCTCGATCGCCGACGTGGACGCGGCCGTGCCCGAGCGCGAGGAGGATCTGGTGGCGCTCGACGACGCGCTCTCCCGGTTCGAGGGCGTGGACGAGCGCGCGAGCCGCGTGGTCGAGCTGCGATTCTTCACGGGGCTCACGGAACAGGAGACGGCAGAGGCGCTCGACGTCTCGGTCGCGACCATCAAGCGCGACTGGACGTTTGCGAAGGCGTGGCTCTTCGCGCAGCTTGCCGGTGGCTCTCAGGTAACGTAGTCATATCAGGGTCCGTCGCGCGGGGCTGCCGTCAGTTCCCGGCCGGTGCAGGGGCAGGTGCGCCGGGCTTCAGGATCACGTAGGCCGGAAGGCCGACGGCGTTGAAGCGCTTCATCACGTCCACGGCCGGCGGTTCATCCGGCTGCTCGGCCTGGAACTTGACCTTCACATACCCCTCGAGCGCCTGCTTCACCGACGGATCGACGAGCGTCGTCTGATCCATGACGAGGCAGTTCTTGCACCACGTCGCCCACATGTCCACGAGCACGGGCTTGCCCTCGCGCTCGGCCTGCGCCAACCCGGCCGCCAACGTGGAGTGCCAGCCTTCCTTCAGCTTCTCCTCCACGCTCGACGCCACCGCGCCCTCGTCGACCCAGCGGCTGGAGAAGATCTCGTACGCAAGATAGCCGTAGTACACGGCCGTACCGAGGATCAGGACGCCAAAGGCCTGCTTCACGCGCACCATCCACGGGCCCGGCTTCGGCAGGGACGCGAGGCCCGCGCCGGCCACGGGCCATGGAATTGCCATGCCGATGCCGAGGAAGAACGGGAGGGCCAGCGCGATGGTGGTGCCCGAGGCGTAGAGGTTGCTGGCGAAGAGCACCACCTGGATGACCACGGGTGCCACGCACGCGCCCGCAAGCAGCGCCGCCACCGTGCCCATCGTGAACGCCAGCAGGAACGTGCCGCGCCCGGCGCCAGTGCCGACGTTACCCGAGTACTTCGAGAAGTCGATCTCGAACACGTCGAACATCGCCAGCGACAGCGCGACGAAGAGCACCGCGATCCCGAGGTTGAACCAGGGCGACGCGTTGATCGTACCGAACGTGCTGGCCGTGAGCACGACGATGAGGCCGAGCACGCCGTAGACGAAGGCCATGGCGCCACCGTAGGTGAGACCGAGCAGGAAGCCACGCTTGCGCGACGAGGCCTGCGCACCGGCGCCGATGATCGCCAGGTTGATCGGGATCATCGGCAGCACGCACGGCGTCAGGTTCAACGCCAGGCCGCCGACGAGCACGATCAGCAGGATGGCGATGGGCCCCTGGCCCTCGAAGAGGCCCTTGTCCACCACACCCGCTTCCGCGTTCTTGATGAAGGTGAGGAAGTCTCCGGTGCCGAGGTAGCCGCCCGTGCTGGCGACCACGGTGAACTGCTCGAGGCGTGCGATGCCGGTGTCCGGACCACCCGGCGTCGGGGCCGGCACTGTCGTGGTCGGCGTCGCCGGCGCGGCACCAGGCTTCGTGCCCGTGCCGAACGGAATGGCCGCGAACACGTCCGCGTGCAACGGCGCCACCGCGGCCGCGGCGGCCACCACCTTCAGCGTCCACTGCGTGTTCGCGTTGGACGGCGCGTAGCACATCTTGTCGTCGCAGGCCTGGTAGCGCAGGCGGGCGGGCACGACGAGATCGCCAGGCGGCAGGTCTGCCGGCAGGCGCAGCTGGACGCCGATGACGAACTCGCGCTCGAAGACCAGCAGCGGCTCGGGCAGCCCCTCCTGCTTGAAGTCCTCAGCCGGCGGAAACACGAGCTCCTCGATCTGGATGCCCGACGGGGCCTCGATGTTCAGCTCCGTGGCGATGAGCGTCGGGTCGCGCGGCTTGTCCGACTGGACGTGGTAGCCCTCGGGCAGCGCCACCTTCAGGGCGGCGCGGATGGTGCTGCCAGCGCGGGCGCCGTCGGCGTCGACGAGCGGGGTGATCTCCGCGGGAATACGGCGGAGCTGCGCCATGGCCGAGCTGGCGGCGACCAGGACCGCCGCGGCGAGAATGACGACGACGCGCAGGTGACTCAGGGCAGGCATTGCTTGGTTAGATGATAGTTCTGAAAGCCGGGTGCCGACAGGTGCCGACGGGTGCTGATAGGTGCGGGCAGGTGCAGGTGCGGCAGGTGCGGCAGGTGCGGCAGGTGCGGCAGGTGCGGCAGGTGCGGCAGGTGCGGG
>Ga0268299_1001213_pt1 | contig 50741 bp, 32 predicted proteins | sample NOBtaG_FD_193484 | JGI IMG/M metagenome (GOLD analysis project Ga0268299, IMG submission 193484) | Activated sludge microbial communities from bioreactor in Nijmegen, Gelderland, Netherland - NOB reactor | ecosystem: Engineered > Bioreactor > Aerobic > Activated sludge | place: Netherlands... | reverse complement strand
AAGACCGCCGGCTCGTGGGCGGCAAGGAAACACAGGCCGAACTCGTCGTCTACCACCATCGGCACGACCTCGACGCCGAGCGCCTCGCGTGGCACGTCGTCATCTACCCCGACCTGATGCACCGCAAGGTCTATTTCGTGGACGCGCACAGCGGCGCGGTCATCCACCACTTCGACCACACCTGCTCCATCAATGGCAGCGACACCTGCACGGGCCACGAACACGACTCCCCAGCGGGCGGCGCCAGCGGCGGCCCCATCACAGCCTCCGGACTCGACCTGAAAAACGTGAGCCGCTCGTTCGGTGCCTGGATGGAAGGCGCGACCAACTACCTCGAAGATGCCAGCCAGCCCATGTTCAACCCGGGTGCGTCGCAAATGCCCAGCAGCCCGGTCGGCGTGATCGTCACGCTGGATGCCCAAAACACATCGCCCGAGGTTCAAAGCACGTTCAAGTATTCGCTGGTCACCTCCGGGACCATGATTTTTGGCGACAAAAAAGCGGTGAGCACCCACTGGAACGCCATCGAAAGCTACAAATACTATCTCGCCAAACACGGGCGCAATTCCATTGACGGCACCGGCGGCAACATCATTTCGCTGTTCAACGTGTCGGAGTCAAACGGCACGTCCATGGGCAATGCCTTCTGGAACGGCGCGGCCATGTGGTACGGCAACGGCGATGCCACCTTTTTCGAACTCGCTCGCGGCCTCGACGTGGGCGGCCACGAGATGACCCACGGCGTGATCGAAAAAACCGCCAACCTCGAGTACCAGTACGAAAGCGGCGCCCTCAACGAGTCCTTCGCCGACGTGTTCGCCGTGTGCATTGACACGCTGAACTGGAAAATCGGCGAGGACGTGGTGCGGCCCGGCGCCACCCCCAACAACTGCCTGCGCGATATGCAGTTTCCGAACAACGGCTCGCCCTCGCAGCCCAAACACGTCAGCGAGCAGTTTCAGGGCACACAGGACAACGGCGGCGTACACATCAACTCCGGCATTCCCAACCGGGCGTTCTACCTTTTCGCCACCCACCCCGCCGTGGGCCGAACCTTGGCCGAAAAAGTGTACTATGAAGCCCTCACCGATTACCTGGTCAAGTCCAGCCAATTCGTGGACTGTCGGTTGGCCGTCATCGAGGTCGCCAACAAATACGGCGCCGCCGTCGCAAACGCGGCCGCCGCCGCCTTCACCACCGTGGGCATCGTGGGCAACCAAGGCGGCGACTACCTCGGCCTGCTTAGCCCAAACCCGGGCATCAGTGTGGTGGCCTGCACGAACAACGCCCGCACCCGGGTGGATCTTTTCCTTGGCGGCGGGGCCATGCTCGGCACCCTGTACAACGCTGCGGGCAGCACCATCGCCAGTCGCCCCAGCGCGTCGGACAACGGCCAGCAGATCGTGTTCTGCACTTCCACAGGGCACATCATCGGCGTGGACCTGGTCTTCAATCCAATGGGCGGTTTTCTCTGGCAGTTCGACACGATTAGCTTTACCCCAGTCTGGCGCAATGTGGCTATTTCCAAGGACGGGCGTTTCATTGCCGCTTTGTCCCAGGTGCAGGACAACCGAATCATAGTGGAAGACCTGAGCGACCCCTTGGGCAATTCCCAGCAGTTCTTCCTGTACAACCCGACCTACACGACCGGGCAGGTCACCGGCGAGGTGCGTTTTGCCGACGTGCTCGAGTTCGACTATTCGGGCGAATACATCATGTACGATGCATACAACCAACTGGACAACGGCACGGGTGAAAACCTGAGCTACTGGGACATCGGTTTCCTGCGCTTCTGGGAAAACGACAATTTCACTGGACCCACGCCTTTCATTTCAAAACTGTTCAGCGGACTGCCTCCCAAATCGAGCGTGGGAAATCCGGTATTTTCCCAATTGGCGCCGTATGTCATCGCGTTCGACTACATTGACGGAATCGAAAACCGCTACCACGTGCTCGGCGCCAATGTCGAGATCGGCGAAGTGGACTACCTCGTGTTCAACAACGGCGAACTGGGCTGGCCGACCTACACCAAGATTGACGGCGAGGTGATCTACCAGCGCACCGTCGGGGGCGTCCGCAACCTGTACCAGCGCGGCGTGGAGCCCAACCGGATCACGGGCAAGACCACGACGCCGTTCCTGCTGATCAACGGCCACGATTGGGGCCGCTGGCTGGCCATCGGCAACAGAAGCCTTATGGTGGACACCGATGCGCCCAGCGCAGCAGCCTTGCAACTCACCGCTGCCCCGAACCCGACCACAGGAGCGCTGCGGCTGTCCTTCGCCATGTCCCAAGGCGGGGCGGCGCAGGTCGTCGTGAGCGATTTGCTCGGTCGCACGGTGCAACAACGCGCCGTGGCCTTGTCCGAAGGCGAAAACCAACTCGAACTCGACCTGCAGCAGCTGCCCATTGGCACGTATGCCGTTCGGCTGCAGACCGCTGATGTTGGCGCTACCCTGAAAGTGGTGAAGCAGTAAGCACGCTGTCCCACCCTTGTAGGGGCAGATGTCAGAGAGGCTCACAGAGAGAACGGAGGCTCACAGAGTTTTTTAAATTAAAACTCTGTGAGCCTCTTTTTACTCTGTGAGCCTCTGTGACACCTGACCCTACGAGGGTGCCTTCGGACATGCTCAAGCCGCTTTTTTCAAAAAAAATATGTCGGCCAAAAAACATGTGGATAACTTTTAAACAAAAGAAAAACAATGCATTAGGTCGGTTTTTCCACAAGGAGCCCGAACCTTTGAAACAAGCCTTCGAATTTTCCGGTAATTTTGGCCCCCTATTTGTAAGGGCGGTTTGATCCGAAACCGATATAGCGCCTTGCCGACATTTTTCGGGGGGCAAAAGATCGAACGCCAAAGTCTTTTAATCACCCTATTCAATTTTGCCTATGGCGCTGATTGGTACCAAGCAGACGTTAAGCCAAAGACTGCAACAAAAGCTCTCGCCGCAGCAGATTCAGCTCATGAAACTGCTGCAAATACCGACAGCTACCTTGGAACAGCGCATCCAGGAAGAACTGGAGGCCAACCCTGCCCTCGAGGAAGGCGACGACACGGCTGATCTGATGGAGAACAGCATGGAAATTGAGGAAAGCGATTTGGACTACTTTGCTCAAGAGGACAGCAAGGACGAGAAGGCCGCCGAATCGGATGACTCCATTGACGAGATAGACCGCGACACCGCCGATGACTACGCGGATGTGGACGAGGCGGCCAGCCTCCGAGAAGACGACGTGGAACTGGACGACTACCTCATGGACTTCATCGAGGACGACCCCGGCACCTACAAAACCCGCGGCGAAGACCACAACAGCAGCGAGGAGGAAAAAACCATCCCCATCGCCTTCGAAAACACGTTTCACGAATATCTGGAACAGCAACTGGGCCTCATCCGCTTGCATGACGAGCGCGAACACGCCATCGCCATGCAGATCATCGGCTCCATTGACGACGACGGCTACCTTCGCCGCGATCTCAGCGCCATGGTGGACGACCTGCTTTTCAGCCAGAACATCCAGACCAACGAGGCCGAGATCGAACACATCATGTTGCTCATTCAACAGTTCGACCCGCCCGGAATCGGGGCACGCGACCTGCGCGAATGCCTCCTGCTCCAACTCCGCAACAAACTCAAGTACGACGACGACGTGGTGCCCTACGAGGACAAACTGGCCATTAAGGTCGCCATCCGAATCATTGACGAATACTTCGACGAGTTTACCAAGAAGCACTACACCAAACTGGCCCGCCACCTCAACCTCGACGAGGAAGACCTCAAGGTGGCCGTGGACGAAGTGCTCAAACTGAACCCGAAGCCCGCCAGCGGGTTCGCCTCGCGGAACGACCGCGCCGTCAACTACATCCTTCCCGACTACCTCGTGACCAACCGCGACGGCGAACTCGACCTGACCCTGAACGCCCGAAACGCCCCCGACCTGCGCATCAACGACCAGTACCGCGATCTGCTGCGGGCGTTCCATTCGGGGCGAAACGGCAAGCGGCCCAGCCGCAAGGAAAAAGAGACCATCCTGTTCATCAAGCAAAAAATTGACAGCGCCCGATGGTTCATTGACGCCATCAAGCAGCGCCAGCAGACCATGATGCTCACCATGGGCGCCATCCTCCACCACCAGCACGAATTCTTCCTGAGCGGCGACCAGAAAAAAATCCGGCCGATGATCCTCAAGGACATCGCCGACGCCACCGGGCTGGATATCTCCACGGTGTCGCGCGTGGCCAATTCCAAGTACGTGCAAACGGAATTCGGCACCAAACGCCTCAAGGAATTTTTCTCCGAAAGCCTGCAAAACCAGGACGGCGAGGAGGTGTCCACCCTCGAAGTGAAAAAAATCCTGACCGACCTGATCAAGGACGAAAACAAACGCCGCCCGCTCTCCGACGAAAAATTAAAGTCGTTGCTGCTGAAAAAGGGCTACAACATCGCGCGGCGCACCGTGGCCAAGTACCGCGAGCAGCTCAACATCCCGGTGGCAAGGCTGCGGAAGGAGCTGTGAGGTTTAGGCCAAGCCTAATATTGTCATTTTTTGGAAAAACCTGTGCCCGATACAGGTACAACTCCAATACTTGGCACAAACACCTCCAGCGGTCGGATCGGTTTCCCTCCAGCCCACTGGCCCAGAAAACGCTGCTGCGGGGTATTGCCGAAGGCTATGTCGCCGTACAAGCCTTGGCGGGTAAATCCGATGAGCGCATCGCCAAGTTTCCAGTAGCAGTTGAAATCCACTTCGTTCAGGCGGGAGGTCTGAAAAACCCGGCGCGTGGTGTAGTTGCGCACGCCGGTATCGAAATCGAGGTCGTAGCAGTACGGCTCGGAGTGCGTGGCCAGCACCCAGCGGTGGCCATCGGTGTCGCGGCGCTGCAGCACCAGGTTCCGGCTGGGGGTGTTGACGGCGGTCTCGAACACCAGCGTGCCGAACTCGTGCCCCACCACATAGTCGTCTTCTCCCACGATGATGAGGAGGTTCAGGTTGGTCGGCAGCCCGGCATAGTTGCCCAAACGGGCGCCCTTGAGCGGGCCAGAACCGGGTTCGCACAGGAGCATGGCAGCCGGGCGCGGAATGCGGAGTTTTTCCCAATGCACACCGAGGTTGGCAGCGATCACGCCGCCGTACGAGTGCCCGATGTAGGCCACCTGATCGGTTTTCGGGCGCACATGGTGGCCCGTTTGCAGGTATGCCAGCGCATCTCGGATACCCTTGGCGGCATTGGCCGGAAACTTGTCGGCGCCAGGCGTGAGCAAGTTCTTTTGGTAACGCGGGTAAATCACGATATTCCCCTTGGCCACCAAGTGTTTGATCCATTTGCCATAAGCGACGGGGTTGTACGCGCCGTAGCCGTGCAGGAACACCACCACTTCGGCAGAGTCGGGGCGCGGATCGGCAGGCTCGAACAGCCAGTAGCCGTCGGCCCGCTCGGCGGCATCGTAAAACGCGACAGAACGGTGTTCGTATTCCGCACCGCCCGGCCCGGTGGCCGGTTGCCCCGGGTACGGCGTGCCCTGGGCAGCCGAGTATAGCCCTTTGAAGGTCAATATTGCCATTAAAATATAGGTACGCATCTTGTGTTTGTTGGTAGTGCCGACACTCACCTTTGTCACCCCGAAGGGGCCTGTCCGCTCTGCGAGGGGTGCAATGTCGGCTTGTTGTCCTTCGTAGAGCGGACAGGCCCCTTCGGGGTGACAAAGGTGGAGCGGACGGTTTCCGGCCTAAATGACAATCAAGTAGGGTTTTCCACCGTTTGCCGCCCTAAAACGCCGTTCCCCGGGTTTAAGTTTATCCATCCATTTTAGCACCTTTGCGCCATGCGCTACATCGTTTTGGTTATCACTTTATTGACTGGCTTTTCTCCGGTTTGTTTCAGTCAAAAAAAGGCGACCCTCGCCAAAAAAGCGCCTTCCGAAAACTTCGTTGAAATCCGCTTGCTTGATTCGACGATCCGGCTCGACATTCGTTACGCCACGGCCAACAATTTTACCAAAGCCCAAATCTACGACTGCGCCCGCTGTTTTCTGCGCCGCGAAACCGCCGAAGCCCTCGTGCGCGTCCAGAAAAACCTTCAACGCCAGGGCCTCGGCCTCAAACTGTTCGATTGCTATCGCCCCAGCCCATACCAGCAGCGCCTCTGGGACAAAGTACCCGACCCCGATTACGTGATGCCCCCCAAAAAAGGCTCCATGCACTCGCGCGGCGCGGCGGTGGACCTCACCCTGGTGGATGCCCGGGGCAACGAACTGGACATGGGCACGCCCTACGATTTTTTCGGCCCCGAAGCCCACTACGATTACACAAAACTGTCAGACCATGTTCTGACCAACCGCCGCCGCCTGCGCAGGGTTCTCGAGGCGGAAGGTCTTCGGGGTATCCGCACCGAGTGGTGGCATTTTTCGTTCCAGGGAAAAAACTATCCGCTGTCGGACTGGGTGTGGCCCTGCCGGTGAAACCAGTTTTGAGTTTTGAGTTTTGAGTTGGATATGCCGGTTATAGTGCAAAACGCACCGTTGCGCGAAAGGATAGGTTGTCCTGCCAGCGTGTTTCCTGCAGACCGCCCCAGCGGTAGAACACCGCCCCTCCGATGCCAATGTATGCCACGTTCAGGTAGTTGAACCGCACGAGGTTGTCCACTTGCAGCCCCGATTCGAGCAGCGCCGTGGCGGCCGTCCGGAAGCCGAGATCGTGGTGCAGCTCGGGCCGACGCAGGGTACCCCAGGCGATGTTTTGGAGTACCGTCAGGCTCGGGGCGGAATGTTTGGCGCGGTACAGGATCGGCCCGATCTCCTGTGCAAGGTACAGGTTGACGAAGCGGTCGGCCAGGAAAACCGTGTCGGGAAGCGACTGGAAGGTGTTGGGCAGCACGAACAGGTTCCACACGCCCTTCCCGGTCTGGTTGAGCGTGAACAGCTTGGCCAACGGCGCGTCGGTAGAGGCCAGCCCGGCCTCTACCCGCCAGCGCATTCGACCCAGTTTTCCGAGAAAAAAAGCATGGTACACCGCCGCCGTCCAGCGCTCGTAGTCGTGTCCGCCGTCCCACAGCCCGCGCCAGCCCCGGGTGTAGGCCAGTTCGACCACAGGCAGCCGCTGCGTGGTGCCCACATCGCTGGAAAAAAACGTGTTCTTGCGCTCGCCGTTGGAATACCGCAGGAAAAACGTCGTCTCCGAAAACCGGAAGGTTTCCGAAAAACCCGCATCGGCTGAGCCGAAGCGGTAGGCATAGCCCGGCCGCAGGTCCTGCTTCCGAAAACTGCCCTCCAAAAACAGGTAGCGCCCCAATCGGCCGCTGAGCGCTGCGCCGAACTCGTCCACGCGGTCCATGCGGCGGGCATAAAAACCGCGATCGAAAAAAGCGGTCGGCGGAATCTCGTAGGAGGCGCCCGGCTCCCGCAGGTCGCGGCGCCAGTCGAGGCGGAGGCTTGCCCGGCTGTTGCGCAAGATGCGCCAAAGGGCATAGCCGCCGTATTTCAGGCTCTTGTCCCGAAACCCGTAGCCGGCACTGGCCCCCAGTTCGAGGCGGCGCGGGGCCAGCAGCGGCTGAGAACGCATGGTCGTCAGGCCCAGGCCCAGCCGGAGCCCCTCGTATTCGTTGAAACGGAACAACGGGCGGAAGTCTAGGCTGACCGGCGTTTTGCCAAGCGGCAAAAGCCCGGTGACCAACACATCCATCAGGGCAGACACCCCTTTGACCCCCGGGGAGTCGCCAAGGCTGTCGAGCCAAATGTACGTGCCGATTTCCTTGGTGCTAAGGGGCGATAGCTCGCGCCAGCGCGACCATGCCGAATCGGCTCGGGTATTTGCCTCGGGGTCCATCAGTACCGGACGCTCGGGGTCCATGTCGCGCGGGCGGACCGCCTTGTCGAGGCGCACGTCGGTGATGTAGCTGCGCCCGGCGGCACGGATGCCCATATATGGCGACGGGTATTCCCGAAACTCCATTTCAAAGTTCAACTGGGCGGGAAACCACTGTCCACCGTCCACCATCTGATACGCCTGTTCGATTTTCAGGCGCAGGTTTCCGGGATTGGCAGGTTGTGCGCGTACGTTTTGGATGGCCCAGCCGCGCTGGTGGAGGTGCAGCACGCCCTCAAAACCCTCGAAGACCTTGCCTTTTCGCGGGTGAAAAGAGATGACCCAGATCGTGTCCGGCCCGGCGAGCAAGGTGTCCTCGATGTGGAAAAAATAAAGGTCGGGGCTGCCAGGGCTGATTGGGTTGACGAAGTTTTTGTCCAGCAGGGTCAGGTAGTCGTCGTAAAAGGAAAACGGCTGCACCATGTTGGCCAAGGCCACAAAGCCCGCATTTTCAAAACCGCTCACGCGGTTGAGTTGCACGTTTTCCTGCACCTGGTTTGGAAACAGGAACGCCCGTTCCGTGACGCTTTCCATCAAAAACACATGCCGGTCCCGGGTGTGCTGTTCGATATCCTCGAACCCTTTCCAGGCGTCCCGGACAGACTCGCGCGCGGTGTCTTTTGCGGCGTACTGCTGCTCGAACGCGTCGCGGTTGGGCAGCACGTCGAACAGCACCTTGTTGTAGGTGGCGCAACTGTAGTGGGGCAACATGTCGGGATTGTTGCGCCGCCGGTTGGCGATGGCATTCCGGATGAGTATGTCGGCCGGGTTTTCGCCCGCCCGGATCACGGCCTCGGGCAGCGTGTTGTCGGCTGGCCGCAGGACGATCACGAGAGGTTTTTCGGAATTTTTTTTCAAAAAATCGGCATCCACCCGCCGGGACTCGTAGCCGACATAACGGAACCCCAAGGCACGCACCTCCGTGTCGGAGCCAATGGAGAAACGCCCCTCGATGTCGGTGAGCACGCCCTTGCCCGGTTCGTCGTTGAGCAACACGGAGACAAAAGCCAGGGGCACGCCCTGTGGGTCGGCGACGGTGCCTTGAATCGGTTTTTGGGCGGATGCCCACCCGGCAAGAAGCAGGAGAAAGAGGGCGGAGAGTCGGGCGATCATGGCAGGTGTTTCGAAACTGATTGGCTGTTTTGTCTGAAATCTGGGAAACAAACGGATTTGCTTCGGGTTGAAAAATCGTCGGTTTACCTTTGCCCGCGCTTTTCAAACCAGACACGACCCGGTAGTAGCTGCCGGGCATCACACCGCAAACGTATTTTCATCATGGTCATGCAAGAAGCCCCGCCGATCCTCGACCTGGCCAAGTGGGCAAAGAACTTTGAAGAACAGGCACCGGCCTACCAGTCGGCGCACCCCTACCCGTACGGGCAGTTCGAAAATTTCCTGGAAGGCTGGGCCGCGCACCGCGCCATGGAGGCTTTTCCCAAAGTGAAGGACGACGGCTGGATCCACTACATGCACGTCAACGAAAAAAAGCACGGTTTGAACAAGATGGACCTCATCCCGCCCTTCCTGCAGGACGTGATCCGGCAGTTGAACACCGACGAGTTTGTGCGCAGCCTCAGCCGATTGACCGGCATCGAGGGCCTCAAGGCCGACCCCTCCCTCGAAGGCGGCGGCCTGCACCAGTCGCAGCGCGGCGGCTATCTGAACATCCACGCCGACTTCACCGTGCATCCACACAAACGCACCTGGCGCCGCCGCGTCAACCTGCTCATCTACCTGAACGAAAACTGGCAACCCGAATACCGAGGCGAACTGGAACTCTGGACGCGCGACATGAAAGCCTGCGCCCAAAAAATCCTGCCCGTATTCAACCGCTGTGTCGTTTTCAACACCGACGAGGACTCCTTCCACGGCTTGCCCGACCCCATCCAGTGCCCGGAGGACATGACCCGAAAGTCCATCGCCCTGTACTATTTCACGGAAGAAACCGGCACCGCGCCCCGCAAACGCGCCACCAACTACCGCGCCCGTCCGGGCGACGGCATCAAGGCGCTGTTCATCTGGGCCGACAAAGAGGCTGTGCGCGTGTACAACACGCTCAAAGGCTGGTTCGGCATCAACGACGATTTTGTGAGCAAGGTGCTGAACTGGTTCAGCCGGAAAAAATAGTAAAAACGTAAAACTTAGGCAAGTTCGATAGCACACGGATAAACTCGGATTAGACACGGATATAATTTTCAATAAAAAAATCCGTGTCTAATCCGTGTTGTTCTGTGCGCCATCATCAAATCGCTCCGCCATGAAGGTCGCCGTTATTCGCAAAGCCCATTTCAATGCCGCCCATCGGCTGCACAACCCGGCATGGGATGCCGCCAAAAACCAGGCGGTTTTCGGCCTGTGCAACAACCCAAACGGACACGGGCACAACTACGAACTGGAGGTGCGGGTCGCGGGAGCGATTGACCCCGACACCGGCATGGTCGTGGACCTCGGCTGGCTGGCCGAACTCATCCGCCGACAGGTGGAAGACCGCTTCGACCACAAAAACCTGAACCTCGACACGGAGGAGTTCCGCCACCTGAACCCCACCGCCGAGAATATCGCCTTGGTTATCTGGCAAATCCTGCGCAAACACCTGCCGGAACAGTACGACCTGCACATTCGATTGTACGAAACGCCCCGGAATTTTGTGGAGTACCCGGCGTGACCCGCTGCACAAAACTCTTACATGGCGTTACGTCGGGCAGCCGACGATTTCAGGGAAGACAAATGGCGCAGCGTGCCGGGCGGTCGCGCTAACTTCGTGGGAAAATCCGATTCATTATGCGAACAATCATCCTACTCACCGCTTTCTCCGCGCTCTTCCTGAGCGCCACCACCGCCCAAAACGCCTACTACAAGGTCAAGTTCCCCAACGACACCACCGTCTATGGCTGTGGCGCCGGCGCGCCCGCATCCTACCCCGAGATCGAGCAATACGGCAACTGCTCCTTCAACGTCGGCGTGTCGGTCAGCGACATGGTCTTCAACATCACTCAGGGCGGCGGCTGCAAAAAAATCCTGCGCACCTTCACGCTCATCTACTGGTGCGACTACGACCCGAACAGCGGCCCGGTGTTCATCACCAACCCGCCAGACACCGACATCGGCCCGACCTTGTTTGGCGAATCCTCCAACATGGGCCACCTCCAGTACACGCAGATCATCAAAGTGGTGGACGCCGAAGCGCCCACGTTCGTGGACTGCCCCACGGGCCCGCTGGAATTCTGTGACCTTACCTCCAACGATCCCGCCCAGTACAACAACGGCCACGTCAACCTCTGCGAAGGGCCGGTGAGCCTCAGCGCCAAGGTGACCGACGTGTGCTCCAAAACCGACCTGTTGCTGAGCTATCGCCTGTTCCTCGACCTCGACGGCAACGGCAGCATGGAAACCTACCTGAGCAGCAGTTCCCCCAATGCCTGGCCGATTGACAAAACAATCGTGGGCACCGACACGCTCATGGGCAGCATCACCTTTCCCACGGGCTTTGGACTCCCCTACGGCACGCACAAGATCGAATGGATCGCCAACGACAAGTGCGGCAACGAAACCATCTGCAAGTACGAATTCATCGTCAAAGATTGCAAAGCGCCAACCGTCGTATGCATCAACGGCCTTAGCGTCAACATCATGCAAACCGGCATGATCACACTTACGGACCTCGATTTCATCAAAGACTACTACGACAACTGCACGCCCAAAAGCCAGATCAAGATCGGCATCCGCAAAGCCGGAACAGGTGCGGGATTCCCCGACAGCAGCCACACCGTCACCTTCGGCTGCTCCGAACTCGGCCCGCAAAATGTGGAAGTCTGGGCAGAAGACGCCTATGGCAATGCCGACTACTGCCTCACCTTTGTCAATGTGCAGGACAACATGGGCTCCTGCGCCCCGCCCAACAAGATGCCGGGCACGGTGAAAACGTTCGCCCAAAAGCCCGTACCGGGCGTACAGGTCGAGCTCCAGAAATACAACATCGCCCTGAAAACCGCGCAAACCGATGCCGATGGCAATTATGAATTGGTCGGACTCACGTCCGGCTGTTACTTCAGCCTGGCCGCTTCGATGGCCGGAGCGCCCGCCAAAGCCGGCATCAACACGCTGGACGCCCTGCTCGTGGCCGCTCATGTGGACACGTACATGCCCCTGCCGTCGCCCTACCAACTGCTCGCTGCCGACGTGGACAAGTCCGGCAGCCTCACCCAAGCCGACATCATGAGCATTTCCAAGGTGCTGCTCGGCGTGCAAACGTCTTTCCCGGACAAACCGGTGTGGCAGTTCGTCCCGGGCAGTTTCACCTTCGCCAATCCGAGCCAACCCTGGGCAGGCTCCGTGCCGAACGCCACGCCCACCTTCTGCATGTCGGAAGCCATGCCCCTGCCCAATGCGGATTTCATCGGGATCAAAACCGGCGACGTGAACGGCTCCTCCGGCGCTAACTTCCAAACCCAGGCAACAAACGACCGCTCGGCGGAAGGCGAGGTGTTTTTCCAGGCAAAGGACAAGGTATTCGCCCCCGGCGACGAGGTGCGCGTGGAGATTACCACCCCCGATATTGCCAATCTGGTCGGCTTCCAGTTTACCCTCGATTTCGACCCGACGGTGTTGGCGCTCCAGCAGGTGGAACCGGACCTCGTGCCTGCCGATTTCACCGCCACTCCCGGCGAAGGGCACGTCACGGCCAGCTGGCATTCCGTCGTCATGCTCGACCCCACGGTGGTCGGCAAGGACATGTACCTGCGTGCCTTTACGCTGGTGTTCAAAGCCCAGAAAAGCGGCACGCTCAGCGAACAGGTACGCATGACATCCTCGGTGACGCCGGCAGAAGCCTACCTGCGCGATCTCAAGCAGGTGGATGCCACCTTGAAGTACCTGCCCATAACGGTCATGCCGGGCAAGCGTCTGCGCCTGTTGTCCTTGTGGCCCAACCCGGTGCAGGACCGGATGACCGCTTCATTTTACCTGCCCGAACCCGGCCCGACCACCATCACCCTCACCGACGCAGCGGGCAGGGTGTTGCACATCGAGCAGGCCGACAGGACCGAAGGATACCACCAAACAGCGGTTGAACTGACCGAAAGCGTCAAGCCGGGCGTGTTGTTCCTGCGCGTGGAAGGCCCCGGCGGAGCGGACGTGCAACGTGCGATGAAACAGTAGGACGATTTACGATTTACGATTTACGATTTACGATTTACGATTTGGACATGCCCGAAACTGCTTGGGCAACAGAAGGTTGGCAACAACTTTCAAAACAAGTGGAATTTGGTGTAAAAAACCCTCGCAAGCAACCGACCTTTGCGCGACCCAATCGTAAATCGTAAATCGTAAATCGTAAATGCCCACAGCCCTGCTCCTCCTCGAAGACGGCACCTTGTTCCGCGGCCGCGCCGCCGGAAAAACCGGCACCACCTCCGGAGAAATCTGCTTCAATACCGGTATGACCGGCTATCAGGAAATTTTCACTGACCCGTCCTACTCCGGCCAAATTTTGGTGGCCACCAACGTGCATATCGGAAACTACGGCATCAAGAACGATGAGGTGGAAAGCGAAGGCATCAAGATCGCCGGGTTTGTGTGCCGCAATTTCAACGTGCCGTTCAGCCGGATTCGAGCCGACCGCAGCATTCAGGACTATTTCGAGGCCGAAAACCTCGTGGCCATCGAAGATGTGGACACGCGGGCGCTCGTGCAGCACATCCGCACGCAGGGCGCGATGAACTGCATCATCTCCTCCGAGATCACCGATCTGGACGAACTGAAAAAACGCCTTCACGAAACACCGTCCATGGCCGGACTGGAGCTGTCGAGCCGCGTGACCACCGCAGAGCCGTACTTCGTCGGCAGCCCCGATGCCCGGCACCGCATCGCCGTGATGGACTATGGCGTGAAAAAGAACATCCTGCGTTGTTTCGAAGGGCGCGACTGCTACCTCAAGGTGTTTCCGGCCCGCACGGCGTTTTCGGAGATCAAAGCCTGGAACCCCGACGGCTATTTCCTCTCCAACGGCCCCGGCGATCCCGCCTCGATGGACTATGCCGTGGAACAAACTCGCCAAATGCTCGCCGACGGCAAGCCCTTGTTCGGCATCTGCCTTGGCCAGCAAATTCTTGCGCTCGCTGCCGGGCTGCCCACCTACAAACTCCACCACGGCCACCGCGGGATCAACCATCCTGTGAAAAACCTGCTCACGGGACGCGGCGAGATCACCAGCCAAAACCACGGCTTCGGCGTGCTCGAACAGGCCGTGTACGATTCGCCCTCCCTCGTGGAAGCCACGCACATCAACCTGAACGACAACACCGTGGAGGGCATCCGGCTCAAAGACAAGCCCGCCTTTTCGGTGCAGTACCACCCGGAGGCCAGCCCCGGCCCGCACGACGCACGCTACCTGTTCGACTCGTTTGTGGAAATGCTTTGAGGCGCATCACGCAAACACGGCACCCATCAGAACGTTCGCGCTGCCCGTACGGGGTAAGCAATCAAGTCCTTGTCGTAGTACAGTTGGTTCAAGTTCAAGTTGAACAGTTGGCACCAAGCAAACTGGGCGTTGTACTGCGACGAACTCCAATATCTCGCAAGTTGGAAATTCCCGTGCCCTTTCAAATAGAGCTTCTGGTGCATCAAATTCAATTCGTCTTTTGATGGGAGGTACCAATCGCTGTACCCGCCCAACACCAAATTGTCGCATGCGCGTGCTGCGATGCCGGAGGGGAAGCAACTGCTGACGATCAGCAGTGTGTTGTTTTTCCCGCTGCCGAGCGCAGTAGAAGTGCCGGAGATGTTGCTGCCTTCGCAACCCCAGTTGAGCGTCCCTTGATTGCTTGGCGCGGCCACCATCCCGCTGCCCGTGCCGGTGTTCAGGTAAAAAATGAGGCCGCCCTGATAGGTTTTGCCATACAGAGAGTCCAGCAGCGCGGGGTTGCTGTTGTAAATCTGTATCGGGGTCTCCCCATTGTTCAGCCTTGATTGGATGGCGGCGGCTTCGTTCACATTGTTCAGCGCGACCGTGACGTTGGCATTTTTTGAAACGCCGCCGTTGGAAACTTTCACCACCCCCGTCAGGGTGGGGTGGGTTTCAAAATCAAAAAGCGATGCGTTGGCGACTTTCAGCACTCCGGTAGTGGTGTCAATGGTGAACGCGCCAGTCGGGTTTTGGGTGTTCAGCGAAAACGTGACGCTGCCTTGGCTCGTCGTTCCTTGCACGGTACCGAGCACTTGCCCGGCTATCGGGTTTTCGTTAATAGTGACGGAAAAGTCGGATGTTTCCACCGTTACTTGGTCGGACGAATCGTCGGTTTTGCCACAAGCGGCGAACAGAATGGTGGCCGAAAAAACGGCCAATAGAATTTGTTTACATGTCATTGTTTTGTTTTTGAAATGAAAAAAGTTGTTCGAGTTGATTTTCGCGCGTGACTGGGCCGATTCAATTTCATTTGCCGCAATTGCGGGTTTCACGTATCCGTTCGCTGCGGGCATACCCGCTACGGACGCACACGCCCCCGCTTCCGGCAGCATGGCCGAAAGCGGGGGCGCGGGTCATCATCGTGGTGGCGGGCATTCGTTCCATTAGAATTTGTGTTGGTGTGCCAAAGGTAGCGCCCATTCTTTGTCCGGCCAAACGATATGCAAGGAAAACAGGTAACCGCCCCCTACTTGAAATCTATCGCCTCCACCCCCGTCCAGCCCTCGGACATGCCGTGTTCGGCGAGCTGGGTGGGCTTTGTGCCGGTACATCTGCACGACGGGGTCGGCGGGGTGCTGCTGTGCCAGCGCCTGGAACGTCTCGGCGGCCTCGGGAAAGCGGCGTGCGCAGTAGTGCTCCAGAGTTTGATGATAGTCGGGCAGCAGGGCGGCTTTGGGATGACGGAGCTCGGTCGGGTCGCCGCTGAAGCATTCGAACAGGCCGATGTCCTCGCGTTTGCCCTTCACCTGTACCCTCCCGACCTCGTGGAAGCCACGCACATCAACCTGAACGACAACACCGTGGAGGGCATCCGGCTCAAAGACAAGCCCGCCTTTTCCGTGCAATACCACCCGGAGGCCAGCCCCGGCCCCCACGACGCACGCTACCTGTTTGACCAGTTTGTGGGAATGCTTTAACAGCTACTGCGGAGTAGCGATACGATTCGGGACTCATCGTTCATCACTCATCACTCATCGCTAAAAAATCAATGCGCCACCTGGTACTCCCGGAGAGCATCGTTCAGCGACACTTTTTTGTCCGTGCTCTCCTTGCGCTGCCCGATGATGAGCGCACAGGAAACCTGATAGGTGCCCGCCGGAAACTGCTTGGCGTATGAACCGGGGATCACGACCGATCGGGCAGGTACGCGGCCTTTGTACACCACGGCCTCCGGGCCGGTCACGTCAATGATGTGCGTGCTCTGGGTGAGCACCACGTTGGCGCCCAGCACGGCCTCGCGCTCCACACGCACGCCTTCCACCACAATGCAGCGGGAGCCGATGAAGCAATCGTCTTCGATAATGGTCGGGGTCGCCTGCGGCGGCTCCAGTACGCCGCCGATGCCGACCCCGCCGGCAAGGTGTACGTTCCGTCCGATCTGGGCGCAGGAACCGACCGTTGCCCAAGTGTCCACCATCGTGCCGCTGCCCACCCACGCGCCGATGTTGACGTAGGAGGGCATCAGGATGGCGCCGCGTTCGATGAATGCCCCATAGCGGGCCAGCGCCTGCGGCACCACGCGCACGCCTTTCTCGGCAAAGCCTTTTTTGAGCGGTATCTTGTCGTAAAACTCGAACGGCCCCACCTCGATGGTCTCCATCGCCTGGATGGGAAAATACAGGATGACGGCTTTTTTTATCCAGTCGTGCGTTTCCCACGAACCGTCGGCCCTTGGCTCGGCCACGCGCAGGGCGCCAGAGTCCAGCAAGGCAATGACTTCCCGGACGGCGCGTTGCACCTCCGGGCTTTGCAGCAGAGAGCGGTCGCTCCAAGCGGCTTCGATGGTTTGTTTTAGTTGTGTATGCATTTTTAGGTTGGAGGGTTTCGGGTTTGGGGGTTTCGAGTTTGGGGGTTTGGGGTTTGGGGGTTTCGGGGTTTCGGGTTAGAAGGTTTCGGGTTAAATAACGCTCCAACTTCCAAACCCCCAAACCCGAAACCCCCAAACCTTCTAACCCGTAAGCAAGACCGCAATCAGGTAGTCTGCCAATAGAATGAGGATATCGCTGTACACCACGGCACGGGTGCTGGCTTGGCCCAGTTCGATGCTGCCGCCTTGTACGAAGTACCCCTGATAGCAGGAAACCGTGGACAGGAGGAACGCGAAAACAAACGCCTTGACGTACATCATGAACACATTGTACGGCTCAAAAAAGGAACGCAGCCCCTGGATGTACTCGTCGTCGGTGATCAGGCCGGTGGGCACGCTGGCCAAGTAGCCGCCGACAATGGCTACGTATGCCGAAAACGTGACGAGCAGCGGAATGGCCACCAGCGAACCGATCATTTTGGGCCGGATGAGGTAGGCCGCCGTGTTCACGCCCATGACCTCCATCGCGTCAATATGCTCCTTCTGGCGCATGCCGCCGATCTCGGCAGTCATGTTGGAGCCTACCTTGCCGGCCAGTACCAGACAGGTAATGGTGGGCGACAACTCGATGATGGCCAGGTCGCGCACGATGTAGCCGATGTAGTAGCGGGGGATCAGTTGGCCGTCCAACTGGTAGGCGAACTGCACGGCGGCCACGGCCCCGATGAACACCGAGATCAGGCACACGATGATGAGCGAGCCGACCCCAATGTCGTTGGTCTGGCGCATCGTCTCCTTCCAGTACATCGAAAACTTTTCGGGCCTCCCGAATGCCTGCCGCATCATCTGTAGGTACCGGCCAAAATGGTACAGGAAGTTGAATCGTTTTTCCGAAGCAGTCATTTTCCTTAGGTTGGAAGGTGTCACAGAGGCTCACAGAGTTTTAGAGGACACAGAGTTTTGTCATTCAGAAGGAATCCGTCCGCTCTACGGCGGGAAACAACTCTGTGTCCTCTAAAACTCTGTGAGCCTCTGTGACACTTTTTTTTGTGACACGTTTTCCGGGCCAAAGGTTGGGAATTTTTCCAAACTTTGAGCGCCGAACCATGTTCCTGCATCAAACTTTTGTCGGGGCACGCCCCACGCCGTTTTTATTCAGCAAAAAGAAAAATTCCTGTGGAAAACAGTTCAACGATTCCCCGCACGCCTACTGCCGTCGTCACCGGCGGAACCAAGGGCCTGGGCCGCGCCATCGCCGAAATACTGGCCGCCAACGGCTTCGACCTTTTCGTGTGCTCCCGTACGGCAGCCGACCTGGAGGCCATGCAGCGCGACTGGGAATCAGCCTACCCGCAGCGTCGCCTGTTCGTTCGCACGGCCGATCTCGGCGACAAAGCCGCAGTATTGCATTTTGCCGAGGCCGTACGCAGCCAGTGGCCCCGCCTCGATGTGCTGGTGAACAACGCCGGCCTGTTCTTGCCCGATACCGTGTCGGGCGAGAAGGACGATGCCTTCGATTTGTTGATGCGTGTCAACCTCCACAGCGCCTACTACCTGACCCGTGCCTTGCTGCCGCTCATGCGCCCGCACCGGCGCGGGCACATTTTCAATCTGTGCAGCATCGCCAGCCTGCACGCATACCCCAACGGCGGCTCGTACACCATTTCCAAGTTTGCCCTGCTGGGCCTTACCAAAGCACTTCGGGCGGAACTGAAAACCGAGGGGATTCGCGTGACGGCCCTGTTGCCCGGCGCCGCGTGGTCCGACTCCTGGCAGGGAGTCAACCTGCCCGTCGAGCGACTCATGCAGGCCGCCGATGTGGCAAAAATGCTCTGGGCCGCTTACCAACTGTCCGATTCGGCAGTAGTGGAGGAAATCCTGCTGCGCCCCCAGTTGGGGGATTTGTGAGCGTTTGCTGGCAGGACGTTTTATTGCCTCATAAATTACGCGGCGTCACTGCGTACTTTCCGTGGTATCTGGTTCGATGAGAAGCGCAGGCTTCGGTGCCTGCTCCGCCTTTTTCAGTTGTTGCAAGAAAAACAGCAGCACGAGCAGCACGATGAACGAAAGGGCTGCGATGTTGCGCACCGGAAACGGGTCGCGAGATTGACGGCGGAACATAATCGTTGTTTTTGGTGCCAAAAGTACAGCGGCATCCGGCACGAATCGCACCCCCAACACAAAACTCGAAACTCAAAACTCAAAACTTATCCGTTTCAGCACCGCCACATACCGGTCTACAAAATCGTTTGCCGTTTTCCGGCGATACTGCATCACCCAACGCGGGTGCGGCATGGGCACCACCTCCCGGAAAAAGCCATGTGTGGCGTTTATTTTTTGAAAAAACTTGTAGTTCGCGCCCTCCCCGATACAAATTGCGGCATCGCGGTTTGCGCCAAACTCCAGTTGAGTCCGGATGTTCCACACCACGAACGGCTCCACGCTCTTGATCAGGCCGCGGTCGTCGTAGTAGTTGATGTTGACGCCGTTTTTCACAAAACCCAACGGCGACAGCGACGTGATGTAAAACTGCCGGCAAAACGCTTCCACACCCCCGTAGGCGCGAATCACCATCCATACGAACTGCGCCGACAGTTCCGGCTTCTTGGGGAAATCGTTTTCGATGCCGCACTCCGTTTCCAGACGGACCGGGTCGGTGAACGGCACGCCCGTCAGGCCGGCGCCAAACCGTCCGGGATTGATGCCGAACAGGAACGACCTCGGATTTTCGTCGGCATAGTATTTTTCATAAAAAGTCGTGAGCGCCTGCATGGTCATGGGGTTCGAGTAGGGAAACAGCCACTCGAAATCCGGCGGCAGCGCAATGTCCGGCGGACGCAACGCCCGGGTAAAAGCAATAACTTGATCGGCAAACGTCATGCCCGCAAAGGTATGCCGTTGTTGGCTGTTGGCTACTGGCTGTTGGCTGCCGAATAAGCGTACACCACCAAAGTCAAGCATCACGCTCGGAAAGCCAACGGCCAATAGCCAACAGCCAATAGCCAACAGCGGCATACCTTTGCCCGGTGGAAATCCTGCACCTTTCCAAACCCGACCGATCACTCCGGGGCGATGTGGTACTCGAAGGCTCCAAAAGCCTCAGCAACCGGGCGCTCATTGCCCTTGCTTTGGCCGGTGCCGACCCCGCCGCATGGTTGTCCAACCTGTCTGTCTCGAAAGACACGGCTACGCTGTTGCAGCTCTTGCAACGCCCTGCCGACGTGTACGACGCGGGCGACGCGGGCACGGCATTTCGTTTCCTCACCGCCTACCTCGCCCTGCAGCCCGGCACGCAGGTGCTCACGGGTTCGGCGCGGATGCAGGAGCGGCCCATTGGCCCCCTCGTGGAGGCGCTGCGCACGCTCGGCGCCGATATCACCTACCTGGGAAAATCCGGTTTTCCGCCCCTCCGGATTGCAGAAGGTCGGTTTTCCGAGTCCGGCAACGGACAGTCGGCGGCCCTGCTCCACATAAATGCCGACGTGAGCAGCCAGTTTCTTTCCGCGCTGTTGCTCATCGGGCCGTATTTGCCCGGAGGGCTGATGCTGGCGCCGGAAGGGCGGTTCGTTTCGCGGCCGTATCTGGACATGACCATGCAGGTGATGCGGCACTTCGGGGCCGAGGTCGGGTTTTTCGTCGCGGAGAATTTCACCGCAGAGACGCAGAGACGCGGAGATACTATTTTGCATCGGGAAAAAACTCCGCGCCTCCGCGCCTCCGCGGTGAAAAACAACGGCGCGTTTGTCGTACAGCCGGGCCGCTACCAGCCGCGTCCCCTGGCCATCGAAGCCGACTGGTCGGCGGCATCGTACTGGTACGCCATGGCCGCTTTTGCCGAAGAGGCCGAATTGAACCTGCACGGACTATGGCCAAACAGTTGGCAGGGCGACAGCGTGCTGACTGCCATGCTGGAACCGTTCGGGGTAAGGACGGCCCCACCCCCGGCCCCTCCCCCCGAGGGGAGGGGTGACGTAGCAGCCTCCGTAGAGTACGCATTGGCGTGCTCTACGGCACCCCTCCCCTCGGGGGGAGGGGCCGGGGGTGGGGCCGTACACCTCACGCATACAACCGCCCTTCCCGAACAATTCCACTGGGACTTCCGCGCTTGCCCCGACCTTGCCCAAACACTGGCAGTCGTGTGCGCCGGTTTGGGCGTACCGGGCGTTTTTTCGGGTTTGGAAACCCTGGCGATCAAGGAAACGGATCGTTGCGCCGCACTCGCCGCCGAACTGGCCAAGGTGGGCGTGCGCTTTGAACCGGACGCGCAGGTACCGGGACAATACCTGCTCCGGGGGAAGGCCGCCTGGCAAACGCCGCCCCGTTTTGCCACCTACGGCGACCACCGCATGGCGCTGGCACTGGCGCCGTTGGCCCTGTTCGGCCCCATCGAACTGGAAAACCCCGACGTGGTGGCCAAATCGTATTCGGCGTTTTGGGAGCACCTGCGCGCCGTCGGTTTTGTTCTGAAAAAAACTACCGCACCATGAACGCCGAGACTCCGCTCGTTGCCACCATCCGCGCCCACGGCAAGCTCCTGCTCACCGGCGAGTACGCCGTGCTCGACGGGGCGCTGGCCCTCGCCCTGCCCGTGCGCTACGGGCAAACCCTCGACGTAACACCCGGCAGCGAACCGGGCATCCTGACCTGGACGAGCCGCGACGAAGCAGGCGAAACCTGGTTCGATGCCAAGTTTTCCCTGCCCGGCCTCGACCTGCTGCGGGTCTCCGACGAACCGACGGCCCGGCGCCTCCAGCAGATGCTGTACGCGTGCCGCCGGCAGAACCCGCATTTCCTCGCCGACCTGATCGGCAGGAATGTGCTGACCCGTACCGATTTCCCCCGCGCATGGGGACTCGGCACCAGCAGCACCCTCATTGCCGCGCTGGCCCGCTGGGCGGGCGCCGACCCGTACCCGGTGTTGTTCGAAACGCTCGGCGGCTCCGGCTACGACATCGCCTGTGCGTTTGCCGACGGGCCGCTGCTCTACCGGCTCGACGGCGCCATCCCGCAGGTGGAGCTGGCGCCCTTCGATCCGCCGTTTGCCGGGCACTTGTTTTTTGTTTATTTAGGAAAAAAGCAGGACAGCCGCGCGGGCATCCGCCACTTCCGCGAGCACGCGCAAAACGACCCGGGGCTGATCGGGGCGGTTTCGGAACTTACCCGAAAGAGCCTGACCGCCAATACGCTGGCCGACTTCAGCGCCATTCTGCTGGAACACGAGCGACTCATTGGGCGGGCGCTCGGGTTGCCCCGCGCGCAAGACCTGTATTTTTCCGATTTCCCCGGCGTGGTCAAAAGCCTCGGCGCCTGGGGCGGCGATTTCGTGCTGGCGGCTTCCGATGCCGGCGATGTGACGCGGTATTTTCACGAAAAAGGATTCGGGGTTTGTATCCCGTACCGCGAAATGGTTGCGTCTCGAACGCCGTAGAGTTAATGGCAACGCGGATGACGCAGATTTGGGCGGATGCCCACGGATTTTTTTAATCTGCGAAAATCCGTTTGATCCGCGTCACCCGCGTTGCCGTTGACCCGCACTTGGCAGTAAAATCCGTGGGCATCCGCCCAAATCCGCGTCATCCGCGTTGCCGTTGACCCGCACTTGGCAGTAAAATCCGTGGACATCCGCCCAGATCCGCGTCACCCGCGTTGCCGTTGACCCGCGAGCGGCGCATTAAAAAACCACCGTTTGCCAACCCTTTCCGCAATTCGTTCGTTGTAAGCGGAAATTTGTCCGCAATTTTGTCGGCCCGTAGCGCAACCGATCGCACAAAACGCACTCTTTTGCGTTGTTTTGCCCGGTTAGCCGCCGCTCATCATTCATCGCTCATCACTCATCGCTCCGTATCGTCTTATGCAACGCGACAACTATAGCCTCCTCATCGAGAAACTCGACGGTTTCATCCGCAAGTTTTACGTCAACCAGCTCCTGCGCGGCGCGCTCTACACCGTGGGCGCCGTGTTGGGTTTGTTCATTCTGCTCAACGTGTTGGAGTACTATTTCTACTTCAGCACGACCGTGCGCACAGGCATGCTCTGGGGCTTTGTGCTGTTGTCCGGAGCCGCTCTGTACAAGTGGGTGGCACTGCCGCTGATGCACTATTTCCACCTCGGCAAGGTCATCAGCCACGAACAGGCCGCACAGATCATCGGCGAGCACTTCACCGACGTGAAGGACAAACTGCTCAATATCCTGCAACTGAAACAGCAGGCCTCGAATGCCATTTACACGGAACTTATCAACGCGTCCATCAACCAGAAAAGCGACGAGATCAAACTCGTGCCGTTCAAAGCGGCCATTGACCTGCAAAAAAACCGCAAGTACCTGCGCTACGCCCTGCCGCCGGTGCTGATGCTGTTGTTCCTGTTTTTGGGCGCGCCCAACATCCTGCGCGAGGGCACCATGCGCTTGCTGAACAGCGGCAAAAAATTTGAAAAACCCGCGCCGTTCCGTTTCCTCGTCAATGTCAACGACCTGAAGGCCGTGCAGTTTTCCGACTTCGTGCTGAGCGTGGGCGTGGAAGGCTCGGTGCTGCCCAACGAAATGTTCGTGGAGATCGGCAACGTACAGTACCGCCTCGAAAAAGACGCTGCCAACGAGTTTTCGTACACGTTTTCCAACGTTCAGAAAGACGTCGAGTTCCGCCTTTTCGGCGGCGGCGTGGAGAGCGAAGACTACACCCTGAAAGTGGTGCGCCGCCCCAACATCGCATCGTTCGATGTGAAAATCAGGTTTCCGGACTACATCGGCCGCCCAGCCGAAGAATTGGCCAACGTCGGCGATCTGGTGTTGCCGCAAGGCACCAGCATCAACTGGGTGTTCAATGCCCAGCACACCGACCGCCTCGACATGCGCTTCGGCAACGAGCCGGCCGTGGCGTCCAAACGTTTCGGCGACGCGCTGTTTTCCTTCAGCCGCCGCGCGCTCAAGGACGAAACCTACCGCATCTATCTCGGCAATGAGGCGCTGCCCAATGCCGACTCCGTTTCCTACACCGTCACTGTCATCCCCGACCTGCACCCGCAGATCGAGGTCGAGGAGTTCAAGGACAGCACCAATATCCGCCAACTGTTTTTTGCCGGCGGCGCCTCCGACGACTACGGCCTGCTTAATCTGACGTTCAACTACCAGATCAAAAAAGCCAAGGGCGGTCAGTTGCCGCTGGTCACTGCCAAAATTTCAAAACCGGCCGGCAAACAAATCCAGTACGACTATTCCTGGAACATCCGCGACCTGAGCATTGAGCCGGGCGACGAGATTTCCTACTACTTCGAGGTGTTCGACAACGACGGCGTCAACGGCAGCAAAAGTGCCCGCACGAACATCATGCAGTGGCGCATGCCCACCCTCGAGGAGTACCGCAAGGATCAGGCGCAAACCTCCGAGGAAATCCAGCGCGACCTCGAAAAGGCGCTCAAGGAGAGCGCCAAGATTCAGGAGGAAATGAAAAAACTGCGCAACAAGGTGCTTCAGCAAAAGGAACTCGACTGGAAATCGCGCAAGGACATGGAAAAAATGCTCGACCGCCAAAAGCAACTGCAAAACCAGATCGAGCAGGCCAAGGAGAACTTCGACGAGAGCAAAAAAATGCAACAGGAGTTCGACCAGCAGAAAAACGAGGAACTGCAGGAAAAGCAGGAGCAGCTGGAAAAGATGTTCGAGGAGACCGTGTCCGAGGAAATGAAAAAACTCATGGAGGACATCGAAAAACTGCTCCAGGAGATGAACAAGGAGGATATGCTGGAGCAGATGGAGCAAATGGACATGAAGAACATGGACATGGACAAACAGCTCGAACGTTTGCAGGAACTCTACAAACAGCTCGAAGTGGAGAACATGCTCCAGCAGCAGATCGAGCAGCTCGAAGAACTGGCCAAGGAACAGGAAAAACTGGCCGAGGAAACCGAGAAGAATCAGGATGCCAAGTCCGACGAGCAGCTGCAAAAAGAACAGGATGACCTCAACAAAAAAATGGAGGACATCAAAAAGCAGCACGAGGAAATGCTGAAAAAGAACGAGGAACTGAAGCGTCCGGAGAAGATCGAAGATAACCAGGAAGACATGCAGGACATCAAGAAGGACATGCAGGATTCCAAGGAAGACATGCAGAAGGAGCAGAAATCGGGCGCCAGCAAAAAGCAGAAAAAGGCGGCCAACAAGATGAAAGACCTCGCCAACAAGATGAAGCAAAACCGCCAGTCGGGCGAGATGGAACAAATGGAAGAGGACATCGCCATGCTGCGCCAGTTGTTGGAAAACCTGCTCAGCCTGTCCTTCGCGCAAGAGACCAACATGCGGGAGTTCGCCAACACGTCCGTCAACACGCCCCGCTATGTGGAGCTCACCCAGCAGCAGTTCAAGATCAAGGACGATTTCAAGATCGTGGAGGACAGCCTGCGCGCCTTGGCCAGCCGCAACTTCCAGATCGAGGGCCTCATCACCGAAAAAGTATCCGACATCAAGGAGGGCTTTGCCGTCAGCGTGGACGACCTCGAAGAGCGGCAGGTGACCTCCGCCAGCGAATACCAGCAGCGCACCATGAAAAGCCTGAACGACCTGGCGCTCATGCTCTCCGAAACCATGGACCAGATGCAGCAACAGATGAACAGCGGCCAGCCGGGTTCGGGCAGTTGCAAAAAACCCGGTGGTTCGGGCGAAGGCAAAAAGGGGCAGAAAAAAGGCAAGGTGCCCATGGACAAAATCACCAAAGGCCAAGGCGACCTCAACGAGCAGATGAAGAGCCTGAAAGAACGCCTCGAAAAAGGTAAAGGCCAGGGCAAGGGCGAAGGCGGAATGAGCAAAGAATTTGCTCAAATGGCCGCCCAGCAAGCCGCCTTGCGCAAGGCGCTGCGTGAAATGCAAAAGGAAAAACAAGAGCAAGGCAAGGGCAACAAAGCCCTCGACGAGCTCATGGAGGAAATGGACAAGGTCGAAACCGACCTCGTGAACAAGCGCCTGACCAACGAAATGCTCAAGCGCCAGCAGCAAATCCTGACCCGCCTGCTCGAAGAAGAACGCGCCGAGCGCGAACAGGAACAAGACGAGCAGCGCCAGGCCCAAACGGCAAAACAGCAAAATACCAAGGTGCCGCCCGCGCTGGAGGAATACCTGAAGAAGCGCCGCGCCGAGGTGGACCTGTTCCGCACGGTATCGCCTTCGCTCAAACCGTACTACAAGCAGTTGGTGGAAGAGTACATCAAGGGAGTGGGGCAGTAGGCGGTTGGCTGTTAGCCGTTGGCCATTGGCCATTGGCTGCCGAATAAGCATACACCGCGAACGTGTTCAAAAAATTCTTCCCACACGTTGAGAGCAATAATAACACAGAGAACACCGAGTGCAACACTCGGTGTTCTCTGTGTTAAAAAAACATCTCGGATGGCGACGTGACACATTTCTATGAAAACGTTCTACACCGCCAAAGTCAGGCATAACACTCAGGAAGGCCAATAGCCAACGGCAAACAGCCAATAGCCATCAAGCAGCCAACGGCTAAAAGCCAACAACCAACTTCCCCGAATCCACGGGCCAACCGGCTGCGTCTTCGACACGGAAAAAATACAGTCCACTTGGCAGTCCGCGCCGTGTAAAGCGCCCGTGTTCTCCTGAAATTTTCTGCTCCCACACCACACGTCCCAACGCATTGGTCACGGTGATGCGGTGCCCGTCGAACATCTGCCCGTCCTTTCGCCGGAAAAACGCCTCGTCGTGGACAGGATTGGGCCACACCGCAATCCTGCCCTGCCGCCCCGCGCTCGGCGCTTCGGGCGTGCTGCTCAGGTAGTCCCACCCTACCGTGTGCAGGGTCCGGTTGGTGATGATCGGGGCGTTGAAGTCGAAATAGATAGCCGCCTCGTTGAAAATCTGGGCGCCGATGGGCGCCTCGGGGCGCTGGCTAACCCGGAACCGGACAAAACCCTGCGAACCGGCAAGGTCGGTCGTGCTGTCGGGCAACAGGATATTGGCAAACGTAAACTGCAAGGCCCCTTCGCCGCTCAACCCCCAGGTGTACGGATGCGAGGCCGCGCCCGGGCGCACCGAGGTAGGATCGAGCCAGGGTGAAAGCGTGTCGCGCACGACGATGTTGAAAGCCGTGTCGGTACCCGTGTTTTGGAACCGGATCATGTAGTCCAACTCCTGCCCGGGCCGGATGCGGTGGGTGTCGCCAAAGCCGAGCGGTAAACCCTGCTTGTCGTTGGGGTCGTAGGCGCCGATATTTTCTAAGCATACGCGATCCCAAGAGTACTCGAACGTATTGACCCCGAACTGGTTGACAAAGCCCAGGCTCTCGTAGCCGCCGCAGCCTTCCAGAAACGCCACGGCCACCGACGAGAACGGGTGCCCCGGTTCCTGCTGCGACTCAATGCGCCAGGTGTGGCCGTTGGCCGGGCGTTCGAGCGTCAGCACGCCGCCGGGCTGGTAGTCATCCTGTCCCTGAAACAGCACCACATCGTCTTCGATGATGATGTAGGGCAACAACTGCGATTGTACCGGGCCGATGTTGCGCAGGCGCAGCGCCACCACCGTGTCCTGGCACTCGGCCTCCGCCACCACGGTCGCGCCAGACCAATTCGGCACCGGGGTGCAAAGCGTGTCGGGAAAGGCATGCGCGGCGATGCAGTGCGTTTGGCCCAGCACCGTGGAGTCGCAGTTGACGTACACCACAAGGCCGAACTGGCCACATTCGCCGCTCGTTATGTTTCCGAGTTGAAAACGGAAGGTATTGTCGCCCAGCGCTTCGTGGGGCAGGTCGGCACTCACGAACTCCAGGAACTCGTCGAGAACGACATCTACCCAAGCGCTGTCGGCGGTTTCGCTGCCTTGATTGCAGTACTGCACGTAGGCGTTGTTGTCGAAGCAGCGGCGCAGACGCGGCACGCCCACCGACACCGACATAAGCGGACACTCGGCGAGAGCGATGGCGGAAAAGTCAACCGTGTCAGTCGAAAACAGACTGTCGGACTGGACGGTCTGGAGACTGTCGCATAAGCCCCACCAGAGATTTTGGGGGGTAGTCACCTGCACCGTGTATGCACCGGTGTCTACAAAAAACGTGTAGCGCCCGTCGGTTCCGGTGGTGGAATAAAACGTGTTTTCGCCGTCCAGCGTCACGTTCCAGTTTTGCAGCGGTTCCTGGGCGTCGGGGGTGCTGCACTCGGCGTCGGCGTCGCGGCGGACGTGGCCGGTGATGAAGGCGCCCTGTTCGGTGGATTCGGTTGTGCGGTACAAAGTTCCCGATGAGGGAACAAGATACAGGCGCCCGGAAGGGGAAATTTCAAGGCCGTTGAGCAGACTGGTATTGTCGCTATAATTGGGCAAATAGTACCACGAATCGCCGCCATCGGCAGAGCTCAGCATTTGAATATCGTTTCCTGCCGAGGTGTAAATCAGCCCAATGTCGTTTACCGCCAGGTCAAAGCCAGCATAGATATCGGGAATGATTTTGTATTCCCAACTTGTACCTTCGTCATTGGATACAGCTAATTTGACGCTGTGGTCGTAATAGCCCGTGACATAAATTTTTCCGTTTATGTCCACCTTCAGCGTCAGGCGCTGGTTGGGTGAGACGGCCAATGTACTTATTTCCGTCCAGGTGGCGCCGGCATCCGTGCTGCGCCGCAAGGTCTGGGGGGCGTTCGAACCCATTGGTGTGGTGAAGGCAAACAACGCCCCGGAAGGGTGTTCTGCCAATGCAGCCATGGATCCATCGGGAATGACCGTGCTCCAGGAGGAACCCAGATCGCCCGACCGCTGCACGCCAGCCACCCCGGAACAGAACAGGTATTGCCCCAATGCCGAAAACACGGTTTTGTTGGCCGAAGCCAGCCCTCCTGCCGGCGTAACTTGGCTGAAGGAAATGCCCCCGTTGGCGCTTGCCCAGAGCTGGCCGGCCATGCTCACCGTGAAACTATCCCCAGAAAGCATGGCCAACAGATGGTTGTTGTAAATGATATTTGAGCTCGTATCGGCCAGCAGGCGTGTCCAGTCTGTGCCACCGTCGTCGGTGCGCCAAAGTCCTGTGGGAGTAACGGCCAGTAGAATCGAATCCGTCGTCCCAAACGCCAATTGGCGCGTATCGGCTTGGCGAATGCCAAAGGCGGAGAAGTACCAGGTAGCCCCCGCATCGGAGGAACGAAAAAGCGAACCCCTTCGAGCCCCAAAAAGATCGCCGTTGGGCAGCGGCCTGATTAGTGGAAAGCCTGTGGGTTGTTCTGGGAAGTCTGGCATGGGCTGCCAAGAGACACCGTCGTCGTGCGAGATATACAGACTGTAGTCGGAGGAAAGCAGCAAGTCGCCATTGCTCATATCCATTATTGATTGAGGCCGCTCGTCCGTGGCAAACGCAATGGCCACTTCATTCCAGGTAGCACCCCCGTCGGTGGAGCGGTGCATGGTAGTTGAACCGATGCTCGGAATGGAAAAGAGCGTGCCGGACGAAACCAGGTAAGGTGTTCCGAAAAAAACGGGTGAAGACCGCTCCGCCCAGGTCAGGCCGTTGTTTGTGGAAAAGTAAAAATCGGCAAGCCCGCCCAAATCGGTTAGCAGGATTTTTCCGTCCGGAAAGGAAGTCGTTGTGGTGTAGTACGATATGGTGAGGGGCGAATGCACCACTTGCCAAGTGGCACCACCATTGATGGACCGATAAATTGGCCCGCCCGGCGCCACACCGATCAACACGCCGGTCACGGTTTCCGTCAGGGTGATGATCGCCAAGCTGCTGTTTATCAACGTCCAGGTGGCGCCGTCGTCGAGCGAGCGGTATAGTTTACGCGTCACACTGAAATTTTCCAAATAGGAGACTATTTTGTAAAAGGTGCCAGAGTATCCAATCCAAAGGTATTCCTGATAAGAAGCCGTATCCACACGCGGCATGCTGATGCGCTCCCAGTGCTCGCCATAGTCTGTCGAACGATACAATTCGGCACCACCATTGGCGTAATAGCCATAAACAACGGCACTGGTTGTTGGCCACAAACTAAATCCTCCCCCCCACGGCCCCTTGGCCTCTTCCCAATACGCTTGCCCCCGCGCATCCGTCATGGCAAGCAACAAAAAAAGCGAAACAAGCAAATTCCGGTTCATACACATTCTGGTTTGATGAAAAACGATGCCTCAAAAGTGGGCAGGATGGCTGGTACGGACAAATACAAAAATCCGGTAAAATCGAAAAGCGCTTTCTGTAAATTATTGAATTTCAATTTAAGAAAAATAAATTTGCCGGGAAATGAATCCATATACTTCCAACGTACCCTTTTGTCATTTTGAAAAAATCTGTCCATCCTACGCGGGTAAGTCGCATACGGCGCCCTTTTAGTGCGGACGGATTCCTCCGGAATGACAAAAGTGGGAAAAGTAAAAATCGCCACCGCTGCCATGACCTCTTCGCTCCTCCTCCGCACCCTCCGGAAACTGCCTGCCAAAGAGCGTCGCGGTCTGGCCGAATTTGTCCGCTGCGGCTGCTTCAACCGGCGCGACGACGTGACCCGGCTATGCGCATACCTGATCGAAGAGCTCGGCAAGCCCAAACCCGGAGCCTTTGAGGCCGAGCGCCTTTTCGAGGCGGCTTGCCCTGGTCAGCAGTTCGATGCCCGTCACTTGCGGCACGTCATGTCGTACCTGCTCGGGGTGGTGCGGCAATATCTTGCCTGGTCCGAATGGAACAACGACACTGCCGAGCAGCAACGCTACCTCGTGCAGGCGCTGCGCAACCGCGGCCTGGACCAACTTTTTGAAAAAGAATGGAAACGCGCCGACAATACCTCCGAAGACAGTCCCGTGCGCGATGCCCGCTACCACTTCCGGCGTTACCAACTCCAACAGGAAAATCTCGAACGCGCCGCCAGCCAGGGGCGCTCGGCCCGCTTCAGCCTACAGCCCCTGCCCGATGCACTAACGGCATTTTATGTGGCCGAAATGCTGCGCCATGCCTGCGCCGGCCTCATGCACCAGGCCGTGGCCGGACAAACCTACCGGGCGGACTTGTTGAACGCCATCCTTAAAACGGTCGAACAGGATGCCATCCTTCAGACCCCGGCAGTAGCGGTTTATTTCCAGGCCTACCGGATGCTCCGCTCGCCCGATGCTGCAGAGCCGTTCGAAGCCCTGAAAATGCTGCTGACCGAACATGAAAACCGGTTCTCCAAAGAAGAAATGCGTGGGCTGTACCTCATGGCCATCAATGGCTGCATCCGCCGTATGAACGCTGGACAGCGGCACTACATCCGGGAGGCATTCGACCTGTACCGGGCTGCGCTGGAACGCGATTTTTTGATGGAAAACGGACGGCTTTCGGGCTTTACCTATAAAAACATCATCCGCGTGGGTGCAGCGCTGGGCGAGCACGACTGGACGGAAACCTTCCTCGAAACCTGCCGGGAACAACTGCACCCCGGCGAGCGCGACAACCTGTACCGCTACAACCTCGCCTACCTGCGGTTTCAGCAGCGGGACTACGCCAGGGCCATGCCCTTGCTCCAGCAGACCGAACTCGAAGACCCGCTCAACAACCTCGATGCCCGGCGCATGCTCCTGCGCAGCTACTTCGAACTCGGCGAGTGGGATGCCCTTGAGTCGTTACTCCAGAGCTTTTCCGCCTACCTGCGCCGTCAAAAAAGCCTCGGCTACCACCGCACCACCAACGCCATGCTGCTGACCTTCACCAAAAAACTGCTGGAACTGAACCGCACCGACACTGCCGCTGTGGCCGCACTCCGATCTGAAATAGAGGCCACGCCCGACGTAGCGGAGCGTGCCTGGTTGCTGGAACAGGTGGGTATTTAGGGGTTTCGGGTTAGAAAGTTTCCGGCTGCCCCTGATGTTTTCATACGTACACTAAAAATGATTTTTTTGTGTCAGAAATCATCTCCCCCGGAGCCCTTCCAACTCCCGCTGCAAATTCCTGCGGGCATTTTGCACGTGTTTCAGAGGCAAAAGAAACTTAATATCCACCAGTATTCAGGGCTAAGAGCATAACCCCTAACCCGAAACCCTCCAACCCGAAATCCCTACTGCAACTCCACGATCTTCGCAAACAACTCCGCCTCGTCGCCCGGGCGGAAGCCCTTGTGGCGGTAGGCCAGTTTGCCGTCTTTGTCGAAGATGAAGACTTGGGGCAGGCCGTTGAGTTCGCCCGGAATCACATTGCGGAACAGGCGGTCGCGGTCCCAGTACACCTCGAAAGGAAATTGTTTTTCGCGGACAATCGGGGCAATGTGCCGAAAGCGGTGCGGGAAATCAATGGAGATAGCCATCATGCGGAAATCGGCCTTTTTTTGCCATTCGGCATAGTTGGCCGTGTACGTCGCCAGTTCGCGGTGGCAAGGCATACAAGTAGTTAGCCAGAAGGCGATAACCGTAGGTTTTTTACCTTTTTTGGGTATGGCCAGTACATCCTTGGAGTTTGATTCCGTGGTGCTGTCTATGTCGAGCAAGGGAATGTTGAAGGGAAAAACCGTGTCACCTTTGTACTGTAACTGGGTGTACATCATGTTTTGCTGCGAAAAAAGCGGAGCAGTGAAAAGAGCGAAAGCGGCGAATAGCAGGCGATTTTTCATGTTGTGCGGAAAAAATTTGTGCAAAAGTACGGGCACGAGCGGGGGGATGCGCGACGGACATGTGACGCAAAAACTGTTTAACGTCTCATTAACAAGAGAAGGCCCCTTAGTCCACTTTAGTAGTTCCTACTGTTCCATTTCCGCTATATTCTGCCGTATTTTGCCCACCGCTGCTCGTAGCGCCTCCTACTTGTTCACTTTTGTCTGTACCAATTTTAGTACCAATGAAGCCACCAGTAATCTCTATCGTCCAACGCGGGTACCAGGACCGGTACGGGTTTCAACGGTTGTTCCTTCGGTACTCCTGGTCGTACAAGACCAACTACATCGCCCTGTCTTGGAAATTGCTTCCCAAGGATTGGGACCAAACGACACAAACTGTTAAGCCACGCGCCACCCTGGGCGGCGAAACGGCGGCCATCGTCAACGGCGATTTGGCCAAAACGCTCAACAAAGCCTACTCCATTATTGCAGACCTGATCGCGAATGAGCTGCCTCCCACATTTGGCGCATTTAAACCAAAAATGGGGGCAGGGAAAAAAGCGGCCTTTCTTTTTTTCGATGCGGCGGTAAAAATGCTGGACGGAGAATACACCGGGAAACAAATCAGCGCATCCACGTTGAAAGTTTACAAGGCATCGCTCAACAAGTTCAAAGAACTCAACGGCGACCTCCGGATGCAGGAGTTGACCCGGGATCAGGTCGTGGCCTTCAAGCGGAATATCGTCCAAGGCGGCAAGGATAATTTGGCGAACCAATACGTCAAATACCTGAAGATCATCTACAGCCGGGTACTGAAGCACTACAAGTTGGCGGACGTGCACAAACCCTTCGAGGACGTCAGCATCCGGATCGTGAAAATTTCGGAGAAGAAAAGCATGACGATTGGTGAGTACCTGACGTTCCGGAAGGCGCTCGCCGACTACGCACCTGGTAGCACCGAATATGAGACGATCCGCCGCTTTCTCATCATGTGCCGGGGTCTGCGGTTCTCCGATACGACACAAATCCAGAAAACCCAGCACTATTTCTCTTTTGAAGATGGCGGTACCAAATTCCAATACCTGACTGTCAACGCTCAAAAGACCGGCACCAAAGGTATTGTCCCCATTTCGGCTTCGGATGAAGTGTTGCTGCAATGGCAACCCGACGGGCTGCTGTTTGAAAAATTACAGTATCCCGTCTACGTCAAACGCCTCAAGAAACTGAGCCTCGAACTGATCGGCCGGGAAATCACCACCCACTTCGGGCGCCACTTCACCGGCGATTTTATCCTGAACAGCACCGGCATGGGCCTCGACGACGTGAAAGCCATCATCGGCGTAAAAAGCGACCGGATCGCGGAGATTTATGCGCAGAAGGATATTAAGGAGGTGTTGAAGAAGTTTTATAAAGCGGTAGAGGGGATGGAAGGGGGATAATTCTGTTCTAATTAAACTGCATCCTTTGCACCCGCACCGCATTCAAAATCGCCAGCAACGCCACGCCCACATCCGCAAACACCGCTTCCCACATCGTGGCCAGCCCTCCTGCACCGAGGGTCAGCACTGCTAATTTCACACCGAAGGCTAGACCGATGTTTTGCCACACCACGCGCCGCGTGGCGCGACTGACGGCAATCGCCGTGGCTACTTTAGATGGTTCGTCGGTTTGTATGACCACATCGGCGGTTTCGATGGCTACGTCGGAGCCGAGAGCGCCCATCGCAATGCCGATGTCGGCGGCAGCCAATACGGGAGCGTCGTTGATGCCGTCGCCCATAAAGGCCACCGTTCGAGTAGGGTCTTCACGCTGTAGCGCTTCCACTTGTTTCACCTTGCCTTCCGGGAGCAGGTCGCCGAAGCCGCGTTCGATGCCGAGCACGGCGACTACTTTTTGCACCACGGCGTCCTTATCGCCCGAGAGCATCACCAGTTCGCGCACCCCGGCGCGATGCAGGCCGGCCACTGTTTGTTTGGCGTCGGGTTTAATTTCGTCGGCAATGGTTACATATCCCGCATATTGCCCGCCGACCGCTACCGCAGCGATGGTGTCCACCTCCGCATCGAGTTCGGACGGGTAGGCGATACCCGATTGTTGTAACAGTTTGGTATTGCCTACCAGCACAGCCCGGCCATCCACCTTGCCGCTCAACCCATACCCGGCGATTTCCTGCACGTCAGTTACGACGGCATGTTGCCAACTGATTTGGAGATCGCCGGCATGAGCAATCAGGGCTTTACCGACCGGGTGAGTGGAATGCTGTTCAAGCGCGGCGGCGAGGCGCAGCAATTCGGTTTTTTCGATGCCGGTGGTTTCAATTTTTTGCACCTTGAAAACACCCTGCGTCAGCGTTCCGGTTTTGTCCATGACTACCGTATTCACTTTGGCCATCAAATCCAAAAAGTTCGAGCCTTTGAACAAAATGCCGTTGTGCGACGCCGCCCCGATGCCGCCGAAATAACCCAGTGGTATCGAAATTACCAGGGCACAAGGGCAGGAAATGACTAAAAATATCAGCGCGCGGTATAGCCAGGTTTGGAAAGAATAATCCTGCACGATAAAGGACGGCACGAGCACCAGCAACACAGCCAACAACACGACAATCGGAGTATATACTTTCGCAAACTTGCGGATGAACAACTCCGTCGGCGCTTTGCGGGCCGTGGCGTTTTGCACCAAATCGAGGATGCGAGCGATGCTGCTCTCGCCGAAAAGTTTGGTTACGCGGATTTCCACCACACTGTCGAGGCTGATCATTCCGGCCAATACGGTTTCGTCAGCCGCGAGCGTGCGTGGCTTGCTTTCACCCGTGAGCGCGGCGGTGTCGAAACTACCCTGCACGCTCAGCAATACGCCGTCGAGCGACGCCCGCTCGCCCGGACGCACCCGGATGGTTTCGCCCACCTGCACGGTTTCGGGTTTGACGACAGCGGCCCGGCCGTCGCGCAATACGGTGGCTTGATCGGGACGCACGTCGAGCAAGGCTTTGATGTTGCCTTTGGCACGGCGTACTGCCGCCGTCTGGAACAGTTCGCCCACGGCGTAAAACAGCATTACGGCCACACCCTCGGGATATTGACCTATGGCAAATGCGCCAATGGTGGCCAGGCTCATCAGGAAAAATTCCGTGAAAAACTCGCCTTTCCCAATGGCCTGTGCCGCTTCTTTCAGCACGGGCCAGCCGACGGGCAGGTATGCTATCCCGTACCAAAGCAGTCGAACCCAGCCCTTCCAAAACGCGGGCTGTACGTACTCATCCAGTGCGATGCCGCCCAGCAAAAGCACGAAACTGATGATAGCGGGCAGATATTCAGGCCAGGGGGAGTGCGCTTCGCCGCCCACGTGGTCATGACCGTGCCCGTCGCCTTCTTCGTGTGGCCGGGGCGGCGGGGCGGTTTTCAGGTCAATTTTTTCTTCGAGCGTACAGCAAAGTTGGCGGCCTTGCGCATCGTAAGCGTGAACGTGAGGGACAGTTGGGTCAGCCATTCGGTAAAGATTGAAAATGTACGAAATCAGGAATGGTTTTGAACATAAGCGGTTTATTTTCAATAGTTTTTAACCAGGATTTTTTGAGCAAATACGCCGCGTTCGGTACGAAGTGCGATAAAATAAACGCCTGCTGGCAGCCCGTCTGCCCGGAAAAAATAGTTCGATGCGCCCGGCGGAAGCATTCCCGAAAAAACGGTCTCTACCCGCTGCCCGAGGCAATCAATCAGTTCGAGCACTGCCGCGCCATTCGTGGGTGCGAACACCGGAACGCAGGTAATCCCTTGAGCGGGATTAGGGAAAATACGTTCCAATCTTGGTGAAGCCAATTCGTCTGTTCCGACGCTTTGACGAATCTCGAAATCGAAATAACCTTCCGGGGCAGGTAACGGGCGCACTTGTTGTTTGCCCGAATTGGCTGTCGCGTGGAGGTAGTAGCGCACGGTAGAGCCGTAAGGTTGTTGTGGAATCCAGCCTGTCCAAAGGTTTGTGGCCGCGTCGGTCAGAGTCATCGGTACGGACTGGTAGCCTGCCGAGGTGTCGGTCGTATAAAACACTTCGGCGCCGGCTATGCCGCCGCGGTGCCGTATCCAGGCCTTGACCTCATAAGCAGGTGGGTTGTTGTCAATAAAATCCTCTACCTGTTTATGCTGAATCAGGAGTGGGTCCGCTACACCTACTTCTTTCACAATACAGTGAATTGCGCCGCCCAGCGAAATGATGTCGTTGCAGGGAATGCCGACGATATTATAACCGGGCATATTCTCGCGCCAAATACGCAGTGCCGTGGTGTCGTATTGTTGCTCGTAGATAGGCAACAACACGGTTTTGTTAACGATGAACGAATTGACATACGTGCGCAACGACGCTCCCTGACTCGGGTATTTCCCTCCTTCGGGCGGCATCGGTACACGCACCACTTTGTACGGGGAGCCGAAAGGTGTGGTGAAATTGGCCAGGAGGTACTGGATGTTCGCCTCGATTTGGTCGCGATCAGCGACGCCTTCCGGGTACTCGCCCACGAGCAGCGTTTCCTCGTTGAGCAATTTCATGTGCATGTCGATGTGGTGGATCCCGTCGAACGGCAGCACGTCGAACTTTACATAGCGGTCGATGCCGTAGAAACGGTGCATAATGCTGTCCACGCCTTCCTCCGTATGATTGCTCGTACCCCACGTATTGCCCGGACCGTTTTCTTCCAACACGAGTTTAGTCGAGAAATCGGTACCCATGCCGTCGGAGAAGTTATTGCCGCCGGGATGCACCAGGTCAAAGGGGGCGACCGTGGTGGAATAAACCGGCAGGCCGAAATAATTGCCCACGACACTTGGGATCGTATCGTCTTTCGGGCGCGGGCGGTTGTAAATCCAATCCACCAACGCCAGGCTGTCCACGCCGCCGAGGTAAACCGGGTTGGCGCCATAGTCGCGAATCCAGATACTGTTGAAAGGCGCGACTTTGAACTCGACGTTTCCAGCCTGCCAATTTACGCCATAACCGGTCAATTCGTTTTGGCAGGCGACTATATTGCTGCAAATGACGATGACCCGGCATTGTTTCCGTCCTGCCTCTACAATCTGGGCGAGAATTGACTTATACAAGGTCCAGGTAACTACAATGGCTTGCTGTTCTTCCCATTCAGCCATTGCGCGAACGGGTCCGGGCGGTGGTGTAGTGATGCCGCTCAATACGCCGGGCGCCGGTTTATTGCTTGAAAGCCAATCTAATTCTTCATGGGAAAAACCTCTGGGGAGCGGGTCGTTCTGGGCAAGCGCGACTTGAGCGAGCGTCAGCAAACAGAAGAATAGGTTGAATATCTTTTTCATGGTATTGAATTTTATTGATGAAAAAGGAAATGAGTTTAAAAAAAGCAGCCCCCCGAAAAGGAACCTGACGAGGAAGAAACAATTCCCCTCGAAAGGGCTGCAGAACCTGTATAAACATTAGACGAAAACTATTTTGCTCAGTGTGCGTGTCCTTCTTCTCCCTGTGCCGCCGCCTTGGAGGCGGACAGGAGGTAAAAAGCGCCCTTCACCACGACCCTGCTGTTCGCCAAATCGAAGTCTTCCGGCAACAACACTTCCACCCAGCCGCCGTCGGTCACGCCGCGTTTTACTTCCACCATTCGGAAGTGGCGCTCTCCATGCGTTTCTTTTTCACCCTCGGTGTGGTCGTGCTCTTCTTTTTTGGCATCGTGGGCAGCTTCGCCCTTTTCGTGCTCATGGGCTTCGGGTTTAGGCGCTCCCTCCGGTTCTTCTACGAAAATGTAGTCTTTGCCCTCGCTGCTTACGAGCGCCGCTTCGGGCAAGGCCGGCACGGGAGAAGCGCCCGTTTCGACCGAGGCTTTGAAGTACATTCCGGGCAGCAGATCGGTATCTTCTTTGTCCAGATGGCAGTGTACGCGGATGCTGCGGTCGGGACTTATTTCGCGCCCGAAAAGATAAATGGTCGCCGTGCGTTCCCGTGTTTCATTGGCGAGCGTGAAGCGCACTTTCTGCCCGACTTTGAGTTTTAGAATGTCTTTTTCAAACACGGTCAGTTCGGCGTGAAGGTGTTCCGTGTCGGCTATTTTGAACATGACCTCCGTGCTTCCCACATATTTGCCCGCATTCACGTTCACCTCTGTAACATAGCCGTTGGTTGGAGAGTAAAGGTTGATTTCGCTCTGAAAATTATCGGGCGAAAGGCGGTCCGGATCAATGCCCAGCAATTTGAGCCGGGCCCGTTGACCGCCCGTTTTGGCTTCCAGGCCGGCAACCTTGGCCTTCAGCGTGGTGTACTCGGCTTTGGCCGCTTGCAGTGTCTTGCCGGCGTTCACGTTTTCACGAGCGAGCTCCTCCTGTCGTTTGTACTCGGCCTCGGCATATTCCAGTTGGCCTCGCGCGGCGGCAAGTTCTTGCCGGGCTTCGAGGTAAGCCTGTTGCTCGGTGATGAATTCCAGGTTGCGCAATACCGCGATAACTTCGCCCTTGCGAACGCGCGTGCCCTGCAACAGGTCCGATTTTTTCAAAAACCCCGGCGCGGGCGCGCTGATGCTCACGAGGTTTTGCGGCGGCACATCCAACACGCCGTTCACCTTCACTGTGCCAGAGAGCGGTCGGGTCTCCACCTTGCCGGTTTCGATGCCCGCTATTTTGTATTGGTCGCTTGTCAGCGCCACTTCCTGTTCTTCGCCTTCATGGTGTTCGTTTTCTTCCGATCCGGCCCCTGGTTCGGCTTTATTGCCTCCACAGCCTGCCGACAGCAGGACGGCGCCGAGTGTCATGGCGAAGAATATATGATGCAGAAATTTCATTGTCTTTTATTTTTAGATGATGTTGAAAAGGTGAAAAGCAAACTCGCCGACGCGTTATTTCCCGGCCAGCCATTCGATGTCGATGACCGCCCGATTGAACGCGTCGAGCGCGGCCAGGTAGCCGAGCCGGATGTCGTTGGCGCGGCCGAGCGCCTGGGCATATTCGAGGTAGCCAACGTCGCCGGCACGAAATGCCTTTTGGGCGTTGCTCAGCAACAGGTCGGCGGTAAGCAGCGCGGTTTTTTCGTAGTAGTCCAACGAAACGCGCTGTTTTTCGTATTCCTGGAGGGCTTGCCGGTACTGCCCTTCGAGTTGGATCGTCCGCGCTTCCAGGTTGGTCTGCGCGATTTGCTCCGCGATCCTTGCAGCCGCGACGCGATTCTTTTGCGCCTTGCGAAAAATGGGAACGGCGATGCCGACCTGCACGACGTGAAAGCGATCGCCCGAGGTGTAGCGAGGGTCGGCGCCCGGTTCGACAGAATTAAGCGACTGGTTGAGGTAGCCGATGCTGAAATCCGGCGCCAACCGCGCTTTTTCCGCACCGGTTGAAGCCTGGCTAAGCGCAACTTGCTGGCGAAACCAGGCCAGGGCGGGATTGTCGGACGCGCCGCCCGCGAAATCCGGCAAAGTCCTTTTGCCTAAGCGGGCATCGGGTGGAATGCCCACCGGTTGGGCGGCGTTGAGCAGCGTTTGCAACAGCACCTGGGCGATTTGAATGTCGGCGGTAACCTGGGCCAATTGGTTGCGGATTTCTCCCAGTTGCGCTTCGGCGGTTGCTCTTTCCAGGCTGTTCGTTTCCCCGGTGCGCACACGGGCGTCCGCCGCTTTGACAAATCCTGTCAAAAGCGTATCCTGGCGTTGCAAAAGCCGCCGTTTTTCAAATAAATAAACCAGTTCATACCAGGCCGAGCGCACCTCATAGGTCAGGTCGTTGGTCGTGACGGTCAGCGCGAGTTCGGTAGCGCGGATATTGGTGTTGGCAAGCGCCAAACCGGCTTTCCGGTTACGCGGATTGGGAATTTCCTGCACGACGCCGAAGCCCTGGTCGAATTGCCTGGAATTGTACTGCCCCAGTTGCGCGCTGAAATTCGTTTTCGGCATGTCGTATGCCGCGCCGCGCAACTTTTGTTGAAGTTGAACCTGGTAGTTACCGGTTTTAATTTGCAGGTTGTTGGATTTGGCTTGGGCAATGGCTTCATCCAAGGTCAGCGTCGTTTGAGTCGTTCCTGTTTTTGGGAAAAGCGCCAGGGCAAGAATGGCCAGCGACGCCACAACCGGCTTCATTCCCTTACCGAACCATTTTTCGAAATAAACATACAGACACGGCAGTACGAGCAGCGTGAGCAGCGTGGCCGAAATTAGCCCTCCGATGACCACGGTCGCCAGCGGGCGCTGCACTTCCGCGCCGTCGCCGGCGGACAAAGCCATCGGCAAAAAGCCCAGCGAAGCCACCGCTGCCGTCATGATAACCGGACGAAGCCGAACGCGGGTGCCTTGCCGCACCCTTTCGAACACGTCGGTCACGCCTTCCGACTTCAGTTGGTTAAAATAGCCGATCAGGACAATGCCGTTCAACACCGCCACGCCGAAAAGCGCGATAAAACCCACGCCTGCCGAAATCGAAAACGGCATATCCCGCACCGCCAGTGCCGCCACGCCGCCGATGGCCGACAGCGGCACGGCGGTGAAAATTAAAAAGGCTTGACTGACGGACCGGAACGTGAAAAACAGCAAGGCAAAAATCAGGGCCAACGCCACCGGAACGGCCACGGAAAGCCGCTCCTTCGCCTCGCGCAGGTTTTGAAACTGGCCACCGAAAGTGTAGTAATAACCGCTCGGCAATCGAAAGTTTTTCTGCAAAATGCCTTCGATTTCTTCTACCACGCTTTCCACGTCGCGCCCGCGCACGTTGAACCCCACAAATATGCGCCGCTGCCCGCTCTCGCGGCTCACCTGTGCGGGGGCTTCCTTGTATTCGATAGCGGCGACCTGGCCGAGCGGTACTTTCTGACCGTCGGGCGTGGGGATGTACAGGTTTTCGAGGTTGCTCAGGTCGGTGCGCAGGCCGCGTTCGAGCCGAACCACCAGGTCGAATCGTTTTTCCCCTTCGTACACCACTCCTGCCGTGCTGCCCGCATAAGCCGTTTTGACAATCATATTGATGTCGGCCACGTTCAGCCCGAATTGCGCCAGCCGGTCCCGGTCGTAGGTGACCTGCACCTGCGGCAAGCCGCGCACTTTTTCCAGCGTCGGCTCGGTCACGCCCTCTACCGGGGCGATGAGCCGGGCTACTTCGGCGGCCTGGTCGGCCAACACGTCGAGGTCGTCGCCGAAGATTTTGATGGCCACATCCTGCCGGATACCGGTCATCAGTTCGTTGAAACGCATTTGCATCGGCTGCGTCAGTTCGATATTTACGCCCGGAAGCACTGAAAGCGCCTCCTCCATCGCTTCCTGCATTTCTTCCCTGTCGCATACTTCTTCCCGCCAGGTCTCTTTCGGCTTCATGGCCACCATGATGTCCGCGCGTTCCACGGGCATCGGATCAGTAGGAATTTCGGCCGAGCCGATGCGGCTCACCACCTGCCTCACTTCCGGGAAGTTTTTTATCAAAATTTCTTCAGCCTTGGTGGTGCTCTCTACCATTTGTGTCAGCGATGTGCCTTGCATCATACTGAACTCCACCGTCATGTCGCCTTCTTCCAGCGTGGGGATAAACTCCCCCCCCATGCGCGAAAATCCCCACAGCGCCAGCGCGAACAAGAGCGCGGAAATACCCACGGTCAATTTTTTCCAATGCAAAACACGTTCCAGGGCCGGTCCGTAAAGCTTTTGGAAAAATACCATGATACGATCCGACACGTTGGCTTTATGCGTCGTTTTCTTACTCAAAAACAAGGCGGCAGCCATCGGTACCCACGTCAGCGAAAGGATGAAAGCGCCCAATATGGCAAAACCGACCGTTTGGGCCATCGGTTGGAACATTTTGCCTTCGATGCCGACCAGCGAAAGAATCGGGAGATAAACTATAAGGATGATGATTTCCCCGAACGCAGCGCTGTTTCTGATTTTGGACGCGGCCGTATAAACCTCTTTGTCCATTTGCCGCTGGGTCAGCCGAGCGACTCCGGGGAACAAATGGCTGCCCGTGATGCGATGTACGATGGACTCCACGATGATAACCGTGCCGTCCACCAGCAAACCGAAGTCAATGGCGCCGAGCGACATCAGGTTGCCCGATACGCCGAAAAGGTTCATCATGCTGAATGCAAACAGCATGGCCAACGGAATCACCGATGCTGCCACCAGGCCCGCGCGAAGGTTGCCGAGCAACAACACCAAAATGAATACCACGATAAGCCCGCCTTCTAGGAGATTTTTCTCCACCGTGCCGATGGTGCGCCCGACCAATTCCGTGCGGTCGATAAAAGGCTCGATCACCACGCCTTCGGGCAAGGCTTGCTGAATGACGGCGATCCGTTCTTTCACCCGGCGACTTACCTCCACGAAGTTGTCCCCTTTGAGCATGAGCGTGATGCCGGCCACCACTTCCCCTTCGCCGTTGCGGGTGACGGCGCCGAGCCGGTTAACGCTGCCGAATTGCACCGTGCCCACGTCGCGTACCAGCACTGGAATGCCGTTGCGCGTAGTGACGACGATACGCTCGATGTCCTGCAAGGTCTTCACCAGGCCGATGCCCCGGATGAAATAGAGATTGCTGCCTTTTTCGATGTACGAGCCACCGGTATTCTCGTTGTTCCGTTGCAGGGCCTGGAATACGTCGGGCATGGTGAGATTCAGGGCGTTGAGTTTGTCGGGGTCCACGGCGAGTTCGTATTGCTTCACGAAACCGCCCCAGCCACTCACCTCGGCTACGCCGGGCGTCCCGGCGAGTTGGCGCTTGACTACCCAATCCTGCAAGGTGCGCAGGTCGGTGACCGTGTATTTATCCTCGAATCCCTTTTTCGGGTGGATGGTGTAGTGATAAATCTCGCCGAGGCCGGTAGTAATCGGGGCTAAAAAAGGCTCGGCCATCCCCTTGGGTATGGCATCCTGCGCTTCTTTCAAACCTTCTGAAACTTGCTGGCGCGCCCAGTATATATCCGCATCGTCTTTAAAAACGACGGTGATAACCGACAAACCCGAACGGGAAATGGAACGCCGCTCCACTACTTTTGGAATATTGGCCAGGGCCAGTTCGATCGGGGCGGTAATAAATTGTTCTACTTCCTGGGCGCCCAGCGTGGAGGCTTGGGTGATAACCTGTACCTGGTTGTTGGTGATGTCGGGCACGGCATCCAAGGGGAGACGGATGAATGAAATTGTGCCCCAAATTGCCAGCGCCAGTGTGAATAGCCCAATGATGAGTTTATTGTGAATGGAAAAATGAATGATTCTGTCTAACATGGACACAGTTGGGTTGATGGATGGAAAAATGCCGACGCCCACACCCGGCATCGTGCCGAATGAGGAAAGTCTGGACAGACCGGTCAGCGTGAAAAACTTAACCCAACTTGTTTATCGGAGGACGGAACAGCGCCGCGAGATGAGCGGCGGAAAGGGGCGCTTGGTAAAAGAATCCGTTTTGTGTTGCTTCAACTAAAGGCGTCGGCAAAGGCGATTCTAATAACGGTGCTTTGACAGAGATGGTCACACATCCGCAACATGCGCAACTACAAAGCGGGGAGCAAGGATCGACGCAGGCATGGTGATGCCCAAAGGCTTGCGAATCGGCAGATTGAAACACAGGTTGGTTACCAGCTTGCCGCAAATTCCGATCATGCTCGAAGTCTGCACAAGGCAGGCAACCGAGAATGAACAAATACAGGGCAAATGTGCGGACGAACCAGGACATGGCGCAAAGGTAATGGAAATAGAGGAACCTCGCCCAGCGGCTTCATATTAGCGTTTGGCAAAAATTTACAGCCATGTTGCACATTCGTTGCCAAAACCCGCATAATTTTACTGCCCGAAGCAGGTATCTTTCACGTTCCGGCTTTTTTACACCTGAAAACAAACGTATGCAAGACCTATCTCCGCTCATCCACACCCTCCAAACCCAACTCCGCGCCGAAATGTCCCGCGCCGGTGTCTCCTACGAAGACGCGGCCGGCCCTTTGCACTACGCCAACAAATCCAGCATCGCTCGCCTGCTGGTAAAAGACCGGATGAGTTTTGAGGACACCATAAAACTGATGGTACTCTGCAAAACGCCGGTCATCGCGCTCACCAAGCCATTCAGGTTTAAAATTGAAGTAAAAGCCAGCACGATGGCCCAAGCAGACGCGCTGATGGATGCTTTGCGAGTATCTGTTTTTAAGGATGGCACCACCGAGCGGTACCGCTTACCGGATGGCCTTTCCTGGGAGAAGGTGGCGGAACATACCGGATTTGACTCGGGGAAGAGTGCGCGGAAATCGTGGTTTTTGTTGCAGACCCCGGTGTATTTGGTGGTGGGGTTATTGCGGTTGCTGAGCAAACGGGAGCATGAAGTTACAGAAGGCAAAACCAGCCTGCGGATCACTCAGGATATTTGAACCCGGGCATCAAACAGTAAACGGATCGAAAGGAAACATTGAAAAACTCCCACCTTTTTCGACGGCGTTCATCTTCCCATTCCAAGCCACATCCCCTCGCTTCCCCGGATCACAATCCAGGTGAACAAACGTATCATAAATCCCAAATCGGTTAAACCCCACACTCCGTGCCGCCCGTACAATCCTGATCTTCTGCTCCAGCGTCCTTGCCCCTATATCCGCCGCCCAGCCTCGCGTATGCGCGGAATCCGGTACGCCACCCACGGCGGCATTGTGCTTTGGAGTCCGGTAACCGGAATTAACCCGGAACGGAATACCAGCCTGTTCCCGGGCGGCATCGAGCATTTCGAGGAATTTAATTTTCATGTAAACGCCGCTGCCAGGCTGGTCCGGCGAGTCGAACTCATTGATGTCAAAATGGCTCATAATGATAGGTGATTGCTCATAGTTGAGTTCCGAGCCAGCCACGGTATGCGGTTGTTCGGTGGTACCGCCTTCATCATCCCACTGCCCGGTGGGGCCGATGCCGTCGCGGAAATAACGGCGGTACAGCCACCAGCTCAGACCAGATAAGCCGAGAAAAAGCGATGTGGCCAGGAGGGCGTATTTGGTTTTGGGCGTCATAAATCAATAGTTTTTAAGCGGAAGTACAAGATAGCGATCAGACCAAAAAGCAAGGCCAGGGCCGTCCAAACCCAGATTGCATCGTCGCTGCTTTTGAACATGCCGGAGAAACGGCGCTGCCAGAGTTCGACCTGGTAGTTGGGTTGGGCAGAAGGCGTGGCGGGCGCTTCACAGGCCGGCAAGGGTGGGAAAAAGGTATCCATCCGGTTTGTCCAACCGGCGGTGTAATGGACGTTGCCAAGGGATTGGAGATAAGAAAGCCAGGCTTCCCGGTAAGCGTTGTACAACCCGGTTTTGTCTTTGGCGGTTTCCACGTTGACTGCAGCGAGTGTTTTGCTTCCCATGATGCCATCCGGCGCCAGCGCGTAATCGCGCTGGTCCAGGGTAAGTTGCAAGGTTTTGGCAGCGGCAGAAGGATTGCCGTAAAAGGCGTTGAACACCAGTTCGGCAAAACCCTGGTCGTAGATTTCCCATATCCGCCAGCGATTGCCCCACCAGTCCATGAAAGCCCAAGCCTGCGCTTGGGTGAGGTTTTTCATGGTTTCGGGGCCGGGGCACTGTTGGCCGGAATACTCCTGCCAGGTGTTGGGCGTGATGCCGTACTTTGTGCCGGCATTGACGCCGCAACGGTTGAAGTTGCCGCTGTCGGCAGACTGGTTTTGATATCCACCCTCGGCAGTAAGGATTTTCTCGAAAAACGACTGGGTGAGTTGTGTCATGGGCGGTTTTTAGGCGTTTCGCGCTTTTCATTGCGAATCATCGCCAGCGTTTCCTTAAAAACCTGCGCATACGTTTTAGTTCCCTCGTACCCCTCCCAGCGCTGCGCCGTCTGCTGATGCGCCCATTTCAGATACTCCCGGCTGTGCGCCTTTTCCTGCCGGATACATTTGGTGGCAAAAATCTGGTACAACCGCTTTTGTTTTTCCGTGGAGCAGGCGCCGTTGCGGTAGCACTCGACGTAGAGTGCCTTGCTCACCCGTTTGCAGGATTGCCCAAAGGGGTGGCGGTAGAACTCGGTCATAGCAACCTTGCTCAACAGCACCGAGGATGCTCCTTTGCCCGGCTTTTCGGCTTTGGTCAGGCGCCCGCTTGCGGGGCAGACGGTGTAGTAGCGGATGTCGGCAAACAGGTCCATCCAATCGTACACCTTTACTTTCAGCAGGACTTTATTTTCGTTTTTCAAGTAGTACACGCCAATGATCTTGTCCTTCGATTCGCCGTCGTGCCAGCGCAGCCGCATCCCCTCCAGGAAGGTCATCAGGGCCGGAGATTTGGCTTTTTCGCGGGAGAACTCACATTTGGAAGTGGGTTTTTTCGCCTTGACCGCGCGGTATTTCGTCTCGTCGTCGGCAGGTTGAGGATGCGCGGCCGCTTCGGGCGTATCGTCGCCGGCGACATCGAAGGTCACGGTGCCGTCCTTCTGGGTTTCAACGCCGGCTTTGCCCTCCACTTCGAAATGTTGGTCCACGGCTTTGCCCTCGATAACGGTCATCGGGGTGCCATCGGGATGGGCCAGAATTTTATCGCCTTTGGCCGGATCGGCGACGGTGGGTGCGGCGATTTCCACTTTTTCCGTGGGCGTCACTAAGATGGCTTCGTTTTCGTCGCAGTCGGTGCGGCGGGCGACTTCGGCCTTTTTGACTAAGTTCTTGGGCAACCGCATTTTGTAAGGCGCTACCGGGGTTTCTTTGCCGGTGTTTGGCGGAGTCGTAGCCGTTTTGGCAATGGCCGAAGGCTGCAACATCGCGGTCTTTTTATTGCCGGCAGCATCGGTGTAGCGCACCAGGTGGCCGCCGCCTTTGCGGGCTTTGAGGTTGGCAATTACACCTAATATAGTATTGCCTTTGATAGTGGCTTCCACGGCGTCGCCGATTTGGAGTAAGTGGCCGTTTTTATCCAGACCGTATTGCACGTTCCCATCCGCATCGGCGCCGACCAGGTACTGTGTGCCATCAATGGTGACGGTTTCAGAATAGGCATCGGCCTGCTTTTTGGCGCGTTTTTCCCTGGGTTTGGGGCCGCGTTGTAACGCCGTCGGTTCGACGGCGTGGGATGCACTGGGTAACTGACCCTCGGCCAGTTCGTACAAGTCCTTGTCGTTTTCGGCAAACACCTCGTACAATTCCGGGTCGAAATTGTCGCTGTCGGCTTTCAGGGTTTCTATTTCCCGGCGCAGATCGGGGTTGAATTTAGCAATTTGCGCATCGGTCAGTTGGGCTATTTTATACATGGTCAGGCTGCTTTTTGGGATTTGATTTTAAGGATTCGGATGCGGGCGGCCTGCGCCTTTGCTTTTGCCTGGGCGAGCCGCAGGCGCTTCGAATTATCCACTACTGGTGGCGCTTCGATGGCGCCGCTTTCCGTTTTGAAATACCCCGGCAGGTTCGGGATCGGAGCGCCGACACGTTTACTGTCCAATTTCCAACTGGCTAATTTTTGCCCGTCGCCCAGTTCGATTAGGCCGTCGAACTCGTAGGTTTTGCCGTTGCTGTGCCGGTAGGATTGTCCTTCGACAAAGCCGGTCCAATCCGTATGCTGAATGGGGGTCAGGCTCTTTTCACTCACGTTGTCCGGATCGGCCCACTGGTAGGCTTGCACCAGGTAAACCCAGTGCCGGGCTACGGTGTCGAAAGTGCCGTCGTCCAGGATTTGAACGGGTATGTCCTTGAACTGTGCCATGTCGCTCTTTTTAAATTTGGGATCGGGCACCTCAATTTTTCGGTCGTACAAATCGGCGAGATACGAATTCAGCACGTTGTGGGTCGTTTTGTACTTGCCTTTGCCGGGGCCAAAATCGTGCGGGACAACGAACGGCGTGTTGCGCACCAGCCATTCCATAACCGGCAGCGCCTTGTTCCAGGCCGCCAAAGTGTACTGACCTTTTTGGTCGAAACCAATCCCTATCAACTGCTCGGTGGTCGTTTCCGACACCTCTTTTTTCTTGGGCGCCTTGAAAAAATCCGAATCGGCATGGTGCAGGGCCTCGCCCAGCGTAAGTGGCTTCCAATGAAAATCCAGTTCCACCCGCCCGTTTTCGGTGATCTCCTGCCGGCCAATGAAGCCTGATTCGGACATTTGACTGTCGCCGTTGAGAATGACGTAGCCGAAAAACGCGTCGTCTCGACTGTCGTATTCCAGGATAAACCAATCGCTTTGCCCGTAGAAATAGTGGGCATACACGGTTTGCTCCATCAGCGGCTTTTTCGATTGCGAGCGGAACTTCGGAATGGCGGCCAGCATCGTTTCCACTTCGTCCACAATGGCCTCGCGCTCTTCGTTGAATCCGCTGACGACCCGCTGCTGGTGCAGGGGCATGAATTTTTTAGCCAGGGGGTAGTTGTTGAAGGAAAAAGACTTTGGCCGTTCAGTAGGTTTAGGGGTTGCAGGTTTAGCAGCCACCGTCCGGGCCGGCGCGGGTAAATCCATTTTGGCTTGCGCCGGCTCTTGTTTGGCCGGCTCCGGTGTTGCGACTTGCATGGTTCCATTCAGAAATCCTTTCCGGGTCAGCATGGCATAAATCGCCGCGTCGAGGTTTTCGGCGGTTTCATGCGGCACAGTGAAGTTGGCCGAGGCGTTTTTGACCAAATAATACGAGGTCACCAGGCGCAGCGGCTCGCCGGTTTGGTCAATGATTTGCTCCTGCCGGGCGATGGGCACCTCGTCCAGTCGGGCGATTTGCGGCGGAGTCAGGTTTTGGAGTTGGTAGGTCATGGCGGTTATGGGGCGGTTTCGAGGTTGAGTTGTTCGAGGACGACGAGCATTTGTTCCATCTCGGAAGGCTCGCGGTCGGGGATGGGCTGATCGAGGTTGAGGAATCCCCCGAATTGCTGGGCTTCGGCTAAGTAGGTCATCTGGTACTTGTCGGCCAGGATGTCCAGGAAGGTTTGCAGGTCGTCTCGGTGGACGTAACCCGCCAACAGGTTGGGTGGGTAACTGACGAATGCTTTGGGCAGGCCCCGGCTGCGGTCGTAGGTGTCCTGGAACAGCAAATTGACCAAGTCTTTGTCGCCGTAGTAAGGTTTGAAGGCCGTGGTTTTAGGCATGGTCACCCGGTACATTTCCTCGCGGGTACGCACGAACGCGATGGAGTTGTTCAGCGCCGTGCCCTCGACATAGCGGTATTGCTGGTAACCCGGACGGGTTTGCGCCAGTTCGTCGGCCAAGGCGCGCACGGAGCGACGGGTTTTGGGTTCCGATTTCATCTCCCGGCCCTTGTGATCCACTTCTTTTTGCACCAAAATACCTGAACGGATACCGCCGTCGAAGGTGCTGTACTTGATCAGTTTGCCGCCGGCGCCCTGCAAAAACACGTTTTTGGCCGACAGCAGCATGTTGCCCGTGGCGATAAACTGCTCCTCCCGTTTATTGCCGGCGCTGTCGTGGCGGTTCCAGTTGTACAGCAAATCCTGCAAAAACACCTCCTGGTTGTGGGTGCTCATGCCCATCGCCGTGAACACTTCCGGGCTGTTGAACTTGAGCGTCCACGTCCGTTCCGGACCGTAGATTGCGGCCGTAATGCGCACATTGGCCGGGTTGAAACGCGTGGTATCGCCGGCGGGTTTGAGGAAATACAAACCCGTCACCACGCCGTTCAACTCCCGCGCCGCGCCGGCCTGCTCGATGCGAAACTGGAAAGGCCGGCCCGGTTTGAAAAAGTCAATGATGCGCAGACCGTTGTTGGTTTCGGCCGTGAGTTTGTTTTCCTCGGCGGCCATTTTTTCCTTGAGTTCGATGAGTTGTTTTTCCGCTTTTTCCAGCCCTTTTTCCAGTTTTTCCAGGTCTTTGGATTTGCCCGAGTCGCGCAGGATTTCCAGTTCGTGGATTTCCTCTTCGACTTTGCGCAGTTTGGCGTTGCGCTCAGCGGATTTGACAGCGCGCAGTTCCTGCCTGCCTCCTTCATATTCTTTGCGAAACCGTTTTTGAAAATCCTCCGGCGAAGCGCCTTGCAGCGTTTTTTCCATGATCGCCTGCACCTCGCTCCATTTCATCGGGCGTTTCAGCACCCGAGCCTGCACCTGCTCCAAAACGGCAGGCTGACCGAATGGCGTAGGTCGGCCACTGCCTTCTTCCAGCAGGAATTGCTCCTCGGTTTCGGCCTCCAGGGGCAGGTATTCTACTTCCAGGTCGTATTCGCCGCGCTGTTTCAGGTCTTCGACGTACTCGTTGTAACGGGCCAGCACCTCAGCGTAGGCTCGCTCCTGTTCCTCCACGGTGAGTAGCGCGATGCGGCGGCTAAACATTTCGGCCAGATCCGAGCGGGCGGAGGATGAGTTGTTGTCGTCTTCGCCGCTGTCTAACCGGAGCGCGGCGGCGATCAAGTAGTTTTCGCCCAGGAAACCCTGCACCACCCGGTCGCCGTATTTGTTGAAAAAATCGGGCGATTCCAGTTGGGCGTCGCTGGATTTCTGGCTGCCCGT
>Ga0268299_1001212_pt1 | contig 50809 bp, 53 predicted proteins | sample NOBtaG_FD_193484 | JGI IMG/M metagenome (GOLD analysis project Ga0268299, IMG submission 193484) | Activated sludge microbial communities from bioreactor in Nijmegen, Gelderland, Netherland - NOB reactor | ecosystem: Engineered > Bioreactor > Aerobic > Activated sludge | place: Netherlands... | reverse complement strand
CCCTTCGAAAACTATTGAAGTCCGAAATGAAATTGAAATCGCAAAGCAGAAACCCTCGCCACTTTCAGCGCTACCTTGCGGAAATCATGTGAAAACCACGCAGTGAAATCGTGAAGGAAAAGCGACAGTGGTTCCTACCCGGTCCGATTGAAGACGAGCCCGACGATCTGCCGCCCGGCCCAAGCGCGGAGCCCCGCGAGACCGCGGTTCTCGACGACTGGCGGAAGGCCGAGGCGGGTCATGCCGCGCGGCTCGCCCGTGTCGCAGGGAGACTCGGGGCACTGGACGAGCGGCTGAAGCGCGGTCCAGCTGGCTGGCGGCAGAGGCTCGCCCTGATCGAGGCGGCCGATCTAAGCTGGTTTGCTGGTGACCGGATCGGGTCAGATCGGCTGGCGCTTTGGATCTCCATGCGCCTGTCCGGCGTTCGAGACGACACGGCGGCGCTGGCGCGAAGCGGATGGGCAGTGCGACGCTTGACCGGAGGGCCCGGGCCGGACCTGGACTTGTCGGCGTTCCTGGACCGCCGTGACCCCGAGAACCTAAACATTGAAGCCGAAGCCTTTGCGGATCGCGCGGGCGGCTGGCTCAACCTCATGGCGCAAGCCGCTGATCTGCACCCGATCAGTCGCGCTTGCCTAGGCTTTCATCTCTGGAGCCTCGCGGGCCTCGGGCAGCAGGGGGACCGGATGGAAGCGGCCGTCACGGCGGCACGCATTGCGGCCAGCGAAGGTAAGGGAGGTGTCTTCGCGCCGCTGGCGATGGGCGGGGCAGGGGGGCTGCGCGCCGGTGGGACACCTGCTGATCGCTTGGCCCGGTGGCTCGAAGGCATGCAGACCGCGTGTCTGACCGCGATGCGGCACCTTGACGAGATCGAGGCCTGGTCGATGCGCGCAGAAACCGAGATGACCATGCTTTCGGGCAAAACACCGGCAGCTTTGCGCACCGTACTGACCGGATGGCCTTTCGTCTCCGCTCCGATGGCGGAAGCCTTGACCGGCGCGAGCCGCGCCGCAGTCCAACGCAACCTTGCATGGATGGAGGCCCGGGATCTGATCCGCGAGATGACCGGGCAGGGGCGCTATCGGATGTGGCGTGCCGCAACAAAGTAGGGAGTAGCGCACATCCCAACCTCCATGCACCTATCGAAAGTCCTTGGCTTCAACGGAACTCCATCCCCCCGTCTTAGACGACCAACTCGTCCTTGGGTTCTTCGAGAAGGTACAACTGGCCGCTTTCGTTGCAACGGCCAGACAGGCAGAGGAATAGACTGGCTGGCTTGCGAACCTCAGCTGACTATAAGTGGCCAGAATGGGCGTTACGCGTCAGGATCGCAAAGACGATGTCCTTTCGGTCCTAAGCTGCCGGGTATCTCGTGAACACTTCGAGCGTTCCATCCCGCCTGATGAGAGAGACGTCATAGGCGTCCCGACTGTCTTCAGATCCCATTCCGGGCGAACCGTAGGGCATCCCTGGCACAGCCAGACCAACGGCATCTGGCCGTTCCTCCAGTAGACGCAGGATGTCCGCAGCAGGAACGTGGCCCTCAAGCGCATATCCGTCAACCAGTCCCGTGTGGCAGGAGAATGCGTCAACGGGAACGCCCAGATCCATCTTGTACTTGATCAGCAAGGTGCCCATCGAGACTTCATCTGTGACGGTAAACCCCTGCTCCCGTAGGTAGTCGACCCATGCTTCACAGCATTCGCAGCCGCGTCCCTTCACGACATGAATGGGTGGAATGTCTTCTGCCCGCACCGTCAGGGGCGACAGACACAGTGCTGCTCCAAACGTTGCAAGCAGATGTCGACGGCTCAGCTGTTTCATGATCAACCTTCTTTCCGGGCGTTCGTGTAGCCGGTCGCGTTGCGCCAGCGCGACAGGGCATCAAGGTCTTCCGCTGATGCGATGATTTCTTCTGGCAGGGCATTCTGGTCCATTGGATCGACAGGTGCTCCGTCGAGACGCACCTCGTAGTGCAGGTTCGGGCCGCTCACGAGCCCCGTTGCGCCAACAGCGCCAAGGGTATCCCCGGCTTTCAGACGGCGCCCTGGCGCCACACCGTCAGCAATCTCGGACAGATGGGCATAGCGTGTGACCACCCCGCCGCCATGATCAATGTCGACGGTCAGGCCATAGCCGCGGATCGTCCCCGCAAAAACCACGCGGCCCGAACCTGTCGCGTTGACTTCAGTGCCCACAGGTGCGGCGAAGTCGATGCCTGTGTGCATCCGCACGCCACCAAGGACCGGATGATTCCGCTTGCCGAAAACCGAAGAAAGGCGGGCGCCGAGGATTGGGGGAGCGGAGCGCTGAACCACTTCGCCGTCTTCAAAGACCAGCACCGGCCCTGTGGCAGAACTCGCCACAAGTTCAAGCGTGCGGCCTCCGAGTTCGAGACGCGCATAGTCAAGCCGGGGCTCGCCAACGACCTCTCCGCTCGGCAATCTATCCTCTTGCCAAACCAAGGCAAACGTTTCTCCCCCCATGAGGTCTCGGCGGAAGTCCACTTGGCCGGCCAGCAGGGCGGTCAGATCGACGGCGAACCGTTCCGGCGCATTCTTGGCGATAAGGGCGTCATAAAGAGCCCCGTCCAGCGTCAGCACCTCACGTCGGTCATGGGTTGTGATCTCTGGCTCTCGTAGAGCGACGGATACGGTATCGGTGAACGACAAATCAATCTGGACGCCGTCATCAATAGACAGGGTCAAGCTGCGCAGCTGTGAGGCATCACCTGCCTCGGTCGTCCATCCGACACGGTGACCAGGACGAAGATCCGAGACGTCGAAGACGCCTGCCAAGGCCAGGGCAGCCTCGGCGCGGTCAGTCGCCGCTATATCTGCCTCGGCAAGGATGCCTTCCAGGGTGTCACCAGCCTCGACAACCGCCGCGCCGCTTGCCCATTTGGCATGAGACGACGGGGGATCGGCAAAGGCTATGCCAACAGGAAGAGCCAGAACGAGACATGCAGCAAACAGGCGTGGGATCATGGATTGGTCCTTTTCAAGTCAAGGCACGCCGGATTTTCGGCAGGGCGAACTTACGGTCTTCATGGAAGTCGATGATGCTTACGAAGGACCCATCGGCACGGAACAGGAAGACTCCGGCCGTGTGGTTCATCGTGTAGTCTCCGCCTTCGGTCGGAAGTTTTTCATAGCGGACCCGGAAGGCATCAGCCGCGAGTGCCACAGAATCGGGATCACCGGTCAGGCCGATGATCCGTGGATCGAAGTTCGACAGATAATCGGCAAGGATCTCTGGCCTGTCGCGTTCGGGATCGACGGTGATCAGTGCGACAATCAGGCGGTCCGCTTCTGCACCCAACTCAGTCAGCCAATCCGAAATGTCGTTCAGGGTGGTGGGACAGACATCGGGGCAGAACGTGAAGCCGAAAAAGACCATCGCGGGCCGCCCGACCCAATCTGCCACCCGCACTTGCTGACCGCGTTGATCGGTCAACTGCCAGGACATCGCCGAGAGGGGCAAGGGCAGAGGAGAAGAATCCACCCTGCGACCCCCGCTGCGCCAGGCCCCGACCGCCAACATGAAGGCCACAGCCCCGACGGCCGCGCCGCCAGCGGCGATCAGTTGCCGTCTTCGCATGACGGACCCGTACCGCGCATGCTGACCACCTCGACATCGATTGTGATGTCGCCTGCACGTTCAAAGGTGAGGGTCACAGGGAAGCTGTCGCCTTCTTTCAGCGCAGCCGTGAGCCCCATGAGCATCCCGTGAAATCCGCCGGGGGTAAGCTCTGTGGTTGCCCCGGCCGGAACGCCGACGCTCATTGCGTGGGGCATCGAGGCGACACCATCTGTCACTACGGTCTCGTGTAACATCGGCATGGATGCGATCGGGGTCTTTATACCGATCAGAGCATCATCCGCAGAACCCTTGTTGGTAACCTCAACATAGAACACAGCGGGTCGGTCGGCGCCGATCGTCGCACGCGACCAGGCATGGGTGACCGACAGATCGCCAACGGTCCAAGTTTCACATGCGAAGGCGGCGGGAGCTAGCAGCGCCATGGTGCTGGCAAACAAAAGAGTGTTGCGCATCAAAGTCTCTCTTTCAGGTCGGTAAGAATTTCGGCGGCCGGGGTCCCGTAGGTGAATTGGCGAAGCCACTCACCTTGCGGGCCGATCAGATAGAGTGCCGGGCTGTGCGACATCGCATAGCCATCCGGCGCATTCGGGTCGTCTTCACGCTCGTAGAAGATCTTGAAGCTTTTTGCGGCAGCTCGTGTCGCAGGCTCATCGCCAGCAAGGCCAAGGATCGAAGGATGAAAAGCCTGAGTGAAGGCATCGAGCCCAAGGCGCCGGTCTCTTTCCGGATCGACAGAGATGAAGACTGGTTGCACTTTGCCTGCATCAGGACCGAGGTCATCCATGACCTGCGCGACTTCAGAAAGCGTTGTCGGGCACACGTCCGGACAGTTCGTAAAGCCAAAGAACACCAGCAGAAACTTGCCCCTAAACTCGTCACTTGTCCTGATGGTGCCAGCACCGTCGGCGAGAGCAAAGTTGGGGCGGAAGGACTCTACGACCTGGCCCTCGGACTCGGCCGTCCACTGGGTAGCCACAAAAATGATCAAGGCCGCGATGGCGGCGGTCCACAATCCAATTTGAAGGCGGGTCAAGCGCATGGGGAATCCGTGAACAGTAGGTTGGGTGCGGTCTAGAACCTCGAGCCACTGGAGGTTCAAGCGACATTGGTGTGGGGTTTTGAACGCAGGCGGTCTTTTGCCGATCAGATCGGGGGCAGAAACCGATCAAGGGCGAAGCCGAGAAGGCTGCCAAGAAGCGCGAATGTGATGGCAAAGCCGGCTGCATACTTCATGCGCCCAAGCCTCGTGCGGTCATCGGCTCGGGCGAAAAGATAGCCGCAGACTAAGCCGATGCTTGCAAAAATGGCCGCTATCATTTCGATCCCCTCGCTCTTGAAGTCGCTTTGCCAAGGGCTGCCCGTGCTGAGGCTGCGGCCCATGCCAGCAGAACCAGGACCAATGCCGACCAATCGCCAAAGCGCGCATAGGCTGTGCGCGGCAGCGATTGCGGTAGACGACTGTCGATTATTCCCGTCTTTCCAAGCCCAAGCATGGCTCTTGTGCGGCCATAGGCATCGATGACCGCTGAAACCCCAGTATTTGCCGCCCGCACGAGGGGAAGTCCTTCCTCGACGGCGCGCATTCGCGCAGACGCGAGGTGCTGCCACGGGCCAATCGTCGACCCGAACCAAGCATCGTTGGTGGCGTTGAATATCCAGTCGGGGCGGATCGCGTCATCGACAACATGGCCAGGGAAGATCGCCTCGTAGCAGATGGCTACTCCGACGTAAGGGTGCGGTCCGATGGTGAGCGTTCTCGGACCCGGGCCGGGCGTGAAGTCGCCTAGGGACTCAACGAGTCGGGGAAAAGGCAGCAAGCTGCGCCAAGGTACATACTCGCCGAAGGGCACAAGGTGATGTTTCGCATAGCGGGTCAGAACTTTGCCGTCCGGACCGATTGCGAGAATGGAGTTTTGATAAATCGCTTGCAGTCCGGCTCCATCTCGCTCGGGACTGCCGGTAAGCAGAACTCCGGTCTCCGGCAAGAGCCAGCTCAGCATCCGCCGTGCACCGCCATCTTCCGCAAGGAAACCAGGCCACGCCGTTTCAGGCCAGAGCAACAGGTCAAAAGTGCCGGGGCGCGCTGAAAGAGACGTCAAGCGCATGATATTGGCACTACGTTCGGCCTCGTCCCATTTTGCGCTCTGCTCGATGTTTGGCTGGACGATTCTGATCTTGGTGCCGCGCTCTGGATCGGGATCGGAGAGCCCGAGACGTCCCGCGCCGAACCCCAGCAGACCCAAAGCGATTGCCGCGATCGCGGTCAGGCGAAGTCTGCGCAGGCTCCGATCACGATAGCGTGTGAATAGTAGTCCTGTGAGCGCCGAAAGGAGGACGAGCAGGAAGCCAAGGCCGTAACTGCCCACAAGTGCCGCAGCCTGTGCAGCGACGGGCCAATCTGCCAACGTGTAAGCGGCGAGATTCCAGGGGAAGCCTGTCAGAACATGCCCGCGCAACCACTCGAAGGCCATCCAGCAGGTGGCAAGCGAAAGCGCGGGTGGCAATCCTGACTGCACCATTCGCGCTGCAAAAGCACAGGCCAGAGCCGGAAAGGCCGAAAGCAGGGAGGACAGACCAATGACGGCTGGCAGCGCCATCCATCCGAAACGCTCCACCTCGACTTGAAAACTCTCAGTGATCCAAAATAGCCCGGGCACGAACTGCCCAAGGGCGAAAAGGAAGCCAATGCCTAGGGCACGCATAGGTGGCGTAGATTGCAGTATCAGTGCCAACGAAGAAAAAGCGAGTATCGCCAGCGGCAGGATCGAGAACGGTGGCAAGGCAAGGACAAGACATGCGCCGGTGGCAGCAGCGCCGAGCAACTTTGCCGGATAGCCGTGGGCAAGCACCGGAACTTGAAAATGCCCTTGCTGAAATGCCACCCGTGCCGCCCTCCGTGATCGCATCAAACGCCTAGCTGCTCAAGTGGCTGGAGGTGCAATGCAGTTTTCGGGCTCTTCACGCCATTGTCAGATAGGCGTGGCAGGCAGATTGGCTTTCGGCTGCTACTTGAAAGCGCGAAAGAATGGCTTCCTGAGAGTCACGTCTCTACCGAGTTCAGCAGCAGTCAGGGCCGCTGCGCGGACCAATGCGCTTGTCTGACGCATTCAGGCGAAACGAACAGGGTAGCCTACATAGCACGACCCCGTTTCTTTTGACGGCAGTTTGATTGGCACCGTGGAGAAGGGATCACTAATTGGAGGAGCGAGAGAAGCGTGAAGGAGTGCTTCATGGGCAACGACGCAATCAGTCGGCGAGCTTTGCTGGGTGGTGCAGCCGGAGTGGCAGGTTTTGCGGCGCTGCCCGCCTGGTCGCAGGACGGCACGACCGAGTTTCAGGCGCCTGTGTCAAGCAGCGTGCGGAACAACACATCCAGCTTCCGGATGCTGCAATGGCAGGACTATTTTGAGAACACGCGTAAGGGCGTGATCCTCGTCGACATCACGTCGCGTGCCCTGCATTACTGGTCGGAGGATCAGTCGATCTACCGGCTTTATCCAACGTCCGTCCCTCTATCGGAAGAACTGACCCGACGGGGACGGACTGAAATTGTCCGAAAGGCTGTCAATCCACCGTGGCGTCCGACACCTTCGATGCTGGAGCGGAACCCGGACTGGCCGAAGTTTGTCGAGGGAGGCGCCAAGGACAACCCGCTGGGCGTGCGCGGAATGTACCTGTCATGGCCAGCCTATTTGATCCATGGCACCCACGACACCCGAAAGATTGGGCGCAGATCGTCGAACGGCTGCATCGGCCTATACAACGAGCATGTCATCGAACTGTATGAGCTGGCGCAGGTCGGAACGCAGGTACTGCTGATCTGACTGCGCACGCTCTTTGCTGAACGCCTTTCTCGACACAGTCGGGCAAGAGCAGCCAACGTCAGCCCAGTACAACGGTCGATAGCAGGTTCACGTTCAGCACGATGATGACGGCGGCGATCAGCCAGCACAGGCCCGTCAGCCAGCGGGGTGCCACCAACTCGCCCATCTTTCCACGGCTGGCGGTGAACATGACCAAGGGCACGATGGCGAAGGGCAGCTGGAAGGACAGCACGACCTGGCTGAGGATCAAAAGCTCGCCGACGCCGCCACTACCGTAAAGCAGGATCACAAAGATCGCCGGGATGATCGCAAGCCCTCGGGTGATCAGCCGCCGCGCCCAGGGCGCGATGCGCAGGTTGATGAAACCTTCCATCACGATCTGCCCGGCCATGGTGGCGGTGACGGTGGAGTTCAGACCTGCGCAGAGCAGCGCCACGCCGAACAGGATCGGGGCAAGTGACGACCCCAGCAGCGGTTCCAGCAAGAGATGTGCCTTGTCGATCTCGGCCACGTCATTTTCGCCGACGGTGTAGAACGTCGCGGCGGCAAGGATCAGGATCGAAGCATTGATCGTCAGCGCGAACATCAGGGCGATGGTGCTGTCCCAGGTCGCGAGCCGAAGCGCCTCGCGCTTGGACGGCATGTCCAGGCCATAGGCTCGGGTCTGCACGATGCCGGAATGCAGATAAAGGTTATGCGGCATGACAGTTGCCCCGATGATGCCAAGCGCGAGATAGAGCATCGTCGGGTTATTGACGATCTCGCGGCTGGGTGCGAACCCGGCGATGACCTCGCCCCAGACTGGGTCGGCTTGCGCGATCAACACGACGAAGCAGGCCGCGATCAGCGCCATCAGTGATATGATCAGCGCCTCGATCCAGCGGAAGCCTTTGTTCTGCAGCCACAGGATCAGGAAGACGTCGGCGGCGGTGATGAAGATACCGATCTCCAGCGGGATGCCGAACAGGAGGTTCAGGCCGATCGCGGTGCCGATCACTTCGGCAAGGTCGGTGGCAATGATTGCAAGCTCGGCAAAGATCCAAAGCGGGATCGACATCCATTTCGGGAATGCATCGCGACATGCCTGCGCCAGATCGCGCCCAGAGGCGACTGCGAGCCGTGCGCAGAGCGATTGCAGCAGGATCGCCATGATGTTCGACAAGAGCGCGACGAAGAGGAGCGTGTAGCCAAAGGCCGCTCCACCTGCGAGCGAGGTCGCCCAGTTACCGGGGTCCATATACCCCACCGCCACCAGATAGCCAGGACCGATGAAGGCAAGGAACCGTCGGAACCGACTGGTTCCGCCGTTGCCGACCGCAATGGTGCGGAAAACCTCGGAAAGCGACGGTGCCTCTCGTTCCTGCCGCCAGGCTTGGGTTGACATGGCTCTTGGCACTCCTGGGTTAACCACAACTCCGACAAGACGCGGCGCATAAAGTTAGACAGTGCTAACAATCTGCCCCATGACTTTACTTGTCAATCCTTCCCGTGCGACACTCGCGTGATGAAAGAGCTCGACCCATCGCCATATTCCATGTCGGACGACCGGCCTGCTGACCTGCGCACAGGGGCGTTTCAGGGTGCGCGCGAAGCGCGAAGCCGGGAGTTGGCAGAGGACTACGTCGAGTTGATCGCGGAACTCATCCATAAGCAGGGTGAGGCGCGCCCGGTGGACATTGCGGCCCGGCTTGGCGTGAAAGTGCCGACAGTGAGCAAGACACTCGACCGGCTGGCGCGCGAGGGGCTGATCACCCGGGCGAAGTATCGCTCGGTCTTTCTGACCGAGGCGGGGCGTGCGCTGGCGAAAGAGTGTCGGCGTCGGCACGAGATCGTACTGCGATTTCTCCTAAGCCTCGGTCTTGACGCCGAGACGGCAGAGCGCGACGCCGAAGGCATCGAACATCACGTCAGCGAACGGACCCTGACCCTCTTTGCTGCCTTCGTGAACCGCTCCTGACCAGATCAAGAATTTTCGACCGCGAACCGAACATCGGCGATCAGGCTGTCAGCGCTGAAATTCTCAAGGCGCTTTCCGTTCAGGAAGAACGTGGGAGTCTGACGGATGGCCAAAGCCTCAACGTCTGCGGCGTCCTGGTTCAGGATGCCGGTGATCCCCGGGAAGAACTGGTCCGTTTCTGCTTTCTCAAGATCAAGACCGGCCGCTCCGGCAATTTCCCAAGCCACGTCCATCTCAGGTGAGCCATGAACGGCCCAGCCGGGCTGCTGCTCCAAAAGCGCATCCAGCACAGGCTCGAATTTGTCCTGCATCCGTGCGGCCTCGAGGATTCGAACCGCCTCGTCCGAGCCTTCGTGAAAGACGGTGTAGCGCAGCACGACCCGGACCTGCGTCGGAAACTGACGCCGGATTTCCTGCACCACCGGGTGGTAGGCGCGGCAAGCCTCGCAAGATGGATCGAAGAACTCCACGAGTGTGACAGGCGCATCGGCGGGACCGAAACTCGGGGAATAGTCCCGGACCAAAAGCGCTTCGTCCACGGCTGGCGTTGCGGCGGCGGCGGTCTCTGCTTCGGCCGCGCGGCGACGATTCAGGACTACGGTTCCGCCTGCGAAGGCTGCGAGCCCAAGTGCTGAGGCCCCGATCAGAAGGGTGCGGCGGTTCATGGGCGATGTCCTTTCGGCAAGAGGAGACTGACAAGGATCGCCGCAAAGGCGGCGACCGAGAGATAGGGGATTGGCAGACCGAGGATCACTTGCGCGTCGCCGATGCACGAAGGGCCGTTCTCTGTGCAGGGCACAACGGGAGCAGGCAAGAGCCCGGCGTAGAGGCCCGAATGCCAAGCAGAAAGTGCAAGGCCGGCCAGAACCAGCGGCAGGGAATAGGTTCGGGCCATGCCGTCGCCACGCCAGAGCGACAGCCCGAGGATCGGCACCAGCGGGAACATGGCGATGCGTTGATACCAGCACAGGGTGCAGGGCATCTGCCCCAGGACCTCACCTATGAAAAGGGCGCCCAGCGTTGCGACAAGTGCGATCAGAAAGGCAGCAGTCTGGGCAAGGTCGTCGCGCGACAGGCTTTGCGGGTCAGCTTGGGTCAAGAGTTGGCTCCTTGCGGCGTCGAACGGGTAGCGAGGCGACAAGGATCAGGACCGCACCCACGGTGATGGCGATATCTGCGACATTGAAGGTCGGCCAGTGCCAATCGCGCCAATAGAGGTCAAGGAAATCGGTCACAGCACCCTGCCGCAGGCGGTCGATGATATTGCCAAGCGCGCCGCCGACGACCAGCGCAAAGCCTGCCCGTTCAAGCGGATGCTTCGCCCGCAACGCCATAGCCGCGAAAACCAAAGTCAGGGCACCCGTCAGCGTTGCCATCAAGAGCGGCTGGCCTGCCATGAGTCCGCCCATCATGCCAAAGCTCGCACCCTCGTTGAAGCCGAGAGTCAGGTTGAAACTCGGGAGCACTGGGACAGCCGTGCCTTGAGACAGCACCGACAGCACCGCCGCCTTGGTGACCTGATCCGCAAGCACGACGGCCACCATTAGGAAGAACAGCTTCGTATTGGTCATTGTGCAGCCCCTGAACGGAGGCCGATCCAACGCGGGACGGACCCGCAATAGCGATCATAGTCAGGCCCGATCGCCGCGCGCAGGGCAGCCTCTTCTGAGTGGATTTGGGTGCTGGCAGACCAGAGAAACAGAACCAGTGCAAGAATCGTCGGGGCGGAAGGAACCGCCATGGCAACACCCGCCAGAAGCGCCGCTTGCCCGACAAAAGTCGGGTTGCGACTGAACCGGTAAAGTCCGCCCGAGACAAGATCGCTAGTCTCACCGACAATCACGCCGACTCGCCAGGATGAGCCCATCGACATCTGCGCCGCAAACGCAACCATGGCGCCCAGCCCTGCAACGAAAACCCCCGCCAGGCCGAGGATGACGGCACGTCCCTCGGTCCAGAACGGATCGAGTTTGTGGAGCGGGCCCAGTGCCAGCCAGAGGAGCGGACCGAAAAAGGCAAGCACAAAGGCCGTGCGGAACCCGATGGCGGCCAGACGATCGCGCCCCTTGGCGCGCGAAAAGAGCCACACCGGGCGCCCGGCCGCCTGCGCCGCAACCGCGCCGCCCCAGAAGAACAGCGCCAGATAGCCGAACAGAAGGGCCAGCGCGGCCCATCCAAAACCCGAGATCATGATGTCACGCCTCGCGTTCGGGGTTGAACCGCAAAAGCCTCAGCGCGTTCAGCGTCACCAGCACGGTGGCACCTGTATCGGCAAGGATCGCGATCCAGAGACCGGTCAGGCCAAAGACCGACGTCACGAGGAAGACCGCCTTCAGCCCAAGCGCGAGGGTGACATTCTGTCGGATGTTGGCCATCGCGGCGCGCGACAGCCGGATCGTTGCGGGAATGTCCGTGACCCGGTCGCGCAGGATCGCCGCATCCGCCGTTTCCAGCGCCACATCGGTGCCCGATCCCATCGCTACACCAACCGACGCCTGCTTCAGTGCGGGCGCGTCGTTGATGCCATCGCCGATCATCATCACGCCATCTTTCGTGCCGATCTCGCGGATATAGGCAAGCTTGTCCTCGGGCAACATGTCGGCCTCGAACTTCAGCCCGAGGTTTCCGGCAATGGCAGCGGCGGTGCGCGGGTTGTCTCCGGTCAGGATCACCGAGGTCACGCCCAGTGACGTCAGTTGGCGGACTGCTTCCTTGGCGTCTGCGCGCGGCTCGTCCCGCATCGCGATCAGGCCCAGAGGAGCTTTCTCGCGAAACACCGCGACAGCGGTCTTGCCGTCCTCCTCGAAGATCGTGGCTTGCCGCAAGCCAAGACCATCGAGGCCGCCATTCTCCATCGCGTAGCGCGGCGAGGCGACCCAAGCGGGCGCATCGCCGACGGTCGCGACGACGCCTTTGCCCATCAGGGCCTTGGCATCACGCGACGGCGGCGCGGAAACGCCAGCTTCCTTGGCCTTGTTCAGGATCGCAATAGCCAGCGGATGGTTTGACCCGGTTTCGACGCCCGCCGCCACAGCCAGCAACTCGGCTTCCGTCGTTGTCCCGAAGGGCACAACATCGGTCACCTGAGGGCTGCCATGCGTCAGCGTCCCAGTCTTGTCGAATGTGACAAAACCGACCTTCGCGGCAGCCTCTATTACCGCGCCGCCTTTCATCAGAAGACCCCGCCGCGCGCCGGTCGAGAGAGCGGATGCGATAGAGGCGGGGACCGAGATGACCAGCGCGCAAGGGCAACCGATCAGAAGAAGTGCCAGACCGCGATAGACCCAAGTGTCCCAAGGCTGGCCAAAGGCCAAAGGCGGCACCAGGACGACCAGCGCCGCCACCGCAACGATTGCAGGCATGTACCAGCGGCTGAACCGATCAATGAACCGCTCGGTTGGCGCACGTGCCTCTTCGGCCTCTTCGACAAGGCGGATGATGCGGGCGATCGTGTTGTCTTGCGGACCTTTCGTCACCTTCACGCGCAGCGCAGCCTCAGTATTGATCGCGCCGGCAAAGACGGCATCCCCCGGGCCGCGCGTCTTCGGCACGCTTTCGCCGGTGACCGGGCTTTCGTCGATACCCGAGATACCCTCGACAATCTCGCCATCCGCCGGAATCCGGTCGCCGGGGCGGACCAGGACGGTCTGGCCGATGGAGAGGGTGGCGGCAGGAACTTCGCTGGTCGCGCCATTCACCTCCAGCAGAGCAGTCTTGGGGACCAGATTGGCCAGCGCCCGGATCCCGTCCCGCGCCTTGCCCGCCGCGACACCTTCCAGCACCTCACCCACGGCAAACAGAAAGACGACCAGCGCCGCCTCTTCCGCCGCATTGATGAACAGCGCGCCGACGGCGGCAATGGTCATCAGGCTTTCGATGGTGAAGGGCTGACCCATCCGCAGGGCAGCGAAGGCACGCTGCGCAACGGGGGCGACGCCAATCAGGCACGCGGCGACGAAGGCCCATTTGCCGATCTCGGGCGCGAGAAACTCGACAATCCAGGCGGCCCCCAGAAGCAGGGCGGTGAAGATGACCAGCCGCCCCTTGGCTGTCTGATACCATCGCTTGCCCCGGTCCGCGGGGTCGTCATGGACATGGCCGGGGCTGCCGTGGCCGGAGTCGTCGCGCTTTGCGCTCGCCGCCTGTAGTCCGTGGTCATGGCCCGCGTGGTCGTGACCAGAGTGATCACGATCCGTGTGGGCGTCGCTCCGGTCGGCCGCAGCCCCCGCACCCGGCAGCACAAAGTCTTTCTTCGCTGCCGCGGTGCGTGGCGCAATCTGATAGCCTAGCGCCCGCACGGTCTTTTCGACCTTCTCGCGCCCGGTCTGCGCCTCATCCAGCGTCAGCCGCAGGCGTTCGGTCATGATCCCGACTTCGACGCCGCTTACGCCCGGCAGACGTGCCACCGCATCCTTGATCTTCGTCGCACAGGACCCGCAGTCCATCCCGGTCACGGTCCAGTCGCAGGACGTCTCTCGCGCAGCTTCCGTCATCGTCTTTCCTCCTGCCGTACAGCGGGCAGTTGCCTTCATCGAATCAGGAACCTAATGTCTCTAGCAACTATAGCTTCAAGGGGAATCTGATGCTCACCATCGGAAAACTCGGACAGTCGGCCGGGGTGAAGGTGCCAACAATCCGCTACTACGAGCAGATAGGCCTTCTTCCGGAAGCCGAACGCAGCGCAGGCAACCAGCGACTCTACAGCCGCAAAGCGTTGGAGCGTCTGGCTTTCATCCGACACGCGCGCGATCTGGGTTTCACGCTGGAAGCGATCCGCGACCTGCTCAGCCTCTCTGACCGGCCAGACCAATCCTGCGCCGCTGCCGATGCCATCGCCCGCGCGCAGCTTGCCGAGGTTGAAAGCCGCCTGGCGCGCCTGACCGCTCTGAAGGCCGAACTGGAACGTATGGTCATGCAATGTGCAGGTGGGAAAATCGCCGATTGCCGGGTCATTGAAGTCTTGGGCGACCACTCCCTCTGCGCGGCCGATCACCGCCATCCGGAAAGCGGGGCCACCCTATGACGGCACCCGCTACCCTCGCTATCTATGCCGGGGCCGCTATGGCCGAAATCGCTGGCTGCTTCGCCGTCTGGGCCTGGATGCGGCAAGGGGCAAGCGCCTGGTGGCTGCTGCCCGGCCTCGTTAGCCTTGCGATTTTCGCGTGGTTTCTCACCCTTGCGCCGTCGGATTTCGCGGGGCGCGCCTACGCAGCCTACGGCGGCGTCTACATTGCCGCCTCGCTCCTTTGGCTCTGGATGGTCGAAAAGCAGCGACCGGACATGTGGGACCTGAGCGGTGCCATGCTCTGTTTGCTCGGCGCCGCACTTATCCTGCTAGCGCCCCGAAGTACGTGACCGTCGCGGTCTTGATGGGCGATCCTTGGAAACGACACAAAGCGATAACCACCATCCAGATCGGCTCACAACCTAAGTTGCCAGACCGTACCGATCGAGACGCGTTGGGATCAGTCACCGATCTGATCACCGCTGAATCTCTCCATCCAGAACTGCGCGCCCATGCACAGCGAGGATTGCTGCGAACTTTGGGCATCCGAACTGCCTTATGACATCCATGACGCGTGTTTCGTATGCGGCCTGCCCGATGAGGCGACACAAGTCAGACGCATGAAACTGGCGGTTTGCACTCGGAGCAGCCCTGATCTGGTCGTGCAACTCGCGCTCCCTTGGATCAGGCTCCCGCTTCGGTGTCGGAGCTGTTTCTGGTTGAGTAGCTGTGCCGGGTGAGGTTCGCCAGCGGCGCATGAAGCCGAGCAGGTATCCGGCCGGCACACTGTCGTTCCCGCGCGCTCGGTTGAAGGCCAAGAAGCGGTCCCAGATCACCTGCGTATCGACATTCCAGCAGGGCAGGACCTTCTTCGTAGCCTTGATCAGCTCCGCCCAACAGGTCCGGAAGACGTTCGATCCAGCGCAAATAGTGATCTGCCCTGAGAATACAGTTTTGTTACCTTTCTCTATAGATAGTGATGTGTCGCCTGTGCCTGACTCAACATCCTGAACTGTTCCCTCTGCATCGAAGACTGCAAAGCGGAAGAGCCATGGGGCGAACTTGCCGTTTGGCTTCTCTCGCCTCAGCTCCAGCTCGGATGCCTCGAGTTCAGCCAGCAGTTCTGTCAGGTACTGACGGGAGATGCCCATCTTGGACGCAAGATCAGCGAGGGTGAAAGCGGCCGTCCCTCGCGGCAGCCCGTTGTAGCCCTCCTTCCACGCGATGGCGTCGAGGATGACGGTTGCCAGCTTGTGGGCGGAAACGGATAAGTCTGTCTGGGTGATCCTTCGGAGGATCAGGCCGGTCGTGGGTTCCATGGTCAGTATCTCCTATGAGAGACGACCCCATGCCGAGCGCAAACAACATTCTTGCCAGCAAAACAACTTTGCCGGTTGCGGAGGTTCGGACGGTGCGCTAGAAGATCCTTGTTCACGGGTTCTTCTAGCGCGGCGTCAGGCTTTACGGTCTGGCGTCGTTTCCCTTTTTGGGTTCAGTGCACGGTCTCCGGTGCAAGCTGTATTGGAAGCGGGCCCGCCAGATGGAGGCCCGCACAGGTTCAGTAGCGGACCTCTTCGAAGCCGTAGTTCCCCTCATGATCCCGCCAATCGACGAAGACCGAGCGGTAGTTGACCTGTCCGCAGCCGCTTGGGCGAGGAAGGTCAGATGCTGTAGGCACGGCGGCTACGCTCGAACCTCGCCAGTGGTAACCACCTTGCGTGCCGTAGGAACCAAGACGTGTGCCGTCGGATCGGATGCAATCGCCATCTCGATTTTGGCGCTGGCTGAACTGGATGTGAAAGACGCGGATGCTGCGAACGAAGTCGAAAGCATCACCCGAAATGTCGATGTCGGCTCGCTCGTCAGACTGGACCTGAACCAAGGGCAAGGGATCTTGCGGCACGCTGACCTGAGGCGCATCCCGGAAGGCGATGTCGTACAACCGTTCCATTGGCGACTCCACGGCAGGGGCGCTGAACGACGCCCCCATCGGGCAGCGCCAGATCTGCAAGGGCGGCTCGATCGGCCAGGGCGTGATCCTGCGGATGAAGACCGCCCTTGCATGGGCACAAGGCGCTGATGCTGGCCAGCCGCCTGCCAGACAGAGCAAGATGGCGCAGTCGACCTGATAGGCTTGCGCCGGCTCGACCGACCCGACGAGGCTCGATACGGTGATGGCCGCGGCGGCTGTGGCGGTTCTGACCCTGTGCTTCATGACGCCGACTCCTACTACAATGGTTCTTCGATACAAAACAACACTAACGATAGCAAGGATATTTCATCGCGGGAGTTGTGGTGTGCCCCCCCAAGGGCTGGTCGCAGATGTCGGTCTGACGCATGACGTGGCTTCAGGGCACCGATTGGGCAATGGGATCCCTTTACCAAGCATAAGTGGACAGAGAACCGGCCAAATCACCGGTCGTGATCTCCGTAGCCTGTAGCGCACTACTATGATAAATAGCCATTTTATGGAGAATGCGTACGGCCAAGAAAGCGGCCAGCGGGAAGGTCATGTGATGGTCCGTGATGACGGCGAAACGGTAGGCTTGTTCGAGCCCCTCATGGTCTCGGAGGGCTCTCCTGTCCGCTCGGGCTTGAATGATCTTGTGCTCGAGTTGGCGGAGAAGTCCGCAGCGTTCCGCAGCAGCTTGCCCGCTTCAATTGCAGAGCCGCTTGCCGATCTCGTGCGGGCGATGAACTGCTACTACAGCAACCTCATCGAGGGTCATGACACCCATCCCATCGACATCGAACGCGCGATGCGGAACGACTACAGCGCCGATCCGAAGAAGCGAAACCTTCAGCTTGAAGCCAGGGCGCATGTCGCCGTGCAGAAATGGATCGACGAAGATAGCATGGCGAAACCACCGACCGCGCCTGCGTCAATCATCGAACTGCATCGCCGGTTCTGTGAACTCTTGCCGCCCGAGCTTCTCTTCGTCGAGAACCCAAAGACAGGCGAGAAAATCCCGGTTGTGCCCGGGGAACTGCGCACAAGATACGTTGAAGTCGGACGGCATATCGCCGTCAGCCCTGGAGCCGTCCCCCGCTTCCTCGACCGAATGCACAAAGCCTATAGCCTTCCTGGCAGGATCGAACCGATCCTTGCCGCGGCTTGCGCCCATCACCGGCTTCTCTGGGTGCACCCCTTCCTTGATGGGAATGGGCGCGTTGCACGTCTCATGTCCTATGCCATGCTGCGCAAGACCCTGGACACGCGCGGTCTTTGGTCAGTGGCGCGCGGGCTGGCGCGGCAGGAGGCAGCCTACAAGGAACACCTCGCCGCCTGTGATGGGCCGCGCCGTGGCGACCGTGACGGCCGCGGCACGCTCAGCGAGGCGGCGCTTGCCTCCTTCGCGCAGTTCTTTCTGCGCATCTGCATCGACCAGGTGGAGTTCATGGCAGGGCTCATGCGACCGGACCGGTTGCGGGACCGCATTTTGATCTGGGCAGAAGAGGAGATGCGTGCTGGAGCGCTGCCACCGAAAGCCGATACCGTGCTGAAAGCTGTGCTCTATCAGGGGCAGATCGAGCGTGGGGAGGTCGAGACCATTCTTGGCACAAGCGACCGCACTGCGCGGCGGGTGACATCTGCGCTCCTCGAAGCGGGGGCGCTTTCGTCAGTATCGACCCGTGCGCCGCTGAATCTGGCCTTCCCTGCCAAGTATGCCGGGCGGTGGATGCCGGGGCTGTTTCCAGAACGAGATGAGTGAGAGAATGACGAGTGGCACCATAGAAAACAATGAAATAATTGAGGTAAACTTTTGATTAATTTCAGGAAAGGAAGCAAAGACGAGTTTGCCAAGCTTCCACCAGAAGCAGGGTTTGACGACCGCGCTGATGTCATCCGGCGGCATCTGGCAGAGGTATTCGGTTCCAAGAACCTGTCTTTTCTCATTGGCTCAGGTTGCTCTTCTTACGTGCATGATGGCCATGAGCTTGGCATCCCGACGATGGGACCACTTGCGGCAGAGTTCCAGACGACGCTTCAGGGTATGCCTGGTCTCCCCGGCGTCGGTGCCTTTGTCTCGGCTGAACAACGAGATGCGCTCAGGGACCAGCTTGGTATCGATCTAACGCACGAAGACTTCAAGAAAAACCTTGAGCGAATGATGGAAGTCCTCATGACGGCGCAGAGATTTTGCAGGACGAGCGCCAAGAGTGAGTTTCAGGAAGCGCATGAAGCTGTCGAAGCCGTCATCGCGGGTGTTAAGAAATTCATCCTTCAGAAATGCACCGAGGGACGTTTTGCCCACGGCGATGAAACAGTCGTAACGCTTTACCGGCGCTTCTATCAGTCGCTGGCGACGCGATCCCGTGGCCTCGCGCCGCCTTGGGTTTTCACCACGAACTACGACCTGTTCAACGAGCGGGCGATGGACCGATCCGCCATCCCCTACTCCAACGGGTTTTCGGGCACGGTCGAGCGCCGTTTTAACCCTTCGACATACCGCCGCGCACTGGCCGAGCAGCTAGATATTTCGTCCAAGAGGTGGGCTGCGGTCGATGGATATGTCCATTTCTGCAAGCTCCATGGGTCTGTAAACTGGACGGAAGAGGAGACGGGTCTCTTCCCAATCCGTGAGTCTGCCGAAAAGCTCGACCCTGCGCAGGATCGCGTTATGATCTATCCGACGCCCTCTAAGCAGACGGCGAGTTTTGGCTCGCCCTACTCGGATATGTTTCGGGAGTTTCAGCGCCAGATTGTTCAGGACCAAAGCGTTCTCTTCGTGATGGGCTTCAGCTTCGGCGACGAGCACATAAACAACATTATTTTTCAAGGGCTGACCCTACCAGGCTTCCGCCTGATCGCGTTCCTCAACCCTGACGATGCCAACAATCCCGTGACTAAAGAGCTTGCCGCCCTCGAAGACCCTAGGATTTGCTTCATCTGGGGTAGCGACGAAGAGACTGGCAAGAAGGCGCACTATTTCGACAGTATCGTGAAGGACTTGTTGCCAACGAGCGCCGATCGGAAAGAAGAGCAGGCCATCGAAAAAGTCTTCAAGAAGCTGCTATCTAAGCAGCAGGGTAGCGAACATGGCGAGGGATGATACAAGCCGTGCCATTGGCAAGATAGTAAGCGTTTCAGCGGATCGCTTGGTCGTCGAGCTACATCGTGGCAGCGATAACTTCACGGTCGTTGGCTTTGATGATGTCCACTATGTGGCGACCTTGGGATCATATCTCATGGTCCCGACCCAATCCGAATATGTCGTTTTGGAGGTTATCGGCCTCAGAGAAAAAGATTTTTCGCCAACCTACGAAAATGGCCCAGAGATGGATAAAGCCACAGCGGCAAAATTCCTCGATGTGGTCCCCGTTGGATCCATGCCTGTCCAAGGAGGCTCTTTCAAATTCGGTGTTTCGACATTTCCTCCGCTTTATGCAGATGCCCTTTATGCACGTGATGAAGACCTGGACCGCATCTTCAACGTGGAGCAACTGGCAGATCAGGAGATGAAGACAGATGCTGAAGGGGCTACAAGAGAAGGAACGGTTCCCCACACAATCGAGATTGGGACATCAGCGGTTTTTAAGGACTATCCTGTGAAGGCGCAGCTTGACGCGCTTTTTGGTGGTCATGTCGCTGTTCTTGGAAATACTGGAAGCGGGAAATCCTGCACCGTGGCATCGATTATTCAGTCGATATTTGACAGACCAGAGGAATTTTGGGCCATTGGCGCTTCCTTCGTGATCTTCGATGTAAATGGTGAATATCGACAAGCTTTTGAAGACTTACCTTGGCAGATCCATGCAAGCTACTTCAAGGCAACGAGTTCGGACGCCGAAGCCGAGGTTCTAGATGAAGGATTCCTAGGTGCCGACCTGGTTGATCGATTTCGTCTACCGCATTGGTTTATGACTGTAGACGAATGGGCTTTGTTGCTGCGCGCTAGTGAAAAGACCCAGCTTCCAGCACTGCGGACGGCACTTGGGCTAACAACACTCTTTCAGGAAGAGCCTGTTGCGGATGTTGGTGCCGGTGGAAGTGACAACCTTAATGAAGTGCGAAACCACGTTTTAGCAAAAATAATTCTGTCCATTTTGAATGATGATGCCAGCGTCCCAAGCAAGGAAGGGCGCATCCTTGCGCTGCTTCATACATTTTCTACGGTTGAGATCTGCAGAGGCACAATCAAGGAAGGACTCTATAACGACTTTGGACAATTTAAAGACGGCCGAAACTCCAACACCTCTGCAAAATATGAAGGGGTTCTGGAGATCCTGCAAAATCACGTCAAGGATGAACCTGTGCTTCCTAGTTACGCTAACGTACCGTTTTCGTTTGAAAGATTGCAGGCGGCACTGGATTTGGCATTGTTTTACGAAGAAGCCAATGGAAACAAGCAGATAAGGGAGTATTGTTCTCAATTGGTGACGCGCTTGAAGTCCGTTTCCGACAATCCAGATTTCGATTTCTTGCGAGCATCGGTTAAGAGCCTAGAGGATCACGAAAGAGAGCCGACAACTTTCGTTGATAGACTTTTAGGGCTTGAGCGGGAAGACACAAGCTACCGGAAAGATCGTCAGATCTGCATCATTGACCTAAACGATGCTTCGGATGAAATCGTGGAACTTGCCTCCGCTGTTGTCGCTAGATTGATCTTTGAACGGATGCGCCGAGCAACGCCCCGAAACAAGATGCCGGTCCATCTGATCCTTGAAGAGGCGCACCGCTACATTTCTGAAAGCCCCAGCCGCTTTGCCATCGACGCAGGCATTACCTTTCAGCGGATTGCTAAAGAGGGCAGAAAATACGGAGCCTTCTTGATGGTGGCCTCGCAACGACCGAGCGAGCTTTCGAAGACGGTTCTCTCCCAGTGTAACAACTTCATCATTCATCGCATTCAAAATCCCGACGACCTCTCGCAGATAAGGCAAATGACGCCATTCATTTCCGAGACGGTCCTGAAGCGGCTTCCATCGCTCCCGAAGCAACATGCTTTGATTTTTGGGAGCGCAGTGAAAATCCCAACTACATTCCGAGTTCGGGACGCTAATCCTACCCCTAACAGCGACGATACACGGGTTCGAGACCTTTGGTATGTCCCACAGAATCCAAGACTTGGTTGGAAACCGTAGCCAAAGACCGTCGATCTGGATGCCTTTTGGAAAGAAGCGGAGCGCATTTACTCGACAGCATTCAGGAACGTGGCATAGTCGTCGCTGACCTCGCGAGCTTCCGTGAATGTGCGGGCGCGTTCCTCGTCGAGGCAGCGGAAGTAGTCCTGCACTTCGGTGATGTAGACCTCAAAGTCCCCCCGGATCAGATCCGCAAAGGTGCGCATGTCTTCGCGTGACGTAGGCAGGAACGGCCGCTCGGGCGGAGTGCAGGCATGGGCCGGCCCCACCGCCACAATGACAGTGATCAGCAGCACAAGGGTAATGTTGCGCGCACAGGTCATGTGCAGGGCAAAACTCCTTTGCCGCCTTTAAGATCACAAGTTTGTCAGCTATCACCGTTATCGGAGCAAGGCGATCTTCGTCAAGTCGTTTTAATTGTCTTGCCATCATTCATGTTGTCTTGTATCGCCCACGGTGTTGCGACCCCGTGGGCCTGAGACTGCACCCAGGCAGAAGAAGGACCCAAGGGAAGGCCATGATAGAAGAAGCCCCGAATGTGGTTACAGAAGACGGACTGCGCGGCCTCCTTGCCGAAGGCTACCTCATCGAGGTGGTCTGCAAGGAAGGGGCCGAGAAGCGCCACAACAGTTGGTACGGCGCCTGGGTCATCCGGGCCGTTGCCCCGGATGGGCGTGACGACAAGATGCTCGTCACCAGCCGCAGCGTTCTCAAGCTGCGCGATTTCAAGACCATCGTCGGTCTTGTCAGCTTCCTTGCCGATATGGGCTGTACGACCGCCAGCATCCCGCTCGTCGAGGGTGCCCGCGAGCGCCACGCAGCACCCGGGCGCTCGCCTGATACCCGGACCGGCCCGGTTCTGGTCAAGGACAACTGACCGCGCGTTTGCGCTCGTCGTTGCACTGGGTACAGGTGTTTGTTCCGCACCCTTGGCCCTTGCCGACGGTTTCATCTTCCAGGTCAGTCCCGATGGTCGACTGATCGACACCGCCGAAACCTCGAGCAACTTGCGCTCGTTCACCGGTGACGACGACGCCCAGAATGGGCCCCTTCCAGATCGTCTCTTTCTCTTTGCAGCACCGCAGTCCCAAGGGGACGATGATCCCCTGAGCGATGTGACGGCCGCCGCAGCGGTCGCCCCGCGCGCCGTCCGCGCCACCCCCGAAATCCTCCACGCCATCGAGACCACGGCGCTCCGCTACGGCAGCCATGACGCCCTGCGTCAGGCTGGTCTGTCGGTCAGCGATTGGGCGCTGTTCTATCGCGCCAATATCGAGGTCGAGAGCGCCTACAACCCCGGCGCCTTAAGCTCTGTCGGTGCTATCGGGCTCGGCCAGCTGATGCCCGACACCGCGCGCGATCTCGGCGTTGATCCGCATGACGTCGCCCAGAATCTCGATGGCTCGGCGCGTTACCTGCTGATGATGCTTGAGCAGTTCGGCGATCCCGCGCTTGCGCTTGCGGCCTACAATGCCGGACCCCATGCGGTCGCCCGCCATGGCGGCATTCCCCCTTTCCGAGAAACCCAAGGCCATGTGGCCCGTGTGACAGCCGTGTTCCAGCGGCTGAGAGGAGACCTTTCGTGACGTCCAAATCTTCCTTAGTCGCGCTCGGCGCGATGGCCCTCATCGTGCTGGCAGGACCAGCTCTGGCACAAAGCATCGACCTGTCGCCCGTACAGACCCTGCTTCAGGGCATCGTCGATGCGATCACCGGTCCCTTGGGCATCGTGATCGGCACGCTCGCTCTGATCGGCGTGTTCCTCTCCTGGCTCTTCGGCATCCTCGATTTCCGTCAGGCGCTTTGGGTCGTGGTCGCGATCGCAGGCATCGCCGCGGCGCCCACCATCGTCGCCGCCATCTGGACGACCTGAGCAAAACCGATGTCCGACCAGTCCCGCGTGTTCATCGGCCTACTGAGGCCGCCCAAGCTGATGGGCTTGCCGATCATGTACGCCATGGTCTGGCTCTTTGGCTCGACGCTTCTGTTCCTCTGGGCGCAGAGCTGGGTGGTGGCCGTCTTCGCGGGGCTGGCCTGGCCTGCGCTCTGGAAGGCAGCGGACTGGGACCCGAACTTCCTCGACGTCCTGGTGATCACCTTGCAGGAAACCCCACCCACGGCGAACCGCAAGCTCCACGGGGGCGACAGCTATGCCCCGTGATGGAATTGCCGATGAGGTTGAGAACGCCATCGATCCGGTGACCGCGCTGCCTGCATGGGTCAAAGGTGAGAAGCGGCTCTCTTCCATGCTGCCTTACGTCAGCCTTGTCACCGACCGGACGATCCGGACGCGCGGCAACGAGCTGATGCAATGCATCCGGCTTGAAGGGGTGAACAGCACCACGAGCGAGGACGCCCATCTCGACCGGATCGGCGGGCTTCTGGCCGGGATCGTCGCGCAGTTGGGAACCCCATTCTCCTTCTACCTGCACAAGGTCTCGAAAGCGGTCGACGTGACCCTGCCGCCCATCCCGGGCGAGGGGTTCGCGGCGGCCGTCGACCAGCGCTGGCGCACGCATCTTGGTCAAGCGGGCCTGCGCGACAAGACGTTGACCCTGACTGTGCTGAAGCGCCCCGATGCTGGGAGCCGTTTGCCCTTCGGTCTGGGGGCGTCCCTCGCTCGGCATGCGGCCGACACAGCCCGCCGCTTGCGCAAGCTCGACGAGGTCGTGGGGTTTCTTATGTCGTCCTTTGATGAGTTGAAGCCTCGCCTCTTGGCAGCCAGCAGCGGCGAGCTTCTGGGCTTCCTCGGCTCGCTCAACACAGGCGAGGAGCACCCGCTCTTTCCGAGGTCCCGCCTCGGTGTGATCGCCGAGGACGTGGCCAATACCCGCGTCACCTTCCGCGGCACGACGATCGCGCTTTCCGACGGTGCCGTAGGCGACAAGCTCGGCGCGATCTTCGCGGTGAAGAACTACCCCGCCAAGACCGACAGCCTTATGCTCGACGAGCTGAACCTGCCCGTCGATATGGTGGTCACCCACTCCTTCGTGCCGATCAATGCCAACATCATGGCCGGCCGGATCAAGCGGCAGCTGCGCCTGATGCAAGCCGCCAATGACGGGGCTGTCAGCCTCGCGCAGGAGCTGGAACTCGCGCAGGACGATCTGGAGTCGAAACGCCTGATCTTCGGCGAGCACCACATGACCGTGGCGGTCTATGCGCGCACCCAGCCAGCGCTTGACGACATCGCGGCCGAGATCCGCAACATCTCCGCCACCTCCGGCATCAACTTGATCTCGGAAGCCTTCGGCGCGCGGGCGCATTTCATGGCGCAGCATCCCGGGAACACAGGGGCGCGCAGCCGAAAGGCTGCGATCACGAACCACAACTTCGCCGATCTCGCCACCTTCCACCGCACGCCGCTCGGCAAGACCGGGCGAGAGGTGCCATGGGGCGTGCCGATCACGCTGTTCCCGACGCCCGAGCGCAGCGGCTTTCGCTTCAACTTCCACGAACAGGGCGCGCCGGACCGCGAGCCTACCGGCGGGCACACGCTGATCCTCGGCCGCCCCGGGTCGGGCAAATCCGTGCTGGCGGCTTTCCTGATGACCATGGCACGGCGGGCAGGTGCGCGGCTCTTCGTCTTCGACTATCGCGCCGGCATGGAAATGGCCGTCCGCGCGCTTGGCGGCAGCTATTCGACGGTGCGGGCAGGGCGACCCACGGGGCTCAATCCCCTGCAGACCGAGATCGACGCCCGCGGTCAGGCCTGGCTTGCCGACTGGCTTGCAAGCCTTCTCGAGCGCCGCGACCGGCCCCTGACCCCGGTGCAGACCAATCGTCTGCAGGAGGTCGTGCGCCAGAACGCCAGCGCCGGAAACGCTGGCCTCAGGAACTGGTCAGACTTCGCCTCGCTCCTCGTCTCGACCGATGACGAAGGCGATCTCTTCGAGCGAATGCAGGAATGGACGGCCGAGGGCCGCTACGGCTGGATCTTCGGGGCGAACGCAAACGACACGTTCCAGATCGGAGGCAGCACTGATGCTGACGTCGCGGGCTTCGACCTGACCGGCATCCTCGATTCCGAGAGCGAGCGGGAACGCATGGCGGTCCTCTCCTACCTCTTCCGCCGAGTCGAGCGCGTGATCGAAGACCGCAAGCCCACGATCATCGTCATCGACGAGGCCTGGAAAGCGCTAGACAACGCGTATTTCGCGGAGCGGCTCTCGAATTGGCTGGTGACCGCCCGCAAGCAGAACGCGGTCGTCGTCATGATGACCCAGTATGCCAGCCAGCTCGAGCGCACGCGCACCGGCAAGACCATTGTCGAAGCCGTGCCAACGCAGGTGCTGCTGCCCAACATCCGCGCCTCAGCCGCCGATTACGCCATGCTCGGCCTCAGCGAGAAGGAACTCGACGTGCTCTTGGGCGTCGGCTCCGCCTCGCGCCTCGCACTTGTGCGCGATGACCGGGGCGCCGTGGTGATCGATGCCGATCTCAGCGCCCTCGGCCCCCTCGTGACCATCCTCGGCGGCATGGAGAAGGGCGAGGCCCTTGTCGGCCCCAACTACCGTGACTGCCCTGATTTCTGGAGAGTGACATGACCCGTACCATCATCCGCAGCGTCGTGCTGCTTGGCCTCATCCTGACCCTGACGGCCTGCGCGCAGCACAACCCCGCAGAGGCCAATTGCTTCAACTTCCGCGATGCGCCCGCACGAGGTGCAACCGCGACGACCACGATCTCGACCATGGGGGCGGAAGTCACGCGGCGCGACACCGCTTGCGATTTCGTGGTGCTGGGGGCGGGAAGCTGAGCCAATGCGGAGCTGGCTCCCCCTCTCGATGATCGGCCTCGCGCTTGCAGGCCCCACGGCGGGGCCAGCGATCGCCCAAGGCGTGCCGACCTTCGACCTGCGCCTGTTTGCCGAACGACAGGCAATCCTCGAGCAGACCGATCGGGACCTGGCACTGCAACAGGACCGGCTGACCCGCGAGGAGGAGCTGGCCGAGATCGAGCGCCAGCAACTCGCCTCCCTCGAAGGGCTGATGGATGCGATGTCCCTCGGCGCGGGCGATGTGGCTGGCACCGTGGCCGGGCTCGAAGCGGGGCAGGGGGCGGTTGAGGACGTCGAGAGTGCTGCGGCCAGCCTCTATGGGCCCGAGGACAACAACCCGGCCGCAGCCCGGATGTTCGGCGATGCCCGGGAAGGGATCGAGGAGCTGATCATCCGCGCCGCGCGCGACACCCACGGACTACCAGGCGTAAGCCGCGCGGGCTTGTCACTTGTGCAGTGGCGCTGCCTTCTGCAGGCGCTGATCTGGCAGGAAAGCCGGTTCCAGATTGGTGCGCGCTCCCCCGCAGGAGCTTTCGGACTCACTCAGATCATGCCTTCTACGGCGAGCGACCTTGGCATCAACCCGGCCTACTATGACGACCCTTATCTGCAGGTCGCGGGTGGCGCGAGATACCTCGCGATGATGCTGAACATGTTCGATGGCAACATCATCCACGCGCTTGCCGCTTACAACGCAGGACCGGGCAACGTGCAGGACTATGGCGGTGTGCCGCCCTTCGAGGAAACCCAACACTACGTCGTGGTGATCCCGCAGCAATACAACAGCTACCTTGCCGCCGTCGGCGGAATCGACGCGCTCGGCACCATCGACCCAGTGCTCCTCGCCAACGCGAGCTTCAGCCTCTCGGCCCATGGCGCAGGCGTCTATGGCGACTACTCGCTGGTCTCGGTGCGCGCGGCCGCCCTGAGGGTGCAAGACATCATCACCCGCATCGGTGAGACCGAGGACCTGCACGAGGCCATCGCGCTCAACACCTATGCGCGCGCCGAACTGGCACGGCTGGTCGCGATCCGCACCCGGATCAAGGCCGCCCACACCCAGCCCCTCAGCGAGGAACAACTCGCCATGGCCGCGGCCCAAGCCGCCGAGCGGCAGTTCATGGATTTCACCTTGGAGAGTTTGCGATGATCCGGCGCTTGTACCGTTCCCTCACTACCACCGCCGCGACCCTCGCGCTTGGCCTCGCTTTTGCAGGTCCCGTCGCGTCACAGGGCGTGCCCACGGTCGATACCCAGAACATCGCCCAGGAAATCCGCCAGCTTCAGCAGATGCTGCAAGATTTCGGGATCCAGACCGATCTTCTGGACAATGCGCTGGCACAGCTCGACCTCCTGCAGCAGCAGTTCGATCAACTCGAGGAGATGTATGCCTCGCTGACCGGGCCGCGCAGCATCATCGGTCTCGCCATGGGCGGCGACCTCGACAATCTCTTGCAGGCCAATTTCGAAGACATCCCCGGTCTGATCCGGGGTATCCAGGCGGGCGATTGGTCGAGCCTGATCGGCCCCAACGCAGGTCCCCTGCGCACGCAGATGGAACAGGCGCTCGCCAGTGCAGGCTTCGACGAGGACTCGCTGCGCGAGATCGCCACCAGTGGCAATCCTGGCGCGGAAGGAGTCGCGACCCGCGCCACGACCGGCGCCGTGATGTCGGCGGCGGCCCAGAACAGCCACGCTGAGGCGGCGCAATCGCTCGAGCGTGTCGAACAGCTCGTTTCGATGATCCCCGACATGGAGGACCTCAAGGAGTCGATGGACCACAACACCCGCGTCACGGCGGAACTCGCGATCGCCATGACGCGGATGTGGGAACTCGAAGCGATCCAAACCCTCGGCGCTGGCAATGCGGGCGTGGTGGATGCTGCCACCGTCGCCGAAGAGCGCCGCTACATGGACTTCACCCTGCCGAGCCTCGCGCCATGACCAAGGCACCGGACATGACGGCTGGCCTGAGCGCGCGCGAACTGGTCGAGGAGGAACTGATCCATGGCGCTTTGCGCCGGGAGCAGCTCTGGCGGATGATCGGCCTCAGCGGGGCAGGTTTCGGCGTTTTTGGCTGCCTTGCAGCCGTAGCCGTCGCCCTGATGGTCGAGACGCCCCCGCCCGTCGTCGTGCCCTATGACCCCGCGACCGGTCTCGCTCTGCCGAACGCCACGGTGGAAACGGTCTCGCTGGCGGAGCGTCCCGCCATTATCGAGGCGCAGATCTACCGCTACATCCTTGATCGCGAGGCCTACAACCAACTCGATAACGACCTGCGCGTGCGCCGCGTGCTGGCGCAATCCACCGGGGCGGCCGAGGCCACCATGCGCGCCATGTGGACCTCCGGGCAGGGCAGCTATCCGCCGACGCGCTATGGCCCCGCGGCAGAGATGGCTGTCGAGATCGCCTCGATCACGCTGATCGGCGACAACCGCGCGCAGGTGCGCCTCAGAAAGCGCCTGACCAGCCCGCAAGGTGCGCAGGACGGTTCCTTCACCGCCACGCTCATGTTTGCCTTCCAACCCGAACGGACCCGCACGATCGACGACGTCTGGCAAAACCCCTTCGGCTTCACCGTCACCCAATATGCCATCCGATCGGACCGTTCCGAATGACTTCTGTTCACGTTCTTGCCCCTGTTCACGCCCTGCTGGTCGTCAGTGCCCTGGCGCTCACTTCACTCGCAGCTTCGGCCGAGACCACGCCGCGCCCCGGCGCCCATGACAATCGCGTCCGGATCGCGACCTGGACCGAGGGGCAGGTCTACAGGATCGTCACCACCCTGACCCGAGTCACCACCGTCGAATTCGGCGAGGGCGAGACCATCCGCTCGATCATCGCGGGCGACACGGTGGGCTTCCAGTTCGACGGTGTGCCGGGCGGACGCGCCTTCGCGATCAAGCCTGCAGCCTCGGGTGTCGCCACGAACATCACGGTCTACACGAACCGCCGCTCCTACTATTTCCATGTCGTCGAGGCGCGGGAGACCCCGCATTACGTCGTGCAGTTCCGCTATCCCGAAAGCCGCGCACAACCGGCCCGCGCGGTTGCCGCTGATGCGCCGAACGCGAACTATGCGGTCAGTGGCCAAGAGGAGTTCACACCCACCGCCATCTGGGACGACGGGACCTTCACCTATTTCCGCTTCGCGCGGAACGCGCCGGTCCCGGCGATCTTCCGCTATGCGAACGGCGGCGAGCGGGCGGTGAACAGCACGGCACTCGAGGACGGCGTCATCCGTGTCTCGGGCGTCAATCGCCAATGGGTCCTGCGCCTCGGGGAAGACGAGGTCTGTGTTCAGGATATGGGTGGGCCCACGTCATGAGCCAGGACACCGAGGACTTGGCCGCGCGCCTCGCGGCCCTTGAAGCGACGGGCGACAAGAAGCGGGCGGTCACACGTCCATCCCCGCTAACGGCGATTCTTGGCGTGGCCGGGATTGTGGCCGTGGGGGGGCTTGCCTGGGCGGCCTTGCAGCCGTCGCCCGAGGCGCCCCTGCCGACCGCCGCCCCGGAAGAATTCCAGACCACGGGATCGGGCTTCGGCGACCTCGCACCCATGCCCGTGGTCGAGCCTGCACCGCCTCCGCCGGCCGAGACCAGCCCCACCGAGTCGGAACTGGCGCTGATGGAAAGCCTTGCGACGCTGCGCGCGGAACTCGAAGACCTGCGCGCGCGGCCCGTCGAGGCATCGGATAGCGGGGCAGAGCAGGCCATCGCTGACCTGACAGCGCAAATCGCGGCACTGCAGGAAGCCTCGTCTGAAGCGCAGCGCGCTCTCGAACGGCAGTTGACTGAGCGCGACCGCGAGCTTGACCAGTTGCGCATGGACCTCGAGGTCGCGCGGCTGACCCCGCCTGCGCCGACAGACCTCGGGCCGAACGAGGAGGAGTTGCGGCTCGCCGAACTTGAGCGCCGCCGCATCGCCGAAGCGGAGGCCCGGGCCGAACGCATCGCGTCGCCCATGATCGCGTTTTCTGGGATGGGGGCAGGGAGCGACCGAGAGAACAGCCTCGAGGCCGCGCGCCTGAATGAAGACGAAGCCTTCGTCCGCGCAGGCGCCAGACCCGCCCCGGTGACACGGGCCGAAGTGATCGTGAACCCTGGCAACACCGTCGTGCAAGGCACGATGATCCAGGCCGTGACCGAAACCGCCCTTGACAGCACGCTGCCGGGCGCGATCCGCGCCATCGTCTCCGAGGACGTCCATTCCTTCGATGGCACACGGGTTCTGATCCCGCGCGGGGCGCGTCTCGTGGGGCGCTATCGCTCCGATGTGGCGCTGGCACAATCGCGGGTGATGGTGGCCTGGGACCGCATCATCCTGCCCGACAACCAGACCGTGGAAATCAGCGCCTTCGGTGGGGATGAACTCGGCCGCACTGGCACCACCGGTTTCGTCGATACACGCTTTGCGCAACGGTTTGGCTCGGCCGCGCTGATCTCGCTGATCGGGGCCTTGCCCGCAGCCGCCGCCGGACAGATCGAGGATGAGGCTGCCGCCGATATCGCGAGCGATGTGGGCACGGACCTGCGCGACAGCACGCAAAGCGTGATGCAGGATTATCTCTCGATCCGCCCCGTGATCCATGTCGATCAGGGCACCCGGATCACGGTCATGGTTGACCGCGATCTGGAGATCTTCTGACATGGCGGCAAGCTATCTCGAAGCCTCGCTCGACCGTCTGGGCGCGCCCGTGCAGCGGGACGACACGATCGAGATCTGTATCAACCCCGACGGACGGGTCTGGGGCGAGTTCCAGGGCGATCATTTTATGCGCGGCCTTGGCACGCCGCTGACGCAGACCGAGATCAAGGACCTCGGCAACCAGATCGCCTCGGCCGCTTCGACCACGCTCAGCACCAAGAAGCCCATCGTCTCGGTCTCAATCCTTTACCGGGACCGCCCGATCCGCGCGCAGGTGATCCAGCCCCCGGCCGTCGAGGGTGGGTTCTCCATCTCGCTGCGGTTCTTCTCCTCCCTGCCGCTGGAGGCAATCAAGCTTGGGTTCCTCTATGGCAAGGAGCGCAGCCTCGAAGGTCTCCGCCGCGAACGGAATGCCGCGCTGCGCGATGTGGTGGCCTCCGGCGACATCGACGCTGCCCTGCGGTTCTGCGTCGAGAACAAGCTCAACATGATCGTCTCGGGCGGCACCTCGACCGGCAAGACGGTCGCGGCACGCAAGATGCTCTCGCTGATTTCACCCGAAGAACGGATCATCACCATCGAGGAGGCAGCCGAGTTGCGCCCCGAGCAGCCGAATGCCGTGACGCTTATCGCCGATCGTGACGCAGACGCCCGCAGCGCCGATGTGCTTTTGGCCTCGACCCTGCGCATGCGGCCCGACCGGATCGTGCTGGGCGAGGTCCGTGGCCGCGAGGCCATGACCTTCCTCGAAGCGATCAACACCGGGCATGGCGGCTCGCTCACCACGCTCCATGCCGAGACCCCGCAACTCGCTGTCCGCCGCCTCGCCATCGCAGCCCTCAAGACCGATGTGCCGATGACCTATGCCGACATGGTCGACTACATCGAGGGCTCCATCGACGTGATCATCCAGGCCGGTCGCCACGACGGCGCCCGCGGCATTACCGAGTTCTTCCTGCCGGGGCAGGCAAGGCATCCAGACCAGAACACGGGTCAGACCGAGGGTGCTCCGCGCCCCGCTGTCGCGGCCGAATGAACCGAAAGGAAACCCCATGCACAAGATCACCCTCGCCGCAGCTGTCACCCTGCTCGCCGCCCCCCTCGCGGCCCAGACCTCACCTCAGGTCACCAACGATCTCACCGTGACCGTCACGCCCCAGCAGTACCGGATCTGCAACGACCGGCCCGCTCGCCCGACCTGGATGGACGAGGTCCACCCGCGCGAGGCCTACAAGGCGCTGACGTTGATGCGGCTTTACGAGTTGCGGTCATGGGAGGCGATCAAGGAAACTGGCAACTGCGGCTGTGATGTCCGCTTTCCGTCATGGGATGTAGCCTCGGCCGAGTACCAGGAACGGTTCGCAACAAGCACGCAGGCCGAGCATACTCAAGCGAGGCTGGCCATTCGTAACGAACAGAACCAGATCGCCCTCGACGTCCAGGATATCTGCGAAGCGCAGGGCAACTGGTAATGAGCATCGTCAGCTGGATGGTCGGAACCGCCGACGGCTTCCTTGCCGATGCCGCCGAGTCCCAGTTCGGGGCCGTTGCGAGCAATGCCGGCACGATCGTCCTGCTGATGGTCACGCTTTCGCTGATCGGCGTCTGCATCAACATGGCCTTCCAGTTCCGCAGCATGGATGGGGCCAGCTTCTTCTGGTACCTGATCAAGCTGATGTTGATAGGGCTCTTTGCCTTTAATTGGGCCAACTTCAACGCGGTCGCCAACGCCGTGATCGGCGGGCTCGACTATGTCGCCGGGGCCCTGATCTCCTCGGTCGGCGGCGGCGGAGCAGGGGCCACCTACTTCGCAGCCGAATTCGATGATCTCATCACGGAGTTCAGCCAATACCTGAACGCGATCGGCAACAACCTGAACTGGATGACCGGCGCGATCCTCGGCGGCATCGGCCTCGTGCTCCTGAGCCTGCTTGGCTTCATGACCGGCATCGTCCTCATCTTCGCCAAGATGATGCTGACACTCATGCTCGGCCTCGCGCCGATCATGATCGCCCTGTCGCTCTTCGATGCAACGAAGGATTTCTTCCACAGATGGGTCTCGACGACGATCAGTTATGCCTTCTACCCCATCGTCATCGCCGCCATGTTTTCGACCGTCGTCGGCATGGCGAATTCGCTCCTGGCGCAGCTCGGCGACCCGAATTCGGCCACCAACATCGGCGCGCTGGTGCCGTTTTTCGTGATGGTGTTCCTGGCCAAGGGCTTCGTCGCGGCAACACCCCTGATCGTGCGGGGGATCTCGGGTAACCTGATGGTGGCAGCAGCACCGGCGATCGTCAGCGGGTCTGCGGGGGTGCTGCGGGGGCTCGTGAACACCTCTGGGGTGCAGGGCCGGGCGAGGATTGGCGCTCTCAGTACGGGGGAGGCGATCGGGCGGGGGGTTGTGCTAGCGCCTGCCGCCATGCGGAGCGCCGCGGCGACGGCGAGCGCGCAAGTGGTCAGGATGGCTGAGAGGGCCAAGCGGTTGGGGCAGTGAAGTCCAACGCGGCGTCGCAACGATGCGTTCTTTTCGACATGAAGGGCGGAAAGCTGTCCTTCGCTGCGGATTGGACAAATTGCTGGTTACGAGTTTGGAAGAAATTGGGCGACCCGGGTTTAATGTCCACTCTCCAAACTGGGAGTCTCATCCAGAATCCCGATCCAAGAGGCGGACCCGAACTGGCGTTTATTAAGCGCGCAAGACATACCCCTTGGCAAGGTGGTTGCGGACCAGAACGATCAACACAAGCGCCGGGAGAAACGACAGGCAGGTCATCGCCATGACAGCGCCGATGTCGGTCTGAAAGCTGAACATCGCCGAAATGGCCACGGTGATCGGCTTACCAGAGGTCACGGTCAAGATGCGGGCAAAGACGACCTCGATCCAGGAAAAGACAAAGCAGAAAAAGGCAGCAACGGCGATGCCGGGTGCAAGGGCTGGGATCAGGTGGCGAAAGAAGAACCCCGTGCCGGAATGGCCATCAAGAAAAGCGGTTTCGTCCAATTCGCGCGGCACGGCGCGGATGAAGCTTTCCAGAATCCAGATCGCTACGGGCAGGTTGAACAGCGCATGCACAAGGGCAATCCCGACCGGGGAATTCACCAGCCCAAGACGGGCAAAGATGATGAAGATCGGCAAGGACAGCACCACCGGCGGCGTGACGCGAAACACAAGGATCAACAGCAGAAAGTGGCGGTCGCCTACAAAGCGAAATCGCGCCAGCGCATAGGCCGCAGGCAACCCGCAGATCAGGCACAGCGCGACGTTCATCGTCACATAAGCAAGCGAGTTCAGGATGGCCGACTGCAATTCGGGCGTTGTCAGCACATGGGTGTAGTTCATCAGACTAAAGCTTCCCACGGCGCGGCCCTCGACCGGAAGCGTCACCGTGAAGCTAAGGATGACAGCCTGCGTCAGCGGCAGCAGGATAAAGGCGGCAAGAGCCAGAATGGCGAAACCGCGTCTCATGCTGTCGGTTCCTCGCGGCGGGTAGCGATGACAAAGGCCCAGACGATGGTCAGCACGATCAGGAAATACAGGCTGGCCCGCGCGGCGGCCTGCCCATAGGAAAAGCCCTTGATCTCTTCGCCAAGCTCCAGCGTGAGAAACCGGGTGGCATCATTCGGGCCGCCTGCGTTGATCGTGAACGCCTCGGTATAGATCATCAGGCTGTCAACACAGCGCAGTAACAGCACGATCGCCAAAGCGCCGGTGATGCGGGGCAGTTCGATATGACGGAACACCGCCCAACCCGTGGCCCCATCAATGGACGCGGCTTGCCGGTAGGCTTGGGGAACCGACGCAAAGCCAGCATAGGCAAGGATCGCAACCAGCCCCAGCCAGTGCCATGTATCCACCATCAGGATGAGTATCCATGTGTGCACCGGGTTGAATTTGTAGTCAAACCCCCAAGCCGCGACAAAGCCGAACAGCCCGGTCTGCGGCTGGATCATGCCCAGCCACAGCATCGGGATCATGTTCCACGGCACCACCAGCGGCAGCGCGCAGAGCACCAGCCCCCAAACCGCGCGGCGGCCAAGTGACAACAGGAGTTTGGCTACCAGAATGCCCAAAGGGATCTGCACGCCCAAGGCCAGCGCCGAAAACAACAGGCTGCGCCCAAGCGAGGCCCAGAAGCGGTCACTGTGCAGGATATCCTCAAACCATTGCAAGCCGACCCAATGCAGTTGGTCCAGCGTAAAAATGTCGTGCAGCCCATAGTTGACGACCGCCAGCAACGGCAATCCCCCGACCAGCGCAAGCAGGCAAAGGGCGGGCAACAGCAGGAACCACGCGCGGTTATCGGGCCAACGATCCATCGTCCCCCCGTTTGGTCATGGGGCGGCCTGCGACAGGATCCACATCAGGTCTGCATGTGTCAAAGGCACCGGATTTGATTTCATCGATGAAGATTGCAGCGCTGCTTCGGCCACGTCCGCATGATCGGAAGGCGCAAGCCCTTGCACGCTCAGACCCTCAAGCCCGGCGCGGCGGACCCAATCTGCGGTGGTCTGGGGCGCAGTTTCAGCGATGCCGCCAAGCACCTGTGCAATCAGGGTACAAACCTCGGCCAAGCGTTGGGCGGCCTGGGCGTTTTGATCCGCACGGTTGCGGTTCATCTGCAGAACCGGCCCGAGCAGCACGGCGCAGACGGCACCATGCGGCGCGGGACACATGCCGCCAATCGGTCCGGCCAACCCATGCACCGCCCCAAGCCCGGCATTGGCCAGCGCAAGGCCGCCGCACAGGCTGACCCATGCTAGTTCATCGCGGGCGGTGGCGTCTTCGCCCTGCGACAGGCGGTGCAAGGCGGTCAGGCCGCGCGCGATGGCGGGGCGGGCAAGCGCGTCGGTAAAGTCATTGGCGCGGGCGGACAGGTAAGGCTCGATCACCTGCACCATGGCATCCAGCCCCGAGGCAAGCGTGACCTTCCACGGGCAGTGATCCGTCAAAGCCGGGTCGACGATGGCCAGCCGCGCCAGCATACGGTCATCGCGCAGGCTGACCTTGCGGCGATGGTCGGGCAGGCCGATCACGGCGTTCTTGGTCACCTCGGCCCCGGTTCCGGCGGTGGTGGGCAAGGCGATGAGCGGCAGGGGTGCGGTGGACAGCGGCAAGCCGCGCCCGACGACCTCCAGATGGTCCATTAGGGGCGTGGCCGACGGGATCAGCGCCGCCAGCGCCTTGCCCATGTCCAGCACCGCGCCGCCGCCCAAGGCCACAACCCAATCCGGGGCAAACGGGCGGGCGGTCGCCAGCGCCGCTTCCAGCATCGGCAGGGTGGGTTCCTCGGCGCAAGGCAGGGTCATCAAAGTGCAGCCCTTGGCGCGCAAAGCCTGCAACAGCCATTCGGCGCGGGCGGGATTTGCGCCGTGCACCAACACCCCGCGCGGGCCAAATGCGGCAATGGCCTCCGCCGCCCGGTCCTTCATGCCCCGGCCGAACAGGATCTGCGTTGGCGTCTGAATGGAAAATCCCATCACACGGCCATGGTTGCGGCAACGGCGCGGCCCCAGCGGGCGTATTTTGCATCGCGTGTGGCGGGGGCCATTGCGGGCGTAAAACGCCGCTCCAGCGCCCAGCTTTTCTGAAACTCGTCAGGCTGCGGGTAGATGCCCGCTTGCAGCCCCGCAAGATAGGCCGCGCCTAGGGCGGTGGTTTCGGTCACGACGGGCCGGTCCACGGGCGCGCCCAAGATATCGGACAGAAACTGCATCGCCCAATCCGACGCCGTCATCCCGCCATCGACGCGCAGGATGCCATCGGCGGCGGCCCCCCAATCTGACCGCATCGCCTCTAGCAGGTCGCGGGTCTGGTAGCCCACGCTTTCCAGTGCGGCGCGGGCCAGTTCAGCCGGGCCGGAATTGCGGGTCAGCCCATAGACCGCGCCGCGGCAATCGGGCCGCCAATAGGGCGCACCAAGACCAGTAAAGGCCGGAACCAGCACGACATCCTGCGTGGGGTCGGCGGCATCGGCAAGCGGTTGGGTTTCGCGCGCCTCACGGATGATCTTTAACCCGTCGCGTAACCATTGCACCACGGCCCCAGCGATAAAGATCGACCCTTCCAGCGCATAGGTGGTTTGGCCGTCCAAACGGTAGGCGATGGTGGTCAGCAGACGGTTGGTCGAGGGCACCATGTCGGCCCCGGTGTTCAACAGCGCAAAGCAGCCAGTGCCGTAGGTCGATTTTATCATGCCGGGCTGAAAACAGGCCTGACCTATGGTCGCCGCCTGCTGGTCACCGGCGGCGCCAAGGATCGGGATTTCGCGACCGAAAAGGTCGGCGCGGGTGGTGCCAAAATCGGCGGCGCAGTCCTTGACCTCGGGCAGCATGGACATCGGGATGTCCAGAAGGCCGCAAATCTCGGCGTCCCATTCGCCTTTGGCAATGTTGTAAATCAGGGTGCGGGCGGCGTTGGTGGCGTCGGTCGCGTGAACACGCCCGCCGGTCAGCTTCCAGATCAGGAAGGTGTCAACCGTTCCGAAAGCCAGTTCGCCGGCCTCGGCCCGCTGCCTTGCGCCGGGGACATGGTCGAGCAGCCATTTGATCTTGGTGCCCGAGAAATAGGGGTCCAGCAGCAGCCCGGTGCGGGCGGTGATCATCGGCTCGTGCCCAGCAGCCTTCAAGGCGGCACAGGTGTCGGCGGTGCGGCGGTCTTGCCAAACGATGGCGTTGTGAATTGGCTCGCCCGTTTTGCGGTCCCAGATGAGCGTGGTTTCGCGCTGGTTGGTGATCCCGATGGCCGCGATATCGGTGGCGCTGATCCCTGCTTTCTCGATCACAGCGCGGGCGGTTCCGGCGACGGTTGACCACAGGTCGGACGGGTCATGCTCAACCCAGCCAGAGGCCGGATAATGTTGGGAAAATTCCTCCTGCGCTGTGGCCACGACCCGCAGGTTGCCATCAAACAGAATCGACCGGGATGAGGTGGTGCCCTGATCAATGGCCAGAATATGCGTCATCGCGGTCGTCCTCATCGTGGCGTTTGGCTTTCATCTTGGCACAAATACTCCCGCCGGAGGCATCCGCAGCTGGCCCCACTAGCCCCTGGCAGAAGTATTTGGACCAAGATGCAAGGGGCGAGGTGCAGACCCCGCCCCCCATCTGTTTCAGATCAGTTCTGCCAGGACTTGATCAGCTCGTCATAAGCGATGGTCTTGGGCTCTTCGTCCTCGTTTTCCAGCTTGGCCACCGGCGCGCCGGGGGCATCAAGCCAGACCTGCGGGTCCTGCTCTTCGTTCATGACCGGGCCAAGGTCGCCCTGAGCGCCGGATTTCTCCAGACGGATCAGGACCTTTTCCTGTTCCGCGCAAAGCGCATCCAGCGCCTCTTGCGGGGTCTTGGCGCCCGACATGGCGTCGCCAATGTTCTGCCACCACAGCTGTGCCAGCTTGGGGTAGTCAGGAACGTTGGTGCCGGTAGGCGACCACTGAACGCGGGCGGGCGAGCGGTAGAATTCGACCAGGCCGCCCAGTTTCGGAGCGCGTTCGGTGAACGATTCGTGCTGAATCGTGGATTCACGAATGAAGGTCAACCCGACATGGGATTTCTTCACGTCCACGGTCTTGGAGGTGACGAACTGGGCATAAAGCCAAGCCGCCTGCGCGCGGTCCACCGGGGTGGACTTCATCAGGGTCCAGGAACCGGCGTCCTGATAGCCGATCTTCTGGCCTTCCTGCCAGTAGACACCGTGCGGCGAGGGGGCCATGCGCCACTTGGGCGTGCCGTCCTCGTTCATCACGGGGGTTCCCGGCTCGACCGCGGCGGCGGTGAAGGCGGTGTACCAGAACATCTGCTGGGCAATCGCGCCCTGGGCAGGGACCGGACCCGCTTCGCCAAAGGTCATACCGGCCGCTTCCGGCGGCGAGTACTTCTGGAGCCATTCGATGGCCTTGGTCACGGCATAGACGGCCGCCGCGTCGTTCGTGGACCCGCCACGCGCCACGCAAGAGCCGACGGGCTGCGACTTCTCGTTCACCCGGATGCCCCATTCGTCAACCGGCAGGCCGTTCGGTTCGCCCACGTCGCCCATACCGGCCATCGACATCCACGCGTCGGTGTAACGCCAGCCAAGCGACGGGTCCTTCTTGCCATAGTCCATGTTGCCATAGACCCCGGTCGCCGGCCCACCCATGTAGGACATGTCGCGTCCGGTGAAGAATTCGGCGATGTCCTCATAGGCCGACCAGTTGACCGGAACGCCAAGGTCATAGCCATAGGCCGCCTTGAAGTCAGCCTTGGTCTTTTCGTCGCTGAACCAGTCGTAGCGGAACCAGTACAGGTTCGCGAACTGCTGGTCGGGCAGCTGGTACAGCTTGCCGTCGGGACCGGTCGTGAACGAGGTGCCGATGAAGTCTGCCAGGTCCAGGTTGGGGTTGGTGACCGCAGCGCCGTCGCCTGCCATCCAGTCGGTCAGGTTGCGGGCCAGCTGATAGCGCCAGTGGGTGCCGATCAGGTCGCTGTCATTGATATAGGCGTCATAGATGTTTTCGCCCGACTGCATCTGCGTCTGCAGCTTTTCCACCACATCGCCTTCGCCGATCAGGTCATGGGTGACCTTGATGCCGGTGATGGCGGTGAAGGCCGGGGCAAGCACTTTGGATTCGTATTCATGGGTGCCGATGGTTTCCGACACCACCTTGATCTCCATGCCCGCATAGGGCTTGGCGGCGTCGATGAACCACTGCATTTCGCTTTCCTGGCCCGCGCGGTCCAGCGTGGACAGATCGCCGATTTCAGCGTCGAGGAAGGCTTTTGCAGCCTCGATATCTGCCCAGGCGGGCAGACCGCTGACCATCAGCGCAAGCGCCATGGCGGTTGCAGTTTTCCTCAGTCTCATTATGTATCCTCCCAGATTGTGAGACGCCCGTTCTTTGCAGTCCAGCCGGGGAGCCGGGGTGCGAGCCCGGCCTCCTGGCGTCTTGTCCCCCCTTACACCCAGCGAAACACTGCTGCTGCGTAAAGCAGGCTTAGGATCAGCGGCCAGGTCAGCGGCGCGCCGAAGAAAAAGAGCCAGGCCAGATTGATGAAGGCCGAGCCCAAGAGCGTGATGAAGAGCCGATCCCCGCGCGTCGTCTCGATCCGCAAGACGCCGATGCGTGGGGTTTCGGGATAGCGGATCGCCAGCAGCGTGAAGAGGATCAGCAGGCAGGCGACGATGAAAAAGAACAAGGCCACCGGAAAGGTCCAGGCCATCCAGCCGCCGGGGATCATCGGGTCGAACCACAGCATCTCGCCGTCTTCGCGGGGAACAGACCAGATCAGAAAGCCCAGAATGGCGGCCATGACAGCGGTAAGGCCTGCGTAGATGCCGGTCCAGCGTGCAGAGGTCATCACACCCTCCCGAGGGCAAAGCCCTTGGCAATGTAGTTGCGGACAAAGTAGATCACCAAAGCACCCGGGATGATCGTCAGCACCCCTGCAGCCGCCAGAACCCCCCAATCCATGCCGCTGGCCGATACCGTGCGGGTCATGGTTGAAGCGATGGATTTGGCGTTCACACTGGTCAGCGTGCGCGACAGCAAGAGCTCCACCCACGAGAACATGAAGCAGAAGAACGCCGCCACCCCGATGCCCGATGCGATCAGCGGCATGAAGATCCGGGTGAAGAAGCGGCCAAAGGAATAGCCGTCGATATAGGCGGTTTCGTCGATTTCCTTCGGCACGCCGCGCATGAAGCCTTCCAGAATCCAGACCGCCAGCGGCACGTTGAACAGGCAATGCGCCAATGCCACGGCGATATGGGTATCGAACAGCCCGACCGAGGAATACAGTTGAAAGAACGGCAGCGCAAAAACCGCGGGCGGTGCCATCCGATTGGTCAAGAGCCAGAAGAACAAGTGCTTGTCGCCCATGAAGCTGTAGCGCGAAAAGGCATAAGCGGCAGGCAGGGCGACCGTGATAGAAATCACCGTGTTCATCACGACATAGATCAGCGAATTGACATAACCCATGTACCACGACGGATCGGTCAGGATGGTGACATAGTTGGCAAAGGTCAGATCATTCGGGAACAGCGTGAAGGTCGAGGTGATCTCGGTATTGGTCTTCAGGCTCATGTTGACCAGCCAATAGATCGGGATCAACAGGAACAGAAGATAAAGCGTCATGACGATGGCAGATGACTTGATACGCATCACTTGGTCTCCGCCTTATCCAGATTGGTCATCACGGTGTAGAACACCCAAGACACCAGCAGGATGACAAGGAAATACATCAGGCTGAAGGCCGCCGCGGGGCCAAGGTCAAACTGCCCGACTGCCATTTTCACAAGGTCAATCGACAGGAAGGTGGTCGAGTTGCCCGGTCCACCGCCGGTGACGACGAAGGGTTCGGTGTAGATCATGAAGCTGTCCATGAAGCGCAGCAGGACAGCGATCAGCAGCACGCCGGCCATTTTGGGCAGCTCGATGAAGCGGAACACGCTCCACCGGCTGGCCTGGTCGATGCGGGCGGCCTGATAATAGGCCTGCGGGATGGATTGCAGCCCGGCATAGCACAAAAGGGCGACCAGCGAGGTCCAGTGCCAGACATCCATGACGATGATGGTGATCCAGGCATCCAGAGGGTCGTTGGTGTAGTTGTAGTCGACACCAAAGGCGGCAAGCCCGTGGCCCAGAAGGCCGATGTCGACGCGTCCGAAAATCTGCCAGATGGTGCCGACGACATTGAAGGGGATCAGAAGCGGCAGGGCCATCAGCACAAGCACGACGCTGCCCCAGAAGCCCTTTTTCGGCATATTGAGCGCGATGAAGATGCCAAGGGGCACTTCGATCGCCAGGATGATGGCGGAAAACAGCACCTGACGGCCAAGCGCATCATGCATGCGGTCCGAAGCGATCATCTCTTCAAACCAGCCAAGGCCGTTCCAGAAGAACTCATTCTCGCCAAAGGTGTCGTTCATCGAATAGTTGACGACCGTCATCAGCGGGATCACGGCGGAAAAGGCCACGATCACCAGGACGGGCAGCACAAGGAACCAGGCCTTGTTGTTCTGGGTCTTTTCCATCAGGCGGCACCTCCTGCGACGCGCCAGTCATCGGCGTAGACGTTGATCTTGCCCGGCGCAAAGGCGACGCGGGTCATGTCGGGGCTGATCCCTGCGCCTTCGGGGGCGATGATGTTGAAGGGCTGGCCGAAGAGATCGGCGCGGACGATGCGGTGGCGGCCCACGTCCTCGATCCGCCGGATCGTGATGGGCAAGCCCGCACCATCGGTCAGGCTGCAATGTTCGGGCCGGATGCCGATCTGAGTGCGGCCCTTTAGCGGGCCATAACCCGCGCCCAAGGAAATCTCGGCCCCTTGCAGATGCGCGATGGTTCCCGAAACGGTCGCGTCCAGCAGGTTCATCCCCGGCGAGCCGATAAAATAGCCCACAAAGGTATGGGCCGGGGTTTCGAACAACTCTTCCGGCGTGCCAATCTGCACCACACGGCCGTCATACATGACCACCACCTTGTCGGCAAAAGTCAGAGCCTCGGTCTGGTCATGGGTGACATAGATCATGGTGTGGCCGAACTGGCGGTGCAGTTGTTTCAACTGGGTGCGCAATTCCCATTTCATGTGGGGGTCGATCACGGTCAGGGGTTCGTCAAACAGGATCGCGTTGACATCCTCGCGCACCATGCCGCGGCCAAGGCTGATCTTTTGCTTGGCGTCGGCGGTCAACCCGCGCGCTTTGCGGTTCAGAATGTCTTCCATCCCGATCATCTGGGCGATCTGGTTGACCCGCCCCGCGATATAGGCCGCATCCATGCCGCGGTTCCGCAACGGGAAGGACAGGTTTTCGCGCACCGTCATCGTGTCATAGACCACCGGAAACTGAAACACCTGCGCGATGTTGCGCGCTGCGGTTTCCTGATCGGTCACGTCCAGATCGCCAAACAGCACCCGCCCATGGCTTGGCCGCACAAGGCCAGAGATGATGTTCAAAAGCGTGGTCTTGCCACAGCCCGACGACCCCAGCAGAGCATAGGCCCCACCGTCTTGCCAGACGTGATCCATTTCCTTCAGCGCATAATCCGACTCGGCATTCGGGTTGGCGGCGTAGGAATGGGCGAGTTTTGAAAGGGTGATCTTTGCCATGGGTCAGGCCGCCAGTGCATAGGACGCAGGGGCAACAAGCGCGCCGTCAGCATCAAAAAGATAGATATGGGCCGGGTTCAGATAGACATTGACCGCCGCACCGGGGGCGAGATCCTGCACCCCATGCACAAGGCCCACCCATTTCTCGGCCCCGTGCCGCAGATGCAGGAAAGACTCTGACCCGGTGATTTCGGTCACGGCCACAGTGCAGGGCAGTTCGACGGCATCGCCCGAATGCTTGTCAAGCGTCACATGATTGGCGCGGAAGCCTGCTAGATAGCGGCCATCTGGCAAGGCAGCATGGGCCCCTTCTGCGGGGGCCTTGGCCAACCCGCCAAAATCCAGCCGAGGACCGGTCTTGACGACCGGGACAAAATTCATCGGCGGATCCGAAAACACCCGCGCCGTGGTGGCATCAGTGGGCAGGCGATACACCTTTGGCGTGGGGCCAAACTGGGTCACGCGGCCTTCCCAAAGGGTGGCGGTGTTGCCGCCCAGAAGCAGCGCCTCTTCGGGTTCGGTGGTGGCATAGACGAAGATCGCGCCCGATGCCTCGAATATGCGGGGGATTTCGACGCGCAATTCCTCGCGCAGTTTGTAGTCAAGGTTGGCAAGCGGTTCGTCGAGCAGCACGAGGCCCGCGCCCTTGACCAGAGCCCGCGCCAGGGCGCAGCGTTGCTGCTGCCCGCCCGAAAGTTCCAGCGGTTTGCGGTCCAGCATCGGGGTCAGCTTCAGCATATCGGCGGTTTCGCGCACGGCGCGGTCAACTTCGGCCTTGGTCTTGCCCATTAGGCGCAAAGGCGAGGCGATGTTGTCATAAACGCTCATCGCCGGGTAGTTGATGAACTGCTGGTAGACCATAGCCACCTTGCGGTCCTGCACGCGCTGCCCGGTCACATCGGTGCCGTTCCAGAAGATGCGGCCTGCGCTGGGGACATCCAGTCCGGCCATCAGACGCATCAGCGAGGTCTTGCCCGACAGTGTCGGCCCCAAAAGCACGTTCATCGTGCCCCGCTCCAGCATCAGGTTGGTCGGGCGAATATGCGCGCGCCCCTGAACTGACCGTGAGACTGATTTCAGTTTAAGCGCCATCCGGTTCCCCTATTCGGCAGCGGGGCTAAGCGCCCCGTCTTTTGCAGCAGCGATCATGAACACATCCAGCGCGGCAATCTGGTCCGCCGTCATCCGCAGCCCAAGCTTTGTGCGCCTCCAGACCACATCCGCCGCCGCACGGGCAAATTCATGGGTCATCAGCCAACGCACCTCGGCTTCGGTCAGGGTCGCGCCAAAGTCGCGGCCCAGATCGGCGACTGCAGTCGCATTGCCCAGCAGGGTTGCCGCCTCGGATCCATAGGCGCGCACCAGACGTCCGGCCCAGTAATCCGACAGGAACGGGAACTGCGCCTTCAAATCGTCGGTCAATCGGGCCACGCCATCATGGGGGAAATTCCCGCCAGGCAAGGGCACGCGCGCGGTCCAGCGACCCGAGGCGTTTGGAAAGAACGGTGCCAGCTTTGCCAGCGCGCTTTCGGCAAGGCGGCGGTAGGTGGTGATCTTGCCGCCAAAGACATTCAACAGCGGCGCGCCGTTGGTGTCCAAAGACAAGACATAATCCCGCGTCGCTGCGGTGGCCGACTTGGCCCCGTCGTTGTACAGCGGCCTGACGCCGGAATAGGTCCAGACCACATCTTCGGCGGTGACGGGCTTGGCGAAATAGCGGCTGGCGAAATCCAGAAGATAGTCACGCTCGGCATCGGTGCAGACCGCCTCGCCGGGCGCACCCTGATGGTCTTGGTCGGTGGTGCCGATCAGGGTGAAGTCCTGTTCATAGGGAATGGCAAAGATGATGCGGCCATCCGTGCCCTGAAAGAAATAGCAGCGGTCGTGATCGTAAAGCTTGCGGGTAACGATGTGCGAGCCGCGCACCAGCCGCACCCCTTCGGTGGTGTTGATCCGCACGACGTTGCGGATCACCTCTTCGACCCAAGGCCCGCCCGCATTAATCAACGCACGCGCCTTGTGGGTCTGGGTGCCGCTTTCCCCTTCGGTCACTACCTCCCACAGATCTCCCACCCGGGCAGCAGAGGTCACACGGGTCCGTGTCAGAACCACCGCGCCACGTTGCACGGCATCACGCGCATTCAGCGACACCAGCCGAGAATCTTCGACCCAGCAGTCCGAATATTCATAGGCGCTGCGAAACTTGGGTTGCAGAACCTTGCCCGCAGGGTCGCGCGTCAGATCCAGCGTGCGTGCCCCGGGAAGGATCTTGCGCCCCCCAAGCCGGTCATACAGCACCAGCCCAAGCCGGATCAGCCACGCCGGTCGCCGCCCTTTCATCCAAGGCATCACCCGCGACAAAAGACGCCCTGTCGGCGTGTCCCCTTCAAACCGCATGTCGGGCGAATAGGGCAGGACAAACCGCATTGGCCAGGAAATGTGGGGCATGGCGACCAACAGCGTCTCGCGCTCTTCCAACGCTTCACGGACAAGGCGGAATTCAAAATACTCAAGATAGCGCAGCCCGCCATGAAACAGCTTGGTCGATGCCGAGGATGTGGCTTGGGCCAGATCCCCTTGCTCGGCCAGAACAACCGACAGACCACGACCCACCGCATCCCGAGCGACGCCACATCCATTGATGCCGCCGCCGATGATGAACAGGTCGGTCGGGTTGGTCCCGCTTGTCATTGGCACGCCAATCTCCCCCCAGATGCCGAGATACAAGTCTAAAGAACGCCCTGAGTCAATCAGTGATTTTCGCTTTTGCGCGATACCTCGAAGAGCGAACATTGAGCGGGCATAGATGTGGATATTTCTATCTTGCCCGTGCCTTAAGTCCCAACATTCTTCCGAAATCGCACAATTTCGCGCTGCGCTGCGGCATGGACTGGCGGCGATTACGCCGCCAGCTTTTTCCTCTTGTGCGACAAAGGAACTTGATCGAAAGTCAACGATACCTTTCGTACACCAAGGAACAAGACGTGGCGCTCAGCTTTCGTCAAAGCGAGATCCTCGACATCGCCCGCCTTGAAGGCCGGGTGATGGTCGACGATCTGGCGCAAAAGTTTGACGTCACGCTGCAAACTATTCGCCGCGACCTTTCGGAACTGGCCGACATGGGGCATCTGGACCGGGTGCATGGCGGGGCTGTGCCACGGACCGGGGCCGCCAACCTTGGGTATGAACAGCGGCGGCGGATGAATCAGGATGCCAAGGTCGCCATCGCGCGGGCCTGCGCGGCAGCTATCCCCGAGAACTGCTCGCTTATCATGAACCTTGGTACGTCCACTGAGGCTGTCGCGCAGGAATTGCTGACCCACAGCAATATCACCGTCGTGACCAACAACATGAATGTCGCCAATACGCTGGCCGCCAATCCGGGCTGCGAGATCATGGTCGCAGGTGGCGCTTTGCGCCGTTCCGACGGTGGTCTGGTCGGAGAGCTGACGACCCAGTTTTTCGAGCAGTTCAAGGTTGACTATGCAGTGATCGGCGCTTCGGCGCTGGATCACGACGGCGACATTCTTGACTTTGATCTGGCAGAAGTCCGGGTCTCAAAGACGATCATTCGGCAATCGCGCAAGGTGTTCTTGGTTTGCGATGCCTCCAAGCTCGACCGATCGGCACCAGCCCGACTGGCCTCTCTGGCAGAGATCGATACTTTGTTTACCGATCGAGCCCTTCCACCGGATCTCGCCCGCAGATGCGCCGACTGGGGAACCAAGGTTACCATCGCGCGCGAATAATTGTTTCCGCCGCAACCATTCCCGGGCTCCGGGCACACGGTTGAAACAAGGCTTGGGCGTGGAGTTGCGCCACAAATCGTCGTCAACCTCTGCCACACCCCCTGTAAGAATACTCAGTTAACCGGCGCAACGCCTGGGTCGGACGGGGCACGAAAAGTAGCCGCACGAGCAAAAGCCCCGAACGTCCGCTTTGGGCCGATCACGAATACTCGGCGATGATGGCCCGCGTCGTCTGCACTGCCTCCGCCAGTTCGGTCCTATCCGCATCCTTGATCCCCAGCCTAGCCATATTGATCGACAACTGACCGGATACGGCACCATCAACAGCGGCCCGAGCAGCACGCCCTCGTGCTCGACGCGAAGGCATTAGCTTTGGATCCTGCTCCGCCGTTGGAACTTCTGCCGCCATCGAAGCCGTCGGGGTTGGCGCCCCCGCAGCCGCCCGCACTTCCCGCAGCTCCTGCTTCAGCTTCTCAACCGTCTCCCGGGTCTCGGTCATCTGCCGATCACGCCGCAGTCCGTCTTCATCCGGATACGGGAAACTCCCCGCCTGACCCGCGTGAAGCACCTTCAGCGCAGGGTCCTCGAAATACTTGATGCGACACGCCCGGATCGGCATCTGCGCGTCGATCACGAGGATCACCTCGTCGAGGTCCATGCGCCGGGCCTGGTCTTCGGTCAGGAGCGGCGCGTCCTCGGTCCGCTCGGACACGCTCCGCCCATCGAACGGGTTGCGCCCGACCGCACGGGACCGAGTCACCACGCGCTTTGTCGTCTTCCCGACGGCCTGACTGAGCTCCTCGATGGTCTTCTGCTCGGATGGGGTGAGGTAGAGCTTCACGCCGGCGCCGCCCTGGAGGGACCGGCGGGTGTTCTCGCCATAGATCTCATCCAGCGCCGGGATGGTCTGGGTGACAAGGGCGAGGTTCCCACCAAAGGAGCGCAGCGTCTTGATGCTCTCGGCGACGATCGGCATTTTCCCGAGCCGGTCGAACTCGTCGAGCATGATCATCACGGGCCATGGTTCGTCATCTCCCGGCTCCTGCGCCTGCAGTGAGGCGATCAGGTCAGAGAAGAACAGCCGGATCAGGGGAGCGAGGGGACGGATCATCTCGGACTCGACCACAAGATAGATTGCGTGCGGGCGGCGCCGGATGTCCCGGAAAGAGAAGTCCGAGGTCGCGGTGGCCGCGTCGATCGCGCGGTTGTCCCAGGTGTCGAGCCCCGAGGTCATCAGGAGCGACAGGTACGAGGTCAGTGTGTCGTTGTTGGTCGAGGCCATGCGCTCGAAGATCAGCTTGGCCGAGGTGTTCTTCACCTCCTGCGCGCGCTTAAGGTACTCCTTCTGCTTGTCACCCCCCGAGGCAGTGATGCGATAGATCTCGCCGATGGTCGGCACGCCGCGCTCGAAGGCCAGAAGACCGGCCGCCACGAACAGATCAATGCCGCCAGCCAGAAGCCCGCTCAGCTTTTCGTTGTCGGTCTGCAGGAAGAGCTTGGCGGTGAGCTTCAGTTCCATCTGCTGCCGGTCAGGGTTGGTCATGGCTGCGATGCGCGCCAGCGGGTTGTAGCGGTGGGTGGGGCGGTCCCAGTCGGTCGGCGCGAAACGAAACACCTTGTCGCCCATGCTGGCGCGAAAGCGCGAGGTCTCGCGGAAGTTCTCGCCCTTTACGTCAAGTACCACGGCCGAGCCTTTGTAGGTGAGCAGGTTCGGGATCACGAAGCCCACGCCCTTGCCCCGGCCCGTGGGCGCGACGATCAGCGCATGCGGGAAGGTCTTTGAGACGAGGAAGGGACGCTTCGATTTCGGGGGGCCGAGCTTGCCCAGAAGGAAGCCGCCGCCAGGCTTGGCGAAGAAGCCGTTGCGCTTCATCTCGCCACGGGTCTGCCAATGGGTCGTGCCGAAGCGCGTCAGGGCATCGCCCAGAAGCGTCACGCTCAGCATCAGCGCGGCGATCCCAAAGCCTGCGAGGATCAGGTTCACCCAGAGGAAGTCCCGCGGCGCGCTGACACCGAGGGCGCGGTATTCCCGCGCGAGCAGGGTGACGTCGAAAGCTTGCGTCGACAGGCCATAGCGAATGGTCAGGTAGCCCGTGGCCACGACATAGCCGATGGCGAGGCCGACCAGCGTCAGGCTCAGGATCCCGCCCGCGATCTTTCCCTTATCCATGGGTGATCCCCTTTTCGCCATGGGTCGCTGCGTGACGTGCGCGCTGCGCCTCGATCTGCTCTTCGGCCAGGGCATCCAGCACCCGCTCCATGGCAGGGCCGTGCGCCGTTACTTCGCTGCTTTCCAGATAGGCCTTGGCAAGTTCCAACTGTCGAAGTGGGTCCCCGGTGAACTTGTCCAGCACATCCGCGTGTCCTGCGCGGAGGGCAGTCACCGCGTTCGGCGTGAGGTTGCGGTCGATCTGGGCGGCGAGGCGCTGGCAGTCCGTCTCAGTGAGCGGTTTCGTGTCCTCGGCCTCGGCCCGCTGCAGGAAGGTCATCACATCAGGGGCGGTCTCCGCCATGAAGCGCCGTTCGGCATAATCCTGCCGGGCCTTGTCCTCGATGTCGAAGCTCCGCTCGCTGATATAGGCGCGTGAGGCGCCCATGGCTCGCAGCTGGTTGATTTCTTTTTGCACGGCTGCCCCGAACTCGTCATCCGGCATTTCCGCGCGGTAGCGGGCGACGGTGCGCGCGTCTTCCGTGATGGGCCCAAGATCATCCGAAGGATGGCGCAGGGCCAGGTCCATATCGCCCGCGTGGAGCCTGCGGTCCTTTTCATCGACGGCAAACTCCTGCGGTTTGCGGCTGTCGGTGATCTTGTCCCAGGCCATCGAGGCCAGTTCGGCATGATCGGGCGACCGTTGCGCGTAGGCGTTGAAGGCGGCACGGGCCTCTTCCACCTCGACAGCACCGGCCCTGCGCACGGACGGATCGTCCGAGAAGGGATGGTCGAAATCCGTCCGGCGGAACTGAGCGACCAGCTGCTGGAAGTCCTGTCGCTCAGACGGAGCGAACACATCTGGCCGATCGTCAGCCAGATCGCGTTCTGGGAGCGTCACACGCTCGGCCAGTGAGACCTCGGCATCCTCCAGCTCATCGACGTCGTCCACCGCCCGCAGGATGCGCGCATCGGTCAGGGTGTCGCCCAGACGGACATGGACTGCTTCCAGCCGGTCCAGTGCTTCCTCACGGTCCGCGCCCTTTTCCAGATCGAGATCGCCCGCTTTGGCGATGGCGCGCAGATCCTGCGACAACCATTGTCGTTCGAGCGCGGCGTTGCCAGCACCCTCGCGCATGCGGGCGGCTACGGCTTCGGGGTCGATGCCCGTGCCTTGCAGCGCCTCGCTGAGGCGCGCCTTCACCGAGGCGTCGTCAAGGCGTCCCATCTGGTCCTCACGCATGTTGGCCCGCGCATAGACCCCATCCCGGGATGGTGCGTCGAGAAGTGCAGCCGAGCGGTCTCCAAGCGGATTGAGATGCGCAACGGAGGCCAGCACATCGGTGAGCTTGCGCTCGATCTCCGGTCGCTCGGATGCGGGTGCCCGGTCGATCGCCGCTTCGATCTGACGGATGTTCTGGGAAAACTCGGTGATCAGCGTGTCGAACGCTGTTTCGTCTTGGGACATGTAGATGGCTCCGTCAGATTGAATCTGACCGCCACTGGCAAGGATGGTGCTGGCCCGCTCGAGCGCCTCGGCCGCGTCATCGAAGTTCGACCGGGATGCCTCTGCTGCAAGACCGCGATAAGTCAGCGCATTGCGCGCCACCGTCTCCAGGGCTGCGGCGAGATCAGCGCCTGTGCGCTGGCGCTCGACGGGCGGTCGGCCTTCGTCACGTGCCTTGTAGACCTCGTCGATCTCGGCACGGTAGGTCGTGACCCCCCGGTCAAGACGCCGTGTGGCCTCGAGTCGGATCCCGTGGACCTGCGCCGCCTCGACCATCGCCACCCGGAAGGCGTCATAGTTGAAGTGGTGATCCTTCCCGAGAAAGAACATTTCGCCATCCTTGCTGCGGCGGTTCAGAACGATATGCGCATGTGGATGCGCGCGATCTTGGTGTATTGCAGCAATATAGTCG